>SXGQ01254184.1_pt1 | contig 16104 bp, 14 predicted proteins | sample 3178371 | NCBI WGS metagenome assembly SXGQ01 (sample SAMN11356859, study PRJNA531348) | freshwater metagenome | isolation source: freshwater sample F1-20 | place: China: Fuxian Lake, Yuxi | collected 2017-12-25
CGCCGATGATGCCATTCATCATCGGCACGGGAAGCACATGGGCGTGCGGGCCGCCGACGTAGCGGCACAGGGGCAGTTCGAGCTCGGAGGCGGCCGCGTGGGCGACCGCCAGGCTGGTGCCGAGCATGGCGTTCGCTCCGAGGCGCGCCTTGTTCTCGGTGCCGTCGAGGTGGATGAGCGCGGAATCGAGCCCGCGCTGGTCCGTGGCGTCCATGCCGATGACCGCCTCCGCTACCGGGCCGTTCACGTTGGCGACCGCCCTTGACACGCCCTTGCCCATCCAGCGCTGTCCGCCGTCGCGAAGTTCCACTGCCTCGTGCTCGCCGGTGGAGGCACCGGACGGCACGATTGCGCGCCCCGTGGAGCCGCTGTCAAGCACGACCTCGACCTCCACGGTGGGGTTGCCGCGCGAGTCCAGGACTTCGCGGCCGGTGACCTCGACGATTTCGCTCATGGAGCGAACGCTAACGACCCGTGTCCCGCTTCACCACTTCCCAGAGGGCATCAAGCTCCGGGAGGGGCATCTGCGACACGTCGGTGCCGCGCGCCGTTGCCAGTTCGCGCACCGCGTCTACGCGCGACCTGAACTTGCGCACTGACCCGCGCAGCGCGGCTTCGGCGTCCACCCCGAGGTGACGCGCCACGTTGACCACCGAGAACAGGAGGTCCCCGATCTCGGTGGCGACGGCCTCCGGGTCCCCGGCGGCCGCGGCCGCCCGGACCTCAGAGGTCTCCTCGGCGATCTTGGCGAGCGCGCCCTCTGCGTCTGCCCAGTCGAACCCGATCTTTGCCGCTCGTTGCTGGCTCTTGTGCGCGTACTGCAGGGACGGCGCGGACTCGGCGAGTCCGTCGAACACGCCGGTGCGGGCCGGCTTCTCCGTCTTCTTGATCGCGTCCCAGTTCGATTCCACCTGCTCGCTCGTGGTGGCTTCCACATCGCCGAAGACGTGCGGGTGCCGCGAGACGAGCTTGTCGTGCACGCGGGTGAGCACGTCGGCCATCGTGAAGCGGCCCTCCTCCTCGGCGATAGCCGCATGGAACTCCACCTGGTAGAGAAGGTCGCCGAGCTCCTCGATGAACTCGTCGTCGGTCGAGGGGTCGTCCGGGTCGAGCGCATCAATCGCATCGACGACCTCGTATGTCTCCTCCAGCAGGTACTGCACAAGGGACCTGTGCGTCTGTTCGATGTCCCACGGGCAGCGAGCACGCAACGTGCGGGCGAGTTCGTGGAACCGCACCATCTCTGCGGCGACCGGCGTGGCGAGCGCGGGGATCCACAGCGACGTCAGGTGGTCTGCCTCGAGCGTGCGGTCCATCTCGCCCCACACGGTCCGCACCACCTGCCCGTCGGGCAGGCCCAGGTGATGGAGCAGCACGACCTCGGTGGCGGGGTCCGGTTCCTCGACCGCCAGCTTGATCCCGGAGAGCACCCAGTTCGCGTGGGTGTGCGCCACGAGCATCGGGCCGGTGATGCCCGCCGCGGCGACGGCGAAGTCGTGGCCGTCCACCAGCCGTGCACCCGTCTCCACCGGGTCCAGGCCGAGCACCCGCCACACCTCGTCGAGGAACGAGACCGCCGGGTGGACCACAGTCTCGATGTCGGCCCTTGCGCGCAGCAGGGCGACGGTGCGCTCGAGAACGAGGGGTGAGCCCGGGACGGCGTAGGTCACCTCGCCGTGCGCGGTTGCGTCCTCCACGAGCCGTTCCACGATCGCTGCGTAGACCTCGGTGAACGACTCCGCTGTGTCATACAGATGGTCGAACGACGGTGCTCCCGGGGCCAGGTGGGCAGAGGGGTGGCGTGACGTGCGCAGATACGTCCGCGCGGACGCGGCAAGGATCCCCTGCGTCGCAACGGTGACGAGGTCGGGGTCACCGGGGCCGAGGCCGACAACGGTGACGCGGGGCATCAGTTGACCCGTGCGGTCACGCGGTTCCAGGTGCCGTACACCGGGTTCACCCGCACATCGGCGGTGGCGAGCAGGCCGGACGTGAGGTGCTGACCGGGCTCGGAAGCAAGTGCAGCCGCGAGGTCCGCCTTGACCTCGTCGACCGGGCGGTGAATGGCCACGTGCCAACCCTCCTCGTCCTCGAACGCCTCGGTCGGCCGGCCGACGGGCGCATCAAGGAGTGCGCGGACGGCGACCGTGCCGATGCGCGCGTTCAGCGCCGAGATCGCGACGCAGTCGTTGTCGTTGCCGCCGGTGACGGTGCCCCCTGCGGCCGCCCCGCTCTTGGTGGCGAGCGACGCGAAGTCACCGCCGTCGTTGACCGCTTCGATCATTGCTCTCGCCTCGTCCCTGCTCTTCAAGGTGACGAGACGGATGCACATGTGGCCGGTGGAGGCCGGGGACCCCGCGTACATGGACTCCAGCTCGGCTGCCGCCGGGGCCTTCACGGTGCTGACCGCCCTGCCCGTGGCGTTGATGTCGATGAGGAGCCGCTTCACCTTGTCCTCGACAGTCGGCGGGAGGGAGGCCGTGAGCTGGCTCTCCAGCTGCTTGCGGTCGGCATCCGAGACCGGCGTGCCCCACTTCTCGAGCACCGCGGCACCGGCCCTGTACTGGACCATCACGCTCACGACCTCGGCGACCTCGCCCGTGGGCGCGACCCCGTTCGCCACGTTGAGCTCCTGGAGCACCACGAGGGCCTGCAAGAGACCGTTCATGTCGTCACGCGGGTACGACGCACCGTCGATCGAGAACGCATCGGCTGACGAGGTCACCGCACCACAGGAGGCAAGGAGACCGCCCGCGGCGACTGTGAGGACAGCGGTCAGTCGGGAGGCTCTGCGGGTCACATCGCGAGACTAGTTCTCCGGCTCTTCCTCCCACAGTTCACGCACGAAACCGAGGAGATCGTCGGCGACCTTCGGGCCGCGCATGAAGGGGACGAGGAGCTGTCGCTGGGGCTCGCGCCACACGGCGCGAGGGGCGAGACGACGCAGCGTGCGTGTCTGGCTCGCGCGCAGTTCCACCGGGGCGATGCGGATCTCCTTGCCCGTCACGGCCATCTCGTCGAACCCGCAGCGGATGCACTCGACGCGCAGCGCGCCGACCGTGAGGAGTGCGCGCGCCTGCTCGGGCATCGGACCGAACCGGTCCCGCCACTCGTTGTCGAGGTCGGCGAGTTCGGCCGCCGTGCGCACCTCGGCGAGCCTGCGGTACGCCTCCAGGCGCAGTTCCTCGCTCGGCACGTAGTCCTCCGGCAGGTGCGCATCCACCGGGATGTCGATCTTGATCTCGCGCGGCTCCTCCGTGGTCTCGCCCTTCATCTCGGCGACGGCCTCCGTGACCATCTGGCAGTACAGGTCGTAGCCGACGGCAGCGATGTGCCCGCTCTGGGCCTCGCCGAGCAGGTTCCCTGCTCCGCGGATCTCGAGGTCGCGCATCGCGATCTTGAACCCGCTGCCGAGCTCTGTCGACTCGCCGATGGTGCGCAGTCGCTCGTGGGCATCCTCTGTGAGGCGTGCGTCCCTGGGGTGGAAGAGGTAGGCGTACGCACGCTGGTCGCTGCGTCCCACACGCCCGCGCAACTGGTGCATCTGCCCGAGACCGAGCAGGTCGGCACGCTCGACCACGAGCGTGTTCACGGTGGGCATGTCGATGCCGCTCTCGATGATCGTGGTGCAGACGAGAACGTCGAAGCTGCCCTCCCAGAAGTCGAGCACCACCTGCTCGAGTTCGCTCTCGTCCATCTGGCCGTGTGCCACCGCGATGCGGGCCTCCGGTACCCACTCGCGCAGCTCCTGTGCGCGCTCCTGGATCGACTGCACCCTGTTGTGCACCCAGAACACCTGGCCCTCGCGCAGCAACTCGCGCCGGATCGCCTCCACTGCGACCTGCTCGCTCTGCTCGCCCACGTAGGTGAGGATCGGCTGACGGTCGGCCGGCGGCGTCTGCAGCAGCGACAGGTCGCGGATGCCGACGAGGCTCATCTCCAGCGTGCGGGGGATCGGCGTGGCGGACATCGTGAGCACGTCCACGTCGTGGCGCAGTCTCTTCATCGCCTCCTTGTGCTGCACGCCGAACCTCTGCTCCTCGTCCACGACGAGCAGGCCCAGATCCTTGAACCGCACGCTCTCCTGGAGCAGACGGTGTGTTCCGATCACGCAGTCGATCTCGCCGGACTCGAGGCCCGCGATCACCTTCCTTGCCTCGGCGGCGGTGAGGAAGCGCGAGAGGACCTCCACCCGCACCGGGTAGCCGGCGAACCGTTCCGAGAAGGTGTTGCCGTGCTGGGTGGCGAGCAGCGTGGTTGGCACGAGCACGGCCACCTGCTTGCCTGCCTGCACCTCCTTGAACGCGGCCCGCACCGCGATCTCCGTCTTGCCGAATCCGACGTCGCCGCACAGCAGGCGGTCCATCGGCACGCCGTTCTCCATGTCGTCCTTGACCGCGTGGATGGCGGTCAGCTGGTCAGGGGTCTCCACGAAGGGGAATGCCTGCTCCATCTCGCTCTGCCACGGCGTGTCCGGCGGGAACGCATGACCTCTCGCGTTGACGCGCTTCTGGTAGAGCACCACCAGTTCCTGGGCAACTTCGCGCACGGCGGAACGCACGCGCGACTTCGTGCGGGCGAAGTCGGCGCCGCCCATCCTGTTCAGCGCGGGCGTCTCGCCGCCCGCGTAATGGCGTATGACACCGATCTGTTCCGTCGGCACGTAGAGCCTGTCATTTCCCTTGTAGGCGATCAACAGGTAGTCCCGCTCCACGCCGCCGATGGCGCGCTTTGTCATCCCCTCGTAGCGGCCGACGCCGTGGTGGGCGTGCACCACGTAGCCCCCCGGCTGCAGGTCCTCGAAGACGGTCCCTGAGGAACGCGATCGCGACGTCCGCGAGCGGCGCGTGCGCCGCCGGCCGCTGAGGTCTGCCTCCGTGATGACGGTGATGCGTGACCACGGCAGCGAGAAGCCGCTCGTGAGTGGGGCGTGCACCACCCATGCGCCCGGGTCGGAGAGGTCGGATGACTCCGTGGCACGGCCGAACTGGAGTCCGTTGTCGGCCATCAGCGAGGCCAGCCTGTCCACGGACTCCGCGGTGGACGCGGCAACGACGACGCGCCACTTGTTCGAGATCATCTCGCCGAGCCGGCGCATCACGGGCGCCGGGTCGTGGATGACGGGTCCCCAGCCCGATGCCTGCACCAAACTGGCGCCCGGTGCGTCCGGTGCCGAGACGATGTTCAGGGTCGGCGCGCTCAGCCCGCCGGACAGGAGCCGCTCGGGTTCCACGTGCAGGCGAGGGAAGGCGACGTCGGCGTCGCGTGCCCACGACGACGCGAGGGCGCGTGCGAGGTCATCCTCCTCGGCGAGCAGGTCACGCGCACGGTCGACCATGCGCCGTGGTTCGACCAGCACCACGAGGGCGTCGGTCCCGATGAGGTCGGTCAGGAGCCTGTCTTCCTCGCCGAGCCAGGGCATCCAGCTCTCCATGCCGTCGAAGATCTGCCCCTCCGCGAGCCGCTCCCAGTGCTCCCGCCCCCAGGGCTCGCCCGACACCAGGGTGCGTGCCCTCTCCTTCATCGCGTCGTCATAGATGAGCTCGCGCGCCGGGAAGATGCGCACCTGCTCGATGTCGGAGGTGCTGCGCTGCTCGGCCACGGCGAACCGCGTCAGTCTGTCCACGTCGTCGCCCCACAGGTCGATGCGCACCGGTTCGTCGTCGGTGCTGGGGAAGACGTCGATGATGGCGCCGCGCCGTGCGAACTCGCCGCGGTGCTCGACCACGTTCTCGCGCCGGTACCCGAACCGCACCAGTTCCCCGCAGAGCCGGTCGGGGTCGATGCGACCGCCCTTGTCGACCGTCACGGGGTCGATGGCCCCGGCGCCCGGCGCCAGTTTCTGCAGCAGGGCCCTGGTGCCGGCCACCACGACGCGGGGCTGCTGGCCGTCGGTGCGCATCCGCCACAGCACGCGCATCCGCTCGCCCATTGTGTGCACGGCGGGGCTGACCCGTTCGAACGGCAGCGTCTCCCACGCGGGGAACACCGCGACATCACCGGGGTCGAGAAACGCGCACAGGTCATCGGCGATCTGCTGGGCCATCGTGCCCGTGGGGACCGCCACAACGAGCGGTGACCTCGTGGTCGCGTGGGTGAGTGCAGCAAGGATCACGGGCCGTGCGGTCTCCGGCACGGCGAGCACGGCATCCGCACGTCCGAGCACCTCCTGCAGGCCGGGCTCCGTGCGTGCGAGCGCGGCAAGGTCCGCAAGTGCGTTGGACACGGTCACTTGCCGTTGAACTCGGTCATCGCCGCGAGTGCACCGTGCGCGATCACTGCCTCCACGGCGTCCGCTGCGACCGCGATGTTCACGTCCATGGCCTTGCGCACCGCCGTCGGCATGGGTGCCAGGACGTGATCGGCTCCCTGTTCCTTCGTGCGCGGCTTGCCGACGCCGATCCGCACGCGCACGAAGTCGGCGGTCTTCAGGTGCTGGTTGATGCTGCGCAGCCCGTTGTGCCCCGCGAACCCGCCGCCGATCTTGATGCGCACCGAGCCGGGCTCGAGATCGAGCTCGTCGTGCACGATGACAAGACGTGACATGTCGTCCAGGCGGAAGCGCCGCACGAGCGCCGACACCGCGTTCCCGGAGTCGTTCATGAACGTGACGGGCACCGCGAGGACCGTGGGTGCACCGGACACCCGGGTCTCGGCGACAAGTGCACGGTCCTTCCCGGTCTTCAGGTTGGAGGACGTGCGTGACGCGAGCAGCTCCACGGCCAGCTGACCCACGTTGTGCAGCGTGTTGGCGTACTCCCTGCCGGGGTTGCCCAGACCGACGACGACGAAACGCGAGGCGTCAGCGGGGGAGTTCTGGCGGCGCAGCATGGGAGAACCTTACGGAGCGGACACGCACGTCTGGCGGTGCAGCGGCCGTGCAGCCGCGAAGGGTCACTCCGCCGGGGGGGCGGCTGCACCGTCTGCGGGTGCGGCCTCCGCGCCAGCAGCGGCGGACTCGACCGACGCACGCGACATCAGCACGGTCACGACCGGCATGTCGGCATCGCCGGTTGCGATGACCCCCGAGGGAAGACTGATGTCACCGAGACGGATGACGGTCTCGGTGGACATGTCGGAGATGTCAATGAGGATCTCGTTCGGGATGTTCGATGGGGTGGTGCGCACCTCGATGGTGTCAACGGCGGGGTCCACGAGACCGCCGGCCGAGATGACTGCCTTGGCGCTGCCGGTGAGGTGCACCGGCACGTTGACGGTGATCTCCTCGTTGAGGTTCACCTGGATGAAGTCCACGTGGCTGACGTTGCGGCGCACCGGGTGGCGCTGCATGTCCTTGATGACCGCGTTGAAGGTGCTGCCGTCCACGCTCAGAGCGAGCACGGTGTTGGTGCCGGCGGGGCCGGAGAGGGCAACGCGCAAATCACGGCGCGCGACGGACAGTGACACGGGGGCCATGCCGTGGCCGTAGAGGACACCCGGGATGCGGTCCTGGGCGCGGAGACGACGGGAGTTGGCGCTGCCGGTGGCTCGGCCAGCTACTGCGGAGAGAGTTGCTGTATTGGACACGGCTGGCGAGTCTACGGTCGCTCCGGGCCTGATTCCACCGTGGCGGGGCACGGTGCCGACCCCGTGCGGACGCTCCGGGCACGCCCGGAGCCCGTTCAGGACTGGTTTTCGCCGTCGAACAGTTCCGAGACGCTGGTCTCGTCGAACACCGCGGACAGCGCATCGGCGATGATCTTGGCGACCGACAGCACCTCCACCTTCGGGAACTTCTTGTTCTCCGGCAGGGGCAGGGTGTTCGTCAGGACGACCCTGTTGATCGGGGAGTTCTGCAGGCGCTCGACCGCCGGGCCCGAGAGGACACCGTGAGTGGCCATCGCCCAGACCTCGTTGGCCCCGCGCTCCAGCAGCAGTTCGGCCGCGGACACGATGGTGCCGCCGGTGTCAATCATGTCGTCGGTGAGGATGCACAGGCGCCCCTCGACCTCGCCGATGACTTCCTTCGCCATGGCCACGTTCGTGGAGCCTTTCGGGCGGCGCTTGTTGATGAAGGCAACGTCGGCGTTCTTGTCCGCGAGGTGCTGGGCGAAACGTTCTGCCACCTTCACGCGGCCGGCATCGGGGGACACGATCACAAAGTCCGCCGGGGCGTGGTTGCGCACGTAGGTCTCGAGCACCGGCAGCGCGGTGAGGTGGTCCACCGGGCCGGAGAAGAAGCCCTGGATCTGCCCGCTGTGGAGATCGATCGACACCATGCGCTGCGCCCCGGCTGCCTTGAATAAGTCGGCGATGAGGCGGGCCGTGATCGGCTCGCGGCCCTCTGCCTTCCTGTCCTGGCGGGCGTAGCCGTAGAACGGGCACACCGCGGTGATGCGTTTGGCGCTCGCACGCGCCGCCGCGTCGATCATGATGAGCTGCTCCATGATGGAGTCGTTGATACTGGCGGTGTCGGTGCCGTAGTGCGTCTGCATGATGAACACGTCGCCGCCGCGGATGCTGTCCGAGAAGCGGGGGCGCAGCTCGCCGTTCGCGAACTGGGCGATGTTCGCGTCACCCAGGTTGATGTTGAGATGCGCGGCGACTTCCTCGGCGAGGGAGGGGTGCGTGCGCCCGCTGAACAGGGAGAGCCGCTTGGTGGTGACTTTCTCCATCGTCCGCGGGTTCATGGGCCAAGTGTAGAACGCGGGCACAGGCGGGGCTTCTTCCTGGAAACCGGGCGTGAAAGCCGCTGCCTGCATGCTGTCGGGTTGGTTCCGGGAAGAGGACTCGAACCCCTATTAACTGGACCAAAACCAGCTGTCCTGCCGATTGAACGATCCCGGAAAGGTGAGGTAACGGTAGCGGATTTTCCGTTTTCGGGGATGCGACGGTAGGTTTGGTTCCCTCATGGGTTCCCTCATCAAGAAGCGCCGCAAGCGCATGCGAAAGAAGAAGCACAAGAAGATGCTCCGTCGCACGCGCCACCAGCGTCGCAAGTAAACCGGGCCGCAGGACGCGGAATCAGCAGGCACGCGCCCCTGTCAAGGGCGCGTGTTCGTCGTTATCACGGCTGCTCCCGGCAGTGCCGAGGCGGCCCCCGAGTGGTCGCCCCGGAGGAACCATGTGGCACCGGACCCCGCCAGCACGGGCACCTGCCCCGTGGCGTGCCGGATCATGTCACGCCAGCGGGCAAGTTCGGGCTCCACTGCGAGCGCGGCGTCCGTGAGGTCGTTGCCCGAGTCATGGTGCGGCCCGCCCAGTTCGTCCCAGGCGCGGTAGACCGCGGGTGTCGGCACGTGGAGCGGCGGCACGAAGAGGGTCACGACCAGATCGCGCGGGGGCAGCGGCTCGATCACTTCGCCTGCACCGGTCACGCGGGCGCGCCCGCCCGTCATGCAGAACGGGATGTCGGCACCGAGCGCGGAGGCAGCCTGCAGGTCAGTGAAGCCGGCCCACACGAGCACGGCCGCCGCGTCCGTCGACCCACCTCCGAGACCGCCACCGTTCGGGATGTTCTTCGTGATTCCCACCCGCGCAGTCCGGCCCGCGAGTGTGAGCGCACGCGTCACGAGGTTCGACCTGTCCGTGGGAACGCCCTCCGCGAACGGGCCGTCGATGCCGATCGTGGTCACTGGGGCCTCGTCGATCTCCACGGTGTCGGCGAGGGCGAGCGACACCATCTCTGCATCGATCAGGTGGTAGCCGTCCTCGCGCAAGCCCGTGATCCGCAGCGAGAGCGTGAGCTTCGCGTTGGCCCGGAGCGTGCTCACCGCGCGGCCTCCCGTGCGTCAGCCACGATGTGCGCGAGGCGGAGCCAGTCGTGGACGGACAGCTCCTCGGCGCGGCGCGTGCCGTCGATGCCCGCGGCCTCCAGTTGTTCCACCGTGGCCGTACCCGCCATCGCGCCGCGCAGCATCTTGCGCCGCTTGGCGAACCCGGCACGTACCAGCCCGAACAACAGCCGCGGTTCGATGCCGGGGTCGAGTGGTGCAGCGTGCCGCTCGATGGCGACGAGCGCGGAGTCCACATTCGGCTTCGGCAGGAAAACGGTGGGCGGAACGATCCCGGCGACCCGCGCGGTCCCGTGGAATGCGACCTTCACACTGACCGCGCCGTACGCGTCGTCACCTGGACCGGCAGCGAGACGCTCGCCGACCTCTTTCTGCACCATCACGAACAACCTGCGCACGGCAGGCACCTTGTCCAGCACGTCCGCCACGAGCGGCGTCGCCACGTTGTAGGGCAGGTTGGCCACGAGCGACCAGTCGGTGACGTGGCCGAGGAGCCCCGTCCAGTCGAGATCCATCGCGTCGCCCTGCACCACCGTGACGTTCTCGAGATGACCCACGTTCTCCCGCAGCAACGGCAGGAGAGCGTCGTCGATCTCCACCGCTGTCACCTGCGCCCCCGACTCCGCGAGGGCGAGCGTCAGCGACCCGAGGCCCGCACCGATCTCCAGAACGTGACTTGCGGGGCCGACGCCGGCGAGCCGGGCGATGCGGCGCACCGTGTTCGGGTCGACCACGAAGTTCTGCCCGAGCGCCCGCTTGGCCCGCAGGCCCGCACCGTCGAGCTGCCCGGAGGCCTCTGCCCGGGAGAGCGTCACCGTGCCACCGCGGCGCCCGTGTTCACCATGTGAGCTCGACGGTCAGTGGGGCATCGACCAGTTCCGAGAGCTCCAGGAAGACGCTCGTGTTGAGGATGATGTCGAACGACGGCGGGACGTACCCGAGGTTCAGGTTGGTGCACTCGATCTTGCGGCCGTTGTTCAGGTTGCGCACGGTGATGACCGCACCGAGAGGGATCTTCGCCGTCATGCACGCGCGCCCTGTGCCGAGGGGAAACTGGCGGTAGCTCGCGACGCCGCGCAGCAGCTTGCCGTCGTTGTCCGCCGGGTAGGCGACCTGGCCCTGGCCGTTCGGGTCGTTGCTGACGGGGCCATCAACGTTGGCCGGTGCGTCGCGGGCGGTGTCCGTGAGGAGGCCGACGTCGTAGGTGGTGGTCGTGGCGACGGCGAGCGTCGACACGGTGGAGCCAGCAGGAGTGCCGCCGGCCATGAAGGCGAGCGGCAGCACCACGGCCGTGGCCACGGCGATGACCGTCATGCGGTTCCTGTCAATTCTCGACAACTGCATCGTTCACGACTGTATGCGCGGGAAGGCGCGTAGGGCGTTCGCCGTGGTGGCCGCCGCGAGATCGGCCGGGGCCATTCCGCGCAGGTCTGCGATGGCGGTGCCCACCAGGCCCACGTGCGCGGGCTCGTTGGGCCTGCCGCGGTGGGGGACCGGGGCGAGAAACGGCGCATCCGTCTCCACGAGCATCCTGTCCATCGGGCACAGCACCGCGGCCTCGCGCAGGTCGCCGGCGTTCTTGAACGTGACGATGCCGCTGAACGACAGGTATGCGCCGCGGTCCAGGCACCCGCGTGCCTCTTCGGGCCCTCCCGTGAAGCAGTGGATGATTGTGCTGTCCGGGGTGCCCTCGGCGTCGAGGACGCCCCACGTGTCCGTCCACGCGTCACGCGTGTGGATGACGAGCGTGAGGCTGTGCTCCTTTGCGAGTGCGATCTGCTCCGCGAACGCCGCCATCTGGATGCCGCGCGGTGAGTGCTCGTAGTAGTAGTCGAGCCCGCACTCGCCGATGCCGACGACGCGCGGCGAGCCGATCAGGTGGGTGACGGTGCCGACACCGTTCGATGCGTCATGCGGGTGCAGACCCACCGTGGCCCAGACGTCACCGTGGCGCCCGGCGAGCTCCACCGCCGCTGCGCTGGTGTCCGCGTCGGTGCCGATGACAACGAATCGCGTGACGCCAGCGGCACGCGCGCGTACCAATGTCTCGTCGGAGCCCGTCTTGATCATCTCCTCCTGCACGTGGCAGTGGGTGTCCGTCCACCCCGTGACCGGCGCGGTCATGCGACGGTGCGCCGCGGGAACAACGGGTCGCCCTTCTCCACGGGCAGGCCCGCGGGGTAGCCGCCCCACGCGACGTCCTTCGGGATGCGCATGTCGGCCACGTTGCCGGGCATGCCGATGCGCCGCCAGATCTCCTGCGCGGTGGAGGGCACGGCGGCATGGCAGAGGATCGTGACGATGCGCAGTGCCTCGAGCGCGTCGCCCATGACGGCGTCCACGGCCGGGCCGGGCTCTGCCTTCCACGGCTCGTTCGTCTCCAGGTGGGCGTTCGTGGCGCGGATGAGCCCCCAGGTCGCCTCGAGCGCGCGGCTCGGCTGCACTACCTCCCACTGGGCGATGGTCTCTGCGACCGCGCCGCGCGCGTGCACGGCCAACGGGCTGTCCGGCGCCGGCGCCGTGCCGAGCCCGCCGCACTTCTTGCCCACGACGGTCGCCACGCGGGCGGCCAGGTTGCCGAGGTTGTTCGCGAGGTCGCTGTTGTAGCGGCCGATGAGGCCCTCGTAGGTGAAGTCGCCGTCGCTGCCGTAGACCGTGTCGGACAGCACGTAGTAGCGGAAGCCGTCCACGCCGATCTCGTCGATCAGGGCGAGAGGGTTCACCACGTTGCCGGTGGTCTTCGACATCTTCTCGCCGCCGACGAGCAGCCAGCCGCCCACGGCCCAGCCGGAGGGGGGCTCGATGCCCGCGGACATGAGCATTGCGGGCCAGTAGATGTTGTGGAAGCGGACGATGTCCTTGCCGATCACATGGTGATTCACCGGCCACCACTCGCGGAACTTCTCGTCGTCCGTGCCGTAGCCGATCGCCGTGATGTAGTTGGCGAGCGCGTCGAACCACACGTACGCCACGTGCGAGGGGTCGAAGGGGAGCGGGATGCCCCACGTGAGGGTGCGCCGGCTGACGGAGAAGTCCTGCAGACCCTGCTTGATGAACCCGACGACCTCGTTCACGCGGTGCTCGGGCACCACGGCCCCGGGATGGGACGAGTACCAGTCGAGGAGGCGCTGCTCGAAGCGCGACAAGCGGAAGAAGTAGTTCTCCTCCTCCACGTGCTCCACGGGCTTCTTGTGGATCGGGCAGTTGCCGGCCTCGAGGTCGTCCTCCACGTAGTAGGCCTCGCACGCCACGCAGTAGAGGCCGCTGTACTTGTCGAGCTCGATGTCACCGGCGTCGTAGCAGGCCTGCAGGAGCTTCTGCACCCCCACGCGGTGGCGCTCCTCGGTGGTGCGGATGAAGTCGTCGTTCGAGATGTTGAGCCGCTCCCACGCCTGGCTGAAGAGCGGCGCGATGCTGTCGGCGAACTCCTTGGGGCTGGTGCCCGCGGCGTCGGCCGCCTGCTGGATCTTCAGTCCGTGCTCATCGGTGCCCGTGAGGAAGTACACGTCGTCACCGAGCATGCGGTGCCACCGTGCGAGCGCGTCGCTGACGATCGTGGTGTACGCGTGGCCGAGGTGCGGCTTCGCGTTCACGTAGTAGATCGGGGTGGTGAGATAGTACTTGCCCACCCCGACAGGCTACGGCGCGCGTTCATCGGGGGCGCGGTGGGTTTCGTCGGCTCGTCCCCGCAACGGCCCCGCACCTACTCTCGGAAGGATGCCCTTCGAGTTCGACGAAGCCACCTCCCTGGCTGCACTGGGCGACGGTGCGTACGCCACGCCGATCCACGACCGGTGGGACATCAACGGCAACGCGAACGGCGGCTACCTGCTCGCCATCGTCGCCAACGCCATGCGGGCCGAGAGCGGGCGCGCGCACCCCGTCTCGGTGACGATGCACTACCTCTCGCCGGGCCCGGCCGGCGACGGCATGACAACCACGAAGGTGATGAAGTCGGGCAAGCGGTTCGTCACCGTGTCCGGCACGCTCGCGCAGGGAGGCCGCGACATCGCGACGGCTCTCGGCGTGTTCGGCGACATCGACTCCAGCATCGGACCGCAAAGCGTGACCGTTGACCGCATCGACATCCCCCCGTTCGAGGAGTGCCCGCCGCGCGCCGCCCCGCCGGTCCCCGAGGGGGCACCACCGATGGGGCTGGGTTCGCGGCTAGACATGCGCATCCACCCGGACGACACCGGCTTCGCGCGCGGCGAGCCCACGGGTGAGGCACTGTGCCGGGGCTACTTCTCTTTCAGGGACGGCCGCCCGGTCGACACCCTCTCGCTCCTGCTCGCGGCCGATGCGTTCCCGCCGGTGATGTTCAACCGGTTCGGGATGTTCGGGTGGGTGCCCACCGTGGAGTTCACCGTGCACGTGCGCGGCGTCCCCGCACCGGGACCGATCGCGTGCGCATTCTCGAGCCGCGTCATCCAGGGTGGGATGTGGGAGGAAGACGGCGAGATGTGGGACAGCGAGGGTCAGGTCGTGGCACTCAGCCGCCAGCTCGCACTCGCCCCCAAAGTCTCCTGACGGCGAGGGTCGTCAGAGACTCACCGACATCGCGTAGACGCGCTTGCGCGGCACGCCGAGCGCGGTCGTGACCTCGTCCACTGCGTCACGCTTCGAGATGCCGACAGCCATGCGGGAGCGCAACTCCGCGGCGATCTCTTCGTCCGTGGTGCCGTCCGCGCCGGCGGGTGCCGGCTCGACCACGATCGCGTACTCGCCGCGCGGTTCCGCCGAGTTCACGAAGATCACGGCCTCCGCGAGCGTGCCGCGCCATACCGTCTCGTGCATCTTTGTGAGCTCGCGCGCGATGGCCACGCGCCGCTCGTCGCCGCACGCTTCCCGCAGGTCCTCGACGGTCCGCACCAGGCGGTGCGGCGCCTCGTAGATCACCGTGGTGCGGCGCTCGTGCGCGACCCCGGTGACGGCGTTGCGCCGTTCTGCGCCTCCGCGCGGCAGGAACCCGTCGAACGCGATGCGCTGCGTCGGCAGACCGCTGACCGTCGCGGCCATCACGAAGGCGGCCGGTCCCGGCACCGCGTGCACGGGGTGCCCCGCATCCACCGCGGCACGCACGAGCCGCTCGCCCGGGTCGCTGACCCCTGGGGACCCGGCGTCAGTGATGACGGCGACCACGGCCCCGGAGGCGAGTGCCTCGAGCATCACCGCGGCGGCATCGTGCTCCGTGTGGTCGTTCGCCACGACGAGCCGCGCGCCGGAGACGCCGAGGCGCTTCAGCAGCGAGCCGCTGTGGCGCGTGTCCTCGCACAGGATCATCGACGCCGTGCGCAGCACGTGGCCGGCGCGCGGGGCAATGTCCTCCAGGTTGCCGATGGGTGTCGCCACCAGCCAGAGGCCCGGGTGCACCGTGGAGACGGCGCCTTTGTCGCCGGTGTGGCTGCTCATGGCCTGCGGATCTCCACTGAGTCACCGCGGGCCAGGCCCCAGCGCTCGAACGAGCCGTGTGCCGCCTCGATCACGGTGACTGCGCGCCTGTTCAGTGGCGCAACACGGAACGGCCGCAGGCACCGGACATCGATGACGTTGCCGTCGGCGTCCACGTAGGCCACGTCGATCGCGGTGCGCATCCCGATGGAGTGCACCCAGCTGCACGGCTGCAGAACGAGGGGAGTGGTCACCGTGTCCGCACCGATGAGGCCGCGGCGGCGCTCCACGCGGGACGTGGCAAGATCGGCAGACGCGAGCACGTTGCCCTTGCTCACCAGCCAGACCGGTTCCATGACCGAACGTTATGCCAGACGCAGCTCCGAAGTCAGACGTTGAAGCGGAACTCGGTCACGTCACCGTCGACGAATTCGTATTCCTTGCCCTCGAGGCGCACCTTGCCGAGTTCCTTGGCCTTCGTCCACGACCCGATGCCCAGCAGGTCGGCGCAGCCGATCACCTCGGCACGGATGAACCCCCGCTGGAAGTCCGTGTGGATGCGGCCGGCGCACTCGGGGGCCTTTGATCCTGCGCGGAATGTCCACGCCTTCGTCTCTTTCTCGCCTGTGGTGAAGTACGTGCGCAGACCGAGCAGGTGGTACGCACTGCGCACCATCGTGGCGAGCGCACCGTCGCCCAGGCCGAGCGCCTCCAGCATCTCGGAGCGGTCCTTCTCGTCCAGTTGGGCGGCCTCCGCCTCGATCTGCACGCTCATGCCGATGACCTCGATCTCGGCGTTCACCCCGGACGGGCACATCTCGGCCCGCACGCGCTCGACCTCGGCGGGGATACGGCCGAGCTCGTTCTCGCCCACGTTCACCACGGCGAGCACCGGCCTGTTGGTGAGCAGGAAGTGCGGGGCGAGGGCGTCACGGTCGTCCTTCGACAGGCTGGAGCGGTAGATCGGGGTGCCCTCTGC
>SXGQ01449804.1_pt1 | contig 16104 bp, 14 predicted proteins | sample 3178371 | NCBI WGS metagenome assembly SXGQ01 (sample SAMN11356859, study PRJNA531348) | freshwater metagenome | isolation source: freshwater sample F1-20 | place: China: Fuxian Lake, Yuxi | collected 2017-12-25
AAGATGCGCTTGAGGTTGTCCGGTGCGATGCCACTGCCGGTATCGGCCACCTCTACCCACACCCAGCCGTTTTCATGACCGGTGGTGACCGTGATGATCCCTTTGTCGGGAATGGCATGGGCCGCATTGACCAGCAGGTTCATGAACACCTGGTTGAGCTGGGAACCGATGCAGGGGATCTCGGGAATCTTGCCGAAATGACGTTCGACCGTGGCCTTGTACTTGATTTCGTTGTTGACGATGTTCAGCGTCGACTCAAGACCTTTATGGATATCGGATACCACCCATTCACCGTGGTCAACGTGGGAGAAATCTTTGAGATCCTGCACGATCTGCCGCACACGCTGAATGCCATCCTGGCACTCGCTCATCAGCGTCATCACGTCTTCTTTGAGAAACTCCAGATCCACTTCCTGGATGATCTTTTGCACGGCCGGCTTTTTCGAGGGATCTTCCAGCGCCGCTTCAAATCCCGCCACCACACGGAGCATGTCGTTCACATAGTCGCGCAGTGATGTGAGGTTAGAACTGACGAAACCGATGGGGTTGTTGATTTCGTGGGCAACGCCGGCGGCCAACTGACCGATGGACGCCATTTTTTCGGATTGCAGCAACTGATTGTGGGCTTCCTCGAGCTTCTTGATGAGCGCGTCCTGCTCCGCTTTTTCTTTCTGCAGCAGACGCTCGGTGGACAGACGCTCTTTCAGCTCACTAGCCAGCAAATCATTTCGCTCAGACAGCTGACTTGCGATCGTCTGGCGCTGAGCCTCATCATCTTCATAGGTTTCGCAGACTTCGTCCAGAAAGTCGACCCACTTTGCGTCGGGCGCAATTTTGCTGATATCGCTGGATCCAAAGTGACGGATCAGCTGGTCGGCCAGCCACGGATGCATGACATTTCTCCCCATTCTCCATACCGTATAGATTAAAGGCAGAGGGGATTTGTTGTCAGACGAAATGTCAGGGTTAATGCGGGTAATTCAGCATGCGAAGGGCAAAAGAAAGTAAAACGCTTGCAAAGTAGCTGAAAACCGGCCGAAACCGACCCGATCCGGAAAACCTTTTTAACACACCAAGCTGCTTGGCATACCCGCAGCAAGCCATCTCAGAAACCCATCTCCTTTTGCAAACCGTTTTTGCTGCGCAGCTGGGATGGATAGCCCAATTTGTGATCCAGCTTGCCCTTGAAGGATTTGGCCGCGCCACCGGTATCAAAGCGACGGGCACAAAGACCATAAAAAGTCTTGCCGTTGCGTTCGGTCGTGTAGAGAAACAGGCCTTCCCGGCTGCCAAGGGCGTTGGACGCCTCAAGGATGCGGCGCTTGAGCAGATTGATGTCTTCTGCCGGCACATAGGCGGTCTGCAGGGTGTACCAGTTAGAGCCCGGCGCCATAAGCTTGGCCATACCCAGATCTTTCAACTCTTGAATGGCAGGGTCCGCATCAGCCTGCGCAGCCCCACCGGCGATACCCATGGAGGCCGGAGCAGCCGAGGCGGGGTCGTTTGTCAGCGATGGATTGCCGCCGCTTTCGAGGTTGCGGCCGACAGCGCGATCCGCTGCGTCCGGCGGAGCTGCGTCCGCACTGGCATCAGCCAGCCCCTGTCCGGGCGCGACATCGGCCACGGTACCCGGTATCGCACTGCCACTGGTAGACAGCTGGGCCAGCTCAACCGGGTCTGTGACCACGCGGAAATGCGGTGCTGACTGCAGGCGCGCAGACGCAAACGACTGAGTCGACTGCAGTGTCGAGTCGCTGCCCCCGCGCAGGATGTAAACCGTGGCAACGAATCCCAGCAGCAGTGAGGTGGTGAGCAGTCCCAGATAACGGGAGGAAAGAATGGCATTCAAGGTGGCAGACCCCTGATCAGATCGGATAACGGATGTTGTTCAAAGCGGCTTGTTACAGTCGCGTGCGATGTCAACGCATGCCATTGCCTTATGACAGACACGGCGCCCGGACACCACCCCCTTCAGGTTGAGTAACCAAAAAGGCACAAAAGTTCGATTTTGCACGAAATCCGTCAGGTAGGCCTCAGCCCTCCTGTGATTCAGCCCGTGCCTTCTTGCAGGCCCGACCGATGGCATCCATCAGGCTGAGTGCCTCGGCCACCGTCACGGTCACCCGGATTTCATGTCCGGCATCATCGTGCAGCTCAAGCCGGACCCGGCCCTGCCCGTCGGCATGGGCGCCCCAGTGATCCTGGTGGTGGGTCGGCCGTGACGTCCCCGTCATTGTTGCTGTCATTTTGCCCTCCTCATGCGTCAGTGTCCGATGTCTTCCGCGGTTGGACTAGCCTGCGCCTGACCGCGATGCATGCACTTGATTGTCGCTGCTATGACATTTGAATTGATACCCGAAATGCAAGCAAAAGTCACGAACCGCAACACAGATGCGGGCAAACTGCGTTGTCACTTCATTTTCATGTTATAGGTATCAGGTGTTTCTATCCCTCAGTGTTGACGGAGCTGCCATGGATCTTTCAAAAGTCGAGCAACTGCTTGAAACCCTCATTGACCGACAGAATGCCATGGTTCGCATGCTCAACCACATCGAACTGAGCCTGTTCTCGATCGACAAAGGGCTCGAGTCAGCCCCGCTGCAGTTCGAGGAAATGATTGATCGCAAACTGCGTGAGCTCAAAGCGGTCTACAACAAATCGGACGACACGACAGAAGTCTGACCACAGAAATCTGACTAAGAAGCTGCGCTGCACATCCTGCGTTGGATGTGGCACAGACGCACGCATCGCACTCCACCTAGCATCGGGATTTTCATCTCTGCGCCTGCTTGCGGGCGCTCATGGAGTCTTCGATGTTTCTCTCTTTGCGGCACGGTCTTTGCGCAGCATGGGCGGCCCTCTGCTGCCTGCCTTTACATGTCAGCGCACAAACCGTAACCGGATCGCAACCGGACCTCTCTGCCCCCACTGAATTATCCCGGACAGGTGACTGGGACATCCGCCTTGCCGACATGCGACTGGACCGCGCGCTTCAGCGCTGGGCACAGCAAGCCGGCTATTCGCTGCGTTGGGATGCAGACCGCTACGTTGTGATAGGCGCCAATGCGCGTTACACCGGCAATCTTGAACAAGCGGTTGAGGCGGTCCTGTCGACACCGGGCATCCGGTCATCCGCCTATCCGCTGGAGGCGTGCGTCTATGCCAACCACCCGCCCCTAATCCGCATCACCCGACTTGGCGACCAGACTGACGAATGCCAGTAAGCGCAGGCGCCCCAGCTGCGCATGTCAGATCACCAAGCAGACCGACCTTCACTCCCAACCTCTTACCCATTCCGATCCGTTGAAAGCACACACGATGTACCCCCAGTTGAACATCAGCAACCGCTACAAGACAAAAAGCAAAGACGGCAAGCGCGGCCGGGCCACGTGGCTCGCGCTGCCCACACTGGCCCTGCTGACCGCATGCGGCAATCCGCCGGTCATGAAAGAAACCGGCAGCCGGCTGGATCAAGGGCAGGCGGCCGCCCAGCGCGTTGTACCGCAGATACCCACCGATGCAGAAGGTCTGCGCGGTACACAAGCCGATGCGCAGACGCGCGCATTGCGGCAGCAGAACCTGCCGGTACTCAAGCGCACTGCCAAATCGTGGATAGGCTCATCCCTGGTGCCTGTCAATGCCGAAGATCGTTTGCCCACGCTGTTTTCCGAGGAATACACCCTTCATTTCGCGGACCCGTCCGGCAAAACCGATCTGGCCACCGTCGCAGCCCGCCTGAGCCAACTGGTGGGCGTTCCGGTGCGCATACAGCCCGACGTTTACAGACGCCACCACGGTCGCGGATATGGACAGGAGGGTCCTGACGCAATCACTCCCGCCTCCACCAACGCCTCCACCAACGCCTCCACCAACCCATCTGTCAGCGCAGATGCAACCGTTCCGGGTCGTTCACAGCGCACCGCCTTGGGTGCAACAGCCCCATCGGACGACAGCCGCAGCGAAGCGGGAGCGGATGCCGTCAAGACTGGTGTGATCGGTGCTGTGCCCTTGAGCGTCAATTCGATCGACATGAAATGGAACGGCACGCTGAAAGATTTTCTGGACCACCTCACCGACAGGCTAGGACTGTCCTGGGCGTATCGCGACAATGCCATCGTGATCATGCGATTTACCACCGAGGTGTATGAACTCGCCGCCTACCCCAGTGGTTATGAGTACGCCATGGGCAGCGGAACAACCGGCCAGATGGGTACTGCCGGCGGTGGATCATCCGGCGGCGGCAGCGCAGGGGCCGGCGGGTCTGGCGCAGGCGGCGCCGGCCGGGGCTTTCGCAACACCACGCAACTGACCATTGCAGAGCAGGGCAAAATGGAAGGGGTCAGCGGAATACTGAGCGTGGTGCGTAACCTGATTGCCAACGTGCCAGACTCACAGGCATGGTTGACCGATGGCAGCGGTCGTCTGGTGGTGCGGACCAGCCGCGACATGCAGGCGCAGGTACGAGAGTTTGTCCGCGCAGAAAATGCCAACATGCTCAAGCAGGTCCACATCCAGCTGGACCTGTACTCCGTCACCATTGCGCAGGACAACGAAGCGGGTATCGACTGGAACGTGTTCTACCGCCGCTTGATGCGAAACAGCGGAATCTCGGTGGTCTCTCCCGGCTCGCTGGCAGGCAACAATGCCGGCAGCGTGACATTCAGCGCGGCAGACGGATCATTCACACAGAAAGACCCCTCTCTATACGGCACGCCGCAATACAACGACCCACTGTTTGCGCTGCGTTCGGCCGTGATCATCAACGCACTGAACGAGATGGGTCGTAACGTTCAGCACAGACCGGTTTCCATCATCGCATTGAACCGGCAATGGGCACGCAAGGCCCGCCTGAGTTCAACCGGATATCTGTCCGAGACCGTACCCGCACCAGCCGGTGCCTTGGGCGGTGTGGCCAGCCTGCCCGGCCTGAGAACCGATACGGTCACCACCGGCGACCAGTTTGCCGTGATGCCCCACGTACTGGACAACAACACCGTGATGCTCAAATTCGGCATCAGCCTGTCGGACCTGCTGGGTCTGTTTGATGTGACCTCCGGCAGCGGCATCAATCTGCAGCGGGTGCAGACGCCGAACACCAGCACCCTGTCAGACCAGTTCACCGTGGCATTGCGTCCCGGCGAAGTCATGGCGATCACCGGCCTGTCGCGGGAACTGTCGGCACAACAACAGCGCACCCTGGCAGAAGGACTGCCGATATGGTCCGGCGGCTCACGCAAGCTGAGCAAATTCCATGAACACTTTGTCGTGTTCCTGCGCGTAGTCAGCGTCTGAGCGCAAGGAGAAAACGTCATGAAAGACAACAGCGCCCTCATACTCGGCGACCGCCGCAGCGCATTGGTGGCAGGCCTGCAATGGCAGTTTGTCAGTGGCATGGACCTGCGCGCGCAGATCAAGGATATCCGGCGGCAGGCGGCCGAACTGGATGTGCGCCACTGCGTTCGACTGGGTCGGCCATCGCATGCGTATGCCGGTTTTTATGCATTTGATGCAACCGTCTCCGACGAAAAACGCCCAACCCGGGTCTACAGTTTTGCAGCCCTGCTCAGCCACCGCCTGCACACACCGGCTGCTGTGGTGGCCTGGCGCATACAGCAGGGTCCACAACAGGGGCTGTATGCCATCGTGGCCACACAGGACCATCTGCCCGTGGCAGATCTGGTGCTGCCCGTCGCTCAGGCCCGCAGCACCGTGGTGCGCTACCGCAAGCTGATGGAGCCGGGTGCGCAAGCGAACTTCTGGAGCAATGATCTGGATGAGTTTCCGGACGCACAGCCCATGCTGCTGGAATGGGCCGATGTCAAGCCAGGCAAGAATGAACGCATCAGTGCCATACCATCAGACCCTGTGAGTGTCGCCACGGCTTTGTCTGTGGGCGCTTTACTGGTGAGCGGTCTGCTGGCTGCCAGCGAATACAGCGGCTACCGGCAACGACTTCAGGCGGATGTGTCCGCTTCACAGCAGCAAAGTGCTCAAGCCTATGAGCGTGCACTGCAATCGACAAGACAGCAACTGGGTGCAACTGGCAGCACGCTGTCGCGTCTGCTCGAATCGTGGATGAATGAACCGGCTGTATTGGCCAACTGGTCGCTGATGGATGTGAGCTGCGATATGCAGCACTGCATGCAACAGTGGCAGACCGAGGGCGGCTACACGGCAGAATTGCTGACAGCCCTGACGTCACGCAGCGACATCGAACCCACCCACACCGCACTGCCGGATATGAACAACGCGCAGCGCATGAAAGTGCGTACTGCATGGCGTCTGGACACTGCCGGCATCAGTGGGCTGGACGAACTGCCGGAAGAGAAGTTTTTGCAAAAGCTGCTGTTTGATGAATCGCAGGTATGGACCAAAGCCCGCATCAATCATCGCATTGACCTGCAGGGTAGCACCTGGCCCGCCGGGCATGAACCGGGCTCGGCGCAGACCACCCTGCGCCGTCATGAGATCGTGATTACAGCTGCGCCCCACATCATCAAGCAACTGCTGCAGGACTATGCCGGGCTGGCCTGGTGGAACCGCATGCAATTGCATGTGAAACCCTTCGATCCCAACAATGCGCTGCAGGTGGAACTGCAGGGAGCCTTCTATGCCTACCTTTGAAGACCCACACACAACCGGTTTGTGGGCAGTTAGTTTTTCAGTCCTGATGTGTTGTCTGTCACCGGCCAACGCACAGACCCCTTCAACCCCGATGCAGTCATCTCCCGTTGTCACACTTCGGACGCTGGCACAGATACAGCAATGGCAGGATGAAATGAACCTGCGCGACCGTATCGACACGCTTCAAGACAAGCTTCGAAACCGCAACACCGAGCGGGGCCGCATGGCAACGCTCGCCAGCCCTGTCAAAGCAGACATCGCTGCTGACGGCGCAGGAACCGGTCGTCGCCAGCCCATTCAGAACCGGCGACGCCCGGCGCTCAAGCTGCTGTCTGTCTATGGGCCTGCGCATCGTCTGAGCGCAGAGGCCATGGATGCGGGCGGCAACGTTCACGCCATCGAAGAGCGCGATACCGTAGGTGCATGGGTGGTCAATCATATTCGGCAAGAAGGCATACTGCTGCACCGCGACGGTAAGGGCAGCCCGGAGATGCGCGGTATTTTTCTGGCTGTCGGTGAGTCCATCCACGAGCCTGCTGGCGAGTCTGGCGCTGGATCTGCCAGCGAATCCGTAAACGGCGGGGTACGGCCATGAACGCATTGGCTGCACCAGAGGCTGTCCGCGTTGTCGCACTGCGCGAACTGCCGTCGTTTTCCCGGGTGTTGACCGGCACCCATCTGCATGCACCCTATCGAATACCGGTCGATTTTGCCCATCGGCTGGCAGCGATTGAAACCGGTGCACGGCGCGCTGTACTGCTGTTTGATCCGGACAACGCGCCATCTGCCCATCACAACGGCACGCTGATGTCGTGCATGGCACTGCTGCGCGGCCAATTGATGGCAGACCAGTTTGACGTGCCTGTCGCTGCGATTGCATGCAATTCCGATGTCATCATGCAGTTGTCCGACTCCGCGGACGATGGCGAGGCCAACACCGGCAACACCGCAGCGGGTCTGAGCATTGAATCACAGGCGCGCGATACGTTTGAGCACTGGTTGCAACTGGCCGTTGCAGAAAAAGCAACCGATATCCATGTGCAGGTGGTGCACCATGTGGCGGAAGTCAAGCTGCGTGTGGACGGTGTGCTGGAACCGCTTCGCGATGCGAGCGGCGGCATCTGTACACCCGGTCTGGCCGAACGTGCTGTGGCGTGGGCCTACAACAACGCGTCAGGACGCGGCTCAAACAGCAACTCGCAGTTTTCTCCGGCCGAGAATCTGTATTGCATGGTGGCCGCACGCGACGTCATGGGCAAACGGGTAGCACTGCGCTTTCAATCCGTACGCGGTGCAGCCGGCATGAAAACCGTCTGTCGTTTGCTGCATGTGGACATTGACACACCGACACTGAGTTACGCTCAACTCGGTTATGCACCGTCGCACATGAACCTGCTGGAAAACGCAGCCCACACGCCAGCCGGCTTTGTGATCTTCGCCGGGGTCACCGGCTCGGGCAAGACCACCACACTCAAGACGTTTATTGAAACCCATCCGGATAACGGACGCGATGCGTTTTATTCGATTGAAGATCCGGTTGAATATCCCCTGCGTGGCGTGCATCAGATTCCGATACAGCGCGATCTGATTGACCGGGAGGGCAGCGGTGCGAAATATGCCGAAGTCGTTGCGGCTCTGATGCGCGCAGACCCGGGCTGCGTGCTGATGGGCGAAATTCGCGACACCGCGACCGCGCGGGCAGGCCAGCAGATTGTGGAGACGGGTCACATGGCCTGCGCCACGGTACATGCACACCTGCTGTCCGGTATTGTGGCGCGCCTGACCAACGCTGAAATCGGCATGGACCGCGATGTGCTGACACATCCGAATATGCTGACTCTACTGGCCTATCAGGCGCTGGTTCCCCTCTTGTGCACGCACTGCAGACTGACCGCAGATGAGGCGCTGCGACACCCTGCCTTGATGGCGGAACACCGTCACATCCGCCTGATACTCGATGCGCTGGAGAAGCGGTTTGGACTGGATCGCGGGCACTTCCGGTTTCGCAACCCGCTGGGATGTCCACACTGTGCGCAACGGGGTACACAGGGACTCACAGTGGTGGCAGAGATGCTGAGCCCCGATCGCACCTGGCTGGACCTGATACAGCAACATCGCGACCATGAAGCGGTCATGTACTTTCGGTCTCATTCGGATCGCAAACCGGCATCGGACAACATGCACGGCAAGACCGTGTTTGAACACACGCTGCACAAGTCCGTGCAGGGCCTGGTGGACCCGCGACAATGCGAACGGTTCGACAGCTTTCAGCGTTTCCATGTGCTGCAGGAGGGTGTTCAATGAAGCCGTCACCCGCATGGATTGAATTTCTGTCGCTGATGTCGTTCCGTTCTGACAGAACGCAGTTCTACCGTGAACTGGCCCGATCGATTCAGGCACGCGAACCACTGCGCGATTTTCTGACTGCGGAGCTTGCCATCAGCCGTCATCCCGGCACCCAAGACAGCAGCCGTGCACAGGCATTGGCGTTGATGCGCCGGCAATTGAGCCAAGGCAATGATTATCGACTGAGTCATCTGCTGGCACGCGTCATGCCCGCATCAGACCGTCTGATGCTCAGTGCGCTGGACTACAGCAGCGACAGGCCAGCCACGCTGCGCTCTCTTGCTGATGCCATCGAACAGCAGCAACGCGCACGTCAGGTCATCGGTCAGGCCTTGCTGCCCCCGCTGATTCTGGTTCCGGGCGTTGCCGGCTTTTGCCATGTATTGGCTACCCAGAGCATCCCGGTGATTGTCAAAATGGCGCCGCCTGCGGTCTGGACACCGTTCAACCAATCGGTGAGAACATTTGCAGAAGCCATACAGCGCGATGGCGGTTGGATGGCTTTGGCCACCATCTGCACGACAGTCTTGGTTACCTATGCCCTGCCCCGCTGGACCGGCTGGCTGCGCGGGCGTCTGGAGACTTTGCAACCGCGCATGCGTGGGCTGCTGTTTCCGGCGTTTCCGCTGACGCTGACGCTGTCGGTCTATCGGGATTTTCAGGTGTCGCAACTGCTCAACGCACTGGCGGTATTACTGGAAAGCGGTATGACATTGACAGAAGCCCTGCAGCGCTTGCGCCGGCATGCGCAACCGTGGATGCGATTTCATCTTCAACAAATCCTGGCCCATCTGCAGGTGGCGCCCACGGACTATGTTGCGGCATTTTCAAGAGGGCTGATGAGCCCCTCTCTGCTGGCCTCCGTGGCCAGCGCGGTGCGCAACAATCCCAGATTTGACGGCGTACTGATCGAACTGGGTACACGGGAAAACATCCACATCCAGAACCACATCGCCCGCACGGCCAAGCGCATCAATACCGCACTGGTCGCGGGATGTGGCGCATTGGTGCTGTTTCTGTATCTGGGTCAACTCTCGATTACGCAGAGCATGACAGCCGAGTTGAGCCCTACGCAGCAGATGCTGCGCAAGATGAAATAAAAATGTGATGCATCTGTGATGCAGGTAACCGAAATCTGCCCCATTTCTCTTCAACATGCATGCCGCATGACATCACATACAGAAAGGAGTTTTCATGCAAATCAGTTTCAATACAAAAAAGCTGCAACGCGGCATCACGCTGATCGAGGTATCGGTGGGTCTGATCATCGCTGCAGTGGTCGCTGCAGCAGCCTTCATTGCATTCCAGAACAATTCGCGTCGCAATGAAGTGCAGAGCAACACGCAATCGATCACAGAGACGGTTGCCGAACTGAAGCAGAAGTTCGGTCGAACCAATCTGTTCAATTCACTCACCACCACGCAAGCCATCGCAGCATCGGCCATCTCTCCCAACCTGGCCTCCAGCGCAACCGCTGCAACCAACAGCTACAACGGCGCCATCAGCGTGGGCAACGGGGGTCTTGCCGCCGGTGACAACTCCTCCGCCGTCATGGTGTGGGGCAACGTACCCAAAGCGCAGTGTGTTGACTTGCTGCTGGCAGTCGAGTCGGGGGCAGTTGCCATCAATGTGGCAGCAGCCGGTACAGGCGACCCAACGGCTGCACCCACCGGTACGGCAGTCAAGACCACAACCAGTGCGTTCAGTGCGGCAACCGCTTCCGGCACCACCGCATGCGGCGGTACGGCGCGGTCTTACGATCTGATCTTCACGCTGGCCAAGGCGTAAGCAAACCGTGCGCTGGTGCCATGGCATCAGCGCACCTTTCCTGCACTGCACCAGCCATCCGATACAGACAGGACTGCCTCGCATTTCAGTTGCGATTTTCAAAAAGATTGCAATGGCGAGAGCGGTTCAGATATTGGCTGCACTGGCGTCTCTTTCGCTCCGAACATGAAAAGACACATCAAGGGATTCAGCCTGATTGAAATGTCGATTGCGCTGATCCTGTTTGCCATCCTGGGCGTTGCAATGCTCAACCTGCAGGTTCGACAAAGTCGGCGCGACAGCGCACGGGCGCAAGCCGACCAACTGCTGCAACTGCGCGATGCACTGCAAAGCTATGTGGACACCTACCGCAGTGCGATATTGGCCAACACCAGCATTCCGTTCACGGTAGGCAGCGGATCGGTCAACAACACACAGACCCTGCTACCCACCGTCAGCGGCCTGATCGGCTTGGGACTGTTGCCCACGACGTTCAAAAACACGGCCAGTCTGAACAATGCGGGATATGTCATGTCGGCTGTCCAGTTTGTACCGGCCGGATGCATCACCAGCAACCCAAAAAGCTGCCGCATCGGCGGTCATGTGCGACTGGCCAACCCGCTGCTGTTGCGCGACGTTGTAACTGAAGTCAACGCTGGTCGATTCGATGGAGACCTCGCATTTGATGCGCTGGATGTGCTGGGCGGCAACGGTTTTGTATCCTTGACCAAGGGCGGCAACTACACGGCTGCAAACGGCAGTTTTACGCTGACCAACGACGCAGCCTATCTCGGTGTGAGCAAACCGGCAGGCATCATCGGCATCCAGTTTTACGGCAGCAGTAACGCCTCATCTGCTGTGGCCTACAGTGACTACTGTCCGGGCGACACCATCAGTATCGGAAACGGAAAAATCGGTGGCAGCAGCCCTTTCAATTACGCGGGAACGGTGGCGTTCAGCACAACATCCTACACCGGCAGCACACCGGGAGTGACGGTTGTCGGCAGCGTCACCAGTGCCGGTAAAACCTGCAGCGGCAATACGGCCTATCAGTATCCGGATACACCGGTCAACATGATGGGGGTGGCAGCAGGCTACTCCACAACGGGTGCAAACAATACCGGTGTGCTGCGTATCACCTGTACAATGAATGCTGCTGGTCTGGCAGTTCCCCGATTCACCATTTTCTCGTGTTAAGTTGTTGTCGCATGTCTCCTACCCTCGAGTTGTATGAAAGTCTGGAGCGGGCATTTGCCCACTTCAATGTCACGCTGTTCAATGGCGAACTGCCGCCCTGTCTGATCACGCTGCGATCGAGCAACCGTATTTACGGATATCACCACAGTGCGCGTTTCATCAACCTGCAGGGACAGACGGTAGACGAACTCGGCTTGCATCCGGGACACTTCACGCTGCGGTCAGTCGAGTCGGTGCTGTCAACACTGGTGCATGAAATGGTTCACCATTGGCAACATCATTTCGGTACGCCGAGCCGCACCAATCCGCACAATACCGAGTGGGTGCACAAGATGCGAAGCATCGGGCTGGTACCCTCCAACACCGGACTGCCCGGTGGCAAGTCAACGGGTCAGCGCGTCAGTCACTACATCGAACCGGAGGGCGCGTTTGTAAGAGCCTGTCAGTCGCTGATTGACGATGGCTTCGAGTTGAAGTGGTTCGATCGGCAGTTACCTGCGGAACCTGAGCATGAGTTGAGCATACAGACGAAACTGGCAGATGCGGGCGTGTCGGTGCCGGTGTCACCCCGACCGATACAGGTACTCAATGCGTTGCAGGCCAGCGAGGCTTCTGCGGTTGAGAAGCCGCCGATTCCGCCGTCGGCCAGGCCGGTAGCCAAAAAGCGCTTGCGATTTGTATGCAGTGGATGCGAGACGAAGGTGTGGGCGACAGCGGACATTGCGATGATGTGCATTCCGTGCGGACTGGCGCTGCGCGCGGACGAGTAGGCGGCGCACGTCTCAGGCGTCCGGATTCGCTCCGGACACTTAGCGCAAGCTGCGATACGAACGGTTCGCCTTAGGCGTCCGGATTCGCTCCGGACATTTGGCGGACTCAGAAGCATGAACTTTCGTCTTGGGCGTCCGGATTCGCTCCGGCGGTTCTCCCGCAAAAATTGCGCTCCTCAACGTTGACGGGCTTTGAACGCCGTCTTCGCGGCGCTTCAACCCTCGCAAATCAATGATTTGCTCGGGACGCCCGCTGCACGGTCGGGCGCAATTTTTCGGATGCGATCCGGCGGAGTCGATCTCCGAACGCCTTCTGACACGAAGGCACATGGTGTAGCAGCACTGCGTTTGCGTTTGCGTTTGCGTTTGCGTTTGCGTTTGAGAAGTCTCAGAGATACGGCGTCGGTGTTGCGAGGGTGCAGACTGGCCACAGTGACTTTCAGCAGAATAGCTGTCTCATCAAAACACGAGTGCGCGCCAACCCGGTTCAAGCGCTCGCGCCATGAAGCGCACTGCGCCGCCAGGGCCGGCATACTCAGGAATCAGTACCTCACCGGAGAGGCCATGCACTTTCATCGCATCGGTACAGGCATAAAAAACAGCGCCATGTGCATGCGCCTCCTGCATGTAATCGTAAACGGATTTTTCGCGCTGGTCGCCAGAGTACAGAGTCGCAGCCACACCCGGCTTGAGCAGCAAGACCGAACGTGCAGTGAAATAGACTTCAACAGGAACATCAAACGCAGCAACCGCCGCCGCATTAAAAAACGGCGTTGACAGGCGAACGGGATCGTCAGGGTCGCATTGCCATAACTGTATGGCAACTCCAGACCAGTTCATGACAGGTCGCTCATTTGGCGCATCAGTCATGAGCCACCCTATTGATTGTTCGACAGGGTGGCTCACTGTAAATGGCGTACATGAGCGACTCCATTTATTTCAAGACAGCGGCGCTCACCGTAGAAGCCGTGAATGAGCGACCTCGTACTTCTGCAACCCGTGACGCGTAGCAGCATACTGCTCGAAGGAGCGCATTCCACTTTAACGCTCCTCCAATTTGTAGAGATACATGCGCTGCTCCACATCGCTGCGTATGTCATCGCCACGCTGCAAAACCTTGCAATCGTCATCCCATTTCGACGGCTTCACGCGTACCAGCCAGCCTTCACCATACGGATCCCTGAAAGGCATGTCCGGCTTGTCTTCCAGCAGCGGATTGACTTGTACAACCACGCCGTGCACCGGGCTTTTGACCGACACGACTGATTTGGCCAGTTCAACCACAGCGACTGAACGCGCCTGCTCAAGCTCGGACCCCACCGACTTGGGACGACACATATACATCTCGCCTGACAGGTGAACACCGATGGACGTGATGCCGACTGTCACACAGCCGTCTGCATCCAGCCGCGCCCATGTGTCCCACTCCGGCAGATACCACAACTCATCCGGAAAATCATAGCCTCGGATTTTCATGGAACTCTCGGAAACTGGCGGAAGGAAATGGGAGTCGAACCCACCCGGCAACGCATGGCGCCACCATCCAGATTTGAAGTCTGGCCACCCCACCGGGGATGATTTCCTTCCAGATTGAAAACACTGCAGGGATGGTACGTCAGCCCTGTACCAACAGCATCAGCACAGACCCTGAGCCGGGAAGATAAAACGTGTGAGTACCCCTTCATGCGGCCTCGCCCTCTGCCTGCGGCAAGAACAGCCGACAATCAGCGCGCAGCAAGTGACGATCGCCCACACGCCGCATCAAACCGACCCGGTCAAAAAACTCAAGGATCTGGATGGCCCGCTTGCGCCCAAGCCCCGTGGCATCGCGGAACGCAGCCGCCAGCACCTCTCCGTCAGACGCAACTAAAGAACGGGCGATCGCAGCCAGTTTTTCAACGGTCTGCGCAGGATAGTAAAGATCCTTGACCACCTGATACAGCGCACCGGCGGCTGCCTGCCTGGCAAACACCATGCGAACAATCAATTCCGGCTGAGCAATTTCAGTGGCGATGTCGCGCACCCACGGCGGGTCAAATCCACCCTCGAGCAACATGGGCAATGCCCGCTGTGCAATGATGCGATCACCTTCAGACAGTTTGACGGCATGCGTTGGCAACAACAGGCAGGAGCCGCGTTGCTCCATCAATCCGGCTTTAACCCACTGCTGCACCAACTCACGCCAGATGGCTGCATCCATGCGCTGCGCCACCATGCGGCGCAAGCGCGACATATCGGGCCCGAGTTCATCGGGCGCCTTGTCGTGGCAGGCCTGCAAAGCAGACACCGCCGCGGTTTTGAGCGACTCGCAGGTGTCCGCTGCAATAAGCCAGATACCGGAATCAAGTTTGATGCTCAACAGGTTACCCGCATCCAACGGGGCTTGCATCAGACGCAAGGTCTCGCCTGCCGACAGCCCCTGCACCCGGTCAAGTTCTTGAACGGACGCACCACCCTCGCGCTGACGCACCATCTCAAGCAATCGGTGCCGTATATCGCTGCTGCACAGTGCGCGCAAAAGTGCTTCGCGCTGCGGCGTACGCCGATAGCGAACCGGTGCGGTACTGTCGAGCACGCGCCCACCACCGATGGTACGTACGGCACTGGCGTCACGAATCAGAAACCGGTCGCCCCACCAAACTGACACAGGTTCACGAAACACAAGTTGCACCAAGCCGGTTTCGCCGGGTGACAATTCATCGGGCTTTTGGCTGAACAGGATGGCCAAAGAGGCCATCACCTCTGCAGTGCCCACATGCAGATGCACATGCATGCCCGACTTCAAGGGCTTCTCTTCTGCAAAAGAGGCTGTGAGTTCAGCGTCCACGCGCATGGATTCCTGCGCCAGATGCGGTGCCACCAACCAGGCGCCGCGCGGGCATACTTCTTTTTCCACTGCGGCCAGATTCAATGCGCAACGCTGCCCGGTGGATGCGTGCTGCATGGCACGGTTTTGCGCATGAATGCCGCGCACACGAATGCGTTTTTCACCCGCATTCACCACCAAATCGGCGTCAAGCGCATGCTCACCACGATGCACAGAACCGGTGACCACCGTGCCAATACCCGAGAGGCTGAAACTGCGATCCACCGGCATGCGAAATGCCCATCGAACATCATTGACTGCGCGCTCATCCGACATGTTGCCGCTTGACACCGCTGCACCGGCCATACCCAACAGATGGGCGCGCAAGACCTCAATGCCCTGCCCTGTGACAGAGGACACAGCGAAGCAAAGCGCATCGGAGAAGCCCGGCAACACGGCATGAACATCTGCCCTGACCTCATCAACACGCGATGCATCCACACGGTCGATTTTTGTAATGACCACCGACACAGCACGTACACCGAGCAACGTCAAAATGGCAGCATGCTCGCGTGTCTGCGGCATGATGCCGTC
>SXGQ01479354.1_pt1 | contig 16099 bp, 20 predicted proteins | sample 3178371 | NCBI WGS metagenome assembly SXGQ01 (sample SAMN11356859, study PRJNA531348) | freshwater metagenome | isolation source: freshwater sample F1-20 | place: China: Fuxian Lake, Yuxi | collected 2017-12-25
CGTTGACCTCGTGGCCGCCGTCGATGAGCTCGCTGGGGCGCACCGTCAGACCAGGGGAGGTCATGTCGATCAGCAGGAAGGAGATGCCCTGCTGCCTCTTCGGCGCCTCGGTGTCGGTGCGCACGAGCGTGAAGATCCAGTCGCCGTACTGGCCGAGCGTGGTCCACGTCTTCTGGCCGTGGACGACGGACTCGTCGCCCTCGCGGCGGGCGACGGTGCGCAGCGACGCGAGGTCGGAGCCGGCGTCGGGCTCCGAGAAGCCCTGCGACCACCAGATGTCGAGGTTCGCGGTCGCCGGGAGGAAGCGCTCCTTGACCTCCTGCGAGCCGAACGCGGCGATGACCGGGCCGACCATGGAGGCGTTGAACGCGAGCGGCGCGGGCACGCTGGCGAGCTGCATCTCCTCGTGCCAGATGTGGCGCTGCAGCGGGGTCCAGTCCTTGCCGCCCCACTCGACGGGCCAGTTCGGCACGGCGAGCCCGGCAGCGTTCAGGATCTGCTGCGTCTCGACGATCTGGTCCTTCGTCAGCTCACGGCGGGCCGCGACGGTGTCGCGGATGGACTGCGGGACCTGGGTGGTGAAGAACGTGCGCATCTCCTCGCGGAACGCGGCGTCCTCCTCGGACAGGCGAAGCTTCATGGCAACTCTCCGGTCAGTAAGCGCTTGCTTAGTCAGCACGATACGCCCTGCCCCGTCAGCCTGCCAGGGCCCCACGACGTCGGCCCGGTGAACGGGTCGGGGTCAGCCGCGGCGACCGCGTCCGGTGCGGGCGCGGAGGGGGCCGACCAGACGGGGACCGGCCAGGCGACGCTCCAGCCGGCGGGCCTCGTGGCCGAGCGGCTGCGCGACGTACTGCCCGAGCAGCACGCCGGACGCGAGGGCGATGGCGATGCCCGCTGCCGTGATCATCGGCAGCAGCCCGCTGATGTCCTCGCCCGCGAGGAGCGAGAGCGCCCGGTAGATCGACAGACCGGGCAGCAGCGGGACGATGCAGGAGACCACCACCACGAGCGGTGGTACGCGGAAGTTGCGCGCCATGTAGTAGCCGAGGAAGCCGATCGTGAACGCTGCGGCTCCCGCGGCGCCCGGCCGGCCGACGTCGGACTGGGTCACCAGCAGGAAGGCCCCGGACGTCAGCGCCGCCAGCAGGGCGATCGGCGTCACGATGCGCTTCGGGGAGTAGGCCGACACCGCGAACGCGCCGGCGGTGACGCCCGCGCCCAGCATCACGCCCGGCAGCTGCCCCAGGCCGGAGGCGCCCGGGTCGATGCTCAGGTCGAGCCCGAGCCACTCGCCCACGTGCAGGCCCGCGGAGACGCCGACGATGATGCCGACGGTCGCGATCATCACCTCCATCAGGCGGGCGTTGGCGGTGATGGTGAACCCGGTCAGGGCGTCCTGGATCGCACCGATGAAGCCCAGACCGGCCAGCAGCATGACGATCGCCGCCGTGACCACGACCGACGGGTCGACGGGAGCCGGCGACGCGGCGACGGCCACCGCGATGAGCGTGCCGACGAGTGCGCCGGCGACCTGGGAGTAGAAGAACGGCAGCCGCAGCCGCTCGATCCGGCGCTGCACGACCTCGATGACCGATCCCGCGACCGCGGCCACCGCGAGGACGATCCAGGTGCCGCCCAGCAGCAGCGCGATCCCGGCGCCGGTCATGCCCCAGCTGGCGGTGATCGCCCAGCGGGGGCGTGGGTGACCGGTCGAGGCGATCCTCAGCACCGACGAGGCCGCCTCGTCACGGTCGATCTCGCCGGCGAGGAGCGCCCGGACCAGCAGGTCGACCGCCGTGAGGTCGGCGTAGTCGACCTCACGGTGCGTCACGTGCCGCCGCATGACGATGGGCGTGTCGTCGACGCTCTCCTGGTGGCTGAGGGTCAGCGACGTGAACGTGACGTCGACGAGCGTGTGCCGCAGCCCGAGGTGGTGCGTCACCGACGCCATGGTGGCGGTCACGTCGGCCGCGCCGGCCCCGTTCGACAGCAGCAGCTCCCCGATCCTCAGGGCGAGGTCGAGCGTGCGCTGCACGTCCTTGGTGTCGCTCACGGGCACCATGGTGACGGGTGGGCCCCGGCGCCTGTGGGGCGGCCACGGCGTCGGCTGCCGTACCCTTCGGCTCTCGGTACTCTCAGGGTCGAGGAGGTCACACCATGTCGGACATCGTGGACGACGGACTGGACGGGCGGCTCGCGGCGATCGCGCAGCAGCTCGCCGCCGAGGACACCCCGGAGAGCACCGCCGAGCGGCTCACGACCCTGGCGCTGGAGCTCGTGCGCGGAGCCTCCGACGCGGGCGTCTCGCTCGTGCGCGGGCGCGGCCGCGTCGAGACCGTGGCGCCCACGAGCGACCTCGTCGCGTGGGCCGACGACCTGCAGCACGAGCTGTCCGAGGGTCCCTGCGTCGACGCCCTGCACGCCGACGAGGTCGACGTCCCCGACCTGGCGGCCGACCCGCGCTGGCCGTCGTGGCGCCCGAACGTGGTGGGCAAGGGCGTGCGCTCGATGTTCTGCGTGCAGCTGGCGCTGGCCGACCGCGAGCTGGGCGCCCTCAACCTCTACGCGACCGAGCCCGAGGCCTTCGACGAGGCCGACCGGATCGCCGCCCGCCACCTGGCGAGCCACGCCGCCATCGCCATCGCCTCGGCCCGCGAGCGCAGCACCCTGCGGGAGGCGCTCGCGACCCGCACCGTCATCGGTCAGGCCGAGGGCATCCTCATGGAGCGCTTCGGCGTCGACGCCGACCAGGCGTTCGGCGTGCTCGTCCGCTACTCCCAGCACCGCAACCAGAAGCTGGCGGTCGTCGCGAGCGAGGTCGTGCGTACGCGCACGCTGCCCGACGACGTCTGAGCGCTCACGGACGCGCGAGGTCACGTCGGCTCAGGGCCGTCCCGGTCGTCCGGGGCCTGCTCGGGGAGCTCCCCGTTCTCCACGAGGTGACGTGCGACGTCGCGCAGCTTGAGGTTCAGGTGCTGCGAGTGCCGCACGAGGACGCCGAACGCGCGCTCCACCGACAGGTCGTATCTCTCCACGAGCATCCCGATCCCGATGCCGATGAGACGACGGGCAGCCACGGCACGGTGCAGGCCGTCGCGGTCGAGCGCGACCGAGAGGGCCGACGACGCCACCGTCGCGACCTCGCCGAACGCGGCGACCTCGGCGTCGGAGAACGCGTCGGTGCGGTCGGCGTGCACGGCCAGCACGCCCGGTGGTCGGTGCATCGTCCGCACGGGTGCGACCAGGACGGAGCACACCCCCAGCCCGACCAGCGTGGTCGACCAGGTCGGCCAGCGGGCGTCGAGGGACGTGTCGCGGACGACGACGATGTTCTCGGCGATGTCGTCGGGGCCGGGGCCGCCGGCGATCCCCAGGGCGACCGACGCCAACGTCGTCGAGGTGGCGACCAGGTCGTCGACGTCGTGCGGCGTCGCCAGGACCAGCCCGCCGTGCGGCGTGCCGGCCGCGGTCGTGGCGAGCGTCACGACATGGCGCGCCAGGTCGGGCGTCGTGGGGGGTCCGTCACGGAGGGGGTCCGGCGGAACGGGGGAGTGGGTCAGGGCGACCACCTCCAGGCGTGCGAGGTCGTCGGCTGCTGCTCAACCGAGGGACAGCGAACCACATGGGTCAGGTGCGTCCCTCGACCGGGTCACTCCTCGTCGATCAGGCCCTCCTGCCGAGCCTCCTCCACCAGGCGGCGCACGTTCTCCGTCCGGCCGCAGTCGGCGTCGATCTGCTGGTTGCGCTCCGTCGCGAACGCCTCGCCGAGCCGGGCGAGGACCTCGGGGCCGAGCTCCTCGCGCGCCGGGTTGAGGATCGTCAGCTCCTCCTCGGTGAGGTGGTGGCTGATGAGGCGGGTCAGCTCCTCGACGGCGTCGTCGAACTTCTGGGTGTCGGTCGAGGCGCACTCGAGGACGGCCAGGAGCGCCTCGTTGCCCTCGGCGTGCTCGTGCTCGCCGTGGTCGGCCTCGTGGGCGTCCACCGCGCGCCGCTTCTTCAGCTGTGGGTACACGTGCCGCTCCTCCGCCTCGGCGTGCGCGACGTGCAGGGCCGCGAAGGCCTGGCGGACGGCATCGCGGTCCGACGCGGTGCTGCGCAGCTGGCGCAGCAGGTCCTCGAAGCGACGGTGGTCGTCGAGGATCAGGTCGACGACGTCGCCCGAGACGGGCCGGCCCAGGTCGATGGTGGTGTCGATGCTCATGCGGCGAGCGTAGGCACGGGGGAGACCCTGCGCACGTCGGCGCATGGCCGGCGCCGCGCCGGGTACGGCGTGCACATGACCCGTCTCCTGGAGACCGCGCGCGACCGTCCCGGCGTCGTCGTGCTGAGCGTCGACGACGACCGGGACCGCCAGCAGCTGCTCGCCCTCGAGGACGCGCCCGACCGCGACGCCGTGCTCTGCCTGGTGCCCGCCGACGTGGACCCGCCGGCGGACACGCAGGCTGCGTGGCACCGGCTGGCCCGACGGCGGTTCGTGCTGGTCCTGCGGCACGACGGCGTGTGGTGCCGTGCGCGACGTCAGGACGTGCCCGACGGCCTCGGCGCGGTGTCGACGGTGGCCCGGTGGGTCGCCCGGCGCACGGAGCCCGGGCTACGGATCATGCTGCTCGAGCCCAACGTCGTCGAACACGGCGTGGTCGAGCCGGCACCCGACGTCCTCGGCCGGTCCGAGATGCATGGCTTCCGGATCCGGGGGAACGTCGAGGTCACGACCTTGACCGAAGGAGTCCGCATGACCCTCGCGCCCGATGCACCCCTGCCCGACCCCGACGTCGAGCCGGTCGAGCCGACCGACCCCGACGACGTGCCCGAGGTCCCCCTCGAGCCGACCCCCGCCCCCGACGAGACAGGTATCCGATGAGCGACGGCTTCCCCGCCCAGCAGCAGGACCCGCCCGGCAGCACGGCGGCGATGGACCCCCGGCCCGACCATGGCGAGGAGTCCTACGTCGGTCACGGCAGGCTCGAGGGCAAGGTCGCCCTGGTGACCGGTGGTGACTCCGGCATCGGCCGCGCCGTCGCGATCGCCTACGCGCGCGAGGGCGCCGACGTCGCCTTCACGTACCAGCCCGAGGAGGCCGACGACGCGGCCGAGACCACGCGGTGGGTCGAGGACGCCGGGCGTCGCGCGCTCGCCGTCGAGGTCGACCTGCGTGATCGTGCGGCGTGCGACGACGTCGTGGCCCGCACGGTCGACGAGCTGGGTGGCCTCGACGTGCTCGTGAACAACGCGGGCTACCAGATGGCGCGGGAGGAGGGCATCGAGGCGATCACCGACGAGAACCTCGACCGGGTCCTCAAGACCAACCTGTACGCCACGTTCTGGCTCACGCGGGCGGCCGTGCCGCACCTGCGCGAACGTCGCGGGAGCGTCGTGAACAACACGTCGATCCAGGCGTACGAGCCGTCGACGTCGCTGCTGGACTACGCCTCGACGAAGGCCGCGCTCAACAACCTCACGGTCAACCTCGCCGCCGAGCTCGGCGGCGACGGCATCCGCGTGAACGCCGTGGCGCCCGGCCCGATCTGGACGCCGCTGCAGCCCGCCACCCAGCCTTCGGAGAAGCTCGAGCAGTTCGGCTCCGACACGCCGCTCGGTCGCGCCGGGCAGCCCGCCGAGGTCGCGCCGGCCTTCGTGTTCCTGGCCTCCGAGCGCGACGCGAGCTACGTCTCTGGCACCGTGCTCGGGGTGACCGGCGGCAAGCCGGTCTTCTGAGCCGCCACCCACCGAGGAGGACACCATGCCCGCAGGCAAGGACGCGCGCGACGAGCCGTCGCTGAAGAACCCCGAGATGTACGAGGCGCTGCGCGACGACGGCGCCTCGAAGGAGAAGGCGGCGCGGATCTCCAACGCCGCCGCGCGCGACGGCAAGAAGACCGTCGGCAAGCGCGGTGGGGAGTCCGGGTCGTACGAGGACTGGACGGTCGAGGAGCTGAAGGACCGGGCCAAGGAGCTCGGCGTCGAGGGCTACTCCGACCTGCGCAAGGACGACCTCATCGAGAAGCTCCGGAACCACTGACCGCGCCTCCGATCCACGTCGTCCCCCCGGGCGGTAGGCCTGCCACCTCACCCCGAGGGGCGGTGGCTCAGACACCCCTCGATGGTCTCGAAGGGTGCTCCACCTACCGCCGTGGCGGATGGGGTGGCTCACCTACCGCCCGGAGGAGGGCGTGGGCTGGGAGGATGGCGTCATGAGCGACGCCGTCCCGGACCCGTCCGCGCCCGAGCCGGCGCAGCCGGGCATCGGCGACCTCACGGCCGGGGCGCTGGTGTTCGGCTCGTCCGCGGCGGTGCTCGTGGTCGAGATCGTGGCGCTGCGGCTCCTCGCTCCCTACCTGGGGCTGACGCTGGAGACGTCGACGACCGTCATCGGTCTCGCCCTCGCGGCGATCGCGGCAGGCTCGTGGGCCGGCGGGCGCGCCGCCGACCGCATCGACCCCCGCAGCGCCGTCGCCCCGCTCCTCGGCGTGTCGGGCGTCGTGGTGGCGCTGACGCCGTTCGCCGTCCGCGCGGCTGCCGAGCCGGGCTCGCCGGCACTGCTGTTCCTGGTCGCGGCCGCGACGATCGTCGTGCCGGGCGGGCTGCTGTCGGCGGTCACGCCGATGGTCACGAAGCTGCTCCTGCACGACCTCGACGAGACCGGGACCGTCGTGGGCCGACTCTCGGGCATCGGCACCGTCGGCGCCATCGTCGGCACCGTCCTCACCGGGTTCGTGCTCATCTCCCACGTGCGGGTGAGCGCCATCCTGGTCGGCCTCGGCGTGCTCCTCGGCGTCGCCGCCGCGACGTTCGAGCTGCGTCGACGCGGCCCGGCGGTCGGGCTGCTCGCCGTCGGCGGCGCCCTGCTGGCCGGGGGCACCGCAGGGCTCGTGCCGAGCGGCTGCGAGGTCGAGACCACCTACCACTGCGCGACCGTCGAGGCCGCCGGCAGCAGCACCGGCGGCCGGCTCCTCGTGCTCGACGGCCTGCGGCACTCCTTCGTCGACCTCGACGACCCCACGTACCTCGAGTTCTCCTACACGCGCGCCTACGCGGCGGCGATCGACACGATGTTCCCGGGCGACGGTCCGCTGAGGGCCCACCACCTGGGCGCGGGCGGCGTGACGATGCCGCGCTGGCTCGCCGCGACCAGGCCCGGCAGCACGAGCGTCGTCTCCGAGATCGACGGCGGCGTGGTCCAGCTCGACCGCGACGACCTCGGGCTGAGGACCAGCCGGGCCCTGCAGGTGCGGGTGGAGGACGGCCGGCTCGGCATGCGCGACGTCGACGCGGGCAGCCTCGACCTCGTCGTGGGTGACGCGTTCGGCGGGGTCAGCGTGCCGTGGCACCTGACGACGCTCGAGATGCTCGACGAGGTGCACCGTGCCCTGGACGGCGACGGCGTGTACGTGCTCAACCTCATCGACCACGGCCGGCTGCGGCTCGCCCGCGCCGAGGCGCGCACGCTGCAGGAGCGGTGGTCGCACGTCGCCGTGCTCGGTGCGCCGGCCCCCGACTCCTCCGGGCCGACGTCGACCGGCAGCCCCGCCTCGACGGACGAGGTCGAGGGCGGCAACCTCGTGATGGTCGCGTCGCAGCGTCCGCTCGACGTCGACGCCCTGCGCGCCCAGCTCGACGAGCGGCAGGTGGGCTGGACCGTCCTCTCCGGCTCCGCCCTCGACCGCTGGGTCGGCGACGCACCGGTGCTCACCGACGACTATGCGCCGGTCGACCAGCTGCTCACGACTCGCGCGGGCGCCTGATCCGGCGCCCGCGGCGTCGGGCCCGGGACCAGGTGCCGACGATCGCGGCGCGCAGCGCCCCCGGTCGGAAGGCGTCGCCGCGTCGGACGGGGTCCTGGGGTCGGTGTGGTCGGCGGTGGTCGCTCATCGGTGCCTCCTGCGGTCTCACCCGCGGCGTACCCGACGCGCCTGCGCGCATGCGGACGACCCCGGGCTGTCGGCTCAACCTGGGGACGTCCTGGTGCCAGGCTGTACCCGGCGGGCCGGTCCCGCAGGCCGAGAGGAGCCGTCGCGGCCCTCAGGCGGCGGCTTCGCCCACCTCGCGTCGCAGCCGCGTCAGCAGGTTCGACAGCCGTCTCGACACCTGCATCTGGCTGATGCCGAGCCGGGTCGCGATCTCGCGCTGCGGCAGCTCGTCGACGAACCGCCAGGCGAGCAGACGTCGGTCGTCCTCGCTCAGGTTGTCCCGGAGGGAGCGGACGGTCAGCCAGGCCTCGACGCGGGCGTAGCCGGCGTCGTCGAGCGCACCCGCGCCGAGCTCGTCGTCGATCCGGTCGCTGGTGAAGCAGCTGCTCGCCGCCATCGCCTCGCGGACGTCGGCGAGCGGCACGCCGAGGCGGGCGGCGAGGGTCTCGGGCGCGACAGGTCCGGCGCCCGTCTCCCGCGCGATCTGCGCCTGCAGGTCCTGCAGCCGCCGGGGCGGACGCACGCTCCAGGCGAAGTCGCGGAAGTAGCGCTTGATCTCGCCGCGGATCGTGCTCGCGGCGAACGGCGCGAACGCGCCGACGCCGGCGTCGAAGCGTTCGGCGGCCTTCACGAGGGCGAGGCGAGCGACCTGGAGCAGGTCGTCGTCCTCCACGCCGCGGCCGCGGTAACCGCGGGCCAGTCGCGCGGCGAGGTCGAGGTGCTCGGTGACGAGCGGGGTGCAGTCAGCCATGTCGGTCCCCCCAGAGGACGGTGACGTGATGGCTGCTGCTGAACCGCCCCCACTGTCACCCCGTGCCGCGCGGGCCGCAACTCGGCGTGGTTCGCCCGGCGGCGTGTGGGGTACGCGGAGGACGTGGACACGACAGCCCCGACCCCCGACCACGCCGCCTCCGCAGCGACGGAACCGAGCACCCGGACCGTCTCGTTCGGACCGCTGGAGATCCAGGTCGACGGGACCGTCCTCGAGCCCCGGCCGTGGACGTACGCCCAGTCGACGTGGGCCGCCGAGCTCCTCGAGAGCCTGCCGCCCGGCGACGTGCTCGAGCTGTGCGCCGGCGCGGGCCAGATCGGCCTGGGCGCCGTGCACGGCACCGGGCGGCGGCTCGTCATGGTCGACGCGGAGCCCCGGGCCTGTGCGCTCGCCCGGGTCAACGCCGAGCAGGTCGACGAGGACGTCGAGGTCCGGGAGGGCCGCTTCGACGCCGTGCTCGACCCTGGGGAGCGGTTCGCGCTCGTCGTGGCGGACCCTCCGTGGGTGCCGAGCCAGCGCGTCGGGGAGTTCCCGGACGACCCGGTGTGGGCGATCGACGGCGGCATCGACGGTCTCGAGGTCGCCCGACGTTGCGTGCGGACGGCGTCGCGGCACCTGGCGGCGGACGGCCGCGTGCTGCTGCAGCTGGGCAGCGTCGAGCAGGTCGAGGTGCTCGACCACACGTGCGAGACGTCCGGCCTGGAGGTCCTGGCCGTCCGGGAGGCCGGCGAGGCCGGCTCGCGGGGGGTCCTGGCGCTGCTGGGACCGGAGGCCTGGACGGGTCCGCGTCCGCAGGAGGGTTGACGTACGACCGTTCCCGTGGTCCCGTGGGAGGGAGGTTGAGCCAGCAGCCGCACTCGCACGACGAGAGGCAGCACCATGGACTCGACCGATCCTGACGCCCGGACCTGCGAGACGCTCGACGAGGCGGCCCACGCCTCGCCGCTGGAGCGGTTGCGGCTCCAGAACGGCGTCGTCACCGAGTACACGCCGATGGCCCGACGTCTGGCACGGCGCTACCGCGACCGCGGCGTGGAGGCCGACGACCTCGAGCAGGTGGCCCGGCTCGGGCTGGTCAAGGCGGTGCGCCGCTTCGACCCCGCCCACCGGTCGTTCGCGGCCTACGCCGTGCCCACCGTCCTGGGCGAGCTGCGGCGCCACTTCCGCGACAAGGCGTGGGCCGTCCGTCCCACGCGCTCCACGCAGGAGCTGCAGAGCGCGGTCAACGCGGCCCGCGACGCCCTGCGCACGGAGGAGCAGCACACGCCGACGGACGACGAGGTGGCCGAGCGGCTGCACGTCAGCCGCGCCGACGTGCGCGAGGCCGACGCCGCGCACGACGCGTTCGCCCCGCAGTCGCTCGACCGCCCGTCGGCCGTCGACGGCCTGCCGGGGCACGAGCACCTGGGCGCCGAGGACCCTCACCTCGACGCCGTCGAGCGGCTGCAGAGCGTCGTGCCGGCGGTGCGGTCGCTCCCGGTGGAGGACCGTCGGCTGCTGGAGCTGCGGTTCGTCGACGACCTGACGCAGCGCGAGATCGGCGAACGGCTCGGCATCAGCCAGATGCAGGTGTCGCGGCGGCTCTCGCGGGCGATCGACCAGGTCCGCGACCGCATGGGCGACCTCGACGGCTGAGACGCATGGCGCGTCCCTGTCGGGGAACGCCCTGCCCATGAGCACATCGCAGCACGATCCCGACCGGGACGAGACCCAGGACGACACCGACACCTCCACCGACGACCGTCGACCCGACGAGAAGCCCTTCGGCGACGACGCGCAGGATCGCCAGGGCGACGACGCCGCCAGCGGCGGCTCCTGACGCGTCATGGCGCGGGGGCCGGGTACGTGGAGCACATGAGCACCTTCGGCAGCACGCCCCACTCCGGCCCCGGCACCCACGGGAACGCGCCGGTCGACCCCGCGACGTCCCCCGAGACCGAGCCCGACACCGACGAGCCCCCCACCGAGCCGTCGCTGGACGCGTCGGAGCTGGAGGACGACGAGGACGACGACTGAGCGCCGGCCCGAGGGCGGGCATCGCGGCCGTCCGTGGGCCGGTCGAGGTGTGGACCTGGCGGTTCGCCGGTAGAACCGGATCATGAGCACCTTCGGCGGCACCCCGCAGTCCGGTCCCGGCGCGAGCGAGACGCGTCAGGTCGACCCCCGCACCTACCCCGGCACCGAGCCCGAGGCCGACGCCACGCAGGCGGAGCCGTCGCTCGACGCGTCCGAGCTGGACGACGAGGAGCAGGGCGGCAGCGACGAGGAGTCGTCGGCGTCCTGACGCGGGGCCCCCTGCGGCCCAGGTCGGATGGTGCTCAGTGCACCAGTGCCCGCGCGGCGGCCCGGTGGTGCGCCTCGGCGAGCCGGCGGTCCTGCTCGGCGGCCTGCTCGGCCAGCATCTCCAGCTCCTCGCGGTCGAGCGCCGCGTGCACGTCGACCACCGCGAGCAGCGCCTGCCATCCCGCGCGCTTGCCGTTGACGGCCACGCGCATCGCCTCCAGCTCGACGAGGTCGGTGAGCGGGGTGCGCTCCGTCCACGACCCGTTGGGCTTGAGCCGGGCGGCGCGCTCGCCCGCCCGCGCCGCGAGCGTCATCAGGTAGGCCTCGCCGACGCCCAGGTCGTCGGCCATGCGGCGCAGGCGCCGACGCTCGTCGAGCAGCTCCTCCTGGATGTCGCGGACGAGGGTGGCCGCGTCGGGGTCGAGCAGCCCGGCCGCGCTGCGACCGAACAGGTCGATGCCGGCGGCCGACCCTGCCAGGTGCGTGTGGACGTGGTGGGCGATCGGGGATCCTCCAGGTACGAGCATGCCCCCGTGGTACCCGGTCCGCCCCGCTCGACGCAACGTCGGGGCGTGCCGTGCGTCGCGTCCGGGTCGGGGCGTCGGACTCCTGTCGTCGGGTACGTCCCGCGTGACCCATCCCGACCCGAGGAGGACCCGTGAGAGCAGTGACCTGGCAGGGACGCCGTGACGTGCAGGTGATGGACGTGCCGGACCCCCGCATCGAGGACCCGACCGACGTGGTGCTGAAGGTGAGCAGCACGGGGCTCTGCGGCTCCGACCTGCACCTCTACGAGGTGATGGGACCGTTCATGCACGCGGGTGACGTGCTCGGCCACGCGACGCTGGGCGAGGTCGTCGAGGTCGGGTCGGGGGTCTCGCGGCTCTCGGTCGGCGACCGCGTCGTCGTGCCGTTCCAGATCTCCTGCGGCGACTGCTTCATGTGCCGTCGGGGGCTGCAGACGCAGTGCGAGACGACGCAGGTCCGCTCCTCCGGCATGGGCGCGGCGCTGTTCGGCTACAGCGAGCTGTACGGCAGCGTGCCGGGCGGGCAGGCGGAGTACCTGCGCGTGCCGCACGCCGACTACGGCGCGATCACGGTCGGTCCCGACCTGCCCGACGAGCGCTACGTCTACCTCTCCGACGTCATGCCGACGGCGTGGCAGGCGGTGCGCTACGCCGACGTCCACGAGGGCGACACGCTCGTCGTCGTGGGGCTGGGGCCGATCGGCGACATGGCCTCGCGCCTCGCGCTGCATCACGGCGTCCGCGTGATCGGCGTCGACCTCGTGCCCGAGCGTCTCGAGCGCGCCCGTGCCCGCGGGGTGGAGGTGCTGCACGTGGAGCAGGACGACGTCGCGGCTGCGGTGCTCGAGGCGACGTCAGGACGCGGTGCGGACGGCGTCGTCGACGCGGTGGGCATGGAGGCGCACGGCTCGCCCGGCCCGTCGGCGCTGCAGAAGGCGGCCGGGCTGCTGCCCGACGGTCTCGCGAAGCAGGTCATGACGTCGGCGAGCGTCGACCGGCTCGCGGCGCTGCACCTCGCCACCCAGCTCGTGCGACGGGGCGGGACGGTCTCGCTGTCCGGCGTGTACACCGGCACGCACGACCCGATGCCGATGCAGCAGCTGTTCGACCGGCAGGTGACCCTGCGCATGGGACAGGCGAACGTGAAGCGCTGGGTCGACGACCTGCTCCCGCTGGCCGAGCGCTCGGACGACCCGCTCGGCCTGGAGGACTTCGCGACGCACCGTCCGTCGCTCGAGGACGCCCCCGAGGCCTACAGCGCCTTCCAGAAGAAGCAGGACGGGACGGTCAAGGTCGTCTTCAAGCCCTGACCCCACCCCACCTTCTGGACACGTCCGGGGGTTGCGGGGCGCCGGGGCGCCCCGCACCCGTCCAGGAGGTGTCAGACCAGGCGCTTGTGGGTGCCGTCGCACCACGGCAGGCGGGTCGACGCGTCGCAGCGGCAGAGGGCCACGACGGGACGGCGTGCCAGGCTCGCGACGCCCTCGGGGTCCACCACGACGTCGACCCCACGCACCAGCGCCGGGCCCTGGGCCGCCGCCCGACGGAGCGCCTCGCGCCGAGCCTCCTTGCGCGACGGCTCGTCCGCGCTCATGCCGGCACCGCCGCCGGCACGAGGCGCTCGGCGCACCGGTCCTCGAGGTCCACGCACACGAACGCCCCGAAGAGCACCTCGCGCTCCAGCGCGGGGTCGCCCTCGGTCGCGAGGTCGCAGATCCGACGGGCCAGGTGCTCGTGCACCGCGTCCGCCTCGACGTGCTCGTCGTAGTACCGCCACACCGGCTCCGCGAACCCGAGCCGCTGCAGCCCGCGCACCATGTCGGCGCTGGGCAGCGCGCTGGTCGCCTCGAAGGCCGCCAGGTGGCCGAGCGCGGCGTGGATGAGACGACGGTTGAGGCACAGCAGCGAGATCGCGTTGTTGAGCGTGAGCGTCTCCTCGTCGGCGTCGTCCACGTACGCGCCGTAGGTGGGGTCGAGCCCGGCCGCCTCGAGGGCCTGGGCGAACAGGTGCTGGTGGACCAGGTCCGGTTCGCCGTCGCCGAGCTCGTCGTACTGGAGCTCGGTCAGGGCGGCCTTCGCGGCGGGACGCAGCCGCGGCAGCAGGAAGCACTGCGGGTCCGCCTCCTTCAGGTGGTACACGCTGCGCTGCACCAGGATCCGCTCCACGTCCTCGACGGTGGCCCGCTCCCGCACGAACCGGGCGACGCCGGGCGCCTGCGTGTCGGCCGAGACGAGCTCCTCGACGGTGCCCGGGACGGTCGCCTCCGCGAACCGTCGCCGCAGCCACGCCTCGAGGTCGCGCGACAGCCGGTTCCGCAGCCGCAGGACGTCGGGCGACCACTCCAGGTCGGGGTCGACACCGTCGAACCCGCGGTAGGCCAGCTCGTGCAGCGTCCAGAGCGCGAGCGCGTGGTCGCGCGACGTCGGGTCGGGCGTGTCGGGCAGCTCGGGCAGGGGCGTGCCGGACTCCAGGTGGTCGTGCACGGCCCGGCTCACCGGGCCGCACGGCGTGGGGATCCTCATGACCCGCACGTACCCCGGGTACGGGCCGGCGACACGTGCGTGCGGGGGAGGGACGGTTCGGTCGAGCCGGAACGGGTACGGGAGGAGTGGGTGACGCGGTCCCGGTGCCCGCCTCGCGCAGTGTGGGTGCCGGGCCGCGCCGCCCCAGGTGCCACCCCTGTCGCGCGACCGGCGGCCGTGCGGATCGGTGCCCGTCGGCCCGCGGGACGCGGTCGCGTGTCCTAGGCTCTCCTCGGCGAGATGCCGGGGGAGCACGAGGAGGCACGATGACCGACTGGCGGCCCGACGTCCTGGGCGACGGCTACGAGCAGCTCACGTACGCGCTGGGCGACGACCCGGACGGGCAGGGCGAGGTGTTCGCCACGCTCGTGCGACGCACCTGGACCGAGGCGGAGCCGGCGCGCCGGGCCGTCCTCTACGTGCACGGCTTCAGCGACTACTTCTTCCAGACCGCGATGGCCGACTTCTTCGCCGACCGCGGGTTCGCCTTCTACGCGCTCGACCTGCGCAAGTGCGGCCGGTCGCGGCGCGAGGGCCAGACGGCCCACCACGTCACCGACCTCGCGCACTACGACGTCGAGCTCGACCGCGCGCTGGCCACGGTCCGCGCGGAGGTGCCCGACGGTCCGGTGCTGCTGTCGGCGCACTCCACCGGCGGCCTGGTGCTCCCGCTGTGGCTCGACCGCCTCAACCGGGGTCCGGGCGGCTCGAAGGGCGCCGGGATCAGCGGGCTCGTGCTGAACAGCCCGTGGTTCGACCTGCAGGGCAAGCCCTGGATGCGCGAGGTCGGCACGCTCGTCATCCGCGGGATCGGCCGGGTCAAGCCGTTCGACGTCATGAAGCTGCCGTTCACCGACGCCTACGGCAGCAGCCTGCACGTCGGTGCCCACGGGGAGTGGGACTACGACGTCGCGCTGAAGCCGCTCAACGGGTTCGAGGTCACCTTCGGCTGGCTCGGTGCCGTGCGCGCCGGCCAGGCGCGTCTGCACCGCGGGCTCGACGTCGGCGTGCCGTCGCTCGTGCTGCGCTCGGACAAGAGCCGCTTCGCGCGGTCGTGGTCGGAGGAGGTCGACCGTGCCGACGCCGTGCTCGACGTCAAGCAGATCGCCCGCTGGGCCGGCTGCCTCGGCGACGCGGTCACGTCGCTGCCCGTCGCGGACGCCCGGCACGACGTGTTCCTGTCGCTGAAGGAGCCGCGTGAGGCCGCCTACGAGGCGGTCGACACCTGGTTGCGCACGACCTCGCTGGTCTGACCGGCGCAGCGTGGCGCGGTGGGGTACACCTGGACCGTGACCGCCATGCCGATGTTCCCGCTCGGGACCGTCCTGCTCCCGGGAGGCCTGCTGCCCCTGCGGTTGTTCGAGCCGCGCTACCTGGCGCTGCTCGCCGACGTCCTCGCCGACGACGAGCCCGAGATCGGGTTCGTGCTGATCGAGCGCGGGGTCGAGACCGGCGGCGGGGACTCCCGGTTCTCGACCGCGACGGTGGGCCGCGTGGTGCAGGTCGAGCCTCGGCAGCAGGAGATGGGGCTGGTGGCCGTGGGCGGACGGCGGGTCGAGGTCGAGGGCTGGCTGCCCGAGGACCCGTACCCGCGGGCCAAGGTGCGTGAGCTGCCGCCGCTCGAGCTCGACGTCGACCTGGTCGCGGTCGCCGAGGTGCACGAGCGCGCCACGACCGCGGCGGTGCGGCTGGGTGCGATGCCCCCCGAGCCGCCGCCCCACGACCTCGAGGCCGCCTGCTGGCACCTCGCGGACGGCTGCCCGATGGGCCCCTACGACCGGCTCGGCCTGCTGCGGGCGACGTCGGCGAGCGCCCTGCTGGCGGCGGTCGACGACGCCTACGAGCAGGCCGTCGTGCTGCACGAGGCCTTCGGCTCCGGTGGCTGACCGCACGCCGTGACCGGTGTCGGGCGGCGCGGCTAGGCTCGGGGCCGTGGATGCCCCTCTCGCCCTCTACCGCCGGTACCGTCCCGAGACGTTCGCCGAGGTGATCGGGCAGGAGCACGTCACCGACCCCCTCCGCCACGCGCTGGCCGGAGTCGACGAAGTCGAAGGCCACCTTCACAAAGACAATTTTTGGCACAC
>SXGQ01109567.1_pt1 | contig 16091 bp, 13 predicted proteins | sample 3178371 | NCBI WGS metagenome assembly SXGQ01 (sample SAMN11356859, study PRJNA531348) | freshwater metagenome | isolation source: freshwater sample F1-20 | place: China: Fuxian Lake, Yuxi | collected 2017-12-25
GACTCGTCAATCCACTCGGCGTCACAAACGTCGCTGCCGCAATTTGTTTTGGCGTCAACTTTGCTCCTCGCCCGTGTCGGCGCAATGTGGCCAAGACATCAAACTCCCCCAAGTTGATTCCCGTGTCCTCAAGTTGATGAGAAATTTCATCGCTCACCGCCCGAACAATTGAGTTCAATTTAAGTGATAACGACATTGATGCAAAGCCCAGATCGGGCCGCTGCTCTGACCAACTTTGAATGGTCTCATCAATCAGGTTTTCTAAGCCCATGACATCACCCTAATTGACTCATTGACTATTGCCAAGAAATAGTTTGATGTCGTACTATCTCATGTATGAGCAATCCGATCATCAAAGTTTCCGATATCGCCTTTCCCCGGTTTCAAGGCCCCGACCTTGATGTGATGGAGGCGTATCTCACAAACTTTGGCATGGTGCGGTCGGCCCGCACTGATGATGCGTTGTATATGCGCGGTACTGATGCCGATCACCACGTTCACGTGACTCACCTCGGAGAAGTTGCTTTCATCGGACTTGCGTTCAATGCAACTCGCGCCGACCTTGAGACCTTGTCGCAAGCAACTGGCACTCCCATTGAAAACTGCACTGAGCCAGGCGGCGGATTGATTGTGCGACTCACCGACCCTGACGGAAATCGCATTGAAGTCATCGCCGACGCCGAGCGACTCACACCGCTTGAAATCCGTCCACATGCCGCCTACAACAACGGACAGTCACGGCCACGAGCTGTTGAGTTACAGCGCATTACCGCCGGACCATCGCAGGTGAAGCGGTTTGGTCACGGAGTCATTAAGACCACATCACTCGCTCGCCTCGCCGATTGGTATTCCAGCACTCTCGGTCTTTTGGGATCAGATGACATGTACGTTGAAGATCCCGAACAACCAATCGGTCGATTTATGCGTTGTGATCGTGGCGACATTCCGACCGATCATCATTCATTGTTGATTTTGGAAACTGGCGAAACCCGTCTCGGACATTGCGCATGGGAAGTCGCCGACTTTGACGACCTCATGGCCGGCCGAGAACCGCTACTTGCAACAGGCGCTCGTCATTACTGGGGAGTCGGTCGCCATATCTTGGGCGGACAGATCTTCGACTACTGGAAAGATCCACTTGGGTTCACGCTTGAACATTGGACCGACACCGATCTGCTCGTTGCTTCAACACCACTTAACAAGCACTCAATTTTCGCGGGCATTAATCAATGGGGTCCCAACCCGCCAGCTGATTTGGATTTCTGATGGACCTCGGAATTGCTGGCAAGAATGCCATCATCGCGGCCTCGAGTGCTGGCCTAGGTTTTGCTTGCGCCGAATCGCTGGCCAAAGAGGGCGTCAATGTTGTGATCAATGGACGCGACAAAGATCGTCTCGATGCTGCAGCCGAAAAACTACGACTCATTGCCAAGGGAACTGTCACCGGTGTTGTTGGTGACATTGCACTTGATGAAACACGTGCCGCTCTACTGCAGGCCTGTCCGCGGCCGGACATTTTGATCACCAACAACGGCGGCCCACCACCTGGTCGCTTTCAAGACTGGGGTCGCGACAACTGGTTGAGTGCTGTTGACAGCAACATGTTGGCACCGTTGCTTCTCATTCGTGATGTGCTCGACGGAATGGTTGAACGCAAATTCGGTCGCATCATCAACATCACCTCGGCAATGACCAAGAGTCCCTTATCGCCCATGGGATTATCTTCAGCTGCACGTACAGGTTTGATGTCGGTGGCAAAAGGTCTTTCAAAAGATGTCGCTTCGTCAAATGTGACGATCAACAACATTTTGCCCGAGCGCATCAACACCGATCGTCAACTCGGCATGGCCAAACTTGCCGTGCAATTCAAAGGCATCACTCTTGAAGAAGCGTACGAAGAAATGGCACAAACGATTGCCGCCAAACGGCTTGGTCGCCCCGAAGAAGTTGGCGACACCTGCGCCTTCTTGTGTAGTGCACAAGCCGGATTCATCTCGGGTCAAAGTATTCACCTCGATGGTGGCTCGTACAGCGGGCTGTTCTAATGACAACGACTTCTGAGATTGATGTCCTTATTGTTGGAGCAGGCCCTGTGGGTATCAGCGCCGCAATGTTGTTGCACAAAATGGGCCATTCGGTTCGCATTGTCGAACGGCGCGAAGGACCACAACGCGCTCCTGCAGCGCACGTCATTAACGCTCGCACTTTTGAGATTTGGCGACAAATCGGTTTGGATGTAGATGGCTTACGTGCGCTAGCACAAGATCCACAGGCTGCCGGACAAGTTCATTGGGTGACCAAACTCGGTGGAACAGTTTTGGGTTCACTTCCATATGAACGTCAAGGCGACGAGATGTTAGCCCTCACTCCAACTCCGTTACGCAACTTGGCGCAACACATTCTTGAGCCAGTACTTGTCGAAGAACTATCAAACATGGGTATCCCAGTTGAGTACTCAACACAGTGGATATCGATGGTTCAAGGCGATGAGAACGTGGATTCGACCGTCGCGCTCCATGGGCGCGAAGAAACGATCACTTCTAGGTTTGTGCTCGGCTGCGACGGTGCGTCAAGTGCGGTTCGTCGAGCATCTGGGATCAACATGGAAGGTCCTGACAACCTGCAAAGTTTTGCAATGATTCATTTTTCGGCCGATCTCGCGTCACTGACGCACGATTGCCCAGGAGTTCTGTACTGGCTCTGCGATCAAGGTGCAGGCGGTACTTTGATTTCTCACGGCGACAACGAATGGGTGTACATGCATCCAGTCGACGCCGACCATGTCATCAGCCAATCAGACGAAGAGCTTGAAGCAATGGTTCGTTCAGTACTGATCGATACTCCTGTCAACATCAAGATTCTCAAAACTTCCTCGTGGACAATGACGTCACAAATCGCTGAGCGCTATCGCGATGGCCAAGTCTTCTTAGTGGGCGACGCTGCCCATCGATTCCCGCCATCAGGAGGCATGGGGCTCAACAGCGGAGTCCAAGACGCCCACAACTTGGCGTGGAAACTGCACGCAGTTCTCACAGGCCAATCACCCGACTCCTTGCTTGATACTTACGACCCTGAACGCCGTCCTGTCGCACAACGTAATGCGCAAGCCAGCCTTGAGAACGCCTTCAAAATGATTGAGGTTTTTGAAGCTTTGGGCAAACCCGACCAAGAGGGTCTTCAACAAGCCATCAACAATCAGCAAACTCACTTTGACATGTTTGGGCTGCAGATGGGTTTCCGCTACCAACTTGATGGCTCAACGACGCCCATTCCTCCACTGAGTGACGACGTCATTCGTCACTACATTCCGTCAGTCGAACCTGGTTGCCGACTACCCCATGGCTGGCTGGTTCAAAATGGCCAACCCATTTCATCGCTAGATCTCATCGGTCTGGCTGCAAAAACAGTGCTTGCTGGTCCCGCCGCCAAGCACAATATGGACTACTTGCAAGTCGGTCGCGACTTCGAAGATCCCAACAATTGGTGGGGTGCAGTCCTTGGTCTTGCCGATGACGACGTCATCACCGTGCGTCCCGATCAGCATATTTTGAGCCAATTCGGCGAGCGCTAAAAAGTTGTCAAGAAACCTCTAGCCAACGGGATCTTTCGCCAAACTGCAGGGCAGTGTCTCGTCAACAATTCTCTCAGCAAAATAATAAGTGGCAAGTAGTTCTACTTGCGGCTCCCCTCACTGCCTTTGTATTGGCAGTTGCGACGTCATCTGTACGTCAAGAAATTGGATTGATCAACATAGCTCTCGCGTTAGCGATAATCACCACGGTTGCAGCCATCTTTGATTGGCGAGCCGGACTTGCGACGTCAGTGATTGCCGCGATATCAGTGAATTACTTTCACACCGAACCTATTCACTCACTGCGAATCACTTCTGGCAATGACATTTGGACGGTCTCATTACTCAGTGTTCTTGGAGTTGCGGTGAGCGCTTCAAGCGCAGTGCGCGTGCGTCAATCACTCCGCGAACACCATTCGCAATCGGCTCGTGAGGCATCGTCTCATCTACTCACGCAGCTCTTCGTTGACCGACCTGTTTCAGAAGTTTGGCACGAATCAATTAATGGCTTTTGTGCCGAACTTTCCATGGTCAATGTCCGTTTGGATTTTGATCAAGCTTCACAACTTCCGACAATCTCGCGACAAGCGGGAACCCTCAACGATGTTCGTACTTCGGCAGCACGAGTCGTACTTCCCGAGTCTGGCGCAATTGTTGAGTTCCAAAACTCAAATATTCGTAGCCGACTGATCTTGATCCCCCAGCCAGGCATGGGTTCCGTTGATGTAGATCGGAATACTGTGTTCACCTTTGTTGATCACATTGAGAAATCGCTATAACAAGAATCCCCAATAACCAGATTTCTTGGTTATTCTCGCAACCCCACAAATGGGTTATTTCACGGCAGAATGTACCCGTGGAAGCAGGAAAGCTGCGTATTTATATCGGGGCAGCGGCTGGCGTTGGTTGCACCTACGCAATGCTCGACGAAGGCAGTCGCCGAAAGGCACGTGGCACCAAGGTCGTTGTCGGATGGGTTGATACGCACCAGCGACCGAATACCGAAGCACTCTTGACATCGCTGACCGGCAACCACATAGGTCAACAGAATTTTGATACTGATCAACTCATAAATCAACAGCCCGACGTCATCCTGATTGACGACATTGGTAGTCGAATCGGAACTGATTTACCCGAGCGTTATCGATGGCAGGAAGTTGAAAAACTGCTTTCTGCCGGAATTGATGTCATCGCAACCGCGTCCGTGCAACACATTGCTTCGCTTGCCGACCTCGTTAAAAAAATAACCGGCGAAAGCCCTCAAGGTTTTTTACCCGATCAGGTACTTCAATGTGCAGAACAGATTGAAATTGTTGATGCAACCCCCGAAGCCATTCGACGAAGAATCGCTCATGGAAATGTTTTCGGACCAGATGCCCTGCAGCCCAAAGACGCAGATCTCTTCAACTCTGATTCATTCGCTCGTTTACGCCTTCTCCTTATTGAATGGATGACTCATCATCTCGTCGCAACCGAACGCAAGAAGTCTGAATTAGGTGAGCGAATTGTCATAGCGATTCGCAATCCCGAAGAATTCAAACCAATTCTGCATCGCATCACCCGACTCGCGTCTCACACGGGCGCAACACTTTTGTGCGTGAATGTGATTTCACCTCACGACTCAGAGGACCGTCAGAAATTTCACGAGCTCAACGAGCAGGTCAAAGCGATTGGCGGAACTTTTCAACAAATAGTTGGCACGAATATCGCCGAAACTCTTGCATCATTCGCATCAGTTGAAAATGCCACCCAAATTGTTATCGGATCGTCAGAACGCAAATGGCTGGGTCGCAGCTTTGCACGTTCATTGATTGATCAACTATCTACACTGGCTCCTTTTGTTGATATCCATATTGTCAAAACCAAGAGTTCGACGAGGCCCTACATGCAGGGCACCAACATTTCCTTGTTATCACGGCGGCGGAAAATCTCAGGCTTTCTCTTCGGAATCCTATTTTTGTCAACGTTGACAACATCACTATCGCTTCATCCATCTGGGCTATCAGTTTCAACTGCTTTGACATTGTCGCTACTAGGCGTCATCACTACCACTGCCATTGGTGGTCTCTGGCCTGGCATATCGGCGGCCATCGTTGCACCATTATTGGTGAATTGGTTTCTCATTGCTCCATTTCATACTTTGCGAATCAACAATTTTGAAAACATCATTGAGCTTGCGGTCTTTATTTCAGTTGCAACAATTGTTTCAGCATTTGTATCGGTCACCTCTCGGCGAACAGCCGAAGCGAACCGAGCGTGGCGTGAAGCATCGGCGTTGTCAGCGCTCGCCGAATCAACCGCAGTTGATCCACTTGAAAGCATCCTTGACCTATTACGAGAAACTCTCAAGTTTCAAGCAGTTGGTCTATTTCCAACTGACGAACAGACTGCAGTAATTGTCAGTCCACATGACCTCCAAAATCCCCTCACTATTTCTGACACCGACGTGAAAGTCCCTATCAATAGCGAAGTTTTCCTTGTGGCACGTGGGCCAGTTTTAAATAGCGACGACCATCGCATATTGCATGCATTTACGGGCCAATTATCGAAAGCACTCGAACAACGTCGCCTTCGTGAGCTTGCTACTGAAGCAGATACCTTGGCCAAAGCCGACGAGTTACGCACCGCTATTTTGCGGGCTGTTTCTCATGACCTTCGTTCGCCACTCGCCGGTATCAAAGCCTCGGTTTCAAGTTTGCGACAAACCGATATTGAATGGCCGATCGAAACTCAACGTGAATTCTTGGCATCAATTGAAAGTGAGACCGATCGACTCACCTCAATCGTGACCAACTTGCTTGACCTCAGTCGTATCGACGCTGGGGTCTTGCAACCATCCTCACGTGAGGCTTCAATTGAAGAAATCATTCCATCAGTTGTGCAAGGCTTCGGAAACCGTTCACTCCTGATCGGTATTGAAAGTACAGGTTCGCTCGAAGACGTTTACGTTGACCCAGCTTTACTTGAACGTGTTCTCGCAAACCTCATTGATAACGCCTTGACATGGTCTGGCCAAGATCAACCCATCGTTGTTCGCTCGCACCAAAGTGGCAACTACGTTCAAGTGCATATCATCGACCACGGCCCGGGTATTCCTAAAGATCAAAAGCAAAAGGTTCGGCAAGCTTTCCACCGACTGGGCGACAAACGACAACACGGGGGGCTCGGCCTTGGTTTGGCAATCGCTGATCGCCTCATCGTGTCAATGAGTGGCAATCTCGAATTACGCGATACACCTGGCGGTGGCTTAACTGCCGTTATTTTGTTACCTGTGAGCCGACGGTTTCATCCATGAACCAGAATTCAGTTTCTCGTATTTTGTGTGTTGACGACGAACCACATTTACTGAAGACCCTTGGAGCAAATCTCAAAGCTCGCGGTTACGAAGTCAACCTTGCTGATACTGGTGAAAAGGCTCTTGATATAGCTCGTGAAACCAAGCCCGACTTGGTGATTCTTGACCTAGGACTTCCGGGCATGTCAGGAGTTGAAGTCATTAGGTCTTTGCGACATTGGACAAATACTCCGATTTTGGTTTTGTCGGCGCGCGATACCGAATTCGACAAAATCGGTGCCCTAGATGCCGGCGCTGACGACTATGTCACCAAGCCCTTTGGAATGGGTGAGCTTCTAGCTCGCGTTCGTTCAAACCTCAGACGCTCAACTGCAACCGATGAAGCCCCCGTTGTCACGACTCACCACTTCACTGTTGACCTCGCGGCCAAACGAGTCACTGGTCTAGAAGGTGAAGTCAAACTCACTGGGACCGAATGGGATCTAGTCGAAATCCTGGTTCGACATACTGGCCAACTGGTCAGCAGCAAAGAACTCCTTCAATCGGTATGGGGACCTCATTACGGCACTGAAACCAACTACCTACGAGTTCATATGGCCCATATTCGGCGCAAGCTTGAACCAGAACCAGGACATCCCATTTACTTCCATACAGAGGTTGGAATGGGCTATCGATTTGCTCCTCCCGAGACGCGTTAAGAAAGCGCTAACTTTCACCATATTGACTGTCTGACGAGGCAGTGTTGGAAAGCCGACTAGTCGGCAAACTATGGCTTCCATCAAAAAAATCCTGATCGGCAAACCCCTCTCTAGCGCTGATGAACAGCACCAACGTTTGAGTCGCGTTATTGCCTTACCCGTATTCGCTTCCGACGCAATTTCATCAACGGCCTACGCCACCGATGAAGTGATGGCGGTGTTGCTACTCCAAGCCGGCATAGGTGCAGTTGCGTTCAAAACGCTCGTGCCGATTGCCATCGTGGTGTGTGTCTTGATGGCCATCGTGGTGACGTCGTACCGACAAACCATCATGGCGTATCCGTCTGGTGGCGGTGCTTACATCGTTAGTCGCGAGAACCTCGGCACTATCCCATCACTTGTTGCAGGCTCGTCACTTCTTGTCGACTACATCTTGACTGTGGCAGTAAGTGTGGCTGGTGGCGTACTCGCCATTCGTACTGCTGTCGGCTTTGAACACAAGTGGACCGTTCCGGTTTGTTTGTTGTGCGTGTTCATCATGACCGTAATGAACTTGCGCGGTGTTAAAGAGTCTGGCGCCGCCTTTGCCGGACCAACCTACTTCTACATCATCATGCTGATCATGTTGATCTGTACTGGCTTCTACCGAATCTTTGTGCAGCACGTCGGACCAATTCCGGTTGACTTGCTCAGTCCCGAAGCACAAGAACTTCGAGAGGGCGCTAAATCTCTCGGCTTAATGATGTTGTTGCGCGCTTTCTCATCAGGTGCAGTCGCGCTCTCTGGTGTTGAAGCCGTATCAAACGGCGTACCTGCATTTCGTAAGCCCGAAAGCAAGAACGCTGCCATCACTCTGATGTGGATGGGCGGAATTCTTGGAACCTGCTTCTTCGGCGTGTCAGTACTTGCATCGCACCTCAAGCCGTTCCGAGGCGAAGCCGACGGAAATGGTCTGGGCCTCATGGCCGAATACCTCTACGGGGGCAAAGGCATCCTGTTCTGGATGACGATGATCGCAACGTTTTTGATTTTGATCTTGGCGGCAAACACTGCTTACGCCGACTTTCCTCGGCTTGCTTCAATTATCGCCAAGGATGACTTCTTGCCCCGCCAGTTCTTCAACCGTGGCGCTCGACTAGTTTTTTCAAACGGAGTTCTTTTCCTTGCCGCTGTCTCGAGCCTGTTAATCGTTGCCTTTGATGGCGACATCTCAAAACTCATTCCGCTCTACGCATTTGGCGTATTCACCGGATTCACACTCAGTCAAACCGGAATGGTGCGTCATCATCTCCGACTCCGTGAACCTCACTGGCAGATCGCTCTTGTCGTCAACGCAGTCGGTGCAGTGACCACTGGACTCATCGCAGTCATTGTTGTCGTTTCAAAGTTCACAGAAGGTGCCTGGATCCCAGCGTTCCTAATTCCATTCATGGTTGTTACCTTCCGCTCTATCGGACGGCATTATGCCAAAGGTCGAAAAGTTGTTCATGCTGAACCTGGTTTTTGGCCACGACGCGAAACTCACACCATGGTTGTACTTGTAGGCGGAATCAACAAGGGAGTCTTGCAGGGTCTCCAGTATGCCCGCTCACTTAATCCTGATCGACTCGTCGCTCTCACAGTGGTGAGCTCACCTGAAGAACAAGCACACCTGCAAGAACAATGGAATTCATTCAACATTCCCCTTGAACTCACTTTTGAATTCTCTGAGTTCCGCGAACTCACCAATCCAGTGATGCGGTTCCTCGATGAACTTGACTCGCTCTATAGCGATGACATCATCACCGTTGTGATTCCCGAGTTCGTTACATCGTGGAAAACTCAGTGGCTTCATAATGGCAGCGCGTTTGCCTTGAAGGCGCGCTTACTACATCGTCCCCATACAGCAGTTGTTTCAGTCCCCGTGCATATGCATCACGGCGTGATTGAGGAAGGTTGATTTCTATGCACATGATCATCGTCGGCTGCGGCCGAGTTGGTTCAACGATTGCCCGCGAACTGCAATCACAAGGCCATGACGTCGTCGTCATTGACCGTAAGAAAGATGCATTTCGCCGCCTCGGTGAAGATTTTGCGGGCCGCACACTCACCGGTATTGGTTTTGACCGAACCGTCCTTCAGGAAGCTGGGATTACTGCTGAAAGTGCCGTCATGGCAGTCACAAGTGGTGACAACTCCAACATCATGATTGCTCGTGTTGCTCGCGAGATGTTTGGCGTGCAACATGTTGCAGCTCGTATCTACGACCCCAAGCGCGCTGCGGTGTACCAGCGTCTCGGAATTGCAACAGTGGCTACCGTAGCTTGGACTAGTAATCAGATTTTGAGCATTGTGATGCCGCAACAAAGCGCTCCGACTTGGACAAGCCCAACGTCCACACATTTCATTGTGGAGCGACATGTTCATGCATCAGCAGCCGGTCACGCCATTGATGAATTCACAACCGATGAATGTCGAGTTGTCTTACTTGGTCGTAATGGTGTCAGCCAGATTCCTCCAACCACCGTTTTGCTACAAGAAGGCGATGTTTTGCACGTCTTGGCAACAACTGCTGGTATTGAAACTTTTGATCATGCATTTACCGCTCGACAAGGAAGCCACTCATGAAGATCGTTATTGCTGGAGCCGGCAGCGTCGGTCGTTACATGGCCGAGCAGCTTTCATCAACGGGGAATCAAGTCACTCTCATTGACTCAGATGCAAGTGCAATTTCTCGAATCAATGTCGCTGGCGTCACCACCGCCTTTGGCGATGCGTGCGAAATTGACACGCTCGCCAAAGCTGGGCTTGCCGATGCCGATGTTGTCGCAGCAGTTACTGGTGACGATGAAGACAACTTGGTGATTTCACTGCTCGCCAAACAAGAGTTTGCAGTCCCCCGAGTCGTTGCCCGCGTGAACAACCCCAATAACGAGTGGATGTTCAACGAAATGTGGGGAGTTGATGTTTCGGTGTCGACACCACACCTACTCACCGCGATGGTTGAAGAGGCAGTGAGCGTTGGTTCATTGGTTCGCATCATGAAGTTTGAACACGGTAAAGCTCAACTCGCAGAAGTAACACTTGCTGCAGGTTCACCTGCCATCGGAATAAGTCTCGTCAACCTTGGTCTGCCACGAGAAACAACCATCGTTGCCATCATGCGTGATGGACATGTCGTTGCACCCCAGGGCGACACGCCACTTCATCAAGGTGATGAAGTTGTTGTGTTGATGGCTGGTGATTGCGAGGCCGAAGTTCGACGCATCCTGATCGGTACTTCAAACTCATGAGTGTTTTTCGTCGGCGTAAAGGTGACTCACCTGTCGTTGAGGAAATCTCATATCCAACGATTTCTTCGTTAACCCCACGAGTGAACACAAGGATTCGAGGACGCGTTGTGCGCATCGTGAAACAGCCTGCGCAAGGTTTGCCGACACTGCTTGTGCGCATTGAAGATGAAACCGGATACGCCACTGCGGTGTGGTCGGGCCGTCGTTCAATCGGCGGACTCGACCTTGGCCGCAAAGTTGTGATTGAAGGAGTGCCAATGGCTTCACCAACCGGCTTACGCTTCCTCAACCCCGCCTACACCCTCCTCCCCTAAGCGATCTGACCTAAGCGATCTGGTCGGGAAAAGCTGAGCAAACCTGCCACTTCGCCGGACCAGATCGACTTAAATCGCGGTGAGGTTCGGCGTACGCGACGCCTTAACTCGACGAATCACAAAGTCCGCACCTAACAGAACGAGCGCACTCATTCCCCACAGCGGATAAATGACGCCGAGCACCACTGCAACAATGCCGACAGTTTTCTGAGTCTTATATTCAATAGGTCGACGAGGAACACCCACCGTGCCCTTTCGACGGCGACGCAACCACATGGTGAGTGCCGACGAAATACTTACGATCACCATGGCACAGACAAGAGTCAAAACGATGCGGTTGATGACACCGAATTGAGTTCCCATATGGGTCTGTACACCTAATTCGGCAACCCGTTGAATTGCTCCCCAGGTGTCGGCATCGCTTGTACCTAAAGTCTTGGCACTGAACTGATCAAGATACAACGCACCTTGTTGACCAAGCGACGATGGCCATGGATTCATCACCACATACGCGCCATACGAAGTTGATCCATCGTCGTTCACCGTGTCGGTTGGTGGAGCGATCGAGAATCCGGCCAACATCTTTTCTTCTTGGGCGGCACGATAAATCGCTTCAAGACCAACTCGCTCGGCGGGTGCGGGTGCTGGCATCGGATCCATGTTGTGCGATCCATCTTCTGACATATCCATTCCGGGCATATCCATCGATCCGCCCGAGGTCGGGACCGAATCTTCTTGTGATGCCCACGGAATCTTCATTCCGTTGCGAGCCAGATCGCCGACCTGAGGAATATTTGAGGGTGGTCCAGAGATCTCCCAGAAATTCTCAGTATTCGGAGTCACTTTTGCAGCAACCGCCGAGAATTCATTGCCCCAAAAAGTGGCCCACGGCAAACCAGTCACCACAAAGAAAATCAAACCTGAACCCAACAAAACACCGGACGACGCGTGAATATCGCGCCACATCGGACGTCCGCCCTCTTTGAATCGCGGAATAAACAAACGCTTCTTTGAGCGCTTGCGAGGCCACCACATATACAGACCACTGACCGCGAGAATCAGACCCCAGCCAGCAATGATTTCAACCGCAACTTCACCGATTTCAACTGAGCGAAATGCTGGGCCGTCTCCGAAGATTCCATTCAATGATGGAATAGGCATGGTGAATTGACGCGGAAGAATCGAACCGTGTGTCGAATTCGCAAAGGACACCAAACCTTTGTCGGGCCGCAATGTTCCAAGAACCTCGCCGGTGTACTGATTCACAAAGACTTTGCGCGGAGTGCCATCTGCATCACCCATTGAAAAAGTCGTTGAGAGGCCTTTTTCCTTAGCAGGAGTCACCGACCAAAACTCGTAGTCGGGATACGCGGCTTGCACCGCCTGCATCTGATCATCAAGCGACACCTCCTCACCTGATGGGTCGACCGTGTAGAGCGAATCGTGCTGCACGTGATTTATCGGTTCTGCATACAACACGACGAGGCCAGTGAAAGCGAACCATAGTAGGGCTGGCATGATGATCAACCCAGCCAAGAAATGGAGTCTCCACAAACGGCGCCACAACGCGCCTGTAGTTGAGGGTTCATCAACGATTTCAGTTGCGGTCTGTTCAGGTTCGGTACTTGTCACAAAGCATCAGTCGCTCACCCCACCAAATAGTTCCCAGGTCCCGCGATCTGGTCGGGAAAAGCTGAGGAAACCTGCCACTTCGCCAGACCAGATCGGTCAAGTACGGTGTGTGTAATGGCGAAATACGAAGGAACTCTCGAGTCGGTGCAACAACACCAGTTGCCCCAGTGGTTTGACGATGCCAAATTCGGAATCTTCATTCACTGGTATCCCGCCTCGGTCCCGGCTTATGCCCCGTTGACCGAAGATCTCTTTACGCAGACTGCCAAGTACGGCGATGTCGTGGCATTCACCGAGTCGCCGTATGCCGAGTGGTACGTGAACTCGCTCGCTATTGAAGGCTCATCAGTTCAGAAACACCATGCCGAGGTTTATGGCGACAAACCTTACGATGAGTTTGTTGACGAGTTCTTCGAAGCGACACAAGAGTGGAACCCCAACGAGTGGGCTGAAGTCTTCGCCCAATCACATGCCAAGTACATCGTGATGGGAACACGACATATTGATGGTGCACTCATGTGGCCTACCGAATTACACAACCCATTCAAAGGTCCGCGATATACATCAACTCGTGATCTTGTTGGTGAAGCAATTGAGGCAGCACGCAGTGTTGGCTTGCGCGCGGGCTTGTACTACTGCGGAGGACTTGACCTCACCTTTCAAGGACTCGGCTACAACGGTTGGCTCAGCATGTTGATGGCTACACCACAATCAGATGAGTACAAGCAATACGCCACCGCTCATTACATGGAACTCATCAATCGTTATTCACCAGATTTACTGTGGAATGACGTGGGTTGGCCCGGTGGAGGCGCTGGAGCACTTCAACTGATGGCCGACTATTACAACATCAACGAAAACGGCGTTGTCAACGATCGCTTTGACATGATCGGTGTTGTGCAAGATAGTGCCCATTGCGATTACATCACTCCCGAATATTCGTCAGGTGTGACCACACCAGATCGCAAGTTTGAAGTGTGTCGTGGAATCGGCATGAGTTTTGGTTACAACCAGCTCGATGACGAGACGACTTATGCATCGTCAACTGAATTGATTCACCTTTTGATCAATAGTGTCGCCGCTGGTGGCAATCTCTTGCTCAATATCGGCCCGAAAGCCAATGGTGAAATTCCTGGTATTCAGAAGCAGCGACTGATTGAAATTGGGCAATGGCTCGAGATCAATGGTGCCGCAATTTTCAGTTCACACAAACTTGAGATCAATGCACTCACAGCATCCGATGGTTCTGTTGTACGGCTCACGCAAGGTGCCGATGGCGCGACGTATGCAATGATCCTCGCAACAGCGCACGACTCATTCACGATTCCAGGCTTGCCACTTGGTGTAGTCGAACTACTCGGATCGCACGAGACAGTTCAACGCGATGGCGACACCATCACTTTGCCAAGAGTCCGACCTGATCAACCAGCCCTCACTTTGCGTATTTCGTGACCGATCTGGTCTGGCGAAGTGGCAGTTTTCCTCAGTTTTTCCCGACCAGATCGCCTTACGGCCAGAGGGGTTGGTCGACTGTCCACGAAACTGGATTCCCCCACGTTTCTTGGAACGCAACTTCATGAGGTTGCTGACGCTTGGCCACTCCCCACTTGCCCGTCGGGTACCCAAGAGTGATCATCGCCATCGGCACCCATTCACCGACTGCCGGAGCACCCAACAAATCAAGCACCTGTTGCGTGTGCTTCTTAAACAACAATGTCGTCAACGAAGTTCCAATACCTTCAGCAGTCGCAGCCAATTGCAAGCTCCACAAAGCGGGGAAGATTGAACTCTCACCATTGGGCTTGCCCCATGCAAACAACAGTGTCGGAACCTTGTCGAGGTTGTCGGCCAACCAACGACCCGATGCATAGGTCTTCTTCACTTGAATAACTTCGGGGTCATTGGGATCACCATTAGCGATGAGATCCATCATGGGCTTGTATTGCGTGGCATTCAAATCGGTTAAGGCTTCGCTATAGATCTTCTGCAACGCCGTCTTCTTTGCTTGATCAGTCAAGATGAGGAAGCGCCACTTTTGTGTATTGCCGCCCGATGGTGCTCGCACTGCGGCATCCAACAATTTGGCCATGATCTCATCAGGGATTGGATCGGTTGTGACACGGCGCATAGCGCGCGTTGTATAGAGGGCTTGCGAAAGTTCCATAGCAAAACTCTACTCAAATCGCCCACTTAGCTCGCAGTCCCCTAACCTCACCCATGTGAGCGCAACCGCCGTGACATTAGAAAACTCATACACGAGCACCTTGCCAGAGTTGGCGATTACTTGGAACTCTGATGTGGCTCCATCACCAAAGGCCCTCATCGTCAATGAAGCGGTTGCTCAATCTTTCAATCTTGATCCCCAGTTCTTGACAACAGAAGCTGGCGTGCGCTTCTTGCTCGGCAATGAACTGATCGACGGATGTACCCCAATGGCGCTTGCGTACGCCGGTCATCAATTTGGCGGCTACTCGCCTCGCCTTGGCGATGGTCGCGCGTTACTACTTGGAGAACTTCTCAACACTGACGGTCAGCGCTTTGATCTTCATCTCAAAGGTTCAGGCAAAACGACTTTCTCGCGAGGTGGCGACGGCAAGGCCGCTATTGCACCCATGATGCGCGAGCACATTGTCAGCGAAGCGATGCATGCTCTCGACATACCAACAACTCGTTCACTGGCAATTGTCGCAACCGGAGAACAAATCGCTCGCGAAACTTGGTTGCCCGGAGCAGTGCTGTGTCGTATTGCGTCGAGCCACATTCGGGTTGGAACATTTCAGTATGCAGCGCATCACGAAGACCCCACGTTGGTACAACGTTTGGCTGATTACGCGATCGGTCGCCATTATCCAGGGCTCTCTATCGTTGATAATAAGTATCTAGAGTTCTTCAAGGCAGTTTCACTTCGACAGGCGTCGCTCATTTCGCAGTGGACGCTCGTCGGCTTTATCCATGGAGTCATGAATACCGACAACATGACAATTTCTGGTGAGACCATCGACTACGGCCCGTGCGCTTTCATAGACGCATTTGACCCTGCCACCGTTTTCAGTTCAATCGATCACAACGGACGCTACGCATTCGGTAATCAACCCAATATCGGGCAATGGAACCTCGCTCGCCTCGCCGAAACTTTATTGCCACTCTTTTCGGATGACAAAGATGAATCTGTGGCAATTGCAACTGAAGTATTAGTGGACTTCCCCAAGCAGTATCAAGCTTTGTGGGATGCAGGCATGAGTAAAAAACTCGGACTCAAAAGTGCGCCAACAGATCTCGTGAACGACTTGTTTCAGATGTTGCATACTC
>SXGQ01170724.1_pt1 | contig 16087 bp, 11 predicted proteins | sample 3178371 | NCBI WGS metagenome assembly SXGQ01 (sample SAMN11356859, study PRJNA531348) | freshwater metagenome | isolation source: freshwater sample F1-20 | place: China: Fuxian Lake, Yuxi | collected 2017-12-25
ATTTTCGAGATCGACGTTCGGGCTTCCATCCCCATCATCGTTCTAGGCGGCACGAACGATCCGGCCACACCCATGCGTTGGTCCGAAGAAATGGTTCTTCGCCTCGGTGACAAGGCGCGCTTGGCCATCTTCAACGGTGAGGGACACTCGCACATTCTCGAATCACGTTGCGTGGATGAGATCGCCTCGGATCTGTTCACGTCGCTTCGACTGCCGGTTGATGGCGCCGCATGCGATCCCGACGTGTTGGTGGAAGAACCGCAATGGTGGGACGAGATTGTCGACGTAGGTGCACCGCGGGTGGATGACGCCACCATGGACTGGTACTTCGACACCGATCGCGTGGACATCTACGCCGAGTACTTCGCGATACCCGGTGATGCCAACGCGGTTTTTGCGATGGTGCGCGGGCACTTCGAGGACCGAGGTTGGGTGTACGAACAGGGAGATTCGGCCGATCCGGTCGCGGACTACCAGTTTTTCGTGGACCCCGATGATGAACTGCGAAACGTGGGGGTATGGCTGTCGTCACCCGAGGAATTGGCGGAGAACCAACAAGTGGAGCCTGACGGGTTGGTACCGGCGGGCACCACTGTCGTCATGGTGTACCACTACCCCTGAGACATCTTGTTCTTGATGCGCCTCAGTCGATGTACTTCTGGACCCAATCGACGATTTCGTTCCAATAAGGATTGATCGCCAGATACGACGAGCACGCCCCGATTGTGGTTACGGCAATGAAGTGCATGGTCGCCATTCCCCGGGGGTTCACTCGCCACCAGGTCGCGCATTTCTCAGCGTCGCATCCGGCACCGGGGTAATTCTTCACGATCATCATCTGTTGCCATGAGTGTCGATAGCCCTCCATCGCCAGATATCCGGCGATCCCGGCCACGATCCAGCCCAGGGTTGTCGCGGGCAATTCGGTGGCTGCGAAGTATGCGCCGGTTGTCGTGGCAGCGGTCCAGAAGAACCCCCAAAGATTTCGGATCAAAAAAACGATGGCGATGGCCAAAGTCCCTGTGGCGAAGAAGAACCACGACGTGGTTTGGCCCTGTTGCAAGGCCCTGACGGCCGCAAGAGAAGCGATGGCCGGCGCGGGATATCCGGCCAGAGACACGAGGGAAGCACGACCCCGACCCCAGCCGAGTGGAGGCTGGTACGTGGCGAGTCCGGAGGCGCTGGGGGCGATTGTGATGTTCTTGGGTCGGCCACCCAGAACACCGGCAGTGAAGGCATGTCCGAGCTCGTGCACGACCGTCGCCAGATATCGGAAGACGGCGTGGAGGGGCGTTCCACCCACAAAAAGGCCGGCGATGAATGCTAGGGCGAGCCCTCGAGGTGTCGGTGATTGATCCTGTGGGAAGACGTCTTGGAGGCGGACAACCAGCTCATTGGGAAGCTCACGACCGATGGCGAGATACACCACGGGCGCCAGGAAGATCACCGAAAGCAACCACATATGTCCAACGTAGCAATTCGTCCAAGGCCGAATTCGCGCTTGCCACAAAAGTGCATTTCTTCACCTCGGGTGCGAATAGGGTTTGGATGTGGGCTTCCAGTTCCGACGATCGATCAACCTCGGATTCTTCAGAATCAACTTCAGCAAGAACGGAATCGGGTGGAGTATCGCTCCGATTCCGGGTTTCATCCGGTTCACCCGTACCGCACGGAAGCATCGCTATTGGACTTTCTCTATTCCGGGAACAGGAATGCGATATCAGACCAACGGAAAGAATGATTGATCGCGGGTCGCGATCTCACGTGCTGGAGCGTCGCGAGAGCAGAACAATTTCATCATCGGCCATACAGACCGTCCTGCGTGGGGGGTTCATCACAACAGTGGGAATGTCATCGGTGACTCGTCGGTAGCCGATGGGAATCTCTCCGGTTGCCACGCACGTTGTTTTGATCATTGAATCCCAGTCAAGCCCGATCACACTCGTCGGCCACATTGACACGTGCCTAGTTATCAATTCGATGGGGTCGTCGACTGACAGCAACGAGGCGAACACTCGTTCCAAGTCGGGGGAAAAGGCCAATTGGACCGCGGCCGAAGCCAACAATGTGTCGTTGATGAGCAGGTCGTCCGCCAGGCGGTCGCCAGCAATATGGCGACTCGAACGTTTTTGGAGTTCGGCCACAATGGTGAAACGCTTTCGTGGATCAGAAATCTGATTGGCGTGGTGACGGCACGCCAAGAGGTCGATGAGAACCGATGTATCGCTCGTACCGGGATCGACCGATTGGTCAGTAAAGACGATCACGTGTTCAATCGCGTCGAGGAAGCCGGCACGACCTATAGGGTCGTCTTCGATCAGTGACAGATTCGTCACGGGTGTCTCGCAGAACGTTTTCGGAAGCTCCAGAACATCTCCGGGACGGCGGACAATGGTCAGACCCGAACCGAGTGGAAGAGTGTTCTCGAGCGAGTCTGCAAGACGTTTGGCATCTTCGTTCCAGCCGATGAACAAAAAGCGCTCGGATCTCTTGTCAGAGATGTTCGGTCTGACACGTTCGTTCGGGAGGCTTGGTTGTCTCGGCATCGGGACGGCCTCAGCAGCCGCACGATTCTCCGCGAGTACCACAACTTTCGTTCCCGCAAGTTGTGTGTTCCAATCGGGCCAAAAATCGAGTTCCCCCCGTTCAATGATGCAGACAGGTATCGAGTCTCGAGCCGTGAGCAGAAGATTTCCGAAAGTCGAACCGAAGAGGGACCCATCAACGATGTACAACTCTTGTCCGCCGAAGTTGAGAAGATCATGGTAGACCGATGAGAGACCCCGGTGTCTTGACACCTGAGCTTCGACACCTTGGCGAACATCTTCCGCGCTGAGCGGGATGTAATTGATGTAGCGACGAACCTGTAGTCCTGACTGCGAAACTTGGACCAGCCGTTCATCTAGTTGCACGGCCAGGATTCCATTCTGAGTGAAAGTGACCACGGGCAAATGTTTGAGATTCGGTATTCCTGTGGTGTCACGTGCCAGAACGGAGTCGATCGCAAGCACGACTCGAAGAGTTTGTGCTGCTTCGGCCGACTCGTTGTGAAGGACGATCACCGATTTGGCAGTGCTTACCGAGGTCAGATGCGTGAGGTCCGCAGTGTTCGTGGGCTGCCCACGACGGACCAGAATCCAGTTCTCGGGGTGCTTCAGGTAGTGGGCGTGGATCTTCGTAGTTGTCGGCTGGATGTCGTCCATCAAGGAGTCCCGAATCTCGTGCATCAAGTGCACCGGATCCTCGTCACACAGAATCGACACCTGCCTCGGGGCATGCCCCGGCTCGGCTGCTTGGGCCACCTCGCGGACTACTCGGATTCCGAACTTGTTCCAGTTCAACAAGACCAAGTGATCGGCGACCTTCACGGATCCACGACCGCGGTGGATGAACTCCATCCGACGTTCGATCACCGAATTCAGGATCGAAATCAGGGTTGAGATGAGCAATAGCCCCATGATCGTGACGATCAAGAGGACGATTCGGGCGCCCCATTCGTGGTTGGCGGCAAGCTGATCTGGCGACATGGCCCGAAGCAGAACCTCCCAGGCCACGTCGAGAACCGCGGTTCGGTCGTTCTCGAGATTGATATGCCCAATGGCGACGACCAACGCACCCACCAAGACGATGATGAGAGAACCCGCCAATAGAAGGCCGACCGCGAGCAAACTTCCACGGACAAGCGCACGATCCACCAATTGGTCGAAGCGTCGCCGGATCCGACGGTAAAGGTTGTTTGTGGCCACGATCCCCCCCAGATCAAACACTTCGTTCGCCAACGTCATGACCCGACGATTGAGGGACGAGCGCTACCCCTCAGCGATCCTCAACATAGGTGCTATTGTGCGTTATCAGTCAAAGTTCATGAGGAGATCATAATGAACGATCCGTTCGGCAATTTCGCTCCGCCACCGAAGCCGAATTCCAATGGTAAAGACGTCAGCGGTAGCAAGATTGCCGCCGGAATTTGTGGCATATTGCTGGGCCCTTTGGGTATCCACAAGTTCATTCTCGGGTACACCACCGAGGGGATCATTATGCTTCTGGTTTCGATTATCGGAGGTTTCTTCACCTGTTTTATCGCCACGGCGATCATGGGACTCATCGGCCTGATCGAGGGAATCATCTATCTCACGAAGTCAGATGCCGACTTTAAGCGGATCTACTCGGACGGCAAGAAGGGGTGGTTCTGAGCCTTTTGGACGGCTCATGTCCACGGTAAATCATTAAGAATAACTCTTGCGTTGCCCCAGGGGGACACATATGTTGGCGCAGGCATTGGGGGAATGATGACCGACTGGTCCGGAACTGACTTCGGAATAACACCTGCGCACGATGCTGTTCTTCGTCGTCCTCCGGTTATGTTGTTGGGGTTCATGGGTGCCGTTTTTGGGGCGGCGATCGTGATGTTCGCGATTGATTCGAAGCTTGGATACGGGCTGTGTGTGGCGTCCACCATCGTGGGAGCCGTCGTCTCGTTCAAAGACCAAAGTGCGAGGTCAGACCCCAATTACGTGACCTTGGGGTGGTTTCGACCACTCAAGATGTTGCTGAGTTACGGCACGACCTTGGTCGCCTGTGCCCACATCGTGATCCTGGCCATTGAGAGCGCCCGATGAAATCGCGCTTTGCTCGCTTGGTGGTGGGGTTCAGTTTGGGGGTGACCGTCCTGTTGCCCGTGGGAAGTTCGGCGTCCGGGGTACCCGACCCTCGTCCGGCGAAGGTGAGCGACAGCAAACTCGGCCAGGACCTCGCGGCGTGCATCGCCAAGAACCGCAAGCTGTCGGTCCTCTTCCTGGTCGACGAGTCCAAGTCTCTGGTCCCGAACCCCAGTCGTCGTGAAAACAAAGAAGGCAACGATCCTTTCGGACTCCGAGTGCTTCCGATCAAGGCCATTGCCAGTGTCTTCGCATCGCTGGCAGAAAATGAACTCGCTCAAATCGAGGTCAACGCCTCGATGTACGGATTCGGCGAAGGCTTCGCCACTCGCCAACCATGGATCAACCTGGACAAAGACAGCCTGGACCAGTTCTCGCGCGTCATCGAAGAGCAAGGGAAGCTGAACGGGGACTCGTACACCCGTTACCACTTAGCGCTCAAGGGTGCTCTGGAGGCGTTCAATAGTGATCCGAATGGGCTCGAATCGTGCCGGATGATCTACTGGTTCAGCGACGGAGAGCACGACAACGATGACGACACTGGCCTGTCGGACACCGAGATCGCCCAAATCAAGAGTCAGGTCTGCAGCCCAGGAGGACTCGCCGACCAAATCAGGTCCAATGGAATTCAGCTATGGGCTCAAGGCCTCAATAAAGACCAGAATCAGACGGAATTGATGCGTTTGATCGCCATGAATGAGGGCGAGTTTCGAAGCGGCAAATTCGTCGTGGGTACCGGCTCATGCGGAGTCCAGCCTGCATTGGGTACCTACAGTTTCGCCCTCGATACGACGCAGATTGACGACGTGATCGAGGGGATTCCTGGAATTCCCGACCAGGACGTGGAGTTGGACGATTGCGGCCCGTCAACCGCCGAGTGCCGCGAGATCGCTTTCAAGGCCGACAAATCGCTCACGGGCTTCAAGATCAGAGTGCGGGTGCCGGCATCGGGATCCCAGGACCAGACTTCGCGAGTCGAAGTGGTGCCTCCTTCCGGCACGCCCTTCGACGTATTCGCCGACACGAATGATCTGCCCGATGGGATTCGAATCACAAAGACATCCGAAGTCGGTGCGATTCTGTGGGTTCAACGGTCGCTCGGGAAGACCCTCGAGGGGCCATGGTCGATTCGATTCCTTGGTGAGGGTGCGGAGAACGCGCGTGGTCGGGTGACGTTTGAGGCTCAAGCAACGGTTCAACTCACCGATGACGAAGGCAACAAAGTGGATGTCATCGACCGATTCAAGCCAAAGGCACTTCGCATTTCGGTGGTCGACGGTAAGGAGATCGTCCAAGACCTCAAGGTTCAACTGTCGGACTTAAGCGACTCCAAGGATCTTCAGCCATCGACGAACACCAAGACCGAGTTCTCCATCAATCCGAAAGATCTGGAGACCTTGCTTCAAAGTCCGCCGCTCAACGATGCTCTGGCTGCGAAGTTGTCGATTCAGCCCTCGGGATTCATGCCGGGACTCACCGGTTTGGACAACGAACCGATCCCCGTCATATTCGCGAAAGTGACCACTGGCTTTGGGATCACCAATGGTGCTACCTACCCGGCGTATCTACCAGGTGCGGAACTGGTCGAGACCCAGATCAAGGACACCGAAGCGGCGACGATACGTCTCAAGTTTCGGGGCCCAGACGCGACCGAAGGCGTCGTGCGGGTGCTCGGCATCGACGATGAAAATGTTGGCAAAGACTTCGAACTAGGCGGGGCCACCGAGTGCAAGATCCCTCCCCAGACTGAAGTCGAGTGTGTTTTCACCATCGCGCCATCGGAGAATGGCTACGGGGGATATTCGATCCCGGTTCGCCTGAGTCTGGATTCGTTGAAGGCGGAGAAGGCGCAAGAGCAAGTTGTCACCCTTGACGTATTCCTCACCCGTAGTCCCAACGTAGGCAAGGGAGTCAAGAGTGCCATCCTGCTCATTCTTTTGTTCCTGATCGTTCAAACGGTTGTTCGGGCAATCAGTTCCGTTTCGCTCTCTCGCTTTTCCGCACTCGACAGCACGGCTCGTCGAGTGAAGTTGTCGATCAAATTGAGTGCCGACGGGTCGATCAGCGGACCGAGTGGGGGATCGCTCGTGGCACCCGAATCGGGCTCCACGGAGAACAACTTCGCGATCGAAGCCTTGGAGAAGCAGAACTCTTTCGACCTCTTCGGATATTCGTTCCGTTCCTCGGCTCTGCGAACCTTCTTCCGATCGACCGTCCGCGAATGCCTTGGCTACGTCTCGGGTGGAGGTCTTTACGTTTTCGGTTCAGCGGGCACCAAGGCAATCAAAGGTGGACCCACCGAAGGGCGCGTGGATCTCTCCTTGCGTCGTCAGTGGGTGATCGGTGTCGCGCCTGATCAACTCTTCGCTTTGGCAAATGGTGACTTCTCCGCGGACGCCGATCTGATTGCGATTTTCGACCCGTACGAGGTGGTACCCCTCGAGCAGCAACTCGCCGATCTACAGTTCGCCATCGGCGCCAGTCAATTGGGGGCGGACCTCGGTGGAGTACTGGATCGAATTCGCCAGGAGCAGGAAGTCGTCGAGGAGCCGCCGACTCCAGGCAACGATCCCTTTGCATCACCATCGATCGGTTCCTCGAGTCCGTCGGCCTCGTTCGACCCTTTCGCTCCGTCTTCGGTCTCGGTGGCCGACACCGAAGAAGCTCCATCCAAGCGTGGACGACGGGGTCGCAAGGCACGTGGCGAGTCGACCAACGCGGGTGCTGACTCCTCCAGTGGTGGTGTAGCCGGTGATCCGTTCGGTGACCCGTTCGCATAATCAGTTCTCGTAAAGAGTGAAAGGAAACAGCAATGTTGAGACCAGTGATCATGATCGGTTGTGGTGGCTCAGGCCAGAAGGCGGTTCGCTATGTGCGCGACGCCGTGCGTCGACGACTTCAACACGCGGGCTGGGAGGGGGAGTTCCCCGAATCGTGGCAGTTCATCGGCATCGACACCCTGACCATCCAGGAAGATCCGTCAATTCCCGCGCTTCCCGCGAACGACTACCTCAGTGTCTCGCTGAATTACACGACGTATGCGAATTTAGCTAACGCCCTTGACGCTCGCTTCCCTACTGGGTCGGCGGGCTTCAAGGAGATGATGGGTTGGCGCCCCAATCCCACTCAGGTCTCGGTCCCCTTACAGGCGGGCGCCGGTCAACTTCGCGCGGTGGGACGCGCAGCGGGTGTCTTGGCTCTACAGCAGATCGTTCAAGCTCGTCTCCTCGCAGCTTTCGGAAAGTGCGCCGCTGGTGGTCCGGTGTTGTCGGAGGTGTCGCAACGACTCGGTGTTACGGTGCCCCCGGGAACGACGGTGCCGGCTCCGTTGACGTTGGTGGTCGGTTCGATGGCTGGTGGTACAGGCGCGGGCATCATGCTCGACGTGGTCGACCTGCTACGACGTTCTCACGTCAATGGTGCTTTTCCGGTGATGGTGGCTTTCACGCCCGACATCTTCGGAAACGTGGCCACGGATCAGATGACGGCGAACTCGGCGGCGTTCGTGTCGGAGTTCTTGTCGGCGTATTGGGATGATGAAGGCACCGACTCGGCGTTGGTTCCGCCGACCGTGCAAGTGAACACGCGCGGTCCGCACTCGACGTTCATGATCGGTCGCAAGAACATGGACGGCTTGGATCTCGGGAACTCGAAGAACGTGTACCGGGCCGTTGGTGAGGCGTTGGCGGCGGTCACGACGTCGGCGAAGGTGCAGGATCAGTTCTACAACTTCATCACCGTCAACTGGGCGAGTTCGGCTCCCAATAATGGTGGTGGTTATGGGTGGCACGAGAATCTGACCAAGGGTGCGTTGTCGTCGTTTGGCAGCACGACGTTGTCGATCGGCCGTGATCGTTTCCGTGAGTATTTGTCTCGGCTGCTTCAGCGTTCGATCATCGAACATCTGGCGGAGGGCTTCAATCAGGGCGCGGTGTCGTATCTGGGTGAGGGCGCGGCCAAGGCCATGTCGGGTCAGAGCAAGATCACTGAGTTGGCTCGGATGCATCGTGATGAGTTCATGTCGGCGTGCGAGTTGATGGAGAAGGGTAGTCAGAGACAGGTTTCGGATGATTTCGTGTCGAACAGTCATCTGAGCAAGGAATTCCAAACGGTGGCAAACGGCATCAAGCAGGCGTTCCCCGCCACCAATCAGCAGACCAACGCTGTCTGGTTGCAGCAGATCAAGGCCCAGGCCCAGTCGGCCAAGGTGGCTTCGCAGAACAGAGCCCAAGAAGAGACATCGGTGGCGTTGAAAGAGTGGGGTTCGGAACTGTTCCAGACGGTTCTGAGGGCCTGCACCGAGTTCTCGGCGCGTCTGTCGTTGCCGGTGGTGATGAGTCTGGTGGAATTGGCCCGCGCCGACGTACTGGAGTCGGCGGGCCTCATGAAGGAGTCGGCCAGCAACGATCGCAAGAATGCCGAGCAAACCTATGTTCAGGCTCAATCGCATTTGGGTACGAACGCCAAGGGCCAATTGGGTGTCACGAGCGCTCCGGTGCAGAACACCGTTCAGGACTATTCGAAGGCCATCAGTCTCGAGTGGTCGGCCAAGGTGCGTGATCAGTTGGCGGTGACGTTGGAAGCCATCGCGTCCAGCATGTTGAACGCGGTGTATGCCGGCATGCAGCAGTCCCTGAACCGGCTGACTGCTTTGGTGACTCCTCAGGATGGGAATCCGGCGGTGGTGTCACTGTGGCCGAAGAACGACGGGGTGGTTCCGCCGAGTTTCGCGCCCAGCCCGGTGGAGTTCTATTTGGAGGATCACACCACGTGGCCCGAACGGGCCCGCGAACTGCTGGAACTCTCGTTGGGGGAGGGACGCGAACATCTGCCGATCGACCCCATCCAGGCTGCCCGCACCTTGCTGATCCGAGGTGGTTTCAGCAAGGGTCGCGACAAGACCGCCACCCCGCTCATTTGGGCGGCAACGGTCGGTGACACGGCACCTCGTTGGAGCGCCGGACAGGTGGCCTCGGTGAAGGTGGGCGATGATCACGGTGAACTCGAGGAGCGTGTCGACTCGTGGTTGTTGCGTCCATCGACTGAGACGAGCCGCTTTCTGTCGGAAGGTCTTTCCGACTACTTGTCACAAGTTGACCCGAAGACCAACGTGCCGGTGCCCAATCACACGGCTCGTCTTTCGATGTACAAGACAAAGCTTCAAGAGGCACTCAATCAGTCGAAGCCCTTGATGGAAATCGACCAGAACATGTACGCCACTGTGCACACTCAGAATCTCGAGACAACCCTCAACGTCCAGGGATTCCCGTTCGGCGAAGGCCACCCAGCGCGCGAAATCACGGCCGGAATCGTTCAGGGATTCCTGCACACACCTGGAGACGTCGACTGGATCTTCACCGGCGGGGAAGCGGAATCGGTGTTGATCTCCAGTTTCTTGCAAAATCCGGTGAACCCCAGCGTCGTCTCCTCGTTCACACAACCGTTCACTCAGAGCATGAGCAATATCGTCAATGAAAGCCTTCTTCGCTCATCGTTCTGGCTATGGCGTCGCGCCCGTGTGCTGGAGAACTTCATCCCACTTCCCGACTCACTACGTTTGTCCGCCATCCGTGGATTCGCGATCGCGCGTTCGATGGGCTATTGCACCGCGAGTGTTGAGGAGCCGAATCGAATCTCGGACAAGAACGGTGTCCACACCTTCCCGAAGTACTTGCTAACGAAGACAAATGGGGACAACCTTTTGCCGGCGCTTTTGGAGTCGATGGTGTTGACCTTCGCGGACGCGCCGATCAAGGGCAAGCACGCTTTCGACGCCTATGGAGCTCTGCTCTCCTACGGATTGGGAGGCGGGTTGTCGGATCGCTACACCTTGCCGAGCATTCTCATCGACTATTTGGTTACGGGTCAACACACTCTTGAGGTGGTTGACTCGAATCGAGCTGCGAAGGTATCCAATACCGATTATCACGAGCGCAAAGCGGCAATCATCTCGTACCTCGACGGGTACATCGAGATGCTCCACGAGGTTTCCGCGAGGCCCCTGTCGCGTACTCACTGGAGGGAAAACATTGGTGCAGTAGATCCGACTGACACTCTCTTGCTCGAATTGATGGACGATCTCCTCAAGGGTTATGTGGAGGTGCGTACCGCGGTCAGCAATCACACTCTGGAAAGAACTGGTTCAAGGTCATGACATCGTCTTTGTCCATTCTCGTCGGCGACTTCAGCGGATCGGAACGAGCCGCCGATGAGCTGATTTCCGAATGGGCATCGGCGAACATTCTTCGATCGGTTGCTCGGCTGGACGTGGGAGTCGAACCTTGGATCGACTTACCCCGGGTCACCTATGTCGATGGAACCTTGGTGAGAGATGAGGGCCTTTTCGATCTACTCACATCGAAACGTTGGCAACACGTCACGGTGGTCGCACTACGAGAGGCCAATCTGGCCGCAATGTCTTCGCAGCGTTACCAGCGTGAGTTGCAGATGCTTGAAGCGATACGCGCGGCGTTCGCGGACAGTGCCGACACGACGTTTCGGTCGTGCACGTCATCGATCATCGAGACCACCGGGGTGGTTGCCGAAGCCTTCGATCCGATGTGGGGTGTCCATCTGGCGCAAGAGCCCGTCGTTCGAATCGATTCGTCGGTGGCTTCGCAACCGATGCGGGAAGGGCATCGGGCTTCGCTGATCTCACTATTGGGCCTGATGGTCGGCGGCGGGTTCACATGGCAACGGGGTCCGTTGCTGGACAACTGCTTCGACGAGACCCGTGGCGACCACAAGCCGATACGTCTGGCCCGAGCATTTCTACGAGTGGTCAATGCTGGTCGCCTCACCGACAATGTTCTGGGTGGGGCATTCCCTGCGAGCGGACCGTGGTCCGTACCAGGTGACATGTTGAACGCCCGAGCGGTTCCGCCGAATACGTGGGTTCCCGATTTTTTGGTGACCGAACTGGCCCAGCAAGGTTCGTACACCATGCGACCTCTGCAATCCAAGCACAAGCCCAAGAGCACGAACATGGGAATGCGGGACGGTATTCGACTCTTCTTCAAGGAGTTCGCGTCGGCGTTGAAGGGCATTCCTCGCGCGATGGTCGCCACGCTTCGTGGAGAAGTGCAGAACTGGGTTCAACGGACGACGTTCGGTGCGGATTCGTCCATCTCGCTCAGATTCGATCCGTTGGCCCCTGATGCCTCGCGGGATGAGTACACCGACCTGATGCAATCACTCAACTCCGAGGAAGCCATAGATGCGATCGGGGAGTCCTTGCCCTGGGAATTGCTCCAGCGGGTGGCGCTCGGGTTGGTGGACGGTGGAAAGTTTCCGGACAACTTCAAGATTCCCACCAGTGGAATTCATCGTCTCGTCTACACCGACCCGACGGCGATCGGACCATCGCCAACCTATGAGAACTTTACCTTGACGTCGTTCGAACGAGCACTGCTTTCATTGGGCGGAGAAGAAGTTTCGATTTCCCCGGTCGATGTTCTGGCGAGCGACAGTCTTCAGACTCGCTTGAAGGAGGCAAGAGAATCGGTGGTCTCCGGAGGTTTCGGATTCACCGAGCCCGTCGGTTCGCCGGGCGGTGACACGAACGCCACTACACAGGCCGTCAATACGGGTTCTTACCCACAAGCACGGAAGCCGACCAAGAAGCGTTTGGGTCGAAAGTCGAAGCCGGTCGTACAACCGGTGGTACCTCCGACGCCGATTTCAATTCCGATTGCTGATGACGGTCATTCCGTGTCTGGATCGCCAGAAGACCAGTCGGTGGAGCAACAGTTGTCCGAGCCCGTGCTACCGGAAGAAGATCTTTCAGACGAGCGGCATCGTCCTTCACATCCGGACTTCAACCCAACTGAGTACGTGGTGGTGACGAGCTTCTATCAAGGCCAGCGTGAAGACCTGAAAATCGAATTCGCCCGCGTCAACGACGCGTACGCCCAAGCCATGCAGCAGCACAAGCCGATCAATGGGTTCTGGTCGAAAAAGCGGGCCTGTGACCATTGCGGCACCAAATTCGACTACGGCGTGCTGTATCTACACCACCCCACCGGCCACCTCGTCCATGTCGGCAATGTCTGCGCGCGAAAGGCGTATGGCCTTCTCGATTCAGCCGACTATTTTCAAACCCAGATCGACAACCTCGAAACTCGCTGGAAAGCCTGGCTGGCTCCTCAATCCAAGAGTCTTCTGTGGCGAGTCGGTGTTCAGATCCTCAATGGCTTGAATACTGCTCAACGCGATCTCCAGGCCGCCGTCGAGTTGTTGTCGAAGCGTCCGAAGGCGCAAGAAGCACAAACTGAGGCGTCGCGAAAGTTTGGTCGCTGGACACGCCGGGGCGGCGTGGTCTTCCTCCTCTTGATGGCAGCCTCGATCGCCAGCATCTTCTTGACACCTCTTCCCTTGCTCCTCTTTGCTCTGCTCATGGCGGTCTATGCCACGGGATTTCTGACCCGCTTGATCTTCCTGGCCCGTGATCTGGTCCGGATGCAGTACAAGTTGGCGAGAATCGAGGATGAGTACGAACGTGCCTACGAGCGTGGGCGTCACTCGGCCAAGGAGATCATCAGGTTGCTATCGGTCGCGCACCAGTTCGCCGACTGGCAGGCGATCATTCGTGAAGTTGTGCACGTTCCGTTCGGCCGTAACTTGAACTTCGATTCGGCGAAACTGTCGGTGGGCGACATCACGCGGCCGCCTAGCTTCGTGCTGGCGACGGCCAAACCGGAGGATCTGCAGCAAATGCGCCCGTTCCTCAACGCTCGTAGCCAAACGATTCATACGGGTTGGTTGACCGAGATCATGGACGTGTTGGGCGCGGAGTGGAAGTTGGGTTATCAAAACTCACGAATTCTCAGCCCGGGCGACAACATCTTTCCCGAATCCGACAATGCCTCGTCGGAGAGCGTTGTCGGTCGGCATCCATTGACCAACGAGAACATCTACTACCCACGGTCCGATTTCCATCGTCGCTTGGTTGGTGGACGTCTGCAAGAGAAGTTGGTGGCCCAGAAGTCGGAGATGATCGCCGATGATCTCCGCCGAACACCCATTGAGACTCTGTTGGGAAAGGTCGAGATCAATGGCCCGGGTTCGGCTCTGACGGGCATGGCCGTGAAGGAGTTTCTGTCGAGCCTGGCAACACCTCCCGATGAGGCCGTGCCGTATATGGCGGATTTGATCAGTGATTTGGCTCCACAGCTTCGAAATTCGGTGCCGGAAATGATCCTGCCGAAGTACGACGAATTGGCCGAACAGGTGGGGCACGTGCAGGTGGAGCCCGGGGTGGAGTTTACCGCCGCCACCTGGATCGTGGAGTTGTCCGATCCGATCGGCCCAATGTCGAGTTTTCGTGGCTTCACGAAACCTGATTTCCCGGAAAGTCATATCTCCTCGGGCAACAATCGGAGCTGATCATGACCGGGGTGCTTTCGTACATCGCGTTCATGATGATTCTGTTCGTCTGGTGTCTCGGGTGGCTGGGCGTCAGTGCGTTCGTTGGCTCGTTGCTCGACGTGCCCACTCGCGTGTCCGTGGCCTCAGGAGTGATCCTCGGTCCGCTTGGCGTCTTGTTCGTCCTGCTATCAGGCATCATTCAAAAGCGTGGTGCACGTGGGTCGGGTCGAACCAATCTCTCACCGGTGAGCGCCTCACCGTTTCCTGGGGATCCGTTCGCATGACCGACCCGTTTGCCGATCCGTTCGCCGACACGATCGCCACCACATCGGTGGCATCCGTGGGAGCAGCGCCAGATGGTCGAGTGCGTCGATCGGTTCTTCCGGTGTCGCTCTTGGTTGTCTGCTTCACCGGAGCGACCATGCCGTGGGTCTTGTTCCGGCCCTTTGGTGATCAAAGACGGGGATTCAACGTCACGGATGTACCCGGCGGAATGGGCATCATGTGGACTCTGGTGCTCTTGGCGGTACCGGGCTTCGCCCTGTTCATGGCGGGCCGGCGATCCGGATTGATCGTCATGGCTTTGGCTGGCGGAATGTTGGGCTGGATGGCGACGATCTCCGGACTTCTCCTCGGCCTCGTTTCCTCCATTCTCCCGTCTTTCGAATTGGCGGGCATCGACCTCACGAAGACACAGGTGGGTCAGGGCCAGGGAGTGCCGGTCACCGTCATGGCCAGTCTGGTTCTCGGATTCATCGCCATTCAGTCCTTGCAGCGCGATGAGAGCAATGCGACATCCATTCGCGTACCAGTGGCGCCAGTCTTGGCCCTCACTCCACTGGTGCTTTTGGCCGTCAACCACCACACGGAATGGCTCGAACTAGGAAGCGAGGACACCGCTGTCGTTGCCGCTGTTCCCGGCGACTCCCTCTACGGAAGTGGGCTTCTCCTCGTGGGGCTGTGGATCGCCGTTGGGACGTGGATCATCGCCCTGGTGCTCCGGCAACGTCTCGTCTACGTGTTCGCGGCCGCCCTGTCGGCGATCGTCGGTGGGGTGTCGCTGGTTTACTCGGTCCTCGTGTGGTTGGGGGGCAAGGCCCTGGTGTGGCTGATGCCGCAATCGGTCGAGGGCTGGTCGTCATTGAGAGTTGCACCGGGCTTGTACGTCACCTTGGTTTCCGCTCTGCTTCTTCTGGGAGTTTCTCTGGTGACGTTCGCGCCGTTCATGGCAGAGAAGTCCGTTCAGGTGAACACCGCGGCTTCATTGGGAGCTCGAACCGCACGAACATCCGACATCGTCGGGGTCGCGATCCTGTTTCTGTTCGTGGTGTACGTGGTCGTTCGTGTCGTGACCTGATGCAGTCGAAACTCCTTGAATGGAGTTGGACCAACCAGCTGTTTGCTTCCGGGGGAGTGACAATGGTGGGTGGAATTGGGATCGCGGCCGGAGGTCTGCTCGACTTCAGATGTCCCTTAGCCTCGGCGGGACTGGCCTGTGCTGGTTGTGGATGCTCAAGGGCAGTGACAATTGCAGTGCGGGAGGGGCTGGGCCCCGCGCTGTCAGCGCAACCCACGGCGCTGATATTCGTGCTCGTGCTGACGTTGTCCTTGCTGATATCTGCCACTCACGTGATTCGTAGCACGACCACTCGAACACTCGGGTTCATCACCCCACTCGTGGTGGCGGCTTGTGTGGTCGTGGCCGCGATACTCAACTTCGGGTATCAGGTCAACACCAATAGGTGATTTCGATCTCGGTACGTCAAAACGCCGAAAACCGGCACTTTCGCGACCCAGATCGCTGAGGGTTACTCGGTGTCGGATTCGGGTGAGGTGTTGCCCTCGCCCACGCCGGCCAGTTCGACGGCCGACGGCGGCTTGAAGCCCTCCACCGAACGGAAGCCCAGTCGCTTCTCGCCCGAACGATCGGGATCGTCCTCGGTGTCGACCACGATGATCTCGCCCGCGTGGAACTGCTTGTACAGGATCTTCTCGCTGAGGGCATCCTCGATGAGACGCTGAATGGCGCGACGCAACGGACGCGCACCCAACTGCGGGTCGTA
>SXGQ01049063.1_pt1 | contig 16085 bp, 21 predicted proteins | sample 3178371 | NCBI WGS metagenome assembly SXGQ01 (sample SAMN11356859, study PRJNA531348) | freshwater metagenome | isolation source: freshwater sample F1-20 | place: China: Fuxian Lake, Yuxi | collected 2017-12-25
TCGCACGACAGTTGTGCAAGTAATCGGTTTGGTGACCCTTGGCCTTGGCCTTGGCGATGTGCTTAAAACGCACAACATGGTGTTCCCGCTGGTTGGAATGGTACTTGGTGGCATCGTAGGAGAGTTGCTGGCGATTGAGCGTCGGCTAGAGGGATTAGGCGAAATGATTCGGCGTCGGTTTGCTCGCAATCAAGAGCCAGGACGATTTGTGAATGGCTTCATCACTGCAACACTTCTATTCTGCATCGGGCCACTAACAATTTTGGGTGCGATGCAAGATGCAACGGGAGAAACTCCGCAGTTGTACATTATTAAGGGAACGCTTGATGGCTTTATGAACGTTATTTTCGGTGCGATTTACGGTGTTGGCGCTGTGTTCAGCGCCCTCAGTGTCTTCGTGGTTCAGGGGTCCTTGACCCTGGGCGGTTCAGCGTTGGACAATTTGCTTAACGATCGGATGCGCATCGAACTGTTCTCGGCAGGCGGTTTCGCCGTAATGGCAATCGGCCTCAATCTGTTAGATATAAAGAAGATTCGCCTTGGTTCTTTGTTGCCCGGATTGGTGATAACCCCAGTACTCGTTTGGCTGTTTGCGGTTCCGGCGGGCGTGAGCGGCTAACTGCAATGTGCGGTCGTTTCACACGTTTCACGCCCGTTGCGGACATCGCCAAGGCATTTAGTGCCATTGCTTCGCAAGTCGAAATACAGCCGAGTTTTAATATTTCTCCAACGCAAAATGTTTATGTGGTGCAGGGTGGTGCGCAAAGGGATATTAAAGATGTCCATTGGGGTCTGGTGCCCTCATGGTCGGATGATATTTCCCGAGCATCGAGCATGATCAATGCGCGGGTCGAATCGGTTTGGGAGAAGCCCTCATTTCGAAACTTGTTATCGAGCCATCGTTGCGTGATTCCCATTAATGGCTACTACGAATGGAAGCAGCTTCCAGGAGTTGGAAAAAATCGCACAAAACAGCCCTTCTATTTCAGCGCTGTGCCCGAATCGCAATATTGTCATGACGGAATGCTTGCAATTGCAGGTTTGTGGACGACGTGGGGCAGTGGGGAAGAACAACATTCGTCCTGCACAGCGTTGACCACAGAAGCCACTTTACGAATTTCGACAGTTCATCACAGAATGCCATTGTTGCTGGACAGACACGGCCTCGATATTTGGTTATCCGACGATCCAAACATCAATCTTGATGATTTAGCGTTGCCTGCTGATTTGGTAATTGACATTAATCCAGTAAGTACCAGGGTCAATAGTGCTCGAAATGACGATTCTTCGCTCATACAGGCAATGGTTATTGAAGAATCGGAACCTCTTTCATTGTTCTAAGCGTTCAACTGTTGTTTAATCCTGTCGCATGAATCTTGCAGCAATTGTGCGTCAACGTGAGCAGCCGCGTTCGCGAAGGAGAGATCATCAATTGAGTTTGTAGGGATGACATGTATGTGGCAGTGATTGACTTCGAAACCAGCAATAATTAATCCTGCTCGTTCGCATCCGAATGCCCGTTTCTGGGCATTTCCGATATTGGACGCGATGAGAAAGAGGTGCTGCGACAGCTCCACAGGAAGATCTGTCCATTGATCAATCTCCTGAATGGGAACAACTAAAGCGTGTCCGGTTGTGACGGGATTGATGGACATGAAGACTACGCATAATTCGTCGCGGTAAGCGAACTTGGCTGGCAATTCTCCATTGATGATCCTGGTAAATAGTGTTGGCACGGCGCCACAATATCGTGCTCGGAAGATCTTCTCGTGCACCGTAACCACGACTAGTTTGGATGTGTGGATGTTGAGGAGAGTGGCCCAAGGGGGATAGCGACTGTTCCCAATCTGATCACGCTGGTACGCCTTTTGTTGCTTCCAGTGTTCGTGGTGATGCTGCTCGTCAACGAACAACGTGCTGGAGCAGCACTTTTGCTTGGCGTGCTCGGCATGACCGATTGGGTTGATGGATGGGTTGCGAGAAATTTCAATCAGACATCACAGTTTGGGATGGTATTCGACCCGGTTGTTGACCGCGCTTTATTTGTTGTTGGAACGGGCGCAGTGCTGATTGATGGTGGCGTGCCGTCTTGGTTTTGTTTGTCAATCCTGTTTCGCGAACTGTTTGTTGGGCTAATGATGGTTGCGGGGACGATGTTTGGAATGAAGCGCTTTGCAGTGAGCATTTGGGGTAAGCGATACACATTCCTACTCATGACCTCCGTCCCGTTGTTGCTGCTGGGTGCTAGTACACATGTAACGGCCGATGCAGCGTGGATTGGTGGTTGGGTGCTGGGGATTCCAGGGCTCATCATGAGTTACATCGTGGGGGTTTTGTATATACCAGTAGTGCTGCAGAACGTTCGTGCGGGCAGAGCCGAGCGAGCACTACCGTAGGGACTATGGCCTACGTATATTGCAATCAGTGCGGGCATCGCAATCCCCCTCACTCCGGCTTTTGCTCGGCGTGTGGCTCTGTGCTTGACCATCCTGCCGAACGCACAATTGTGCTCAGCGCTGTAGACCCATTACAGGACGCCCCAGGCAGCGATGACAATGTGCGGGTTGTATTAGACGAAGCCACTCGGGGGAGAGGCGTTCTCGTGATGAGATCGGGTGCTTATTCGGGTGATCGATATTTGCTGCAGCCCGATGTCTCCACGATCGGACGGCATCCAGACAGTGTGGTGTGTTTGGATGATGTCACGGTTTCCCGCAGGCATGCGGAGGTTCAATGCACGGATGGCGTCTACTCGGTTATTGATCTTGGGTCTTTAAATGGAACATATGTCAATCAGGTTCGAACCGATGAGGGAACGCTCAGGCACGGAGACGAACTGCAGATAGGCAAATATCGAATGGTCTTTTTTGATGGTTCCCAGGCTTAGACGGACGTTTTCATTTAGCCGACCTCATCGTGGCACACTGGTTGTGTGCTAATGGATGAGAAGAACTATTTGTCCATCGGAGAAGTGCTTGGTTTGCTGTTAGACGAATTTCCAGATGTGACCATTTCTAAGATCAGGTTTCTTGAGAGCCAGGGTTTGATTGAACCCGAACGGACACCATCGGGCTACCGAAAATTCAGTAGGCAAGAGATTGATCGACTTCGATTCATACTTCGTGAACAGCGTGAAAATTATTTGCCGTTGAAAGTCATTCGAAATCGTCTCGAAGGGGACACGAGCGACGGAATGATTCGGCCGTACGAAGACACAAATCCAAAGGGCATTCGGAACGTAACTCCGGCTTCGCACCCTGCAGCTAGTAAGTCCATTCCACAGGCGCCTGCCAAACCTCGTGGTCGACAGGCCCAGCGCGACAATACGACTTCGCTCAATCGTGACGAACTGCTGCAAGAAGCAACAATCGACGAGGCTGTGCTGAAGCAATTGGTTGGGGCTGGCCTTGTCATGCCTAGAACCGTTGGCGACATGGAAATGTTTAGCGTGCTCGATAGAGAAATCGTCGAGGTTGGGGCCAAGTTCATTGAACTTGGAATTGACGTGCGACACCTCAAGGCCTGGAAGCATTCGGCCGAGCGCGAAATGGCTTTGTTTGAACAAAGGATCATCCCGTTTTTGCGCCAAAGAAACCCGGCTGCGCGAGAACAAGCAATGGAATTGCTGAATGATCTCATTGAATTGGGCGAACAACTTCGTGCGTCGCTAATAGCGGCAGCGGCTAAGCCCTATGTAGAAGGTCAGTAGCGGTTGCTACTATTCGTTCATGCTTGTTGAACTGAATCTTGTAGGGGTTCGACTGGAAGTTCCGTCAAATGTTCCTGTACTGATGTTGAAAGAATCAGAAGGCAAGATGCGTGAACTTCCGATCTTCATTGGAGGCCCGGAAGCATCGGCAATTCATTACGCGTTAGAAGGCATAGTTCCTGAACGACCGCTAACTCACGACCTGTTGGTGTCCGTTGTGCGCGAAATGGGTGGAACCATCGAAAAAATTGTCTTAACAGACGTAGTCGAGCACACCTACTTCGCCGAGATTGAGATCGCAGTAAAGGGTTCCACCAATCGAATCTCGGCCCGTCCTTCGGATGCGGTTGCAATCGCTGTACGCGTAGGGGCCCCGATTTACGCTGAATCGGCTTTGATGGATGCGGCCGCAAAAGAGCCACCGGTAGTGCAGCCAGACGAGGAAGAGGGGATCCTGGATGATTTCCGCCAGTTTATTAACAGCATCAACCCTGAGGATTTTCAGGGCTAGGCAACGACGAATCTTGGGCTTAGCCTAAAGATATGGATCAGGGTTATAGCGGTTCGCAAGCAGCCGAGGTTGTTGGGATTACCTATCGGCAGCTCGACTATTGGGCCCGAACTGATTTGATCCGCCCGTCTTCCTGCGACGCGAAGGGCAGTGGAACTCGAAGGGTGTATAACTACCGAAACCTATTGGAGCTTCGAGTCATCAAGAACCTTCTTGATGCTGGCATCAAGTTGGAATCGGTGCGAGAAGTATTTCGTTATTTGCGAGATCATGTTGAGACCGAGATAACAGCCGCACATATTGTGATCAGCGGTCAGTCGGTGGTGCTATGTCAGGGTGACCAATTGGTTGACGTGATGCGTGGCGGTCAAGGTGTGTTGAATGTGCTGCCTCTGGCCGGAGTAAAAGAGCAAGTTGACTCAAGAATTGTGCTTATGAGCAATGCAGCACTTCAGCCCCAGCTCGGGAAGTCAAACCCCGCGGTAGCGCTTTAATTGTCGGTGGTCGGATTCTTATTCGGCCCAGTCTGTGGTAGGAACGAAAGCAGTGGCCCAAGGCGTTTTGTCAATTCGTTTAACGCACCGCTGACATCTGCAAGTTTCGAAGTTGCGGACAGCGCGCCATTGATGTGCGGGGCAATCTGACGAACTGGTCCTTCGATGTCGTCGAGTAAACGATTAACTCGTGTTGCAACTTGATTCAAATTATCCATCGATTGTACGAACAATTCCATGCTCGAAATCAATGCTTCCACGGTGCGTTTTGCCTGGTCGACAGCCTTCGCCCCATTGACGAGCGGGTTGAGCGTGTTGACAAGATTGAGCAGATCGTCCAGGCCGTTTGGCTGCTGTGTGGCACCATTTGCGGTTTCGCTCATGGGGCAAGAGTAGTGGGGAAGTGGCTGTTTCGTCTTTGCGTCATGACGAAATAGGGCATCATTGCAAGGTGCCGTATTGGCCGACGTCTCCCGTGGTGCCACTTCTTAACGCCTCAGCCGTGGCCCAATCCAAGTCGCTAATGAACTGTTCAATGACACTTTCATGAACCGCGTTCACGGTGCAGTGCAACGAGTCGGGAGGTGTTTGCCGATCGACATACCATCCCTTTCCCCAGAGTAGATCGGCAATTGCGAACACATCCAAACGTTTGGCATCGTTCGCTCCGAAGGACAACAACAGGGCGTCTGGCTCGGCGCGAAGTTGCAGAGATGAGTGGTTGCGAAGATGATCGGCGAGTCGTGAAGTTGCTTCCAATGCTTGTTGCGTGAGCTTGCTGTAACCGTCATCGCCTAAATGGTTCATCACCGCCCAGGCTGCCGCTATCGGGCCACCAGACTTCGTTCCCAATATTCCCGATGATGCGTACATGCCGCCCAGCCAGTCATCGGTAATAAAACCTTGAAACGAACGCAGCCTTTTGTTCGCGTACATGATTACCGAGGAGCCTTTTGATGTGTATCCGAATTTATGTAGATCAACAGACATCGAAGTAACGCCGGGTACTCGAAAATTCCAAGAAGGAATGTTGCGGCCTAAGCGTTCGAGATAGGCGAGCGACACGCCGCCCATGCACGCGTCAACATGACAGTTGATACCTATTTCCAGCGCAAGTGCAGCCACGGAAGGTATGTCGTCGATTACACCCTGCGGATATTGCGGGGCAGAGCAAGCAATCATGATGGTGTTTTCATCAATTGCGCTCCGCATTGCTTCTACGTCTGCCCTCCAGTCGGGCTTCACTGCGGTGCGACGAAGTTCGATGCCGAAGTAGGCGCCTGCCTTGGCGAAGGCGGCATGGGCCGAACTGGGCAGAACGACGTTGGGGCGGGAGATACCCCTATCCTGGGCGAACTGGTCGCGAGCAGCCTTAAGAGCCATCAGGATGCTCTCGGTTCCACCGCTGGTGAAGTAGCCCGCCGAGTCGCTGCCCGCCCCAAGCCAGTGGGATGCAAAATCAAGCACCTCGGTCTGCATCCGTCGAAGGCTGGGGAAAGCCGCCGTATTGAGAGCGTTGTCGCCAGCACAGCGTTTGTAAGCGTCCTCAGCGAGTGCTTGCACCTCAGGGCCAGCAAAGTAGGCGAGCGAAAATGCGCGTCCTTCACGCCACCGAACATCGCCGTCACGTAAATCGTCCAACCGTTTCAGAACATCGGGTGAAGATTGACCTTGTGCGGGCAGAACGGTGGGCGATCGATATTCAGAGGCCATATATTTGTTGGAGAATCCTGACTTTACATAACTATTATTATGGGCGAGGGATACCAGAAGGCGACGTCCGGCTGGGCGTCAATTGCTCCTCAGTTAGGGGCTTTGCTGCCGCTAGCAGCCAGACCAATGCTGCTTTGAAATCCCGCGATGTCGGGTCGATGGTTGGGTCTAAATCATGTTCCACGTCGTGGATGGCACACTGCAGCACATAGATCTGGTCTCGGAGCGCATCTAGCTGGCTGCGTGTCATCACCAACTCGTCCTCGCTTAGCGCAAGCTCGCTGGCTCGTTGCCTAGCAACCCAGTCCCATTGGCGACATGCTTGAGAACAGAACCTGCGAGGCCTACCGGCGCCGACGGTGCGCTGTAGAGGCATCCGACACCACGAGCATCTTGATGCGCCGCTTAGCGTTTGGCTCTGCGTGTTCTCCAGCGAATCCCGTAATTTTGTCATGACAAAAAGGTAGTCACTACATGAGTATCAGTGGTGGATTTGCTTCCATACTGAATACATGGTTCTTCCTCAGGCTCCGGCCCGACGCTTTGCAAGTGACAACGCGGCAGGCGCTCACCCCGCGGTGATGGAGGCACTCCTCCGCTGCAATGATGGCCATCAGTTGGCCTACGGTGCTGATGAATACACGCTTCAGGCCGAAAATGCTTTTAACGAATTGTTCGATCAAGATGTGGTGACAAGATTTGTTTACGGCGGTACGGGCGCAAATGTATTTGCTCTCGCTTGTATGTTGCAACCTGCGCAAGCAGTGATTTGTACCGACTGGTCGCATATCTCTGTCGATGAGACAGGCGCACCTGAGCGGTTGCTTGGTGCAAAACTGATCGACCTACAAAGCCCAAACGCGAAGTTGGTGCCCGAACAGATACGCGATCAAGCACATCTGCTGGGAAGCGAACATCACGTTCAACCTGGTGTCATTTCTCTTACTCAGGCCACCGAACTAGGCACGCTGTACACAGCCGATGAAGTGAAAAAAATATGTGAAGTCGCCCATGAAATGGGAATGCTCGTACATATGGACGGTGCTCGCATTGCTCACGCAACAGCGGCACTTGGTGGATCACGATCTGCGCTTCGTGCATTTACATGCGACGCTGGTGTGGACGTATTGACATTTGGAGGCATGAAGGCTGGCGGCGTATTCGGTGAGGCGGTTATCTTCTTTAATCGACCACTTGCGGATCGCTCGAAATACATCCGCAAGCAGTTGACACAACTGCACTCAAAAATGCGATTTATCTCCGCTCAGTATTTGGCATTACTCAATAACGATTTGTTTGTCTCGTTAGGAGCACAATCCAATTCAGGCGCAGCACGTTTGTACGAAAAACTGCACCACATCGATTCGCTCAATCTCTGCACACCACCAGCGGTGAACAGCCTCTTCCCCACCTTGAGCCCTAAGGATAAGCAGGCGCTGCAGCAGTGGTCATTTTTCTGGGATTGGGACGAAAAAGTTGGCCAAGTTCGCTGGATGACTGGGTGGGACGTTACGGATGCCGATGTAGATCAGTTCGCCTCGGGAGTGCTGGCGCAACTGGGCTAGGACGTTTGAGGTTTAATTGACCGATTGATTAGTTCCCGCTACGATGCGGTTGAGCGTTGGGAGCGGGGGCTTTATGGCAAAGGTAGATGTTTATTCACGGCGTGAACAGACGGATGACGCTTGGATGAATGATGCTGCCTGTCGTGGATTAACCGAAATATTCTTCCCCCCTATTGCAGAACGCCCACAGTCGCGATTACGTCGTGAAGCAATGGCTCGCACCGTGTGTGTCGAATGCGCAGTGCTCGTCACATGCAAAACATTTGCCCGAGAGAATCATGAGTATGGTTTTTGGGGTGGTGAAACTGAGGAGGAACGCCATGAAGCTGGGTACCGGCTCATCGCCCCAATCGGAGTTCGAAACATCAATCGCTAATCCGAAACGCGTTGCTAACGACGCGCAATTCATCGTGCGTGCGGCATGGCTTGATTATGGCGATGTTCGTCAGATTATTTCTGTTGATGAAGTCAGTGCTCACGTATCCACCAATCGCGTTTTTCGCGCAACCCTGGATGACAGCTCCCAGGTGGTCTGCAAGGTTTCGTCGTATGGTTCCTATTTCCTGTTCGTAGAGGATCATGACCGATTGTTCAAATGCCAACAATTATTAGCGAATACTCGATGGTCTCAATTTCTTGCAAAAATTCTCAGTAAAGATGGTCGTGTTTACACCTGGTACGACTCAACATGCTGGGCTGTTTTCTATGTGGATGTAGAGCGTGGTGAGCAACTGCCCAAAATCGTTACCGACGAAGATGTACGCAACTTAGCGAATGAGATTGCGCAGTTTCATGATGCTTGCAGTGCGATCGCACCCCAACTGGCTCCCACCTCAAATTCGATCAAAGGCGATGCAATCCACTTCTTGGATCAATTGGAGCAGGCCAAATCAACTGAAGTGTTCGGCCTTTCCAAGGCCGACATTTCAACCGTTCGACGAAGTACCCATCAATTCCTGGTGGAGTTAGAAAACATCTCCTTCGACAATTGGCCAAAAATTCCAATTCTGTTGGATTGGAATCTCGGCAATTTTTCGGTTCAGCGAAATGCATCAAGCGGATTTCAACTGATGAGCCGTTGGGATTACGACTGGTTTCGCATTGATACACGATTGCTTGATTTCTACTTCTTTTCGAGGGTGAGTTCAGAAACTGGAGACCGAACGAGTTTCACATACTCGCCGCACACGCTTCTTGAACCAAAATTTCTGACATTTCTGAAGTCTTATCACTCGGTAAATCCTCTCACCGAAGCAGAATTGAAATTTCTTCCTTTTGCGTATCGTTTTTTTATTCTGAACTATGTAATTCGAGAAGGTTCAAAGTTTTTCAGATCCGACTTGAGCGCACAATTTAAACAAGAGGCTGCCCGCATATACCTTCCGCAACTCGATGATTTTGATGTCGAGCCACTTCTCCGCGTCCTCGATTAATCGGAGATTTTTCGCATTTCCTTTGCGAATCTCTTTCCCTTTTCGACATAAATCGCAGAACCCAACGCGATATCTTCGGCACGCGCGCGACCTTCTTTGACCACCGCTGGTGTTCCGACTGCTAACGCGCCTGGTGGAATGACGGTGTCGTTAAGAACTACTGCATTGGCAGCAACGATGGCGCCCGTTCCAACGCGAACTCGATGCAAAACAATGGCACCCGATGAAACTTGTGATCCATTTTCGATCGTGCATGCTTCGAGATGAACAATGTGTCCAATAACGCAATCGTCGCCAACCGTCGTACCGTCTATAGGCGTAGTGTGTATGACCGTATTATCTTGAATACTGGTTCGTGAACCAATCTTGATGAAACCGTCGTCGCCACGCAGCACGGCACCCGCCCAGACGGTGGACTCGCTTCCTATTTCTACAGATCCAATGATCACGGCATCTGGGTGAATGAATGCCGTTTCATGAATGACGGGAACACGATCGCCAAATGCGTAAATTGCCATGCTTAAGACCGTAGTTCGTTGCGAATATCCCTTTAGGCATTGGAGTTACAGCACAGCGCCAGTACCGTAGTTCTCCATGTCTAGGCGCATCGATATTGAACTAACCAGCAACCGCAATGATGGCACTTGGTCGTGGCGAGCCGCGGGTGCTAAGGCTCCCAAGGGCGTTGTCAATGCAACACTGTTATCAACGAGCGCCAAAGCAGGTGATGTGCTCAAGGTCGAAGCAGATTTTGATCTTGACGGAATCACGATTCTCTCGATCGTAAACGTCAAGGAAAAAGGCCACCGCGGAACCTTGCTCGAAGTACTCACGAGCAATAAAGAGTTTGTACCGGTCACGCAGAAACTTAAGGAAAAGGCCAAGTCCGACCGCAGACAACGCGGCGACTCAAAAGGACCACGCAGAGACGGCGCCAGCGTTGGCACTCGCCAACCACGAGCACCCCGCACGCCTAGTACGGAAAAGGCCGATGTCCGTAAACCAAGACGCCCTTCTTTTGTTGCGCCGCCCGAGTTGCCAAAACGTCCAGCAGCAAAACGGTTGAAGCCGAAGCGCACTCACCGCACCGCCGTTCTTGCTGCACTGCCTGAGGAACAACGAGGGGTTGCTGAACGCGCGCTTGATGGTGGCATCAAGGCTGTTCGCGATGCAGTGAAGCTACAAAATGATCAACTGCGCAAAGACGGTAAACCGGAAGTCCCGGCAGATGGCCTTATCTCGATGGCGCAAGAATTGTTGCCAAAGCTTCGTGTTGCAGACTGGCTCGACAAAGCAGAAGCCGCTAAGACCGATATTGCACAACTCGATTTGCGGGACTTGCGATCTGTTGTTGTCGCATCCGACGACCCAATGGTTGTACGAGACGAATCGACACGTGTGCTTGCGTCCGAACTGAAGGCTGCTCTGAAATCCAAGCAAGAGTCGAGTCAGGCCCTATGGCTCGCGGACATCGGCGCTGCAATTGATGTATCACGCATCGTGCGTGCATTGAAAATTTCAAGTGAGCCGCCAAAAGCTGGGCAGCCATTCCCTGCAGAACTTGGTGCGAAGCTCGCTCAGGCTGCAACGTTGGCCATGTCATCCGAAAAGGCACCGGATCGTTGGATCGCAATCCTTGAAGCAGTCGCGTTCTCCCCTGTACGCGCACAGGTGAAGCCGACGTCGATCCCAGACAACCCAGGCGAAGCACTACTGGCGACCGTAAAGCGTGTTGCAAGTTTGGTTCCACATATTGCAACTCAATTTGGAATCGTTGCGACAGCGGGTACCTCTGCGCCCCGTCCGCTTCGCCCAACCCGCCCGATTCGTCAGAAGCCAAAACAAGCCACAAAGTCAACGGCAAAGCCAATTGCTGCCTCAGAACCAGTAGTCGCGCCAGTTGATGATTCGCCAACTTCTCTGTAAGTCGGGTCAGCGCATAGTCTTGGTGCATGACTGATGCCGTTTTATACGAAGTTCAAGGAAAAATCGCTTTTATCACGCTGAATCGTCCCGAGGCTCGCAACGCCGTCAACGGCGATGTGGCACAGGCAATGGAAAGTGCAATTGATCGGATGGAGAACGATCCGTCGGTGTGGGTCGGCATCATGCGCGCGAACACAGCAGGACAGGAGCGCCCCGTCTTTTGTGCTGGTGCCGACTTGAAGGCAATCAACAGCGGGCAAGCCGGCGCGCTGAATACTGCTAGAGGTGGATTCGGTGGCTTTGTCTACCGTGAACGCAAGAAGCCGATCGTTGCGGCCGTTGACGGCCTAGCCACTGCTGGTGGTTGCGAACTTGTTCTTGCCTGCGACATGTTGGTGGCAACCACACGTTCGGCTTTCGGACTGGCGGAAGTAATGCGAAACCTCATCGCAGGCGCTGGCGGCTTATTTCGCTTGCCGCGGGCCATCGGCAAGAATGCCGCCATGGAGGTGATTCTCACGGGCCAGCCCCTCCCCGCCCAACGGGCATTCGAATTGGGCATGGTCAATCACCTCGTCGAGCCCGGGAAGGCCGAAGAAGCGGCCCTGGCGCTAGCGGAGCGGATTTGCCTTGCAGCGCCACTGGCTGTTTGGGCGTCAAAAAAGATTGTGCTTGCTGCTGCTTACGAGTCGGATCAAGTACTTATTGACATGACCAACAAGGAGTTTGGTGCAATTCTTGCTTCGGAAGATACCAAAGAGGGCCTAACGGCCTTCATCGAGAAGCGTCCACCAAACTGGCAGGGACGTTAATCCAGGTTCTTGCCCACAATCAAGAGCTGAGCGCTCATCGAAGCACGTTCAAACAAGTTCTTCATGTCTCTATCCCCTGGCAATGCTAAACCTTCAAGCACGGTGCATCCTGACTTTCGAACGAGCTGTTCGCAATGCTCAATAAGAAGCGCACCAAGCCCAAGTTGCCTCGTGGACCTATCAACAAAAACCTGCTTGATTAATGCCTTGTGAAGAGCATCAAAGATTTCAACAAGCAGATAACCGTGGATGGTCGTATCCGAGACTCCAACTAGTAATCGATATTTTGCGTCATCGACGATATCAGTCCATTCATCACCGATGCGAGGGGACATTTCTAAAAACTGCGATAGACCTCTGAAATTGTTCAGCGACTCGAATGCAGAGTCTTCAAGAGCTATCAGGCTTCCCACATCCGTTAGCAAGGCCTTGCGAACACTAAACATATAAAGGTCTAACCTTCAAGATGTGCTTGGATTGCCGAAAGCACAGTGCGCCTCTTGCGATTGAGTGCTTCGTAAGTTTGAATCAAAGCAATCTCGTCGCTACTCAAAGTTGGCAATAAAGCAATGATTTGCGGCGCTGACAACACGGAGTAGTTCAAGATCGGTTCAGCAGTCAGTAGCGGCTCTGGCGCTTGTGGCGTAATCGCCGTCTCTATGGATGTTGTTTCGCCGTTATTCCGGCGCTTGGTCTTCCCGATAATCGCTCCGGCCTTGGAGGCTCCCACGCGAACAACAAATTGGCCGATCATCTTGGCGTTGCGCGATTGTTGACGGATCTGGGGAGACTTGTCGGCCACAAAATCCTGAGCGGCCTGTGTCGCTGATTGGGCCGCGGTGATGGACGCTCCAATGACACTGCGCAAAATATCTTTGGCTTTATCGTCCGCGCTCACGAGACGAAGAGCGGACAGGCATCATCTTCAACAGGGCAACCTGGTGCACTATTGCGAACGAGCAGGAAGCATTGAGTGCATTGAGTCTCGTCTGGCCTGCGCGGCTGCAAACGTTCCATTCCGTCGGTCTTATCATCGACGACTACGTCTTCTTCATCGTCTTCTGGTGGTTGATCGTCTGCGGCCGTGAGCTTGTCGCGCAGAATGGAATCGAGGTCGGCCTCAACGTCATCTTCAGTGCGCAAGTCATCGTCATCATCGTCGTCTTCGGCAGGCTTCTTTGCAACCACCTCGGCTACTGGTATTGCATCGGGATCATCAATCAGGTCTTCGACACTTTCTAATTCGCCTGTTGCATCGTCAAATGGCTCGTCCTCTAACTCAAGGCCGAGCGCGTCTGGGTCAATCTCGTCGCCGTCAATTTCCTCGACAATCATCATTTCTGGGTCAAGGTCATCGGGACCGATGACATCATCATTTGACATTCAGAATTCCCTTCAAAATATGTATCCCTGGTATGCGGCGACACAGTAGTCCATATAGGGACAACAAATACGAATTACTTGTTTTCGCGCCGTGATTCTGCCTTGCGCTCGGAATCCAGACGCTCAAGATCGGGTGCGGCATGCGTGATATGTGTCATTGCATCCGCCACTGCCCTGTGTCCAGCCTCTTCTGCGATCAGGCGGTGCATCTCCAATACCACGCGGCGGTAGGCCGGGTGTCCTTGAGGTGCTGATCTCAACTCAAGCAAATGAATCGCTTCCCGGGCGTTAAATTGCATGACATATCGCAATCGGTATGCCATTGCAATTGCATATGCGGCTTGCTCGGGATAGTCAGGACGCAGGGTCTCGTACAGTGTTGACGAGCGAGTCATGGTTTCTTCGAATACGTTTTCCAAACCAGCATCGGCGACCAGTTCTGGCATGACATAACCATGATCCGGGGACAATCGTTGCCATTCGATGGTCAGCAAACGGTGGCGCTGGAGATCTCTGAAAGCGCCATAGTCACCAAGAACATCAAATCGATAGTCGATTCGTTCGAAGGCCCGACCTGGCTTGTGCCTACGATTCTCTCGATTTCCAACATATGCAGCGATCAGCTCGACTCGCTCTTGATGAGACAGCGCCTCGACGCGCTGTAACAATTGCGACTCCGGTAGGTGTGAATGTGCATAGCAGATTGCAGCGAGCAATTTCAGTTCACCATCGGGATCAAAATCGACGAGTGAGACCTCCGCAACTGGATCTGGCTCTAGGGCTCCGAAAAGGTCATCAACCATGAAACTTGTCTTGTCGTGATTTTCTGCAAGGTAATCGCTCCAACGTCCACCTCGTTCGGGGAGATCAACCCGCTTCAGAAAACTTGGAATAACTTTTCGCAACTCGACCAACATCAAATCCGCATAGTGCCGTGCTTCAGGCAAAGGGTGTGCACGCATTCGTAACAACATCGATTCGTAAGCCTGACCGGTACCGAAAACACCAACATTCGATAACGCCGACGCTGGAAGCACACCGCGAACCGCGTCAAGTCCCTTCGCTCGAGTTGCCTGTCGATAAACAAAATCGGAATCGTTGATATTACGAGGAATTGTCGAACGAACGTGATCGGTTACACCGGTTACCAATGTCGTGTACGTATCAAACATACGGTCCATGTCGCCCACATAACGGGTTCCGAACGGACTGTTGAGAATCTCGGGATCACGGAAATACCGATACCGCCCACCAAGACGCGCGTCGTAACTGATGTAGCGAGTGCTTTGTTCGAGGTAACTCATCAAGCGTCCCCACTCCAGAATCTTTGTTAATAGGTTAGACGCCTGTTCGCAGGCCAGGTGAACCCCGCCTAACTGTGCGACCGAATCGTCGCCGTATTCAAGGAAGATCTTTTCGTAGAGAGATTCCGCATGATCTAGTCCAATGGTTGCGTCTACCGTAATGTCGCCTGCAAGATCCAGGTCGCCGACAAACTCATCGATGAACAGGCGTCTCAAACTCTTTGGGCTTCTGCTGTAGCGAGCGAACAATGCTCCCTTCACCACCTCGGGGAGGTTGACGAGGGCAAAGACGGGACCGTCGAGATTTGTGAAGTAGCGCTTTAGGACCTCTGATTCATCGGTTGAAAAGGTCTCGGGTATATAAACGGTCACGGCGCGTAATACTAGAAGTCGTAGTGGCTTGAAGCAGGCATACCGTTTTATTCGCGTATTAGCTAGACATACAGAGTTATTGCATCGGGAATAACCTGCATCCTCACCGACTGAACTAGCCCGAGGGCTTCCCCGTCAACGACCAATCGCGTTCGTTTTGAGATTGAATTGTTTCCGTCCAAGGGCCATGAGAAACGCTCTATCTGCTTCGTAGAGATGTTGGGATGTGGAAGGTGGTTCGCTGTTGGTATTCGCCTCCAAGCCTGCAGCCGCTGCATAAACGGCATTGATGAACTCACAGTAAGTACATCCATCACTCCATCGTTCGGGTGTGCCTTTGACAGCAATTCCTTGGTGCCTAGATAGCCACTGTTTGAGATGATGCACAAATCACCTACCCATGATCTTCTCCCAATGAGTACCGATCCTGCTGCGATGTCGTCATGATCGTAACCATCAAGACTGGTATACGAAATCTGTATAAGGTCGATCAACACTTTGATCCGTTCTCGACCGGTTGTCGGCGTCCTGATTCCCAGCGCCTGAGACAAGGTTCCAGATTTGAGAATTGCCTCAGAAAGGATTCCGCTAGTGCGGATGTGCGATCCAAGATCGCGCTCAGTCGCAAATTCGGGAATCCCAATTGGTGCAGAGCAAGGCTCACCCCAATGTTCGCCTTTACGTATTGTCATGACGAAATCCCGCCAATCAAACTTGACGAGGCAACTACACCCCTAAATAGGAGGTCGGAAGCCTTAGTTGCTGATTCGCGATCGACTTCGTTGGTAAAGATCGTTGCAAGTTGTCGCAATACATCGATGAGTTGTTTCATAGTTCGAACAAAATCACCGGCGGTTACTTCA
>SXGQ01342580.1_pt1 | contig 16083 bp, 12 predicted proteins | sample 3178371 | NCBI WGS metagenome assembly SXGQ01 (sample SAMN11356859, study PRJNA531348) | freshwater metagenome | isolation source: freshwater sample F1-20 | place: China: Fuxian Lake, Yuxi | collected 2017-12-25
CTTCGCGATCACACCGATCGCGAGTTCGTCGCGGTGCGAGCGGATGTCCAGCAGTTTCGTGAGCACAGTGATCGCGAGTTCGTAGCGGTCAGGGCAGATATTAAGCAGTTGCGAGCCGATATGGATCGCGAGTTCGTCGCAGTTCGAGCGGAGATCCAGCAGTTGCGAGCCGATATGGATCGAGGTTTCGAGGAGCAGACGCAGGGACGAGCGGCAGATGTCGCGTTACTGCGCTCGGAGATGAACGTGGCCATCAGTCGGGCCTCGATGCGCTCGACGCTTTTTATGATGGGGTGGACTTCACTGCTCTTCGCGGCGATACAATTCCTCGGGTCCTGATCGGGATCGATTTTGGGGCTCATTTATTGAGCCACCGATTCAGCATACTGGCGACATGACAGCATCCAAACTCTTCGTCGCCATCCGAGCCTTTTTGCTTTGCTTGGCAGTCGCGCTCACGGGATGCTCGCTGACGGCAGACGATGGGTATCTGGCTCCGCCTGATATCGCTGCGTTCGACCGCAAGGCTGCTTTGAAACGGGCTCATCGTGAGCTCGGCGCGGCCACCTACCAAGAGCTCACGCAAGATACCGAGTGCCGCGAAGCCTGCGACGTTTTCCAACGCGGTTTCGAGCAGGCGCGGCGCTCGCGCATCGTGCTGCCCGCCTTGGTTGATCGCTACCGCGAGGCGGAGCGGGTGAGTTCCTGATGTCTATGACCGATTTCAAACTCTCCCGAACCGGGCTGGAAGATTTCATCAAATGCCCACGCTGCTTCAAGTTGCAGCGCGGGATGGGGCTCAAGGGCCTGCGGATGGTGCCGCTGACGCTGGCGGTTGCTACCGATGCGCTGCTCAAAAACGAGTTCGACCTCGTGCGCGAAAGCGGTGACTCCCATCCGCTTTGGGAGCGCGAGGGACTCGATGTGCGTGGCTTTGCGCATCCGGATCTCGAACTTTGGCGCAACAACTTCAAAGGCATCCGAGTGCTCCACGAACCTAGCGGCTGCACGGTGTATGGCGCGGTCGATGACGTGTGGCAACACCGCCAAACCGATCACCTGCACATCGTCGATTACAAATCGACCTCCAAACAGGGTACGCCCGATCTCGAAAGCGGCTTTGGTGCGGGCTACAAGCGCCAGATGGAGATCTATCAATGGCTCTTCCGTCAGGCGGGATTCGAGGTTAGCCCTATCGGCTATTTCCTCTACGTAAATGGCAGCAAAGAAGGGCGGTTTTATGAGTCAGGACTCCGCGGCACAATGCAGTTCGAGACCACCGTGCTCGCGCACGAGGGCGACGATAGTTGGGTTGAGGAGACGATCATCCGAGCCGTTGCTTGCCTCAAAGACGAGAGCCTGCCGGTTAGCGATCCGAGCTGCGACACCTGTCGTTATGTGGCCGAGAGATCGGCATTGACGATGTGAGGGGCTGATGGCGCGCTTCGAGAAACTGCAGGATCTCTTCGGTATCTTCTGCCGTACGCGCGAGACCCGTTCGCTCGTTTCGCTGTGCGATGAAATGAACGCCTCACAGGCTACGGTGAAGCGCCTGATCAGCTTCTTGCGTGATCAGCGCGGCGTCGATATCCGCTATGACCGGGAGCAGGGTGGCTACCGTCTCGAGCGTAGTCCCGACGATCCGAATGCCGCAGTTCTGCTCGGCCTCACCGGTCGCGAGATCTCAGCACTGCTCGAAGCCGAAGCCTTGCTCGAGCAGATTCCGCCAGGCTTCGTGCGCGATGAGACGGAGGTCGCGCGCTCGCGTCTCGGCAAGGTGCGAAGGCAAGCCTTCGGTAAAGGCGATCTCAAAGATCGCGTTCGTCTGCGGATGTCGCAACTGCGCAGCACGAGCGCCGATGCCTTTGCGACGGTGCTCGCGGCGCTGCGGTCGCGTCGACGTGTCGAGTTCGTATATCGCAGTCGAAGTCGTGACGAGGAGAAATCGCGTAGCGCCTCACCGCTGCGGCTCACCTTCTATCGCAGCAACTGGTATCTCGCCGCGTGGTGTCACGAGCGCGAAGAGCTGCGCGTGTTCTCGGTCGATCGTATCGCGAAGCCGCGTTGTCTCGCCGAGACCGTCTATGACCCGCCGGCTGAACATGTATCGGCCGAACTCGATTCGAGTTACGGCATCTTCACTGGCAAGGCCGATAAGGTCGCGGTGCTGCGCTTCAACGAACTCGCCGCGCGGTGGGTCGCTGAAGAGGAGTGGCATCCTGGAGTTCGCAGTGAGCCGCAAAGCGATGGCGGGGTGATTCTGCGCATCCCGTATAAACACGAGACTGAGCTCGTAATGGATATCTTACGTCACGGGCCCAACGTCGAGGTGCTCGGGCCGATCTCGCTGCGTCATTCAGTGCGTGACGCGCTCACCATGGCCGCTGCTCAATACGCTGAACCAAAACGTTGACGCCGCGCCATCGCGCGTGGCGTTTCAGCGCCCCGCGAGAGAGCGGACAATTCGGTACCAGTGTTCGAGGCCCTCATAGAACGACTCGACCGGGATACGCTCGTCGAGGCCATGGGCGAACTGGTCTTCGGCGCGAATGAAGGTTTCACTGATGCCGTAGGTTGGGATGCCAGCGGCGCGGTAGAAGAGACCGTCCGTCGCGCCCGATTCCTGGATCGGAATGATCGGGATCCCCGGATAGCGTGCATGCACCGCCGCGGTCACCGCCTGGATCACGTCTTCGCGTAACGGTGAGGCTTCGCTGTAATGCGGTTCGTCGATGCTAACAACCTCGATCGACTCGCCGACGACGCTCTGTAGTTCGCTGCGGATTTTCTCGGGCGTTACACCCGGAAAAATACGACAGTTCACGGTGGCGCTCGCTTGTTGCGGTAGCGCGTTCTCGGCATGGCCTGCGCGCAGCATGGTGGCGACACAGGTCGTACGCGTGGCGCCGAGATATACCGGGTGCTTCCAAAGTTCATCGGCGGCTGCTGCATCCTGTGGGGTGGCGCCGAACGCACGCATGGCCGCTCCGAGCGCTCCGTCGGTGATCTCGCCTGTCGCTTTGAAAAAAGCCAGCGTCGTGTCGGACCATTGGACAGGAAAGCGATAACGTTGGATTTTGCCGATTGCGGCGGCAAGCTCGTAGATCGCGTTGTCCTCGCGCGGCTGTGAGCTATGACCGCCGGGGTTATAGGCGCTGATCTTGTAACTCGCGTAGGTTTTTTCAGCGGTCTGTATGTTGTACGAGCGAGCACGCCCCGTCGGATCGAGGGTACCACCGCCCGCATCGGTGTTGAGCGCGTATTCGGCATCCACCCAGTCGCGATGTTCGCTCAACAACTTCATCGTCGTAGCGCCGGTGGTTTCCTCGTCGCCGCTCAGCACCAGCACGAGATCTCGTGTGGGTACGAAGTTCTCGCGTTTCAGTCGCAGGAACAAAGATACCAGCGTCGCGACGCCGTTCTTCACATCGAGCGCACCACGACCATAGAAATAGCCGTTGGCCTCCTGTAGCTCGAACGGATCTCGCTTCCAATGTTCTTTCAGGGCGGGAACCACATCGAGATGAGAGAGCAGCAGGATCGGCTTTTTCGCCGCGCCGGTGGTACTCAGAGCGGCGCGATATCGAACGGCGAGAAAAGCGGTCTCTTCATGCCGGCCGAGCAGGATGTCTTTGTCGGGGAAGCCCGCCGCCTTCAGTCGATCGGCCAAATATTGTGCGAGTTCGGGTGTTTCGTAGCCGGGCGGAACGCTCTTGAACGCCATCACCCGCGCCAATAGTGCGCGGGCTTCGAGTTGCTCGGGTGTTCGGCTCGCCGTCAGTACATCGGCCGCATGAGAGGCCGAGGACACCATGACGAGAAGCAGGGCGCCGACGAGTGAGGCGCTGCGCATTACTTCATCCGATGCAGCGCGCAGAGCTTGTTGCCGTCAGGGTCTCGTACGTAAGCAAGATAGATAGAGCCGATGCTGCCGGTGCGCACGCCCGGCGGATCCTCGATCGACGTTCCCCCGTTAGCCACCGCGATATCGTGAAACTGCTTCGCTTGTTCGGGTGAGTCGCACTTGAAGCCGATGGTGCTGCCGTTGGCGGCGGTAGCGGGCTCGCCATTGATAGGCTCGCTGACGCAGAACATGTTTCCGCCCGCTTGATAGAAGAGCCGCATATGACCGGTCGGTGCCTGGTTACGTGTCGCGGGTTTGGCGCCGAAGACGGCGAGCACGGCATCGTAAAAACGTTGCGAGCGATCGATGTCGTTGGATCCAATCATGATGTGGCTGAACATGAGGTCGCTCCTAGGTATTTATCGGGGGTAGGTTGCAGAAGACTGCGGCCACGGCGTGATTTTTTGCAAAATCTTGCTGAGTTTACGCGCGGCGATTTCCGTATCGTGTGCGACCTGCGCGCGCAACCAATAGCCATCAGAAAGGCCGAGGAAACGACACAGTCGAAGATCGGTATCGGCAGTAATCGCTCGTTTGCCCGCGACGATTTCGCTGATGCGCTGCGGTGGGACACCGATCTCGCGAGCAAGTCGATATTGGCTGATTCCCATAGGAACCAGGAACTCCTCATGGAGTAACTCACCTGGTGTAACCGGAGGCAAGGCGCGCATCTGTGAAACCCGTTTTTTAGTGGTAATCGACAATCTCGACCTCTTCGGCACCACCATCGCGCCAGCGGAAACAAATCCGCCATTGGTCATTGACTCGAATGCTGAAGGTGCCGCTCCGAGAGCCGTGCAGTCCTTCAAGTCGGTTGCCCGGTGGTACGCGAAGATCAATCAGCCGCTCAGCAATCTCAAGCTGTCTTAGCTTTCGACGAGCTATCCGATCGATCCGTGCAAAGCGCGAAACAGGCATCCCACGGGCTAGTGCTTCCGTGTCCTTACAACGAAACGATCAAATCATGAGTATTCACGCGCGACGTGATGGCTGTCAAGATCCAAGACAGATTGGTTGGATATGGACGTTTTACTGCAGCGCGGAACTGATGAAAACGTGAGTTTTGCTGTGCAAACTCACGAATGGCTAGGAGGTTGACGCTGAGTGGGCCATTGTCGATGCAGTGTCCACTCAGCGTCAGGGCTTGATCGGCTCTTACTTCCCGAAGCTCAACCGAAGGTCGAGGTAGTAGTGACGGCCGTAGTCCGAGTGCACATCGGACATATAGCCAAAGTAATCGTCCGCCAGCGGTGCTCGCTCGTTCGTGACGTTGTTAACGCCGAATCGCACCCGGCTCTTCACGCCCGAGAGATCGAAGCGATAGTCGACCGTCGCGTTGCCCGTGGTCATCGCCGGCAAAACCCAGCGAGTACCATCGGCCAAGGTGACGCCGCTGTCGTAGACACTGCCGATGCGGAAGCCCGACAGCGACGCGCTCCAATCGCCTTTGCGCCAGCTAAGCGTCAGGTTGTGGCGATTGCGCGGGTTGCCATCCATGCCGATGAGGTTGGCGAAACCGTCGACCGGGTAGTTGCCCGGCAACGTGCCAGCGGCTTGTGCAGCAACGAGATCACCCGCAAGTCCGCCCGCCGATTGCTCGAGCTCCGTCATGAATGAGGCAGCGTAGCGAACCGAGAAGCGACCGAGATCGGTGCGCAAGCTGTAGTCGAGCGCCACGTCGATGCCCGCGGCCGTACGCGTATCGAGGTTGGTGTAGCGATCGTCGATGTAGTTCACATCGCCCGCTGGGCAGATGCCGGCCTTCAGGTAGTTGGCCGGATCAATGTTGAAGCTCGTGCTCGAGCGAACGACGGCCGAGTTGCCGGTGAAAGCTCCGCAATTGGTGGTGCCGTTGGCGATACGCGCGAGCAGATCGACGAGCGTGTGGTTCTCTTCACCGAGCAGTCCAATCGTGTTGGTCTTCTCTATTTCCCAATAGTCTACGCTGAAGGCCAGATCTTCGAGCGGCGCGATCACGAAGCCGACGGAGAAATTCTCCGACTCTTCGGGCTCGAGCGCATCGCTGCCTTGCGCCAAGCGCAGCGTGCCTTCGCGGCAGGCGGTGGCGCTGACACCGGCTTTTTCGGCGGCGTATTGGCAGACATAGTCCGTCGTCGTGTTGGTACGCGAGACGATCGACTCGTTGACGGTGATGAGGTTCGGCACGCGGAAGCCTTGCGACCACGATGCACGCAACAACACGTTATCGAGCGGGCGCCAGCCGAGTGCGACTTTACCGACGGTGGCATCACCCAGATCCGAGAAGTCTTCGTAACGGCCGGCCAACTGCATATCGAGATTTTGCAGCACGGGCAACGAGAACTCGGTGAACACGGAGTCGGTACGACGATCACCCGAGCTGTCTGGCGTCGGCGAGGAGTTCATGACGTCCGAAATGAATGGGTAAGTTTCACCACCGGCTGCCGTAAAGCGGATCGTGCCATCGAGGCGCGGGTCGCGATCGTCGACGAACGACTCTTCGCGAGTCTCGAGGCCGATCACCATGCCAGCTTTGCCGCCCGGCAGATCAAAGAGGTCATTACGCGAGAACTTGGCATCGAACATCGTGAGCTCGGTTTCGGTCAGACGATAAACGTCGATGAGCGCACGCTCGATGTTGGAGTTCACGCCCCCGCTGAACGGGTTGTACGCGGCGGCGGTCGAATCGTTCAGGGCCGCTTGCATCAGAGTGTTGCTGATACGGTTGCTCGTGATGTCATCGTTGGTGGCTTTGTTCCAGGTGACCGCGGCCTCCCAGTCCCAAGTGCCGATCTCGCCGCGAAAGCCCTGCACCATACGGAACATCTCACCGTCGTTGTCGACGATGCGGCCCTTCTGAGACCAGCGGTAGTTGTCCATCGAGAGCGCAAGGCCCGTGCACGGTACGCGCGGGATCACCGAGGCGGGCAGGCGATTCGGTGAACCGCAAGGGCCGAACGGGTTGTAGTAGTTCTGCGCGCCGACGACAAGGTTCGAAGCGGCGTTCACGAAGCTGCTCGGACCGCGACGGGTGATCGTCTCAGATGCGTAGTACATCAACTCGGTGAAGCTCTCGAGTGATTCGTTGAGCTCGTGATCAATGGTCGCGTAGACGTTCAACCGCTCGAGCGCCGAGCGCAGGTCTCGATCTTCGTTGAGGTTGTACCGAACCGTGCCTTGACCATCGACCGCGCCGCACACCGTTGCGCTGAGGGCGTATTTGCAACGCGGGTCGCCGACGGGGTAGGTCTCGAATTCACCGGCCGAGTCCCAAATCGTGTTGGTCAGACCAAAAGCCGTGACGGCCGGAACCACGTCGAACTGACCCCACAGCGAGTTCGCCGAGTCATTGGTGAAGCGCGAGTCGCCTGCCCAACGTGAGTCCGCAGGGATGTAGCGGGTGTAATCGGAGTTTGCCCAACGCGGGTCGTCCTGCGAGCCCACGCGATCGCGATCAAACCAGCTTGCAAATACATTGAGCTTGGTCCGGCCCTCGTTGAAAGCTTGGCCGAACTCGGCATAGATCGACTGGTTGCTACGCGAAAAATTCTCGTAGTCCGTATAACGCGCGCCGATGTTGAAGCCTTCGAAATCGCGCTTGATTACCGTGTTGAATACACCGGCCACTGCGTCGGCGCCGTAGATTGCCGAGGCGCCGTCGCGCAGCACTTCGACACGATCGATGCCATAGGTCGGGATCATGTTGGAGTTGACACTGTTGACCGGGACGAAGCTGCCGCCAACCTGTTCGGTCTGATACTGCGGCGCGTTCACCATGCGACGGCCATTGAGCAACACCAGCGTGTTGCCCGTGCCGAGGCTGCGCAGATTGAATGCGCCGACGTCACCGCCCGCCGAGTTCACACCGCCGCTGATGTTGGCCGCCTCGTTGACGAAGTTGTTGCCGTTTTCCGGGATGAGATCGAGCAGTTGATCGCCCGAGTCGATGCCAAAGACTTCGATCGTTTCGCTACCGACGATCGAGATGGGCAGGGCGTCCGAGATGACGGCGCCGCGAATTTGCGAACCGGTGACGACGACCTCTTCGAGGACCTCGGTGCCCGTTGCAGGCTGTGGTGCTAGCAACGGCGCGCTCGCGCCGATGGTCAGCGCGACGAAGACGTCGACCGCTGCTCTATTTCTCGATTGCATGTCCCGCTCCATTTCGTATTGAATTCGGTGTGCAGGCCGTGAGTGGGCCCAAGGGGTAAAGGTTATATGACTTTGGTGCGTCAGTGGTATGGGTTTAGTCGGATACAGCAACGTGCCTGTGTTTTTATCGCCACAATATTTTTGTGTCTCGCGGCGGGTGAGGCCGCCGCGCAGCGCCAAAGCTTGCTCGAGTACCCGAGCATCCACTCGCCGAAGGTGGGTTTGCAGGGCATGGTCGTTTCGCAGAACGAAATCGCCAGTGCAGTCGGGGCGCGAATTTTAGCCGAAGGGGGTAACGCCTTCGATGCGGCGGTGGCGGTGGGTTTTGCCTTGGCCGTGACGCTGCCGCGCGCGGGCAACATCGGTGGCGATGGATTTCTGACTGCCTATGTGGCGAGTCAGCGGAAAGTCACGACGATTGATTTTCGTAGCGTCGCGCCGCAAACGGCGCAGCTTGAAATGTTTCTCGATGCGAAGGGCGAGGAGAGTGAGTCTGCTTCGGTCGGGTATCGAGCTGCCGCCGTGCCCGGCACGGTCGCGGGGCTCGAGCTTGCGCATAAACGATACGGAAAATTGGCGTGGGCTCAGTTGGTTGCCCCTGCCGTCGCACTGGCTCGCGACGGCGTGGTGCTCAGCGCCGACGAGGCCTTCGTGTTTGGATGGGGACAGAAACGATTGCAAGCGAGTGAGGCGGCGCAACGTACTTTCTTCAAAGCGGATGGCAGTGGATATCGCGCGGGCGAGCGTTTGCAGCAAGCGGATCTAGCATGGACACTTGATGCGATCGCCAAAGGCGGCGCTGATGCTTTTTATCGCGGTGAGATAGCAGCACGCATCGAAGCGGATATGCAGCGCCAGGGTGGGTTGATTACCCGGGCCGATTTGGCTGCCTACCGAGCCATCGAGCGCGAACCTTTGAGCACCACTTATCGGGGCTACACCATCTATACGGCGCCGCCGGCGAGCGGGGGCATTACGCTGTTGACCATGCTGAATATTCTTGAGAACTTCGAGGTCGCGAAGTTGGAACCGGGGTCAGCCGAAGCGGTGCACCTGTTGGCCGAGACGATGCGGCTCGGTAACCGCGATCGGATCGCGCATTTGGGTGACACGGCGTTTGCGACGGTGCCACTCGAGGGTTTGGTTTCAAAGAAATACGCAGCTGATCGAGCCAAGCTGATCAAGCCGCGCAAGGCCGGCAAAGACTCGGTGATAAAGGCGGGACATCCGGCCGATGACGAAAGCCCGAGCCCGACACATTACTCCGTGGCGGACTCGGCAGGAAACTGGGTCTCCGTGACCTACACCTTGGGCTCTGATTTCGGTTCGGGCGCGATGATCGAAGGCACCGGTATTCTTCTGAACAACCAGATGAATAATTTCAGTCACGAGCGAGCTCGCATTGCCTTGCAACGCGGCGAGCCCTTGCCGCCAAATGCCATGCAAGCGGGCAAGCGCATGGTCTCGACGATGACGCCAACCTTGGTCTTCAGAGGCGACACTCCTTGGATGGCTGTCGGCACACCGGGGGGCGGTCGCATCGTGAATACCATCCTGCAGGTTGTGGTGAACGCCATCGACTTCAAACTGAATATTGACGAGGCCATCCATCAACCGCGCGTATCACAAGTGTCGGGCGCGCTTGAGATCGAGCCGAATTACAATCCGGACACCCGCAAACGCCTGGAGAAGATGGGCCACAAGACACGCGCGAGCGAGACCATGGGCAGCGTGCAGGCGATCGTTCTCGAAAACGGCTATTTCTTTGGCGGATCCGACCCACGCAGACCCGGTGCAGCGGCGGTCGCGCCGTGAAATCACCGCTTCTCGTCGGCGATATCGGTGGCACTCATGCGCGCTTTGCGCTCTACGAGGGTGGTGTCGATGGCAACGGCGAACTGCACCTGCATCGCACGCTGTCAGCCGGTGCACATCCGACGTTCGATCAGGCGATCCGCACCTATCTCGACGGTGTGGCAATCGACGCGGCGAGCCTCATCGGTGGGGGCTTCGCGGTCGCAGCGCCACTCGATGGTGGCGTTGTTCGCTTCACGAACTCGCCTTGGTCTTTCGTGGGGTCCGAGTTGCAGTCCGCGTTGAAGCTGTCGCGCCTTACCGTGATCAATGATTTTGAGGCGTTGGCGTTGCGTGTACCGTCTCTCTCGAACGAGGAGAGGCTCACCTTGCGTTCAGGAAAGTCGGAGGCTCAAGCGGCCAAGCTCGTGTTGGGCCCCGGCACCGGTCTCGGTGTTGCCGGAATCGTGTCGCTGCCAAGCGAAGGCGGCCGGTGGCGGGCGGTGCCGGGTGAGGGTGGGCACATCTCGTTTGCACCGAGCGACGATTTCGAGTTTGAACTGCTGCAGTTCCTGAAGGGGCGCTACGGGCGAGTGTCGGTCGAGCGCGTCTTATGCGGTGATGGCCTCGCGGCGATTCATCAATTTTTGTTGTCGCGCGCGGGTGTTTCAGACCTGCGCGCGATTACCGCCGCAGCGGTCACCGCTCAGGCGCTCGCGGGTGAGCGCCTTGCTCGCGAGTCCGTTTTGCGCTTTCTCGCTGCGCTTGGCAGTTTCGCCGGCGACTGTGCTTTGATGTATGCCGCGCGCGGCGGCGTCTATATCGGTGGCGGCATCGTGCCGCGATTCGTTTCGTTACTCGAGGAGAGTGATCTTCTCGAACGCTTCAACGACAAGGGACGAATGTCTCCTTGGGTGTCGCAAATCCCGCTGCATCTAATGACGGACGAGCGTTCGGCCTTGCGGGGCGTGGCGATGGTGGCTGCGCTGCATTAACCGGTCTACGTGTGCGTCGAGATCATTGAGCCGTTTATTTTTCGTTTGACAGGTAACGATCGAGCTCGCGATGGAAATGTCGAATACGGCATTCCTGCTCGCTCCAGATCGGACCACGAAATCCCCGTGAACGACTTCCGGCGCCAACGGCATGCACTAGCTCGACGTCTTGATTGAGCACCTCACCGAGATCCGCCGATTGTCCCTCGCCGAATCGCTCGATGGGTGGGCGGGTCGCGCCGGTGATATCGGTACCCTTCGGTAATCCCATCCACGCGGGGACAAAGTAGTTCGGATCGTCGACATGACGAAACATCGTGATGTTGTCGTAGTAGAACTTTTTCGGGTCGTCGGGATGCGGCAGGAACCGCATGATGAAGACGCCTTCCGGGTGACAACCGATTTGTACGTTCGGGAATAAGCCCGTCGCCCAGCTGTCAGTGAGCTGGCCATCAACGAAGTTGTCGTAGTGAGAGAGGCCCAGGCGTTTCGCTCTCTCTCGCTTGCTGCGCTGTACGGCTTCGCGCACGCCGCTCGCTGAACCGTGATAAGAGTCGGGATCCATCCCCGCGTCTTGCATCATGAAGCGAAGCCCGGCATCGACGGATTGTTGGTCCGTAACTCGATGCGATTTGACGCATAGCGGTACGATCATTCGACTGAAGCCATTCGGATAAAGGTCGTATTGGCTGAAGTCCTCCATGACCGTTTGTGTCTGCGGATGGATGTGGGGTAGGTGATAAGTTTCATAGAAAGAGTCCACACCCACTTTCCAGTTCGCGTTCCATACCGTCCGGACGTGACGAACTGGATTCATCTCATCGATTCGATAATTTTCGAGATAGCCCTTGGGCAGTCCGATCCAGTCGGTAAGCGGCGCTGCTTTGCCATCTAAATTCACGAACACCAAGCCGGCATGGGTGTCGCAGCGAATCTCGGTTAGCCCGGGGCGATGTGCGACCAGCGCCGGCGGAAAGGTGGCTTCGTCAGTGATGGTCTTGAGCGAGCCATTGCAACCAAATCTCCAGCCGTGAAACGCGCAGGTAAAGTCGCTCACGCTGCCAAAATCGTTCAACGCCACTCTATTGCCGCGGTGGGAACAGACGTTGTAAAAGGCGCGCAGAGAGCCGTCATCTTGGCGAACGATCAAGACGGACTCGTGTCCGATTTCGAAGGTGAAGTAATCGCCAGGCTCCCGGACGTCGGCGGTGACTCCCGCTAGCAACCAGACACGCGGCCAGAGCTGCGCCCACTCTCGACGCATGAAATCCTCGGCGTAATAACGAACCGGATCGGGCACATCGAGCCCGTTATCGACGGCTTGTCGCTTAGCTTCGAGCGAATCGGCAGGTGCGTTGGGGTTGACGGCGTAGGTGTAGGGCATGGGCGCGTACCTTTTCCTCTGCTTACTTTTATGTGTTGCTTTATAACAACAAAACTATCGTCGAGCAAATTAAAAAAACAGTACTGTTTGATTTTTTTATATCCTACCACCACACTGATACGGTAGCGTGAAAGTTGCGTTTCGGTCTGTCTGCAAGACGAAAGCGAAAAGACAAATTTACACAGGGGATAACAGGATGCTCAACACATACGGACGAACTGTGCAGCGCGCGGTTCGATCGAGTCTGCTGGCGAGTGCTCTAACGGTTGCGGCAGCGGCTCATGCGCAGCAACCGGCTGAGGAAGAGATTCGTCTCGATGAAGTTACCGTCACTGCATCGCGTGGTGCATCGGCCACGGACCTGCAGTCGACCCCGATTTCGGTATCTGCGGTCACCTCCGCCGATATCGATCGATTGGTCGCCAAGGACATCTCGGGGCTTGCCTCGGCAGTGCCGGGTTTCTCAGCCGCTCGAATTACGGCGTTCAACGCTGCATCGTTCGCGATGCGCGGTGTCGGTTTAACCGACATCATCGTTTATCAAGATTCGCCGGTCGGTGTGCAGGTAGACGACTTCGTTATGCCAAGCGTGCAGACGCAACTTCTCGACACGTTCGACATCGAGGGCGCTGAGGTTTTGCGCGGACCGCAAGGTACTCTGTTCGGAAAGAACACGACGGGCGGCGCGGTCAACATCCGCACGAAGCGCCCCAACATGTCGGAGTTCGGTGCGCAGCTGCGGCTGGGTTATGGCAGTTTCGGTTCGCGACGGATTCAAGCGGCCGTCGATTTGCCGCTGCAGCAGGACGTCTTCGCTTTACGTCTCGTCGGCTCGATCGCCGAATCGGACGGCTATTACAAGTTGGGGGCGACTTACGGCCCAATCAACACACTCAACATCTTCGGTGGTACCTTCGCCCCCTTCAACATCCCAGGTGTGACCGGCCAAAAGGGCGCTGGTACCGGCGAGACGACGGGCGGTGATGACGTTGTCAACGGACGCATCAAAGCGCAGTGGAATGTGTCGGACGATCTGACCGTGCTGCTGCAGGTCGAAAAGATGCGCGACCGATCGGATGCCGTCCCCGCGTTCAACGACACGCCACCGGGCGGACCTTATCTTTGGAACGTTCTCGGGTTTACTCGTCCAACGGGCGATCCGCTCGATAATATGGGTTCGACCCAGCGCGGTGATTCACTGCTTGCCATGGACAAAGGACAAAAGATCGACGTAGATGGCGTCTATCTGAATGTCGAGTGGGATTTGGGTGCGCATCGGCTGTTCGCGGTCGCTGGATCGCGCGATCAGGATGAGCATCTCCCGAACACCTATACGGGTGCTGCACCGATCAACTCGATCACCAAGCAGCCGTTGTCTTTGTTCGATGCGACGCGCGATACCACACGCGAAACCAAGCAGATTGAAGTCCGACTCGCCTCGGACACCGATGGTGCTTTCAAGTACGTGGTCGGCGGATTTCAGCAAACGAACGATGCAAAATTCTGCGTCGTACAATTGCTCGGTTTCATCGATCTTGCGTTGCCGTTCGCCGCACTTGGCCTGCCTGCTCAGTTCAACAACAACACGCCGCAGGTGTTGTGTAACCAGCAAGACTCCGATTCGTTGGCCGGTTTCGTCGATCTGACTTATCAGGTCAGCGACAAATTCCAACTCGGTGCTGGCTTCCGCCATACCAAGGACGAGCGTGAGTGGGCGGGTCGTACTCAAGTCGGCTTCGGTGCCCTCGATCCGAAGAACCCGAACTTGACCGCGGCTCAACTGGGAAATCCGTTGGCTGCTGGCGACTTCACTCGCTATCCCGGCGGACAAATTGTCAATGCCTCGACCAAGGGCTTCGAGAATCTGCAGCGTAGCTGGTCCGAACCCAGCTGGCGTCTGACCGGTTCTTATCAGTGGACCGACAGTCTGTTTAGCTACCTGACGATTTCGCGGGGCTACAAGGCCGGTGGCTATAACGATCAGACCGGCACTAGCGGTTTGATGGTGCCGTCGTTGACCCGCCCGGTGGATCCGGAATACGCGACCAACTATGAATTCGGACTGAAGTTCGAGTCGGAGGATGGTCGATTCCGTTTCAACCCTACGGTTTTCTCAACTCTGTATGAAGATGCGCAACGCGCGGTCAACATCATCACCAAGAAGGGTGGAGCAGACTTCCAAGAGACGGTGTTCTACAACGCTGCCGAGGTCAAGTCGCAGGGCATTGAGCTCGAAATGCAGGCGTTGGTAACGGACTCGTTCCGGATCCGTGGCCAGGCCGCGTTTCTCGATGCCAAGTACGACAAGTTCGTGATCACCCAGCCTGGGCTCGTCGATGCTGTCAGCGGTGGTCAGATTGTGGCATTCAACGGCGACTTCTCCGGTCTGCCGGTGCCGCGCTCGCCGAAGACCAGCGGAGCTATTTCGGGCACCTACACGACTGATCTGGCCAGTGGTTCGCTGGATGTGACGGGTGAGGTGTACTACGAAGACGCCAACCTGTTCTATATCTCCGCCGCTGGGCGTCAGTACGATGCGTACCTCGACGAGAAGACGCTGCTAAATCTGTCGGTGACCTACACCGATGGTCAGGATCGATTCTTCGTCCGTGCCTACGGTAAGAATCTCTCCGATGAGCGATACCGAGTTGCGTCACAATCCGTCGCTACGTTGTGGACCCACACGCAGTGGGGCGCGCCGCGAAGCTACGGCATCGAGGTGGGAGTGAACTTCGGCGGTAAGTGACCGCTCGATCGCTGTCAAAGCAAGAAGGCCGGCGAAAGCCGGCCTTCTTTTTTAGCGAAAAAGATTGGCGAGAAAAGTCTTCTATTCAGCCGACCGGCGCGAGGGGGCAATAGTCCTCCTTCTCGACGACATCAACCACGAAGGAAAGCTTCGCCATTCCGCCGATGATGGCCATCACTACGCCCAGTTCCAAAATCTGCGCTTCGGAAAAGCGCTCGCGCAGACGCGCGAATAAAGCTGGGCTCAGCGCACCTCTCATATTGGTCAGCACCATCTGGTCTGCGTATTCGATGACGGCCAACTCCGCTGCGTCGAAGAGTTCCGAGTCAACCTGCTCCGCCGCCATCGACGCTGTTTGTGCCGGCGAGAGTCCCGCTGCGATCGCACCAGGAATATTTTGTTTGTTGCAGGTGCGACAGCCGTGTACGAGCGAGAGCCGCAGTCGTGCGATTTGCTTGTAGCGCTGCTCGACGACACCTCCAAAGAAAACCTTCGCGTAGAACTCGTTCATGACGAGATCGAGAAGATGAGGCGCCTGAGCAAAGACCTCGATAAAGGTCGGCTCACCGGTGAGTGCGTTCAGCATGTCCCAAGCTGGGGCGACGTCTGCGCCCAACTCGGTCCGAGGCGTACGTGTGAATAGCGTGTCCGTCATTAGCGATCGCCAACTTTGAACCAGTCGGGAATACCTCCTGGCCAGACATCGCCCCACATCTGATTGCCGCCATCGACGACGAGTGTCTCACCAGTGATGAACTTACCCGTGATATCGGCACCGACATGTACGACGGACTGCGCGATATCGAACGCATCGCCGTACTGACGCAGCGGGTTCGCGTTACCGAATCGGGCGGCAGCCTCCGGAGGGTAGACGTTCAATCCTTCGGTGGCGATCGAGCCCGGCGAGATGCAATTGACACGGATGCCAAGCGGCGCCCATTCGATCGCGACGGACTTACTGAGATAGATGACGCCGGCGCGCGCCGCGCAGGTGTGGGCCACTTGCGGCATGCCGCGCCATACATTAGCCACGATATTGACGATTGAACCGCGGCTCTTTTGATTGCGCCACGCTTTGGCGGCGGCTTGCATCATCCACCAGGTGCCGTTGAGATTGGTGTCGATGACC
>SXGQ01894507.1_pt1 | contig 16082 bp, 26 predicted proteins | sample 3178371 | NCBI WGS metagenome assembly SXGQ01 (sample SAMN11356859, study PRJNA531348) | freshwater metagenome | isolation source: freshwater sample F1-20 | place: China: Fuxian Lake, Yuxi | collected 2017-12-25
CTAAACCCTCCCGAAGCTCCAAGGTTTGAAGTTCCCGAGCCACCTCAGGCGGCGCTTTTTTCGAGTGGCACAGTCATTGAGGTCGATCCCTCTATTTTTGACACTTCAGGTGAGACAACAGGAACTGGGCGCTCGCAGCCACGCACCTCAGGGGAGCCAGGCGCCCACGGCGCCGGCGCCGTCTACGTGTCAAAGGATAAACTTAAGAGACACTATAGTGTGCAGACATGAAAGATAATATCAGCCTCGAGAGTGAGATAAAAAAGATCTTAGGCACGCCCTCAGCTGAGATTAATGAGTCCTACGTTGCTGCCGCAAAAAAATATAAGATTGACACAGAGCTTCTGAGCGAAAAGTCGAAGGCTTCTCGACAGAGAGAGTATGAGAAGTCAGTCGAGTCTCTTAACTCTGTCAGTGCTCAGCTCGATACGGCAAATCGTCAAGAGTCGAACAGGTTCTCCTCGAACTTTAGAAGCTTAAAGACCGATGAGTCACACCTCGTAACCTCATCTTTTCTTAAAGCATTTCACTTTGAGAATATTGGCGATCTGAGAAGTCAGATCTCTATGGACTCTATCTGTTTTATGAGACTAGAGAGAGACTTTGGGTCTTTTGACGATTGGCAAAAGGACTTCATTGCCTGTGGCATGTCATCACGCAATGGATTTGTGGTCACTGTCTATAATTTTTTGCTGCGCCGATACATCAACTGCGTAGTCGACAACCAGTCACAGGGCATTCCTGTGGGCTCAATGCCTGTAGTTGTGCTGGATGTCTCTGAGGGTGCCTATTGCAGAGACTACCTTGACGATCGCAAGACTTACATCGCTGCCATGATGAAGGAGTTAAACTGGGAGAAGATAGAGGATAGGTTTAGGCAGTCCGACAAGATGTCGAAGGTCACAGGGGGCTGAGATGCGAAAAGACAGCAGGCGTATGAGTTCCTTCAAGAAGACTCTCTACGAGAGGTACAGTTTATTTGAGGCTGAGGGAGACGATGACAAGAAGAGTGGCAATGAGTCAGATTCAAAAGGCAGTGAATCGTCCTCGGAAAATGACAAGCCTGCCTCCGAAAAGCTTGGTGAGGACGAAAAAGTAGATATTGTCAAGGATTTTGTCGAGAAGTCTTCTGAGGAAATACAGAGCTCAGCTCCTGGAGCTAGCGTCGATGGCTTTAATGTCTCTACGCTCGACTCTCTCCTCGATAAGATCTTTATGGACGCTGAAAATCAGGCTATTGCAGCTGCACAGAGAGATTTGGCGAGCGACGCCGAGAGAATTCTCGACTCAGGACTCGTCGTCGATCACTGGTGGCGCGCGCCTCTAAGCAGTCTCATCTTTGAGAAGAAGAAAGTCCCCCTATTTGACGTGGGAGAATATTCGCGACACGTGGCTCGTTTTGTGATTAATTACGATAAACTGCTCGACATACCGTATATAATATTTACCAAGGCACATGATTATGTTAAGTCTCTGTACGGGGACGAGATTGCCGAGCAATTTAAAGACACGATGAGCAGTGAGTACAATATTGACTTCGATGAAAAAGAAGAACCGCCGACGGTCTACGCAGTTGGAGCCAGATCAAGCGGCACGGCCTAAAGCACCTGAGCATTCAATGATGTCTCTTCGAGAATTTGAATCTCGAAAGACAGTTCATATAAGCATGATGAAGTCGACGCATGGAGAATTTCGTACAATACTCTTCAAGCGAGGTCTTTCAATGCAGGAAGTCTTTGATGTTCTTGCTTCAAGAATCTGCGAAGGAGATCTGCACCTAAATGCCATTCTTGACGAGATTGTAATTGGGAAGAGGACTCGACAGATCAAACGTGTTTCATCGATGGACTCCGAGTCAATTTATAAAGTTATTGAAGATGAAAAGCCGCTGACGTAAGGAACACAAATTGAAAAAAGACATAGAGCGCCAGATTCTAGAACTTTCAGAAGAAGTTCAGCGACTCCGAGAGCGGGTCGACACAATCTCGTATAGCCTCATCTCGTCCGATGCTATTTCCAAATACATGATTCTAAATCAAAATCAGCTCTTGACCGACATGTCTCTGCTTCATGGTGCTCTTAAAGCGATCACTGATAGTATCGCTGTTGTGCCCGGCACTGCTGAAGCTGAGGATAATGACGAATCTCTCGATGAGTCTTCAGACTTCGGGGACGACGAAGACGAAGAGCCTAATACTTCTTTAAACTAGGGAGAAATTTATGTTATTCCTGAAGAGTGTCTTTTCTTTCATTCGTGATAATTGGAGGGCAGTATCGGTAGTCTTAATTGTCCTCTCCTACTTGTTTCTGTTTCATAAGGTAGAGACTCTTTCCGACGAGAATGCTGAGCTCAGGAGTCGCGTCGAGGCAGAGGAAAAAATTTCAGCCGCCGCCGAGGCTGCCTCTTCGGAAATAAGCGATGCCATGAAGGTCTATTATGACGCTCGCCTAGAGTCACTTGCAGCGGCGCAAAAGGCGTACGCCGACGAGACACGCAAGGAGAGTGAACGCTTCACGGTCGAAATAGATGAGATTAGAGGCCGGCAGCGCCGCTTTTCTAGAAGCCTTTCCGACCTTGGAGAGAGAGATCCTGATGCGCTCACGTGTGCCCTAGCCAAACAGTTTGGAATGAAAGGATGCGTCAAATGAGACCTTTGCTGCCTCTATTTTTCATTCTCGCGGTATTGTCGTCTGCGCACGCGCAGGAGACAGACGCGTCGCACGTTGTTGTAGACGGCGAACCCCTTATAATTACACTTCGCATGGGCGCTCCTGCGCCTTGGACAGGCACACTTCTCTCGAACGAGGCCGCCGCAGAAATAATTTCGACAAATGACGCTCAGGCACGAGAGTGTGAAGCCAATATTCGACATGAAGTAAAAAATGTCGAAAACATTTGTTCTCTTAACACGAAGGTTCTCCAGGACGAACTGAAAGGGCTCAACAAATATTACCAGAGTGTTATTGATGCAAAAGACAAGCACATTAACAGTCTCGTTTCCATAAAGAATCCTTTGCCGCCTCCCGAAAAGAAGTTTTATGAGACACCTGTCGCATTTTTTACTTATGGAATCTTAGCCGGAGCTGCATTGACGCTATCAGTTTTGCATTTTAGGAGTAATTAGTCTCATGCGGTACATAATTAATTGAGGATTTTGGAGGCACAAAATGTCGAATAAGCACAAGACGCTCGAGCACCTGGCAAGACACATATTATTTGAGTTCAATGAGCACGATCCTGTTGATAGGTTCACCCTCTACGATCGTCCAGGGCCGAAGCTCAACAACATGGAGGCGACAGCTGACAAACAGATCCCGACAACTATTGGCAGCGAGGTTCCGCTTAAGCCTTCCGTGCTAATGGCGACACAGAACTTTGGAGAGCGCCCACCTATCGAGGACGCCGAGTATCTGCCCGCCAATCGCAAAGAGCTCAGCAATGCAGCGTCCGTTATTTCGTCGATGGTTCCTCCTGACCAGATCGATTTCTTTTATGATGGACTTCACAAACTTTTTACAGCTGCACAAGATCGCGAGGGAAGCGTCGACCCCGACGAAGCAGGAAATAATGAGGATCAAGAGATGAGAAAAAATGCGGACCAAAAACCAGCCTCAAGGGCCAGACAGCTTTCCGGAAATCAGACAAATGAAGTCAATTTGCTAAAATCGCTAATTAAGACTCTGATAAAAGAGGGAGATGAGAGCGAACCGACCGCAACAAATCTAAATCCGTCATTTATGAGATTAGACTATGGGATTAGGCCTACAGGAAATTCGCTGCTCAGAGATCCTGTTGCTGCCGCTAATATGCTGGCGCAAAAATTTGGCATTAATATTGACCCCAGAGACAAAGCGACAGCGCATCGAGGCGCCGGACTCTCGCGCGCCGAGCGGCTCCAGCTCCCTCCAACTGAGCGGACAGCTCCTCGCGGCCCCGGTGCAACATCGGCAGGATCAGCCCTTATGGCCAAGGTTCGAGAAGCTGTTTCGGAAGAGTTTGGTGACTACGGAACAGCCGTGGTTAATGAATTAACCATGCAGATATTAGGCACGTCTGAGAGGTCCTTGCCTGACTTCCTCAAGAATCGAATGGGAATGACCGATGAAGCATTAGAACCATTTATCACAAGCATCGAGAGTATTAAGAGCAAGTTTCGCCTAAAGCCACTGTGGTCACCCCCAAGAAGAAAAATGCAGGGTGCAGGTGAGTGGAGATCAGAGCTTGAAGATTTGTTAACAAGAAAAGAAAGCCCTAAAGAAAATGTAATATTCGATAGAATCGCTAAAGAATTTGGATTCAGCGGTGCTCCCGGAGCAAGGCAGTGGGCAATGAAGAATCATAGAGTCTTTACTATGACTAACACACTTTTGCAGACAACAGGGGGCGGCGCAGCATACGACAAGCTAAGCTTTACTTTGCTTCAGGACCTGGCAGATTTACTTTATCGTGACAAGAAAATCACCAAGCCTACGCATGACATGATTATGACGTACGTCGATCTTGGCTCTTCGCATATCTCGGGTGATGATCCCACTTCAGAAGATAGCCTAGATGAAGTCCTCAGCTGGTATGAAGAGATTGCCAGTACAGGCGTCGACCCAGAACTTCCTTCTTTTATACAGGGCGCTAAAGATGCGCTAGCGTCGCTTGATAGTATTATTAATAACCCTGATCCTGCTTCTAGCAGTGCCAAGAGAGACGCAGCCAGCAAGAAAGCCGCTCTTGTCTCGATGCTTATTAAATCAAAAAACGAGGCACAAAAAGATGCACTCCCAGATGCAATTAATCAACTTTTTGCGGCACCGACCTTTAGATTCCTTATGAGCGCTGTGCTTAGCACTTTTAGAAAAGAGCAGGAGTCTATTACAGATGCGAAAATTAGAAAAGCAATTTTTAGAGACTTCGGAATTGCAGGCGCCGGCGGCGTAAAAGGCACTACAGGAGGAGTTGCAGATACAATTCTTAACCAAATTAAGGGCGGCAGCGCCGTCAATGTTGCCAACATTGTCAAGGGTCTCAAAGAAAACACGCTAGATGTCAAAAATGCGTCATCGTTCTTCGTGGGTCAAATTGAAGATCGTCCTGGGAAATTTTCTGTAGATGATGTGGATGATTCAGCTCAGGTCGAAGAGGCGCTCGACGAGCTGTTTGATTCATCTAAGGGAACTCTGACAGAAAAGGGCGCCACTATAATGGCAGAAGAAATTATTTCTTTGCTAGACGCCATTCGAACTCAAGTTGCCATACCCTCGAAAATTACTGACAAAGAACCGGAAAAAAATAAATACATTAATGTCTTCAAGAAGGCCTTTGAGATGTGGAAGTCTATACCTGCACTAAACTCAAAGACTTCCAAGGTTTCAAAAGAGAAATTTGTCAAGGATCTCTCGAAGTCTCTAGCGCAACAAAAAGAAGACGAAAAGAGATTTATCGAGAAGGGTCTAGGTAGGGAGAGCTCAGCGCCAAAAGATCCACCTGAGCCGTTTGTTCCAACCCGAAATCCAGAAGGCTATAGGAGCGCATTCACTAGAGCGGCAGCTCTCGCAGCTTCTCGTCAAAGTGCAGCAGAAAAAAATACAGCTAAAAGACTTGCTTCCAATCCAAAACCACGCCGAACTCCTCCTGCTGCGACTGAAGACACTGCGTCCCCAAAGCCGCTCAAGACTCCTAACGCTACTGCGTCTAAAGCGTCTAAAGCGTCTAAAGAGCCTGAAGAAACTGACAGAGTCACACCCACTAGTAGGAAAAAAATCCTAAAGCAAAAATTATAGATTTGAGGGCTTACTAATGCGCAGGTTGTTGACAGAAGTCATGTCTGACTATTTCGAGGGCGAAGACGAAACAGAATTCAGCCCTTTCAAGGGGCTCACTATTCGAAAGCAGATGCCCGTAACTCCAAAGAAGGCATCTAGATGGGAGCGCATCGCGAGCCCTAATCGTCTTCATGCGTCATATGAGTTCAAGACACAGAGCGAGTACACGCTATTTTTGGCTGAAATACTAGGCTATGAGAGAGAGACAGGACATCGAGCCAAGCTAGTCTGTGACTATCCAAGTGTGACAATCGAGGTCTACACAAAAGACGTAAATGAGATCACTGAAATTGACTTAGAGTACGCAAAGGCTGCTGATGATATTTTCAAAGACGTGAAAGAATATGCAAACATCGCAGAAAAAAGACATACCTGATCCATTTCGTGAGATGCTCGTCTCCTCGCCGAGTACGATTTTTTTTAGTGAGGATCTTAGGGAGACCGTGGAGACAATTCTCCAAAAGGCTGCCTCAGAGGACGAACTTTTTTGTAAAATTAGGGCAGGCGAGGCTCACCTCGTGGGTTCAATTTTAACGATAAAGTCGTCTCGCAAGAAGATTAAAATAAAAATTTATGCCGATACTGTCGACGCCTGGAAGATTTTAACCTCAATAGGCAACGTTGATTTTGTCGCTATCGGTGCAGACGACAGCCTCATGAGCTCGTATGACATTTCAGCAGCTAGCATCAAACGAGAACATGCGTCGTCTCGGTGCATCATGTCAATTTGTCTTTCAAAAAGATAATAAGGTCTCATCGAGTAGACGAGATGCGCTTACACCAATTTAACATGATCCTAAAACGATAAAACAATTGTATCTGAGTGTTATAATTAGATACAAGCGCGATTGGAGACCAAGTTATGTCTGCAGATTCTTTAAACTTCGACAAATTCATTGAAGACATGGAAAAAAAAGCTTCTCGTCACAAGAAGAGAATTGAGGAGCTCGCATCTGATGAGGCTGCCTCAAAGAATCGAGAGCGTGATCTAAGAAACAAGGAAGACTGGCACAACAGAGTGCGTTGGTCGAGGTGATGCGATGAAGTCAATTAAGACATTGAATGACATCATTGCTTCTTCTGTCGAGGAAGCATTTAGTACAACTCTGAGACCTGTTGTGATTGAGTCAAAAAGCAAAGGCCCAGAAAATGTCGTTGAGGCGGACAAGGACGGCCTCAATCCTAAGTCCATGATGGACAGGCTTGAAAAGAGAAAAGATGAAGAGAAGCCCAACATCTCAAAAGAGAAAATGCAGGTCGTTTTTCCCTCGAAGGAGCAGGTAATTAGAGCTGACGTAAAGCACATTTTAATGATGCTTAACATGATGAGAAGTGGAAAGTCTCTCAAGAAGTCTGATACGAGAAGACAGCTCCAAGACTATTATGGAACACTAAACGCAGGCGAGAAGCAGGCACTTTTTTCAATCATCAGTGGGCTTACGCAGATTTTAGCCGCTGGAGTTCCAGGTCGCGAGGCCGTCGATCCGTCGTATATCTCTCTTGACATTTCTCCTCGGTCGAAAACACAGCCTGCAGAAGATGGCCAGGATGAAACCAATAGTTCTTCAACGAGTAGTCCTGTCGAGCCTCCGGCGCCTCTTGCAACACCTTCAGACAAAAGGGTCTTTAAACAGACCACACCTGTTGGGCCAAAAAACACGTCGAAGCAGAGAGGACAGCCAGACGACACTCCTATTGTGGTCGGCGAAGCTGCAGATAAATCACGTGTAATGCAAATTTTTGAGATGCACAGGAAGGCGTGACAAATGAACCAGCTCGACGAGAGTGAGTTTTTGTTGAAAGAGAACCTGTCTCGTCTTATTATGATCGAGAAGCTTCGACTCATTCTCAGAGAAACAGCTGGAGGAGAAATCTTGGTAGACCGTGACAGTTCGCTTGTCGAGGCTGTCTTCTTAAAATTATTGGACGAGGCTAGAAAAAAGAAACCTGACTACAAAGAAATCTACAGGCGCTGGCACTCCTCGAGGAAAGCGAAGAGAGATCGCGCCCAGAGAAATAAGATACGCCGGTACTACACGAGAAAAGGTCTTGTCAAGAAAGGCGATGGGAAAGAGATCGATCACATTGTGCCAATGAGCAAAGGTGGCAGCAGCAACACTAATAATCTACGTGTCGTCTCTCGAAGTGAAAATCGTCGCAAGGGGTCTAAGATGCCAAAGAGAAAAAAGAAATGATTCTTTCTGAAGTGCAGCTAAGAGCTCTTATTCGAAAAGAAATAGAGGATACTTCGGATGCAGGACCGATGCATAGATGTCATGACAACACGCTGGTTGTTTTCGGCTCGCCCGAGTGCATTAAAGATATTGAAGAGCGTATTGTTGCTGTCAAACACATGAGAGACAGTTCCAGACCTAAGTCTGATACTCGTGCTCACTGCAATGGGTATCTTAGGATACTAACAAGAGAGCTTAGACGGGCACAAAAAGCTCTTGAAATCTAACTTCTTGAACAGCTGCGTGTCTAATATTTACTAGAAGAATTTTAAGAGAAATTTTCTCGATTTATCATCTTTCAATAATTAATCATGAGAGAAGTCAAATGAATAAGACAGAAATACGCCTAGACAAAAAGTCTAGTCAGTCGTCTAACAAGAAACGGAGTATGAGCGTAGAAGAAGTTTTCATCGAGCGTGTTCTTCTACGTGCCTCGACTAGCGGCGGCTACCTAAGCGAGTCAGCACTTAGGCGAATTGCTCGTTCGATCCTCCTCGAGGATGACGGTTTCGGTGCAGGAGGCTCAGGATTTGACTCTTATTCGGGCGGAGGCTTAGGTTCCTTGAAAAAGATTTTCGTAGATCCCTTCAGCGACATCGCGAAGGCCACAGGAAATGTCGCTCTCGGAGCTCTCAGTGCTGCTGTAATACCTGCCGCTGCAGTTAAAAATTTGTTCACAGGCAGCGGGTCAGATTCTGTCGTCGCCGCATTTGATGCGCACAGGGGACGTCAAGAGAAGCTTAAGAAAGCGTGGGAACCTATTCTCAAGAATAACGCGAAGGTCCTGCAGAATGACGGGGCAATTTTAGCTCTTGCCGTAAACCCACAAGTGTACCTTGGGACTCTACTCGGAAAAGAAATCACTAAAAATACGATAGATCTTGCAGCATCTCTTGCGGAGCTAGGATTTTTACCGAAAGGGCTTGAAACATCGTGGAAAAATTTTTCCGAAGGCTGGCAGACAAGAGAGCGAAAAAGAGACGAGAAGAGGAGACAGGAAGAATACCAGAAGGAACGAGACAGTGAGATTGATAAAGAGATCGACGCGGCGACAGCCGCTCTTGCAGCTGCTAAATTGACCAACAATAAGGATCTTGTAGAGCAGATTAAAAATAAGCTTGAGAATTTGAAGGCAAAAAAAGTTCGAATCGCAGGGCTTTATGCGCCTCCCAGAGAATTCTTTCGCTCAGCAAAGAACGCCACTTCACAGGGTCCAGAGTTTATAGAGGAACAGAGAGCTGGCATTCGAGACATTTGTTTAAAATATGCTAAGCGAATTAATATGCTAGGTGCAGTTATGCAGTCAGTAGACATTAAGAGTCTTGAAGAAAAACTTTTGAAAATCGACGGAGGCAAAGAGGCGCTAGATGTTTTGCTTGAAAGAATCGATGCGCTAAAGCGATCACCGGATTTTGTTGAGGCTCTAAAGACAAAAAAGCCCGGACTGACAGATGCAGATATTGAACAATCTGCATTTAAGAGAGCATTAGATGAACTCAAACATGCGATGAATACCGGAGCTCTTGCCTTAAGAAAAACCGCAAAAGATGCGATTAGAGCGGTGCTTCCTAGACCTAACTCTAATGAGTACAAGACAGTTGCCTCAACAGATGCAGGAAAAAAACTCATTGATGATGCGGAAAAAGCAATTGGTCTAATTGACGCTGTGTCTAAATCTCCCGGAAATAAAATAACCTTTGATCAGCTTAATGAGTTTATCAAAGAGACCTAAAAAGTCCTAAAAAATTACTTTCGATTGTGTATGATTAAAGCAACAGTCGCTTAATCAACGGAGATAAGATGTCGAAGAAGACACAATGGATACCAGAGATCTACTATGAGGACGCTCCTGACGGCATTACCTCAAATATTCCTTTCATTGATGTGCCTGAAGGTCATGAGATGCCTCCTCTGCTTTTTATCTTTGAGTCAAGGCAGACAGGTCAATTTGAACCGTCGCAGTCAGGAGAAGAGAGCCCGATCGTCGAACTAGATCTCTTTCGATACGCAAATCTAAAACTTCTTGAAAAAAATCTGACTACTGAGCAATACGATGTGGTTAGATTGGCACTGGGTCTGGAGAGGTCAAAGGACGCAGAGGAAAAGGGTAAGAAGCTCAAGATTTTTTCCTCTGCGAATCAGGAGGAAATTTAATGTACGATGTAGGGCAAGTTATTTTTGTCGTGTCGCAGCGAAAAATAATCCCAGTTCAGATTGCTGAACAGATTGTTCGACGTACCCTTGATGGTATGACGGTGGAGTACAAGGTGGCAATGTCAAAAAATGCCAAGAATTTTTTTGACTTAGACGACGTAGGAAATGTACACTTTGATTCTCTTCAGTCAGTAAGAAATTACATGCTCGAAGTTGCGACAAAATCAATTAATGACATGATGAAAATTGCTGAAGACGAGTTCCACGGCAAGTTTGATTTAGTCGACAAGATTGCTGCCGAAGAGAGCAGAGACAGCCTAAAGTCAGCGTAGACCGAGTGCCTTCGTGTACATATTTTTAGAATTTGTTATGATCTAAGAGACGATAAGGCTCGTCTAGGAGTAACATGAAAGTTCTTTTGCTCGATGGATACAATATGCTGTATCGCGCTCGTTCTGTTCCTTCATCATTAGGATCGACGGGCGGTGAGGATAATGGTACAGTCTATACGTTCTTTAGGAGCCTTCGTTATACGGTCGATCTCCACAAGCCCGATCGTGTATATTTTGTAATGGAGGGTATTCCACGCGACAGGATCGCGGCACACGGCGAGTACAAGGCCCAGCGTATTTATCACGACAAAGATGAATTTCAGCGTCAACGTCGCAAGATTATCGACCTAATGCAAAATTATCTTCCGATTCACTTGGTTCGTCACCCCGATTACGAGTGTGACGACGTACTTGCCGCGATTGCACAGTACACTCATGCAGACGATGAGTGTATCATTGTGTCGACGGACACAGACTTCTTTCAAGTTTTTAACACATGCAAGAATGTTAAGCTCTACAATCCTGTCAAAAAGTCTTTTGTAGAACCGGTCGATTATGATTATGTCTCCTATAAGGCTCTTAAAGGTGACAGCAGCGACAACATCGAGGGCTTTAAGGGCGTCGGCGATAAGCGTGCAAAGTCTCTAATTAGTAATCCTGATGCGCTTAAGACATTTTTGAGCGAAGGCGACAATCGAGACAAGTTTAACAAGAATTTATATCTTATTAAATTTCATGATCTCAAGGAACAACTTGAGTTTTTGCAGACAACGTTTATAGGGCTTCGTGACAGTGAGCTTCGTGCTGAGTTTGACGCACTCGACTTTAAATCCATTACGAATGATATATCTTGGAAGAAGTTTACAAAAACCTTTGAAGAGCTTTTGTAATTAATGTACAAATGATGTCTTGTGTATATACTGCTGTATATGTCAAGGAGGCTCACATTGGAAAAAATCTTAAGCGAGAAAGACAGCAGATCTCTGCGAGACAAGGGTCTTTTGTCTGATGACGAACAGGCATTTCTGGTCGGCAATGATGTTATTGCCGAAAACGTCTTAAATAAGACGCGGCGTCGTCTTGATACTGCAGGCATTCTTCTGGAGACAAAGAGGACACTGCTAAAGGATTAAGGATGAAGCGTGACATAATTTTTGGAGATGATGCGCGTGCAAGATTGCTTGCGGGCGTGAACAAGCTGGCTACTGCAGTTAGAGTTACAATGGGCCCAAGTGGACAAAATGTCCTGATCGAAAGAGAAGGTGCACCTCCTCATCTAACAAAAGATGGTGTTACAGTAGCACAAGCAGTTGAGCTTAAGGACAAGTACGAAAATCTTGGAGCACAGATTGTCAAAGAAGCATCGCAGAGGACTGCAGACTATGCGGGCGATGGGACGACCACGGCAACTGTATTAGCGCACTCAATCTACACAGAAGGACTAAAGATGATTGCCGCAGGAATGAGCGCGTCTGATCTCTGCAGAGGAATTGAGTTTGCCTCGAGGCAAGTTGAAGCCGAACTAGCACAGATGTCGCTACCCGTAACATCAGATGAATCTGTGATCCAAGTTGGAACCATATCTGCAAATGGAGACGCGACAATTGGGCAGATGCTATGCAGAGCCGTCAGAGCGGTGGGCCCATCAGGAACAGTTACAGTCGAGGACGCCAGAGGTTTTGAGACTCACTTAGAGCTTACAGAAGGTACTCAAATTGATCGTGGCTTTATCTCACCCTATTTTGTGACAAATCAGGAAAAGATGACGACAGAATTTGTTAATCCTCTTGTCTTAATTGTCAACAAGGGCATTAGCATGATTAGGGAGATACTGCCTGTACTTGAGTTTGCTGCCGAGTCGAAGAGGCAATTATTGATAATTGCCGATGAGATTGAGGGCGAGGCTGTGCAAGCTCTTGTCTTAAACAAGCTAAAAGGAGCACTTCAAGTCTGCGCGATCAAGTCTCCTGAGTTTGGCGATGCTCGAATTACCGCTCTCCAAGATCTTTCTGTCATTTTTGGAGCAAAGGTCTTTAATTCTTCTGACTTTTTGTCTTCGTCTCTTGGCAGAGACGGGTTGGGGACGTGCAAAAAGGTCATAGTTTCAAAGTCTTCAACAATTGTAATAGCTGATGAGAAGAGGAGGAGTCATATTCATGATCGTCTCTCTGCACTCAGGAATAACATCGCAGATGCAGAAGATAAGGACGCTTTACACAGAAGTATTTCTAGACTTTCGGATGGAATTGCCGTAATTAGGGTAGGCGGCGCAACCGAGATCGAGCTCAAGGAGCGCAAAGACAGGGTTGATGATGCTCTTTGTGCGACGCAGGCAGCAATATCTGACGGAATACTTCCAGGAGGCGGCCTTGCCCTGATTAGGGCGGCGTCTACCCTTGAATCTAAGAAGTCGGAAAATTCTGACTTTAACTGCGGAATAAAGATTGTACAGACTGCCTGTCACGAACCGCTTAGACAGATTGTGCAAAACACCGGGGGCTCGCCTGAGCTTGTCCTAGAGAAGGTTATTCGCTATAAGCGCGATAAGGGTTATGATGCAAGAACTGGTAAGTATGTGTCTATGATTGATGCAGGAATTATTGATCCTGCGCGTGTAGTAATGTCAGCAATTGCGAATGCGTCTTCGGCTGCTAGAAATTTACTGTCTGTAGGATGTGCGATGTCTTTTGATGATTCGTCCCTCGATGAGGCCGGCGAACTTGTTGAGATCGACTAGCCCGTGCAATGTGCCGCACAGTGTGGTACATAATGTTTGGCAGTCACTAAATTTTAAGGAGGTGCCCAGTGTCTTCTAATTCCGTCGAGAATTTTAATCGTGATCTTCTGGTCAAGATGACCGACTCTGAGGTGAACGATGCTCTTAATCAGCATAAGATTAGGATCGATCAGCTTGCTCGCCGCGGCGAGAATACTCGTCTTCTCGAAACAGAATTCTGCTATATTCAGGATGAGGCGCAGCGCCGCGCGAAGTACAGCTTATTTTTTGCTCAGAGAGATTCCAGTGCAAATATTGAGGACGTATAATTACGATAACCTTGCGACTAAAACTAAGTAAGGAGTCCTTGTATGAGTGAGGTATTGCAACAATTTTTTAAGCAGGTTGGCCGCCGTGATCTCTTGACTCGAGAGGAGGAGATCGAGCTTTCTCAGCGTATTGAGCTCGGCGATCGACGCGCCAGAGACAAGATGATACAGGCAAATCTTCGCCTGGCCATTAGCATTGCAAAGAAATATCAGGACAAGGGGTGCGATCTATCAGATCTAATTCAGGAGTCGAGCGTCGGCCTTATAAAGGCTGTCGACAGATTTGACTGGAGACGAGGCTTTAAGTTCTCAACGTACGCCTGTTGGTGGATTAAGCAGTCCGTGAGGCGACACATCGCCGACCAGTCAGGCCTTATTAAACTGCCTTCACACACAAAAAACATGATGTGGAAGATAAAGCAGACCGTCCAGGAATACGAGGAGGAATTTAAACAGCAGCCTACCAATCAAGAGCTTGCTGCGCTGCTCGGTGTCTCTGAGGATGTCATTGAGTCAACCATTTCATGCAGTATGTCCTCGGTGTCCTCACTAGATACTGTTGTCTCATACAATGGAGATGAGTCTTCTCGCCAACTTAGTGACACGATTGTCGACCCACAGATAGCTGATCCTGGAGAAGTCCTGGATAGGCAGAAGACGATGGAAATCATTCGTTCCGCGCTATCTTCGCTCTCGCCTAGAGAAGAAAAAATCATGAGGCTTCGCTTTGGAATCGTTGAGCCAGAAAATGATCATGTCAATTTTCCTATCACGACGGATCAATTGAGAGTGATGCAGAAAGCAAAACAACAGGAAGTCGAGGTGTGTAGTCATGATGCCTAAAGGATTTAAAACCAAGAACGGTTATGCCACTGTTGCTGATATCGATGGTGCACTTGACTATCGAAGAATCGCAGAGCAGATGACAGCTGCTGGCGATAAGATGAATCACGCGACTGCAAGAAATGTTTTTATGCACGCGATGCGCAAGATTGCAAAACCCCTACACGAGTTGTACAACATGCCGCTGGATGAGTCATCCATCATGAATACGGCTAAAAACCCTGTGTTTCAAGAGAGCATCGTTGCAATCTTAGACGATGTAAAACGTCTAGATTCTATGAGGAGAAAGTAATGGCTATAGGCTGGAAATATTTTTTAGGACGCAGGCGTCTTACCCTAGAAGATTTTGTTAGAGTTCGAGAGATTAGGAGCTATGATCATTTAGTGAGTCATCTCTCCTCGTTAGGCGTCGCTCCTCCTGCACGGGAAGATGCACACAACTTGTTTTTGTCAAGAATTGAAAATACCGAAACCGCTCCTCCTGCTATAGCGCAGCAAGAATTACAAATTAGTCTTGATGTTTCCAGCCCGGAGCTTTTATCTGAAGAAAGCTCGATTTCGACAGAGATCAATCATGATGCAAGAAGCTTATCAGCGACGGGTGTCACTCGGCGTCAAAAGAAGAAGGAGAGGTCGACTCAGACTACAGCTTCGAGTGACATCGAAAAAAGTTGACGTTGAAATTGCATATGAGAACTTCCTTTTTAACACCTAATACCATGGTTACGCTTGGAAGAGGAAGGTACATGACATCTGCTGATCTTGGAAAAAGTCTCTACTTGGACATTGAGAATGACACCGAGGGCCTAATTGTTCAGGAAGTAGGCTCTGATAGTTATCACAATCGGACTTGCTGGCTCGTCCTCCTTGGAGGAGAGAGACTTCTGGTCTGGGACGATCAAATTAAACAAAAGAAAGAGGTAAAAAATGGCGACAAAGGAACTTGTTAATGAGCTTGTGGAAAAGCTTCTTTTTCTCGAAAATGAAATGACTTCGCTCAAGGAGGATAAGAAGGCTCTTCTTGAGGACTACAAGGACAAGCTTGATGTAAAAGCATTTCAGGCAGCTGTCAGAATTGCTAAAATTAAGGCAAAGCTGAGAGACACGTCCGAAGCTGAATTTGACAATATGCTGCTGGCGATTGAAGATAAGATCAGCGTGGATTTTATTCCCTAATCTTGCTTGGATTCCAAATTGAACTTATACGAGATTTATTTATTTTCTAATAGACAAGAGCGCCAGGGACGCCAAGGTCATGTGTCTTTTGTCGTAGGGACTTCAGTCGAGGAGGCTTGGCATACTGCTGCAAAGTCCATTCCTAGAATTTGGCAGTCATGTGGAATTAGAGAGGCTCAGCTTTCTGAGCTTAATAGACGAATTACCTTCTTGAGGAGTGAAGTTTCTGAGTGTGAGTCCATTTTAAAGACACTTTCAGAGATACGTAATAATTAATTTTACTTTAGGAGGTCTCTGATAGATGACAACAGACGAAAAACTAGATTATGCCATTCTTAAGTGCATCACTCTTCTTCCGTTGAGCGAAGACGAGGTCGTCATGCTTAAGTGTAAGAGCCATTATGATATTTTGAGATTCTCAAATATTGACGAGGCTATGCTTGAGCAGGTAAAGTCCTGGATAAAACACGAGGACCAGCGCCTC
>SXGQ01697199.1_pt1 | contig 16076 bp, 18 predicted proteins | sample 3178371 | NCBI WGS metagenome assembly SXGQ01 (sample SAMN11356859, study PRJNA531348) | freshwater metagenome | isolation source: freshwater sample F1-20 | place: China: Fuxian Lake, Yuxi | collected 2017-12-25
ATTGATCCAGTCGTAGTTCGCAGAATTGCTATAGCGCTGCTTGGTAGATTGACACACAGTAGGACCGTAGTCATCTTCGTATTGTTCCTTGGCGAGGCCATGCTCTCGCTTCACGTGTGCCTTGAGGCTATAACCCCTTAGTCCACAGATCCCGCAGACAACAAAGTCACTGCCTGCCACGCTTCGTCCAATCCACGACACGCACTTAATTCGATGTCCTGGTAGTCGTCGCTGTGAGAACTGCCTTCCGCAGTCACAATGGACAGGTCCTCCTGCAGGATCAGCCAGAGCGGGATCATCTCGCCCGTCGTCACTCGGAACTTGTGGTGCATTGAGCATGTGACAGTCTCTCCTGTGTCGAGCGTGACCTTGAACATGGGGATCTTTCCATGGTCATGCACTGCGTTGACTCTCGCAGTCGTGTCTTCGCCTGTCTTCTCATCGCGCGTAGCGATGAGAGAGCCGGGTCTCACGTCCTTGATAGCAACCTGGTGCTTTTCCCCAGTTGGCAGAATAACTTCCACCTGCTCATTACTATAAACAGTTTTATTGAACCCGTACACTGAGAAGGCCTCAATGGTCTCCCACAGCGGGACTGTGATCTTCTCGCTGACGCCGTGGATTCGCTTGGCGCCCTCCACGAACTTCTGCATCGCTGCCTCCTTCTCGGAGGACTTCTTGCCCAGTGTATCCAAGGACTTCTTGACGAGAGTCTTCCTGAGCTGGTCAGCCTCACCCGGCGAGAACCCAGCCAGCTTTTCTGCCAGCATCATGAACTGCTCCTGGAACACCACGTAGCCGAACGTGGGCCCGAGAACGTCCTGAATGACAGGGTGGTCGTACTTGACCTTTGACGCGTCCTGCTTGGCCTTGACGTACAGCTTGTGGACGTTGGCCTTGAGGGGACCTGGTCGATAGATCGCTGTGAGCGCCGCAAGCTCGTCGATTGAGTCGGGCTTCGCCTCGAGGCAGAACTGCCGGGCGCCTGACGCTGTGAACTGGAAGACGCCGACGAAGCGACCCTCGTGGTAGACGTGCTTCCAGACCTCGGGATCGTCCTGCTTGACGTTGCGGCAGTTGAGGTGCTTGTCGAAGAACGCCTTGACCTGGGCGAATGTCGGGTCCTTGACGCCATGGTGCTTGATCAGGATTCGCCTGATGCAGTTCTCCACGTCCTTCAGCAGCGTGAGGCCGAGGAAGTCAAACTTGAGGAAGCCGTTGTCCTCGAGGTTGCGGAAGTTCATGCCCTCGGTCCACGGCGTCTGGAGCTCGCCGCGAACCGCGATGATGGGCATGGTCTCGGCGAGCTCCTTCTCGGGTGCGACGAGGACGCCGCCCGCGTGACGCCCGATGGACCTGTTCTCCATGAACAGCGTGCTGACGTGTCGCTCCAGGTCCGGGTACTTCTCCATCATCGCCTTGTAGGCGGGAGAGTACTTCATGCAGTCCTCGTGCTTGAGGACGAACACCGACTTCTCCTGGTCGTCGTCCTTGGCGTGGGGCATGACCTCGTCCTGAAGGGGTCCGGTGACCGCGTTCACCTCCTCGAACGGGACGTTGAAGAACTTGGCGACGTCCTTGACCAACGACTTCAGCTTCAGGGTGTTGAAGTTGGAGACCGGAATGACTGCGTCGTTGCCGAAGAGATTGCGCGCCTCATCGATGAGAACGTCGCGGTCGCCAGCGTCAGAGTCGATGTCGGGCCAGGATACTCGGTGGCGTCCGAGGAAGCGGCTCCAGAGCAGCTTGTAGGGCAGCGGGTCGATCTGCGTGATGCCAAGGAGGTAGTTGACCAGCGAGCCAGGCGCGGATCCGCGACCCGGCCCGAGGAGCGTCCGCTCCTTGGCGCGATGGAAGATCATGTTCATGGTGAGGAAGTACGAGGAGTGACCCAGGTGCTCAATGTCTGAGAGCTCGTACTCTAGGCGCTCGACGTACTCAGGATCCTTGTCGAGGCCGTGGTCGATGAGCGACCGCCTGACCGTGTCAGCAAGCTGCTGGAACGCAGTCTTCTCCGCCGTGTCAAACTGCGGCAGCTTGGCGCGCGTGTCTGTCCATGTGTCCTCGCAGGCCTGCCACGCGATGTCGTGAGTGCGCTCAATGGCGTCCTTGACGACCTGATCGTGCTCCTCGTAGAACGGGTACAGCTCGCGGTTCTTGAGGTACTCATCCCACATCTGTTGAGCGTTCTTGGGGTACAGCTCGCACTTGAGCTCGTCGCGCTCTGGAAGCGGCTGGTTGATGTCCTTGCCCATCCAGGCGAGTCGCTTGTAGAGCTCGCGCGCCTGCCACTTCTCTGGGTCGGGATAGTGAGAGTCAGCTGTCGCCACCAGGGGAATGCCTGTTTTCTTTGCCAGGTCGATCAGGTGGCGATTGACAGTGTGCTGGGGCGCGAGGTTGTTGAACTGCAGCTCAAGGTGAAAGGCGCCGGGCTGCAGCACGTCCACGAACCTGTCGGCCATGTTCAGCAGCTCCCGCTGAATCACGGCGTCAGAGACGCCCTGCATGGAGCCGCGAAGGACGCGGTTTGAGAAGATCCCGCCAAGGCACGCAGTTGAGACGTGGAGTCCCTCGCTGTGCTCACGCAGCATCTCGAAGTCGATGCGCGGGAAGCGGTAGAACCCCTCCTTGAAGGAGCGCTTGACCAGCCTAAAGAGGTTCTTGAGGCCGACGTCGTTCTTGGCGATGACGACAAGGTGATATCGGCGCTTCCACTCGTCTGAGTCAAGCTCAATGTTCTTGGTCTCTTCCTCGTTCTCGATGACGAGACCCTGCTCATCGTCCGCGTTGATGTCTGTGGACTCCTGCGCCTTCTTGCCCGTGCGATCAGCCTTCGCCTTCGCCATGTGGGCCTCATAGTCGCGGCGCCAGTCCAGAAGAGACGGAACGAAGTAGAACTCGACACCGTAGAGCTGTCGATACTTCTTGCCCGCCTTCTTCATCTTGTTGAAGTGCGCGCGTGCGTGAGCGAGACCATTGCCATTGCCATGGTCAGTCAGAGCCCAGGCGTCCATGCCGTTGTCCAGCACGAAGTCGATGTGCTTGGATGGGTATCCAAGTCCGTCGTTGGTGCTGAAGCCTGAGTGGCAGTGAAGGCCGACAAATCGATTTGGCGGGAGAATGATGGGTGAGGTCATGCCCCTAATATAATCAGTATAACAAAAATGAACAAGGGGAGCGAGCGCTCCCCTTGAACTTTGTGCTGGTGGGCTAGAAGTGGCTCAGCAGGTCCACACCCTTCTTCTTTGCCTCATCGAGGTATTGAAGCGGGTTTTGCGTGAGGCTCTTGATGTCCTTCCAGATCATCTCGATGCCTAGCCCCGTCGAGATGTATGGATCCCATCCAGCAACTGACCGCACCTTGACTGCCGAAAGGCGGTGGTTTCCAAGGTAGTCGGTGTCTGGGTGCCAGTTCAGCCTGCTCAGGACGTCATCGCCCGTGACATGACTCATGATCTCGACGATCTGCTGCGCCGTGAAAGGAGTCTCAGCTGCGACGTTGAAGTCGCGACGCCAAAGGTCCTTCTCGCAGCACTTGATGACTGCTGAGCAGTAGTCGTTGACGTGGAGGTAGTCCTTCACGAGGCGCGGACTCAGGAAGATGTCAACGTTCCTGCGATCATTGGCCACCGCATACAGCGACTTGACGATGAGTGAGTTCATGTCGCCATCTCCGCCGTAGGCGAAGAGGGGACGAATAACCATCCACTCGTCGGCAAGCTCCTTGATCGCCTGCTCACCCGCAAGCTTAAGGATGCCGTAGTAGGTGTGGGGCCTGACCTGAGAGTCCTCAGTGATGACAGTCTGCTGATACAGCGGCGTGTCATAGATCACCGTGGTCCCCATGTAGCACACTGGAATGTGCAGCTTCTTGCAGACCCGAGCGAGAATCTGGCACCCCAGCACGTTTGTCAGGGTCGCATCATCTGGTCGCAGAGCGACAACATCTGTTCCGACAATAGCCGCGTTATGAATGAGAACATCGATCTTGTTCTCATGCAGTGATCGATACCACTCATGCTCCCCATTCTTGTAGACGCAGGGCTCGCCTGTGTCACGCTTGCTGGGAAGATGCGGACAGTCAAGAAGGGACACGAACTCGTGTCCCTTCATAACCATCACGCGGGAGAGGTTGCGGGCGATGAAGCCCTTCTCACCGGTGATAGCGAACCTCATTCGATGTTTCCACCGTAGGGCTCGACCTGCAGGCTTCCCGCCTCGCGACAGCGCGTGAGGTACGCATCCAGCTCATCGAGAGACGTGCAGACTGCGATGCCGCTCTGAGCGAGCATGAGGTTGAACTTTGCGCCCGGAGGAAGACCCGCGCTGAAGTAGACAATGGTCTTGCTGAGAGCGTGGGCGAACCCCGCCTCGAAGATGGAGCCCATGTCCTTGTTGCGAGTGTTGCAGAGCATCCAGTCGCAGTCCTTGATGGCGTTGACGTTGCCGTCAAAGATCGCCTTCTGGCGATCCAGCGCGGCGTCTGCCTCGCAGATGGCCTCATCCTTGGGGCTGAAGTACTTGAGGCCGTGCTTGTCGAGCATTGCCTTGAGGCTCTCTAGCTCTGCCAGCCACTCTGGGCTGAACCAACCGGAAGCGATGTAGCACTTGTTCATGTTGTCTCCTAGTAGTGGCCGCGGGCCTTGTAGTCGCTGACGAGCTGATCGACGTCCGACAGGATCTCACGCCAGAGCTTGCGGAAGTGGGGCTCACCGCCCTCCGTTCCGTTCATCTCGTCACGGGTCGCCTGGTAGATGGTGTCGTCGGGATGGTAGGTGAGGTGCTTCTCGCTGTCCTCGTCCGGCCAGTACAGGTTGGTGCCTGTGCCGTTCCGGAAGGTCTTGATGTAGTGCCAGGCGGGCTCGCGGAGGTTGATCGCAACATGCGCCTCCGGGAACACCTTGAGGATCTCACGCGCCATGAGTGCTGCGATGATGTTGTCCTCTTCGGGCTGGATCTGCTTGTCCTGACGCTGCTTGATGAACCGCAGCGCGTCGCCGATGTTCATGCGCATGTAGTAGAAGGTCTCGAGGCACTTGGGGAGGATGTGCCGAGCGTCCATAAGGCTGATCTTCTTGGAGTCAACCATGTCGACGTAGAGGTCCTTGGCCTCCTGAACGTGCTTCTTCCAGCGATCGAAGAACTCCGGGCTGTTCTCGATGGAGCCGGGAACGAGGCTGCGCTCGTGAGAGAGCCACCGGTCGCCCGTGCACTGTGCCGCGAAGGATCCTGCGCGGTGGCGGATGAGGTGAGTCACAGTCTGCGTGTCAATGCCGCCCATCAGGAACGTGAGGCCGATCAGCTCCTGAGCAGCTGGAAGAGCACGGCCGCCGAAGACGTCCTCCATGGTCTTGGAGAGGTCCTGCTTGGTTGCCGCCTTGTAGTCCACATGCTTGTCGGCCCACGTGGACTTGACGAAGCAGTAGACGGCGTGTCGAATGGTCTCGGGATCAGGACTGTCAACGAGATCGACCTTGAGCGCGTCAAGGCTGTTGACGAACTCGGTCTGTGGCCGCTCGTCAAAGCGAATGGCCATGGGAAGCGTGATGGGCTTGAGCGTGGTGTCTTGCGGCATGAGCACTCCTTTGTGCTCGCTAAGCTTACCGCACTGGCTGATTAGTTTACAACGTTTCAGCCGAGTTTTCGCTCACTCTTCTGAGAGCACTCGCATGAGGCTCATCATCCCGTGATCTGGTGCGTGAGACTCCGCCTCTGGCATCGTTGCCCCCTTGTGGTAGGCGACGAAGTCAGCCACGGCCTGGACCATGCTGGCTGCGACAGCAAGCTTTGACTCACACCAGTCCTCAAGCTCCTCGTCACCCTCGATCATGCTGTCGAGCTGGTGCGCGAGCTTGGCAAGCTTGTGCAGGTTCTGCTTGGCCATGTAAGACTGGCCGTACTCATGGCCATGAACGATGTCATCGCCCGTGTCCTTCTCGTACGGATAAGCGTGAGTTGCATCCGCAGTCGCGTGATCCTGATAGAGATCAGGGTGCGGGAGGCCATCATCATCGTAAGTGATGACCTCCACATCCTCGTGAGGCTCCATCTCTTGGCTTCCGCCGAGAATCTTCTTGAGGCCAGACGCGCAGGTGGAGCATCCGCCGCATCCGCATCCGCCCTCGGCGATAAGCTGCCTCGTAACGGCGCGCCTCTCCTCTAGAATAATCCTGCGAAGGTGATCGCGCGTGAGCTTGCTTGACATAGCTGGAACTTCCTCCAGCTAAATATCACCCTTCTTGGTGAGACGCCCCACGATGCCTGGCACTTCTGCTGCCTCGTCGTACCAGAAGACAAGCGGGTGGCTTCCGAGGTCAGAGTTGTAAGACTTTCTAGGACAGACTACTCTCACCCCGTGCTTGACGTACTCTGCAGCGTGCTTTGAGGAGTCATCTATCGCGCAGACTACGCGGTCTTCGTATCCAGACTGGACAAGCCAGCGGTACTTCTCGGGAGTGAAGCTCAGCTTGTGGCAGTTCACGCCTAGCTCGTGCAGCCACATATACGTGCTGTACTTGCAGGCAGGATCCTCCTCGGGCCGAGCAGTCACGATGTGGACCCAGTATCCGGCATCGGAGAGGCTTCTCACCATCTTGATCGAGCCGGGAACATCATCAAGGTGATACATGCCTCCCTCGCTGATAAAGCGGCGAAATGCCGCCTCAGGATTGACGCCTGCCACCTTCAGCTCATCAACCATGTAGTACTGCGTGGACTTAGGATCGGCAAGAACGCCGTACGTCCTTGCGCACCAGGCGTAGTATCCCTCTCTGAACTCTGTCAGGACGTCGTCCATGTCGCAGACGATGACAGGCCGACCGTCGTAGACGTTCTGATCGAACCTGTGAGAGACTCTGAGGTATGCGTCCTTCTCCTCGTAGGCTCGTGTCAGATCCTGCGAGGAGAAACCCCAGTTGTTGAGGATGGCGATTGTGTATCGAAGGACGTCAACCGCGTCGTACAGGATCCTGTCGCGGTTGACAGACGTGTCCTCGCCGTGGGGCCTGATGTTGATGCATCGAGAGAGGTCAGTCACCTCAGAGTGAAGTGCGAGACAGAGCTTTCGCATCTCGTCCGCCCTGTTCTCGTCAGTTATCGCACGGAGCTTCTTCTGGTACTCCGCCTGCATGCTGAACAGCCTCTCGAGCTCTTCCATCAGTACCCCTTCTTGATCCTTGCGTGGATCACCTTGTCCTTCTCAACGTACGCGCGGTGCAGATCCTCTGCGGTGAACCCAGACGCGATGAGGAGTGAGAAGAAGTAGTTGAAGGAGTCAACCACCTCCTCTAGAAACTTCTCCCGATCGAACTCGGCGTTCTCAGTCTGACGATGGGGCTTCCAGTTCTTGAAGTGCTGCAGCGCCTCAAAGATCTCCTCAACGCCCTTCAGCGCGAGATCTCGGCAGTACTGCTGTGACTTCTTGTCGGAGATGTCAACAGGCCAGGAGGGCTGCGAGTGAGGCATTGCCTCCCGCAGAGAGACCATGAACTGCTCACGAAGCGCGAACATCTCCTCTAGGCGGTCAGTTTGCACTCTCGACCTCCTCAGTCGACTCATCGGAAAGCTTGGACGCCTCCTCGAGCATGCGCTTGAGGTTGGCCTCGAACTGCTCCTGGAATGCGGGATCAGGCACCAGCTTGCCCGTGCCGTCGTCGACCAGCTGAAGCGTGCGGAAGTGATCGACGATGTCAGTGCCCGTGAGAAGGGCGATCTGGAGGAGCTGAGCGAGGAGTCCGATTGTGCCGTCGTGAAGCTTGTATGAAGTCATCTGTCACCTCTGAAGTTCGGGGACCCAGTGCGTTGTGCGTCCCTCTGGGGTTTTCTCGCGAATCACCTTGTTGCCATGTGGATCCGCATCCTGACCATAGACAGCGAACCGCCGACTGTACAGACCACCGTTGTCATCTGGCGTCCTGTAGTTCTGGATTGTGGCGCCTCCCATGTTGTACGAGAGGTTGATGAGGTGGATCGCGTTGTCGTGCAACGCGACGACTTCCTCATCGACCAGATCTTTGACCTTGCGCCATGGGCTCACGCGCGAGTGATAGAGCACCTCGGCCTTGAGGTAGTTGCCGATGCCGCAGAGGATCCGCTGGTCCATGAGGACCTCCGCGATCGTCTTCTCAAGGTTCTTCTTGAGAAGAAGGCGCTCACAGAAAGTCCCAAGAGTGACGGTCTCGTTGAGGAGGTCTGGGCCGAACTGACCCATTCGACGCTTGACCTCGTCAGCGTCGGCAACGCTGATGGCGCCGAAGTTGCGTGGGTCGTTGAGAGAGAAGGTGATGCCGGACGCCGTGGTGAACCGAACGCGCTCGTGCTTGTCGCCAGTTGTGAAGGACCACCAGCCTGTCATACCCAGCGTGCTCAGGATGTGGGTCGATCCGAGATCCATGTGGATCAGTTTCCCGCGAACGCGGATGTCTCCAATGGCGGTCGGCAGCTGCTGGCGCATATCCTCCCAGCCGTCCGGAGGGCCGTGTCGGAGGTATCGACCGGACAGAATCTGCGCGTCCACGATCCTCTCGGCGATCAGCCTGTCCTTCAGCTGGCGCGCCATGGTGGCGACTTCTGGACCTTCTGGCATCAGTGCACTCCTTGTTAGTAGGTCTTTCCGATCAGGTCGTTGATGACATTGCGGCTGCCAATCACTCGGTAGCCAGACATCGTGTTTTCGTCCTGCTCCGTGATCTTGGCGTTGAACTCAGCGCGGCCAATCAGATACGCGAGGTGATCTCTATCCAGGACGCCCAGCTTCAAGGCTGCCTCCAGCCATGTCTCGCTTGGCTTCGCGCTGAGCTGAGACGCAGGACCCGTGAATCCGTCAGAAATGTAGCAGATAAGCCACTCTGTAATCATGTCTCGCGTCGTATCGTCGACGTGCGCGATGTCTCGATGAAGCATGTACTTCATGACGCGCTTGAAGAGCTGCGTGGAGTCAGCTCGACGGATCTTGAGAGCACTTCGATCCTCGAGGCGCTTGACTAAGTCATCAGCGATGATTCCTTCGCGCGTAATCGCGACAGAGCAGTTGACGATGTCAAAGTTGCTGATCATGTCCTCCGGCTTGCCGTAAACACAGCGAACCAGCTGAATGGGCGTGCTGTGCGTGTACTTGTAAGACTGATTGATCAGCTCTCGCTTGTCGTCTACAAGACTGATGTGGTATGTCACAGAGAGCGCCGTGCCGAGCCCCTTCTCGCCCTGCATCGCAATAAGACGAGAGTGGGCGGCCTTGTAGCACTCACTGCTCGGAAAGAAGATATCGATGTCACCCGCTGGCCGCGTCCTGTGAGGAAAGCTGAACGCCATGTTGCCCACCGTCGTAACAAGATTGGCGCTGTGCTGCCCGTCAGTCTGAAGGTAGTCGCGCATGTTCTTGCGAAGGTAGAGCGCTCGTGCTGCGCCGCCAGCGATGTATCCTCCCTCGTCCAGCGCAGCTTGGATCACAGGATGAAACGTGATGCGTTTGCTGATCTTCTCAATCATGTGAGTATCCCTCAGGAAGATCCACTCCGAAGAGGGTGTGCAGGTGCTTCCAGTACTTGGTTAGAGCGCCATCAGTTGGACGAACTGCCTGCCAATCGCCTAGCGCGAAGATGCGGTGGGAGTCCTCAGCGTACTTGCCGACTCCGTGGAGCTTCCTCACGCTGTCGAAGCCAGCGAGGTACTCTTGACTAAAGCGGATGAGGGTTTGTGCACGCTTGTGCTGCATGCCGAGCGTGACCGTCATCTCGCTGATCTCGGCGGGATTAGCAGCAGCCATGTCGTGCGCTGTTGGCCACCTCGCGAATAGCTGGGCCACTACGGGCTCCATCTGCTTCCGAGTCGTGAGATTGAGGCAGAGGCAGCAGACGAGCATCTTCCACTCATCTGGCCAGTACCTCTCCTGAATGAGGCCGAACTGGGGTGGTGTCCACATGCCTACAGTGTAATCATTCTACTTCATATTTACACTGTTTTATATAAAATATTTAAGCACTTCGAATGCCCATTGAATCAAGAGCTTTTCCAATATCAGTCTGTGCATCAGGAGATGAGATAGAAATGGATCTCCTGATCTTTCCATGTGACATGTTTCCCGAGTGGAATCCAGTCACATCAAAAAAGATGACATCACCCACGTCGCCTGTACAGACTGTCTTCTGGTAAGTCCTGTCACCGATAGTAATGGGAGCATCATCAATTGTTGTTGGATCATTTACAGCAAAGTCGTCTCCAACAAAACCAGAGTGTCCACCCACAATAGCGGGATAGTGCTTTCCCCTTCTAGCGACAGTTTCGTCAATTTTAATAGTTCCATTAATTGTCATGCGTCGAGAAATCTCTGCTTCAAAGTCTGATGTGCAAAGGTGAGACCCGTTCGCGTAGTACATGGGTGCTGTATCAGCATCTATCTTTCCCAAGACGATCATCGCTTTGATGAGTGGGCGAACTGTGTCCTTGTGCCAACCATTGTGATTTAGCTCAGCAGGAACAATCCACTCCATTGTTCCTCTAGTGGCAATAGACTCATTATCGCTCCACCACCGAAAAATTGACGATATCGTCTCGTGCTGTGCAATATGCCTGAATCCTGGCATCTCAATGTGCATTCCTTTTGTCTGAACACGCACCTGGCCATGGTTTGGTTTCACTTCGCTGTTGTGTGCACTAGAAATGCGAAGAATTCCGTCATGCCCAACAAACATTTGTCCTACTGAAACGTAGCCGCCGCAGGTAGGCGTACCCATGGCTGTTTCAACTGCGCTTTGAAATTGAATGAGTAACGAAACATCATCGTGAGTTAAGAGTCCTCGCGCAATGGCAATGCCATCTCTTGCTAGAGACCTCTTGATTTCTGTATCTGCAGAGGATGTTATCTTTTCCCATCGTCTTCTATTGATAGTTCTGTAGGAATCTCGAAAGGATGTTGCGTTTGTCACGGACAGCATTACTACTCCTATTATAAGCTTTTGAGCCTATTGCAGAAGAATCATTGCTTATTCGAAAGCATAAGCCTACAGCGAAAATGCCTCAATCGTGTGCTTAAAGGGATCTCCCTCAATGGACTTGACGAGAGCAAGCATCCGCTCTGCCAGCCAGCTCACCTCGCGCTGAGCGTCTGGCTTCATGCGAAGTCCCAGAAAGTGGCTGAAGGAGCGCCAGTTGAACATCACATCCATGGTGATCTGGTTGCCGTACGGCAGGTAGAAGCGCGCGGACTCTTTCGCACGCTTTCGGCTCATGCCGCCGGCGACAAGTCGCTCCAGACAGTCATGGTACCGCATGATCGCGTCCTCCATGAACGCGATGTACTTCGTCTTCTCCTCGAGCGGCCAGTCCTGCGGGAGGTAGTACTTGTCGTCCTTCAGCTCCTTGTAGCGCGCTGACTCTCCGTTGATGGATACGCCAATGCGGTGCTTTAAGAGCTGAATATGGACGCTCGTATCGACTGTCACGAGGAAATGCAAGCTTGATTTTTCAAAAACTGTGTGGTGTCCTTGTGAAGCAAGCATCTTGAGAAGCGAAGGAATTCTGTCACGCTTTTCAGGTGAAAGCTCTCTTGACGTTGAGGTCCACGCAGAGAGTGCGTGTGTTTCATCGGATCCATACCAACCAATGAGCTCAACCTTGTTCGCTTGGAACGGCATGTTTGATCCTCCATCCTTTGAAAGTTTTATCTTTATTTCTAATTCTTCCGGCAGACGAACTTGAAATCCCGAACTTATGCTCAGCGAGAATAGCAGCAAGCTCTTTCGCAGATGACGCCGTTATGATCTCGCCTGTCGGCTCGTGAACAGCGATACACGCTTTTGCATTGCAAGCAGGCTTGCCTTTGGGGTGTCCTTTGCTTCGAGAATCTCCCTTTAAGCCCTTGTTCCACCTTTCTTTTTGAAGAAAGTTCTTCATTCTCTTCGCTTTGTGCTCTTCACTTTCAACTTTTCCATAGTTGGGGTTCTTTTCACCCATTCTAGATTCAGACATCATCTTGCGCCACTGCTGGCCGTCTTCTGTCAGTAGCCACTCCTTACGCTTGATTCCCATCTCCCTGCGTGTCTCAACAGACCCGGCCCAACCTTCACCTCCCACAGTGAGATTGCAGAGCGTGCTAGAAGAAGCAGCTATCAATTCTTTTTCGCAGTCGTATGCTGATTTCTCGTCGTCAAACATCTTAATAATCTCAATAACAGGATCTAGACCGATGTCCCAGATCTTTGAGATCATGCGAAGTAGATGCAGATTGTGTGATCCGCACTTTGCGGGTTTCCCAGCATTCACCCACATTCTTGCACGATAAAGATGTGTTTTAAGCCTGTTGCCGTTGCCCTTCCCAACATAAAAGACGCGGTTATCAACAGGGTGCACGTACCTGTAAACGTACCACATATTCACTCCTACACATCTACGTATGTGGATAAATGAATATGTGAAGCTATATCTCAGCCAGCATCCTCAGGAGCTGAGGAACGCGGCTCCGCTTCTCCTCGTTCAGATCCCTGCTTGTGCTTGTCCAGGCGGACAAGGCGTGCGTCTCGTCGCCACCGTACCATCCGATCAATTCGACCTTGTTGTCCTGAAATGGCATGGCCTAGCTTTCCTCTGATTTGGCGGTCCCAGAAGATCTCAAAGATCCACTGTATGAAAGTAAGAGAAAGACCCGTCACAAACACTATGCCGACTGACTCAGTCACCTCGTGTGTGAACGAGAACGCAATGAGAAATGCGTAGCACATCGAGAAGAAGCGCCACGCAATCACCTTGATGAGAAGCTCTATCTTGCTACTCAAGCCTGTACTTGACCTCTACGGTTAGCCGCATCTCGGGGACCCTAGTGTGGTTGGCGATTCCGTGCTGCAACGCCTCATCAGCTTCGAGGAACCAGTCTGCGTGGCCCTTGGCGTGGATTATGTCGAGGAAGTAGGTCGGATCCTTGCCGCAGTTCGCCGCCATCATCCTGTACGCCTTCTGGTTCAGACGCTCTCCCTCCTTCGCGTCAGCCTTGATCTCCTCGATCTTGCCGAAAGAGCCAAGAGAGACGTCGTGGATCATGAGCGTTGCGTCAGGCGCCATGAACCTGTAGCCCTGGGTGCCAAAGCTGAAGAGAAGGGCGCCGCAGGACATCGCCTTTGACTCAACGATTGTGGCAACAGGAATCTTTGACGACCTGACCGCTGTGATCATCGACATGAGCGCGTAGACCTGCCCGCCGTATGAGTCGATGATCACGGGCACAACGCTCTGACCTGTCGACTGCGCCTTGGACATGCTGACGGCGAACTCCTCAGCCGAGTCCTCCTCGAACTTGTTGACGCGAATTATGACCGGATCAGCGCGCAGCTCGTACTCTTTGAGCAGAGGAGAGCACGACTTGATGAAATTCATTTGTCTTCCTGAATGACAGATTGTACGACACAGGTTCGATCTGCGTTCATTGCGATCTCAACTTGAGCGAGCTTGCCCGCTGATCCTACTTCGAGTATCGCTCTGCCATCGAGGAGGACGATCATCTCCCACGTGTACGAGTCTTTTGTTTTAGGGATGGTCCTCTTGCCCTGTGGGATTTCGTGCAGAACTTTCTCTTTTCCAGAGACAACGCGCAAGCTGTCCATGACAACTGGTCCCGTGTCAGTCTGCTCCACAAGCGCAAAGAGGCAGTGATCTCTCCTTGCCCAAGGAATTGATGTGACGGTGACACGCTCTAGAACAGGCGTGTGCATGATCAGGCCGCCCGTCACGATCACGTCATCGTCGGGCTCAGACGCTAGAGAGATGCTTGCTGCCAGGAGAGCTGTGAGCATTGACTACCTCCTAAGCATATTATAATTACTTTTATAGAATTGTATATAAAAAATAAAGCGGGCGTGTTTTCCACGCCCGCTCGATCTTCGCAGAGTGTAGCTTTCGTCAGCGACGATTCACAATAGGCATGTCGAACTCTTCGGCGCCGCCAAATCCGCCCATCTGGCCGCGGTCAGAGAGGCTGGGGCTCTTCATTCTAGTGGGTGCTGTCATCTTGGCGGCTGCGGCTGCCATGGGATCGGGCGCAGGCTTTCCTCTCCCCGCCATGGAAGGAGTGATTCCGTCGGCCTTGAAGATCTGCTGGGGCGGGTTTTTGACGTACTTGTCAGCTCCAACCCTTATGTTGAGTTTTGCAAGGATCCGCTCAGCGTTGAGTATGCCGCGAGCGATCGCGTCTGCGTCCTCAAGCTTCATTCCCACGGGAGCTTTGCGAATCCTGCCGCCTGACATGATGTAGGTGGCAGTCTGCTTTCCCATGCGACCGTCCGGAAGAAGGCCCTGCTCCTTTTGGAACTGCATGAGAGCTTCAGCGGGCCAGGATGTGTCTACTACGAGAGTTGACCACGGGGCCTCATTTGACCTGCCTGTCGCAATGCCGTACCAGTTGAGGTACGCGCTCATCGCCATGTTCTGATCAACAGTCGAGTTCTTCTCAGTGACGACCTTGTCTGACGCGATGTAGGGCGTGAACTCTTTCTGCATCAATGGAGCCATCTTGCGCATGCGCTTGAAGACCTCCATCGAGGTCTGCGTGTCACGCGTAGACTTGTAGTACGGGTCAAATTGGATCGTAGAGGGCTCTGTTGCGGCCTCAAGGAGCATCTCACGAACGATGCGACGAAGGGAAGACTCTGTGATGTTCACGAACACCTCTCTTCCCTTATCTATCGCTCAAGAGAAAAAATTACTTACACTTGGACCAGCCACAGCTCTTGCAGGAGATGCATCCCTCCTGGTAGAAGACCTGATCTGATCCGCACTCAGCGCACTGCTTCTCGTCTCCGCTCTTGGTGCCGTCTGGGATGTATCCCTTAAGAACACGAGAGATCACGCGCGAGAAGGAGAACATGTCGCTGTTCTTGTCCTTCTGCAGCTGCTCCACAACATACTGCAGCGGCACCTCGTGGCGCAGAGCGAGGGAGATTGTCCTCGTGAAGGCGCCCTGTCGAGGATTGTCGAACAGGTTGATGATGTCCTTGAAGACGAGGTTCTCGTCGTCTCCAACTGGTACCTGCAGGTTGTACGTGGTCACACCGTCACGCTTGCCGTTCTTGTGAAGCGTGCCTGACTTGTACTTCTTTGGGATCTCAATGTTCTCTGGGATGCCGCAGAAGACCTCATATGGCTTCCCATCGTTGAGGCCAACAAGGACAAGCCACGACTCGGTCACGTCGCCGTGCCTGATGTTGGCGCGGTGGATATCGCATGGCAGAGACTTCTTGCGCTTTGGCAGGAGTCGCCCGTCCTCATGCTTCTTAGACTCTTTCTTGGGCTCTTCAGATGCCACGAGCACGCCCGTTCTGCAGCCATCGCGGTAAACCGTGAATCCCTTGCAGCCTGTCTTCCAAGCCCGCATGTAAACGTCGTTGACGGTCTCGCGGGTGGCAGAGTTGGGAAGGTTACACGTCTTGGAAATAGAGTGGTCGATCCACCTCTGCGCGGCAGCCTGAATGTCAACTGACTTCACCCACTCACTGTCGTTGGCAGTGCCTCCCCAGTACGGCGACTCCTGCGGATCAGACTTGCCGGTGGCGTCCATCCACTTCTTGAACCAGTGGTGGTAGACTGTGTACTCCTGCCACTTGTCACCAAGCTGATCCACGAAGTCGACCCGAGAGTTAAGGTCTCCCTGCGTGATCTTCTTGCGGCGCTTGTAGGAGAGCAGGAACGCGGGCTCAATGCCAGATGTCGTCTGCGTAAGGCACGAGACTGATCCGACTGGCGCTGTGGTCGTGAGGGCAATGTTGCGACGTCCGGTGGACCGCCACATGTTCAGCGATCCAGGATACTCGGACTCCACTGCCTGCATCACTCGACCGAGATACTCGTGATCCTGCTCCTTGGCGTAGTCCCACACGGGGAACGCTCCGCGCTCCTGCGCCATCACCAGAGACGCGTGATGTGAGTGGATCGCGAGATCACGGTAGATCTCCTCGGTCTTCTGGATTGACGCGTCAGACCCGTACTTCAGGCCGAGAGCAGCGAGTGCGTCGCCCAGACCTGTGATGCCGAGACCCGTTCTGCGACCGTTGAGACCCGCGCTCTTGATCTTCTTCCAAAGCTCATGCTCGATCTGC
>SXGQ01585205.1_pt1 | contig 16072 bp, 14 predicted proteins | sample 3178371 | NCBI WGS metagenome assembly SXGQ01 (sample SAMN11356859, study PRJNA531348) | freshwater metagenome | isolation source: freshwater sample F1-20 | place: China: Fuxian Lake, Yuxi | collected 2017-12-25
CGTCGTTACGTCGTTACGTCACGTGCACGATACGCCTATCCACTAACGACTGCAAGGTTGATCCTTGATGGACGCAAGGGTCAGCACCTGAGTAATCCACCATTCCGGTGCCATGCCTTCTGCCACCGAACGCGGTTGCCAGGACCGTGCCAACGACACACCAGTCATTGCCTGCGGTGCACCATCCCTTCTATTTGCAAACGCTTCGCATTTGTGATACGGTAGGCGGTAAACGCACCTGCTTCGCAATCGCAAGTGCGAAGTCGAGCAAGACTGGAAGGAAACCATGCCAACACTGATCCCCCCACGACCGATGCTGGGCCGTCGCGACCTCATGCGCGCCGTAGGCACCGCTGCGATTGCCTCGCAGTTCCTGCCATCAATGGCAATGGCACAGTCGGCAATTTCGGATGAACTCCGCATCGCCAACGAGGAGACCCCCTACGGTCTCGATCCGGTCCATGAGTACTCCGCCGGCTACCTCCGTAGCGTCGGCGTTGCCGAGGGCCTCCTCCGGCTAACCCCGCAAGGCGATGTGGATGTCGACATCGCGGCGTGGTTTGCGAACGCCGGTCCGAATGCCTGGCGGATCGGTCTCCGCCCGGATGTCCGGTTCCAGAGTGGCAAGCCAGTAACCGCCAAGGAAGTGATTGCAAGTCTGGAACGCACCCGCGCCCTGTCAACCTACGGCGCCAACCTCCTGAAGGGCATCACCGTCGACGCCGAGGGTGACCTCGTAGTACGTTTCTCGGCCAACCGGCCTATCCCGGCCCTTCCACAGATCCTCACCGACGAGTGGCTGATGATCCACAATGCGGATTCATTCGGGGCCAAGGACAACTCGTTCGACGTTGGTGCAGCCGACTACACCGGCGCATTCAAGGTGGCATCCTTCAACCCGCGCGTGCAGGTCGTGGCAGAAAGAAATCCCAAGTACTGGGGCGAGACGCCACGCATCACACGCATCGTCTTGAATGAGGTGAGTGACCCGGATGCCCGCTCACTCGCGGCCCTGTCCGGTGAGGCGCATATCGTCCGGAGCATCACGGCCGAATCCTCCACGCGCGTCCAGCGTAGCCGCACGTCCCGGGTTCACATCATCCCCAGCACGGACTGCGCTGCCGCCTACCTCAACATTGCCAAGGAACCATTCAACGACGTACGAGTGCGACAAGCACTCGCTTGGTCGCTTGATCGCGATGAGATCGTGAATGTTTCCTTCAACGGTCTCGCCCGGACTGCACCTTCATGGCTTGGCACGAACGTTGCCTACCCCGAAGCCAGACGGGTCGGGTACACCCGCCACGACCTCACCCGCGCCGCCCGTCTGCTCGACGAGGCCGGTTGGACCCTCGCACCCGCCGGCAAGGTCAGGTCCCGGAATGGCAAGCCCCTCAAGTTCAGCCTAATCTGGTGGGGCGGTGGCAAGCCAACTGCCGAACTCATGCAGGCCCACTGGGCGAAGGTGGGCGCACAGGTGGAGGTCCTCGGTTCGCCCGACTATGGCCTTCTCGACTCGCTGCGGTCGGCGGGTAATTGGGACATCTTCGTGGAAGGTTGGGGCACCGATGGCGACCCCGAAAGTGTGCTGTCCCGACATGTCGCCACCGATGGCGACCTCAATTACATGAAGTACAACGACGCGGTCATGAACGACCTACTGAAAGGGTTCGAGACCCTGACGGATGCCGAGGACCGGCGCGTTCAGGCCCTTCACATCAACCAGCGCCACGCCGATACCGTCCCCTTCATTCCAATCTCCAGTCGTGCGCGCCTCAATGCCGTCAGTACGAAGGTGCACGGCTACGTCCCGCACTTCCAGTGGTGGCAGTACGAAGTCCATTCCGACCTCTGGGTATCCAGCTAGTGCACAGTGGCTGTTCGCAAAACCGCTGTACGAACGGCCACCATCGGCACGCCCAGCCCAACGGAACGAGAGTTCCCAACCAATGTTGCGTTACACCATCATCCGTCTTGCCATTGCACTCCCCGTCCTCCTGGCGGCGGTGACCGCAAGTTTCGTCCTCATCCACGCCGCCCCCAGTGATCCTGTAGCGATCATGTTCGGGGCGGTACGAGGAGGCAGCCAGGTGGGCGCAACAAGTGCCCAACGCGACGCCCTGCGCCATGAACTCGGACTGGATCGCTCCTGGCCGGAACAGTATTTCTCCTGGGTCGCGAGGACGGCACAGGGAGACCTCGGGACGTCGTTCAGATCCCGACGTCCCGTGGCAACCGAGATGGGAAACCGGATACCCGCCACGCTATCCCTCGGCCTGACCGCACTTGTTGTCCAGGCCACCCTCGGACTCGGTCTCGGTGCCCTCGCGTCACGACGTCCTGGTGGCGTCATCGACCATCTGACCAGCGCACTTGCGATGATCCTGGTTTCAGTTCCTGCCTACTGGCTCGGTCTCATACTCCTCTGGACCTTCGCGGTCGCCTTGAACTGGGTCGATGTGACAGGTCCTGCCGACCCTTCTCGCATTGTCCTTCCCGCCCTCACGCTCGGGTTGGTGATGACCCCGTCCGTCATGCGCGTATTCCGGACAAGCCTGATCGAACAGCAATCGCGAGCACATGTAACCGTCGCGCGGTCAAAAGGGTTGGCCGAAGGGGTTATCCTGCACAGGCACGTTGCACGACCGGCAATACTGCCAGCCATCACCGTTCTTGGCATCAGCATGGGCGAAGTTCTTGGTGGTGCGGTGATCGTCGAGAGCATCTTCTCCTGGCCGGGACTTGGCAAGTACCTGCTTGATTCCATCCTCGCGCGCGATTACCCCGTCGTGCAGGGCTACATGCTGCTCACCACTTTTACCGTAATAATCAGCAGTCTCATCGTGGACATCTTGCATGGCTTCCTTGATCCGCGCCTACGAACTCCCTGACACCCGACAAGCTACACGACGCGAATGGCCCGTAGGCATCCCCGCCTTCACGGCTATCCGCCAACTCGGCATTGCGGGCATGACCGGTGCAGCCATAATCACGTGCATGATCGTGATGGCCGTGGCAGTGCCTCTGGTGTCGCCTTACGGCGTCGCGGACACAAATTCGGCCGAACGTCTGCGGGAACCGGAATTCGCCCACCCCTTCGGCACGGACCGTCTCGGACGCGACCAATTCACCCGCGCGGCGGTGGCCGGGCGGACATCACTCACAGCCACTGTCGTAGCCCTGGCCCTCAGCCTGACCATTGGCTTGGGCCTCGGTCTACTCGCTGGATACGCCGGAGGCGCCATTGACACGATCGTGATGCGTCTGGCTGATGTGATCACAGCCTTGCCGACCCTCGTCCTGGGTATCGTCGTCGCCGCCCTGTTTGGGCCGGCACTCCTGACTGTCGTGCTCGCCACGGTCAGTTTCTGGTGGGCTGGGTACGCCCGTGTCACCCGGACGCTCGTCCGTCAAGTGGGGAACGAACCGTTCGTGGAGGCGTCGCGCGCAATCGGCGCGACGCCATGGCGTATCGCGACCCGTGAAGTCCTTCCGCATATCTGGGGGCCGATCATCGTGATGGCGTCCCTCGATGTCGGATCGCTCCTGATGACCCTCTCAGGTCTCTCGTTCCTTGGTCTCGGCGCCCAGCCACCGACCCCGGAATGGGGATTGATGCTTGCCGACGGACGCGCCTATTTCCTAGACGCGCCCTTTCTGATGTTCTTCCCAGGCCTGATGATCTTCTTGTGCGTTCTGGGCGTCAACCTACTTGGCACCGCCCTGCGCCAACGTATTACCAGATCCATGTAGGCGAGATGGTGTCTCCCTAGACACGGGGACCACCCTCGCGCAATCCAGTGTCTCGAAGAACGCAAAAACCCACCTGACCCTGTCAGAGTGGGTTTTTCCAGAAACGCGCCCGGGTTCTCACCAGAGCACACCTATGCAGTTGTAGACGTGTCTCGTGTCGGGCTAGACAGAGGCATCCACGTGCTGACGGGTCACAATTCGCGGGCGCATCCGCCTTGCAACCTCGACACTATGGGCGACAGCCTGCTGCGCGTTGCTCCGTGCCTTGGTTGCCCGTGAGGCAGCCGATGCACTGATCTCCGCGACGACCTGAGAGTTTCTTTGGTCCACCATATCCCTCAGGTGGCCCAAGGGTCCATCCTGAACGCGCATCGATCTTATTCCTTCACCTAGAGGCCGCAAATCCGGTAGGTGATCCGCAATTACATTATCGGCAAGTTAAGGTGCAACTTTAGACTGCGGCAACCAAATCAGGGGCTTTGCTTGACGGCGGGAAGGTTTTCTGGTCGCGGGTCCTTGTGTGACCGGCGACCAGTTGGATCAGACCTGTTCCTCAGCCTTGCCAGCGAGGTAAGCCTCGCGTTGGGCCGCGTGATAGAACGGTACCGGCACATCCCACCAACCGGCCTTGTTCGTCCCGGCCTCCGGGAAGTTCCGCGCAACAATCACCTCGACCAATGCCGGGCCACCCGATGCCAGTGCGCGTCGGATTGCCGGTGCAAGCTGATCGGGTTCAGTCACCCGTTCACCCGGTATCCCGAATTCGTGGGCAATGTTCGCAAAATGGGGGCTGTAGGGTTCGCCCTTCCGGAGGAAGTCAACCGCGGCGGTCCGGCCGAAGTTCGCCAACTGCCCGCCCTTGATTGAACCAAACCCGGAGTTGTTGAAGACCACGAACAACACTGGCAGGTCCATCATGGCCGCGACACCGATCTCCTGCATCGTCTGCAGGAAGTCGCCGTCGCCGCAGATCGCGGCAACCTGCCGGTCTGGCTGGGCAAGCTTCGCGCCGATCGCTGCCGGCACGGTGAACCCCATCGTCGAGAAACCGCCACTGGTGAGATGGGTGCGGGGTTCATAGACCGGGAACTCCTGCCGGATGATTGCCTGCACGATCCCGGCACCCGTAACGACGATCGCACGCCGGTCAAGGGCCGACCGCAGTTCCTTCGTCGCACGCGCCTGCGTCATTGGCACCTGATCGGAGTCGCGACGGCCAGCGCAAATGACATCCCACTCGGCCTTGAGCCTCACGATCTCACCAAAGTACGTGCCGTCACGCCACTTCCGCGCGGAGGTGACGTCGCCAACCGCGGCATGCAAGTCTGCAAGGGCCGCCTTGGCATCTGCGACAAGACCGACCGCCACCGGGTAGTTCTTGCCAATCTCTCGCGGCTCGATGTCAACCTGGATCAGCGCCGACGGCGGTAGCGTGTAACTCTCGCCTGCCCGGTAACTGCTTGCCGACCAGTCGACAAACCTGCATCCAACGGCAAGCACCACATCGGCGTTCGCCGCCAAGGTATTCCCGGAAGTGCTGGCCGTGTCTCCGACACTCCACGCGTTCAGATCATGATCCTCTGGGATGGCACCCTTGCCCATCCACGTGGTGACCACTGGTATCCCGAGGTGTTCGGCTAGCGCCACAAGTTCATGCGAGGCATCCGCGAGGATCACGCCACCACCGGCCACGATCACCGGACGCTTCGCCCCGGCCAGCAACTTCGCGGCCCTCTGCACATCGTGCGCATCCGGTCGCGACCGGCCAGACCCGATGAACTGGTCCGGTCCGTGCACGGTGACTTCCGCATCATCGGCCTGCACATCCATCGGCAGGTCCAGGTGTACCGGCCCGGGACGGCCGGTCGTCATTGCACTCCAGGCACGTTGCATCACGAACGGCAACTGTTCGACACGGCTTGGCTGCCATGTCTGCTTCGTGATCCCCTCCATGACCCGCGGAAAGTGCGCCCATTGCGACCGGTCCAGTTCCTGCAGGACACCATGACCACGCATGTAGGTATGGGGACTGCCCGTGAGCAGCATCATCGCCTGCGAATCAACATAGGCCGTGGCAACGCCAACCGTCGTGTTCGCCGCGCCGGGACCGATTGACGCGAACGCGACGATCGGGTGCCCACTTGCCCGGTAATACCCGTCGGCCAAGTGCGCCGCCGATTGTTCATGCAGGACCTGCACGACATTGAGATCCGGATAGTCAAGGAAGGCATCGAGAACCGTCCATATCCCGTGCCCGGGTATCCCCGCGACATGCCTGACGCCTGCCTTCACCAGGAAGTCCGCGATCATCTGTGCGCCGCTCAACCGTGGCATCTTGACCGATCCCCCTTCTTGTCTTCCATCTGCCCAGCCCTTGCTCCCCTCCCCCGTCGCAACGCGGGAAGGGATGGAGGTGGGGGCAACAACAAAGCACCCTACGCTTCGGAAACCAACTGCCGCAGCAGGTACTCACGGCTTCGCACCGCATTCTCACGAGGCGACTGGGCCGGCCACGGCGGACCAAGGCGGACATCCTGTTCCAAGACGTACCACCCATCAAACCCGGCCCGACGCAGTTCCGCAACCAGTGCCGGGAAGTCCACGAGTCCCTCACCTACCGGGACGAACCCGCCCGCACCGATGGCGTCAGGATAGGCCAGACCCTCGGCACGCACCTGCGCGAGGACCGATGCGCTAACGTCCTTCACGTGGACATGCCAGACCCGGCCGGCATGCCGGCGCGCAAGGGCAACCGGATCTCCGCCACCGTAGGCCACATGACCAGTGTCCAGGCACAGGCCAACCAAATCTGCAGGCGTGTTGGCCATGACCGCATCGATCTCGGCTTCGGTCTCGACGTAGGTCGCCGCGTGCGGATGAAAGGCCACGCGGACACCCAATGGCGCAATGGCGCGGGCCAGATTGGCAAGTCCCTCGCCGTACCGCGCCCACATGTCCGGCGAAAGACCATCAGCTGCCGTGACCCGCCCGGCAATCGCGGAACGGTGGGCATCCCCGGCGTCAGCCGCCACAAGCGTGTGGCATCCTACCGCAGCCAACCGGTGCGCCAAGGCAACCCCGAACTCATGCGACGACGCGAATGCACCGGGGTCACGGTAGTTCAATGGGCAGAAGGCCCCAACCAGCGACAACCCGCGCGATCCCAAGGCGTGCCGGAGTTCTGCCGGATCCAACGGCAGGTAGCCATCCGGACCAAGTTCGGTCCCGGTGAACCCGAGTTCGGCGATCTCATCCAAGACGTGATCCACACCGGGGACCTCGCCCCATCCGGGGATCTCGCACACACCCCACGTGATCGGGGCCGCGGCTATCCGGGGACCGTGACCACCATGGGCACGTGCATTGATCAAGTCTGCCGGTTCGCTCATCGTCTGCCAGTCTACCCTGTCAATCCGTGTGTCACTCTCCTCTTCCATCGCAAAGGGAGCCACGCGGTGGGGGCAACGCGCTTCCCGTCTCCTGACGCAACAGGGCAGGGTGGGGGGCGTCTCATTCCGACCCAAACGCCACTGCACTACCGATCAAAGGGCACTGCCGTCTCCGGCCCGGGGTCGATCCCGAACCGGGTCCCAAGTGCCACCACCAAGCGCTCCGACACCTCGCGAACCGGTGGTGCAGATCCGAGCAAAATCGCTAGTGAGGTCACCCCAAACCCGTGCAGGCCACACGGCACGATGCCCTCGAACCACGCAAGGTCCGGTGAGACATTCAGGCCGAACCCATGGAAGGTGACCCACCGGGTGACCTTGATCCCGATCGCCGCTAACTTGGCATCACCAACCCAGATGCCCGGACGCCCTGAGGCACGTTTCGCCTCGATTCCATACGACCCGGCCACATCGATCATGCATGCCTCGAGGTTCCAGACATGCCGGTGGATGTCCCGGGGTCGGACCGGATCGCGGGTCAGGTCTAGGATGGGGTAGCCGGTGACCTGCCCGGGACCGTGCCATGTGGCGTCGCCTCCGCGGTCGATCCAGTGCACCTCGGCACCAGATGCACGATAGGACGCCTCGTCGCGAAGCAGGTTCGCCGGATCAGACGCACGCCCGAGGGTATACACCGGCACGTGTTCCACAAGGACAATCGCTTCGGGTGCCTCACGGGCCGCTACCGCACGGGCACGGGCAACCTGCCACGCCCACATGGGCGCATAAGGAACACCAGGTTCGCCAATGCCGATATGAAGATCTGCGGGACGCCCTCCGGGCAGGCGGGTGGTCACGCCGTGGCGGTCTCGCCCGCGACAATCACCCCTTCGGGAAGCATCGTTGGCACCCGGTCAGCTTGTGCATGCGCGTGGTAACTGCTGCGTACCAACGGGGCCGATTCAACGTGCGAGAAGCCCATCTCCAGGCCAATCCGCTTGTATTCGGCGAACTCCTCGGGCGGGGCAAACCGGTCGACTGGAAGGTGCATCAGGCTTGGGCGAAGGTACTGCCCAAGGGTGACCACATCCACACCGTTCGCTTTCAGATCGCGCATCGCCACGATCACTTCCTCGGGACGTTCACCACAACCAAGCATCATGCCGCTCTTCGTCCGGATTGACGGGTCGAACACCTTGCTTTGGCGCAGGACCCACATCGACCGGTCATATGTGGCCTTGACACGGACGACCCGTTGCAGACGTTCCACGGTTTCGATGTTGTGGTTCAGGATGTCCGGCCGGGCCTCGACGACGGTGCGGAGGGCATCATCCCCGCCCTGCAGGTCCGGGATCAGAACCTCGATGGTGCAATCCGGCACCGATGCGCGGATGGCACGGATCGTCTCGGCGAAGATGCCCGCGCCACCGTCTGGCAGGTCATCGCGGGCAACCGACGTGATGACCACGTGGCGCAGGCGCAACTGCCGGACAGCATCGGCAACGCGGCCAGGTTCCTCGGTGTCCAGACCGGTCGGACGACCGGTTTCCACCGCACAGAAGCGACACGCCCGAGTGCAGATCCGTCCCAGGATCAGGAACGTCGCGGTCCGGTTCTCCCAGCATTCGTAGATGTTGGGGCACCGGGCCTCCTCACAACTGGTGTGCAGGCCCAACCCGGCCTTGAGGGTCTTTAGGTCCTGGTAGTTCGGCCCGGTAACCGCCTTGACCTTCAACCAGTCCGGCTTTGTCTCGATGGGGACGTTGGCCGCACCTGGTGCACGCTGCCGAAGCCGGACGCTACTGAGCGGAATGATGGTCTGGGACATCGCGTCGCACCCTCCGGACTTTCGGATATGACGGCCCCGGGCATTGATGAAGGTCCGCGGGTATCCTTCCCGCCGATCGCACTGGGCACCGCCGTGTCCTTTCTAGTGTAGCCGCGTCCACGCCGGTCCATGGCCACACCCGGAAGGGAACCTGCAACACCCTTGATGGACACTCCCAACCGAGGTATCCGCGCGGCACAATCTGTCCACCATGAGCATCACCACGCCCGAACGCCACGAGACAGTACCCGCGGTGCCACCGGCCGCCCCGTCACCGCAACGTGGCGTGGCATCTCGGACCGACCGCTTCACCGAGTCGGTCATCCGCGAGATGACCCGCCTGATCCAATTGCACCATCCCGAAGACGGCATCAACCTGGCCCAGGGATTCCCGGACTTCCCGGCGCCTCGCGAACTGAAGGACGCCGCCATTGCGGCCATCGAAGCCGACATCAACCAGTACGCGGTCACCTGGGGCGCACCAAACCTCCGCCGGGCCATCGCAGCCAAGTACCGCCACCACTACGGCATGGCGGTTGATCCCGATACTGAAGTGACCGTCTGTTGCGGAGCGACCGAGACGATGCTGGCCACCCTGATGGCAACCGTCAACCCGGGCGACGAGGTGATCATCATCGCGCCGTACTACGAGAACTACTGGCCCGACGCCGTCCTTGCCGGTGCGACGCCCCGGTTCGTCACCCTGCGCGAGCCGGACTTCGACGGTGACCCATCCCGGCAGTCGTGGCGACTTGACCTTGATGAACTGACCGACGCATTCAACGAACGCACCGCCGCCATCGTGATCAACACACCCGGCAACCCGACCGGGAAGGTCTTCAACCGCACCGAACTGGAGGCCATCGCGCATCTGTGCCAGAACTGGAATGCCTTGGCAATCACCGATGAGATTTACGAACACATCCTCTACACCGGCGAGCACGTGCCCTTGGCGACCCTGCCGGGCATGCGCGACCGTACCGTAACGATCAGCGGCGCGAGCAAGACCTACGGCGTGACCGGTTGGCGGGTCGGGTGGGCCATCGCGCCCCCCTGGCTGACGAACCCGATCCGAAAGGTCCACGACTTCCTGACCGTCGGCGCACCCGCACCCTTGCAAGCGGCCATCGCCATCGCGACCGGACTGCCAGACCAGTACTACCATGACCTCCGGACCTCGTACACGACGAAACGCGATGCAATGGTCGACGCACTGGCCGAAGCGGGTTTCCGGTTCGCATCACCCGAAGGCGCCTACTACGTGATGGTCGACATCACTCCCTTCACCGCGGGGACCGGCGAGGACGACACTGCCTTTTCGCGACGCCTGATCGTCGACCACGGTTTGGCAACCGTGCCCGGTTCGAGTTTCTTCCCGGAACCGGGACAGGGGAACAACCGGGTGCGGTTCAGTTTCCCAAAGAAGCCAGAAACTCTCGCGCGGGCCGCTGAACGGCTCCGAACGATCCGTCACTAAACTGAACAGAGCCAACGGGACACCGCGGTTCGGTGGCACTTCTGGCTTTGGCAACAAGCACGGTACACTATCGTGGTACGTCAGGGGATTGGGACGGTCGATGAGCACGCCAGACGACACGACCCGACAGCCATCAGTCACGCCAATACCGCCGCGCGACGCACGCACTCCGGGTGACGATCTGGTTGTCCCGGCATCGGATGTGCTTCCTATCGAAGGTGCGCCATCGGTCTGGTACGACGAGCCTCCCCAGGATGATTTTCACGTTGACATCGACGTGGCGGATGCCGACCGGGTACGGGTTGAAGACGCCCTTTTCCCGAACCCGGAAACCCTCCGTGGTCCCCGGTGTGGGTTTGGTAGGCGCCGACCAGACCCACCTTCGGTTCCCGTCCGGATTGCGCCATCGGTTGTGAGCAACCGGCCGATGCCGAACGTCGGCACCGAGGCACTCGGCCGATGCTTCCGCATCGAACCGTACGGCGCATTCGTCGAGTTCCTTGGCTACCGCGGCCTCGTCCACATCTCGCAGTTGCGACCCGGACTTCGTGTCGAACGTGTGGAGGATGAAATCCAGATCGGCGACGAAGTCGTGGTGCGTGTGATCGCTGTCGATCCTGAACGACGCCACCTCAATCTGGCGATGATGCGGCGCACTTCTGTGGGTCAAGGTGTCCCGGCGGTACCAGACGCACCCACTGAAAGCCATGCCGCGTCCGATTCGTCATCAACCGTTGAGACAACCGCGCCGGGCGCGGAGATCCCGGCCAGCCAACCGGTCGCGACGGTGGAACCGGCCGTCACACCCCCATCCGCACCGGTCATCGCCACGGCACCGGTGCATGTAATGCAACCGCCTCCGGCGAGGCCAAGCGACGCCGTCGGAAGTCAGGCGGGGCGAAGTTCGGAAGGCGCAACCGACGCACCGGCGCATGTCGCTGCGAAACCGGTGACACCACCATTGCCACCCCGTGGGCGTGAGATTGCGCCCTACATGCCCCCGGCGAGGCCCGCGACCCCGGCACCCGCGGCATCGTCGTCGCGACCCGGCCAAGCCTCCGCACCCAAGTCAGTCACCCCACCAGCCGTTGCCCGTACCGGCGCACGGGCCGTTCGGCGAGAACTCTTCGACCCATCCCACCCGATGGCGCGCCTTCTGGCCACCGCACCCGAACAAGTGATCCCGCGTCAGGCACCACGCCCAGGGGCAGGAAATCAGGTTGCGCGGTCGTCGTACGCCGACACGCCAGTGGAAGAAGCGCCCGCCGAACCCGCCCGGCTTGTTCCCAACGTGCGACCGGTTCACATCGACGAACCCGAGGCACCACCAGTGTCCGATGAACCCGCGACCCTCGAGGCACTCGCCGCCCGCTTCGGCGCACGGCCGGCAACATCGGGCAGCAATTCCGTTGCCCGACCCGGCGCAAAGTCGCCGACATCCCGGTCGCAGCAGGCACGCGAAGCGCAGGCCGAAATCCTCGAACGGATGCGCCGGCAAGGGTAGTGTCTGAGAAGACCGGACCCGCCAACAACGCCATCCCGCCCGTCTGCGTGGTCCTGGACGGCGTACGGTCCCTCTACAACGTCGGCGCGGTGATGCGTGCCTGCGATGGCGCGGGCGTGACCCACGTGCACGCGTGCGGGATCACTCCCTACCCGCCTCCCGCCGATCATCGTGACGACCCACGGCGTGGCCCAGTCGCCGCCCGTGCCGAACGGGAACTCCGGAAGACCGCACTGGGTGCCTACGACAGCGTGACCGTGACCGCGTGGCCTAACGTTGAGAGTGCCTGTGAAACCTTGCGCGAACGCGGGTACACCCTTGTCGCGGTTGAGCGTACACCGGAGTCGTTGCCGATGTGGGACGCACCCATCCTGTCCACCCGACCGCTTGCACTGATCCTCGGACACGAGGTGGACGGTATCGCCCCGTCCGTTCTGTCACAATGCGACTCAACCGTCTCCATCCCGATGCACGGATCCGGCCACTCGCTGAATGTCGCCATCGCCTGCGCGGTGGTGTTGTACGAGGTGGGGCGGCGGACGTGGCGTAGTGGGGCGTAATCAAGTGCCGGAACACCCAACTCCGGGACGCCGGTCCAAGCGGTAGACCACTCCCGTTTGCACCACCTCATGGCACGCGCGGATCCCATCCATTTCGTAGTACGGCAGCGGTGATGCATCGGCCAGATAGAGGGGCGTTCCCTCTGGTTGCTCGCGCAGGAACCGGACTTGGCGGTCGTCGCCGGCGTTGATCATCTCCAGGCGCAGGTCGGGCCTCGTCCCCTCGACCACCTGCGCGTACCGAAGCACCTGATACGGCAGCCAATCGGCAACCACCACTGCCCCCATCGGGAGCGCCCCAAACGCCGCATCGGCGTATTCACGGGCACCGGTGTACCCGGTCTTCGGGGGCCACAGGTAGTACGTCACGGGATCACGACCGGGAAGCACTCTCGAAGGCGCCAACCTTGTCGCGACCCCACCGGCGACCAGAGACGTAACGGGATAGACCACGAGCGGGGCAAGCAGGACCGATCCCAGGAGCATCGGCCCTCGCCACCCACGGAAGCGCGTCATCACTGCCGGACTATTGGCAAGTTCACCGGCACCCAATCCAATCAGGATTGCCACCGGCACGTACGAAGGCAGGTAGAAGAGGAACTGGTCCCGAATGTACAGGGCGGGAAAGAGGACAAGAACCACTGGACCAAGCCACAGCAGGACTATCCCGACCACAGTGGCCGTCGACCCGAGGCGTCGGACAGCGCCAACTCCCCACCACGCCAGCACCATCGAAGCCGGAAACTGGTAGGCCAGATACACCAGCAGCATCACGGGATCAAGTGGGCGGGGAAGCATCGGGCGGTAGCGCAACAGTGTCGAAGCCACCTGGAAAGCTGGGAAACCCAAGGTTGAAGCACTGACGCCAACCCCAAGCAACCCTGCCCCACCAACCATCACCGTCCACATCGCACCGCGGGTTCTCATTCGTCCACCGGCAATCCCCAGGAAAGCTATCCCGGGCACCGAGGCCAGGACCATCACGTGATTCGTCATCGCCAAGCCAACGACCGCCACCCCCGTGATCCACCACAGGACCGGCCTGGCCGAAAAGCCCGCCCGAAGCATGGACCAAAGCGAAGTTGCGAGGAGAAGGGTCTGGACGGTGTAGGCATCAGGGCGGCTTGCAAGCAACCAGAACGTGTGGCTCAAACCGAACGCAAGCGCTGCGACGACGGTGGCAATCTCACTTGCCCTCCGGCTAAGACCGGCGCGTACGCCGATCAGTCCCGCCGAGGCCCCCACGGGGATCAGTGCGAGCGCCGCGGCGATAGACGACACCAGGGTGACGCGCCCGGCAGCATCGACGGGCAACCACGCGGTCACCCGGACAAACGTCATCGCCACCGTCTGCCAGAGAAGATGACTCGCAGCCGAGGACTGCCCGATTGCCCGCGCCTCACCGGTGATGGCGATGCGTTGCAGCTCGGCGTCGTCACCCCAGAGCAGGGTTGGAGCGGCGGAGAGGCCGTAAAAAACGAGGCATCCGACAAACGCCAGTGGCAATCGCATGGTCATCATGACCAAGATGCTACGCCGTCAGCCGAACCCCTCAACTGGACCAGCCGCTGGCTTGTAGACAAGGGTCAGGTCATCTGGTCAGGCCAGCGCGTCTGGACAGACGGCAAGCCCCATGGGACTAACGCCACAAACGCAACTGCCCAGAATGCCTGCCTGACCCGTGGGCGATATGTGGGGTGCATCTGCAGGAAACCATCGATCGTCACGAGTATCGCCCCGAACCAGAGGCAAAACCCGACGCCGCCCATCGGGTCGTCTGTCACGAACCGAGGGAGACCTGGGGCACACGTCACCGCAACCCGATGAAGGCTATCGAGCCCCCAAGGCCGAGTTCGCGTCCGACGAGGAACGAACCAGTCCACAGTCTCCTGAATTGCCCTGAGTGCCACGAAGGTCACCCACGTCCACTTCAGCAGGCTACGGGCCAGATTCGCCCATGTCGGCCTGCCGTCGATCACCCAGTCAACCGCCGTCTGCGAACGAAAGGTCGTCACGGCTAAACCAACCGCAATAGCGACGATTACTGCCCGAGTGATCGTCCCAAGGTGAGGTCCGCGCGTAGTCACGGCCCCGGCCACCACACCGCCGGCATCGTGTAGTCACCCCACAGGAAACCCAGTTGGGTAAGTGCGGGCACGAGCGAAACCGCCAGTGCTGACATTCCGGACACGATGGCACCACGGTACGACCCGAACATCCCGCCCGGAACCACGATCGAAACCACGTCAGCAAGCCGGCCGGCAGCCGTTGCCGCCAGCACGTAAATTGCGGGGACCACCAGAAAGATAGTCGAAGGCGTATACCGGGTAAGCACGGTGGCACCGATCACGAGGGCGAACCAAATAGCGGTCCAATACCGAACTTCCCATGATGCCAAGACCCACCCAAGAACCGCGGCAGACACCAGCCACCAGCGGAAGAGGTCTAGTACCTGCCTCAGCACACCAACGGCCTTGAACGGAAACGTAGACATCAGCGCAAGCGGATAGGACATGGCTTCGCGTGCGCGCGCAAACGCCTCGTTGTGGACCTCGAACGATCCGTCTGAGCCAACGCGAGCAATAATCGCCCAGCACACAACGAATAACCCGCACACGATCAGGGCCCGTGGCACGGAAGCCAGAACTTCCCACCGGAGAGACCGGTCCGCACGGATCATCTCCCTTCCGAGAAGAAGTGCCCAGAACGCAAGCATAGGCGCACCCAACTGCAGCGAACCTTCGGCGAGAAAGATCCCGAGACCTACAAGTGCCGGCCAGCGACCATTGCGATTGGGTGTGTCAGCCAGCTTGACGTACTTAATAAGCATAAAGATGCCCAAGGCACATCCTGCGTACCCCACCACGTGCGCGTCAATGTCCCCAACATTCCCGAGGTACCCAGTCGATGTGCCGACGAGAACCATCGCCGCACCTACCGACGCCCACTTGCCCACCTCCGACTCCAGCGCCCGACGACCTTGGCGCACCAACTCCACCACGGCCCACATGCACGCACACCACGGCAGCCATGCAACGAACACTCCCGCAACCCACGCGTCGTGCAACCACTTCCCCGCAACGGAGATGAACACTGGCGCGACCGTACGCGCAGCGTTCTGGTCGGTCAAGCGTCCACGGCCTCGGTTCCGCCAAGCGGGGTCGCCCTCGAAAAACATGGTGGTCTGAGCGGCATCACGCCACTCCCATTCCACCGGCATGCCGGTCGCCTTCACCCGGTCGGTGGCAGACGGCATCGTTAACGACACCCATGCGCGCGGAGCGGTGACCGCGCACATTCCCGCCAACCATAGGCCGCACGCTGCATATGGCAACCACACCCAACGAACGCTCACGTGAGACGCCCCAAATGTGTGATCCCGCCAACTCGCATCAAGGCAACGCCCAGGAAGGGTCTGGCCACCTAGGCATCCACCAGTACGCCCCCCACGGCACGAGCGCTATCGCACCAGCACGCCAAATCCACCGGCGCGCCGACGTACCAACCTCAAGGTAGTGCACCGCAGCGCCATCAGTGGCGCCGAGTACCAAGCCATACCAC
>SXGQ01488050.1_pt1 | contig 16071 bp, 17 predicted proteins | sample 3178371 | NCBI WGS metagenome assembly SXGQ01 (sample SAMN11356859, study PRJNA531348) | freshwater metagenome | isolation source: freshwater sample F1-20 | place: China: Fuxian Lake, Yuxi | collected 2017-12-25
AGGATGCGGGAAACATTCTACAATGCCGGAGATTATTAAATTCTGTAAAAAACACGCAGTGCGGGATTTTTACAGACTTTAAAATGATTTTCTATCCCAGAATAGAATGGACCCGCCACCTCCAACACAGCCCCCGGCACCAGCGAAGAAGACCCGGAAGCCTCGCAAAAAGCGCGGAGAAGTCCCTTCATTTCGTATAGAACACGGGGAGTTCGTCTTGGTGTTCAAATGATTACTCCTTCTCCTTAACATAAGTGCCTTGCTGGAGAGCCACCGAATGCCCCATGGCTTTACTATCGGCCTCTTGCTCTTCCTTCAAATCGGAGTATTTATCAGTCAAAAAAATCGTCCGCAACATCGATGAACCAATCTTCTTCCCGAATATCTTGTTGAGAATTCGGGTTATGCCGTTCAGTGCAGTAATAGGCACACCACCGGGGCTGACAAGGAACGGTACCGCCGCCTTGCCTTTGCTCTCCTTCCAAAGAGGATTGTGCTTGAGATAGGGGACTAATATGTCTAGCAAATCACTGGGTATAGCGATTTTCTGGACCCCGTATTTCTTGGCCGTCTTGTATTTGTTAAATACAAATTGATTACCCGTCAAATCTAAGTAGTTGTGGTCTGCTGACATATCCTCAGACCACTTCTTCACGACGAGCATATTCAAATAATCTTGGTTGCGGCGAGGCTGTATCTTGGTATACAAACTTAACACGACGCACTGCAGCAATTTCTCGGCCTCGGGTGCTGTTAGATGCTTCCTATTCATCAGTTCCGCCGCTTCCTTGTATAACTCCTCTTCCTTCTTCTTCACTTCCTCCCAGCTAGACCAATTCTCCTTCTGCTTCTCGGACTTCTCACCCGCTCGAGCAGATTCCGCTTCTTTGACTTCCTTAGACTTGGCCATCATAAGGTCGTAGAAGTGCTTGTAGATTGACTTGTAGGTTGCCTTGTCCTTGTAAAGGCTTAGAATGCTGACAATAGCCGCCAGAATGCCTTTCTTCGTACTATCTGCATAGGTTTCCAATTTGGAGGCTACAGCGTCCTTCTTTTTGAGGAAAGCAAGGGTGGTAAAAGGCTTCTTATCGTTCAGCATTAGCAAGGTCCGGAGGTAGAGGTTTGCAGTGGATTCGGAAACGCCGCGATCGGACACTAGAGCCTTGGAGAGGGTGGCGAGGAAGTCGGCCATTATATTACTTCCTTAGAAAATATCTCGCCGGAAAGAACTTTTTTTCTCAGCAGTAAATATAATGGACTCCGGCCGTCGCAAGGAAATCGCCAAGCTTCGCTACGAACTGAACTTGCGGATTATTGACTTTGACGAATTGGTAGCAGAGAATGAGAGGTTCACGGCCGAGGTTCGGAAGAATGGGTTTGACAGCGACGACACGAAATTCCTTTTGGCGAATAATAACCGGAAAATGATTCGGGCCAAGTTGGATGTAGAGGAGGCCGAGAAGCGATTGGAGTATATCGAAAATAAGTATTTGACCGATATGCAACGGCGTTGAGTAGTTGCTGGAAATATCTTAACGGGAAAGAACTTTTTTCTTCCCCGTAAATATATGGCGACACTCACACTCCACAACGGTGATTGCTTAGAGGTCATGAAGGAAATCCCAGATAAATCTGTTGATTTAATTATTTGCGATTTGCCTTACGGCGTTCTTAGTAATCAGAATGTTAATAAGGGATTAATGAGAATGGAAAAGGGAATAGCAACTGGTAAAAAAGCAGAAACAGAGAATGGATTACTACAAGGCTGTGCGTGGGACATCAAGATAGACCTCAAGGCCTTCTGGGAGCAAGTCCGGCGTATCCGTAAGAATGACCATTCGGCCACCATTCATTTCTGTAACACGGCATTCGGTAATGACCTCATAAATTCAAATCCAAAGGAATTCCGCTATGATTTGGTATGGGTCAAATCCAACGCTGTCGGGTTTCTAGCAGCCAATAAGAAGCCAATGTCATCGCATGAGATGATATATGTTTTTAGCAAGGCTGGGGCCGCATATAATAGAATTGACATTTTGGGGGGTTACCCAGCGGGAGGAGGTGGTACTAGCACTGCAAACTTTCTCCCAATTGCCGGTATGCCTAATCTTGGAACAACAGAAGCGGGGCGGCGTTGTGTCAAATCCGTTATTGAAATCCCTAACAAAAAGACAAAGGGCGGCCACCCTACCCAGAAGCCCGTAGAACTCTACAAATGGCTTATTGAACGCTACAGCAAACCGGGGGACACAATTCTAGACCCAACATTTGGCTCTGGGAATTCCGTTTTCACTGCATTTGAAATGGGTCGCTCGGCTATAGGGATTGAAAAGGACGAGAAGTTCTACAAGAAGGCGGCCGATAAGCTAGAAGCCTCTTAGTATTCCAATAAAAATATGGGAATACTCCGCCCCCCCCTTTTTAGGGAAACCAAACAGCCGAAAAGGTGGTAGGTGGTTCAACCTACCACTCAACCTACCACTCAACCTACCACTGACATAACACATCATAAATCTTATGATTTTATTAATATTCTAATCATTAGGTGGTAGGTGGTAGGTTGTAAATCAAAAACTAAAAAATTGTTCCCAGAAAAGGGGGGGAAATTGCCCCCCCTTTTTGGGGAGTTTTTATATACAATCAGAAAAGGCAAAAACTACTTACCACCTACCACCTAATGACGGAGATTTTCTCAAAAAACTTTGGATTTACGACGTGTTGTGTCAGTGGTGGATGGAGGTGGTAGGAGGTGGTAGATGGTGGTTGCACCCACCACCCACCACCCTTCCCAAAAAAGGGGGGGTGTATTCCAATAAAAAGAAAAATGTAGGGTGTGTAGGGTCTACCGCAGAGTTGCCCCTCGGGAGAACAAATTTTTGGCCAGAGACCAAAAGATGCGGTAGACCCTACACACCCTACACACCCCCTACACTATTCCAATAAAAAGAATTATACAAGAAATAATAAAATAAGACACTAATAGATATGGATGCTCTAGCAACCAAGGCATTTCCCGATAACTACTCCCAAGAAGTGCTAAGAGTGTTCGAGGCACTGAGTATGACGGACCTCAAGAAATTCTACCTTGTTGGCTCGGCCTCCCTTCGGTCCCAGCAGTATTCGGCCGACTTTGACTGCATGGAAAAGGTAAGGATATCCAATGCTGCCGAAATGGTTCATAATCTCCGGGACGTTGTTAAGAGTCTAAGAGCCATCCCCGACTGCTTCATTGGTGATATCAAATGTGGAGAGGAGAAGGCGTGGGATGTATTCAACGGGAATGCGGCCATTGTAGACGGAAAGGTGCAGAACTTCAATCCAACAGAAAGCAAAGGCCGTCTTGATAATCTGCGGAACCGTAATATCATCGGCCCCAAGGAAGCCAAAGAGGCCGCCGCGCTACTTGACAAGGCAACAACCCGTCTCGGTTTCATCATTGCTAAGAAGACTATCAAATTCCACATTCTCCGCTGGAAACCCCAGCAAATTCTGGAGGGTTTTCAAGAGTACAGAGGCCACCGATTCACTCTAGAGGACGCGGTAACCTCAAGGGGCCTTATAAAGGTAGATGCTGTCGCTAATATTGCCGACCGCTACACAGAATTCTCAACCATTTATGACACTTATCTAAATGGTGAATTAGTATCAGCAAGGGGGTCTAATATCGTCCAAAGCCTATCAGATGATATAATGTTCTACAACAAGACCAACCCCTTTAAAGCCCTCAAGCGCTATTTTGCCCTTGTCAAGTTACGCAAGGATGCCAAGGCCGCCGCTATCTTAGTTCCTATTATGAATTCTGACCTAGGACGCCTCTATCAAATCATAGGCGACTTGCAAACGCTGCGGGGGCTAATGGATCGTCCCAGCTCGGCCTATAATCTCAAGATAATCCTCGGCCAAATAGACGATATGAAGGCACGAATGGGAAATCTGTATCAGCTACGGGACTTTCTCAGCAAGGAACACGACATAATAGGAAGTCTCAACGCCCTTCTTAGCAGTCCGGCCACTTCTATCAAGGGAAAGCTGGATAAACTGATTTCGGAACTGGAGGGAATTAACAACGAAGGGACGGTAAAAATCATAAAGACCACTCTTAAAAATGTCTTCCCCGGCAGTAAATAAATCAAAAACCGGCTCGTAAAAAAGCCCCAAAAATGTTAAAATCATTTTCGTTTACCCGATTTTCCATCGGGGTTCCATAAGTGTTTGGAGATTTATTAAAATTCTCGGGTAAAGGTATATAATGCCCCATCTTAACTTTGAACCCGGCAAGGGCGCAAAACCGATTGCGATTGTCAAAGGCGGCGAAGAGGACGGTAATCTTCTCTATCTTCACGAAGATTCCCCCGATGGATCCAAACCGAAGAAATCCTCCAAGAAAGGCCACGCTATAAATGCTAATACGTATGCGACGGAACTCCGGACAGTCAAGCCCCAAGAACGTGTACGCCTTATGGCCCGGCTGGAGGAGGCAAGGGACAAGGGCCTAGAGCCCGACCAGCTGATAGGCGAGACTGCACTCGGCAAACAATTATACGAGCGCATTCTTTCTGATGAAACCGCTTCCAAAGAAGTCACATTAGAAAGTGGTGCTTTTGAATTGCTTCCGTCGGCTGACCCTAAAAAGCGTGATGTATTTTATATCGCGGGGGCTTCCGGCTCCGGCAAGTCTTATATTGCTAAGGGGCTGGGCGAATACTACCAGAAGCTATTTCCAGATCGTTCCGTCTATCTGATTTCTAAACTTGCGGAGGATGCTGGAACTCTAGACAAAATGAAGCCACCCGCAAAGCGTATCAATATCCAGTCACTTATTGATGATTACCCTAACCTAGACGAGTTTAAGAACTGTATGGTTATAATGGATGATTATGACACATTCACCGGCCCCGCAGAAAAAATAGTCCATAAGTTAATAGATGACTTGGCTACAATGGGTCGCCACACTAACACAACAATGCTCTGTCTTTCTCACTACCTTACTAACTACAAAAAAACCCGGCTCCTCCTCAATGAAGCAACCCATATTGTCGTCTACCCAATGGCTACCTCCTTCCACGCCCTCAACTACCTCCTCAAAACCCACGTTGGAATGACAAAAGACGACATACGGGATTTGAAGAAGATGGGGCGGTGGATTTGCATATTCAAAAATTTCCCGCAGTACATCGTATCGGCAACCCACGCCCGGATGCTGATTAGGGACTAGCCGGGGAGCGTGACTTCATCCACATCATCTTCTGTCTCTTCCTCGGCTTCTACAACCGGTGCCTTTGCGGCCACCTTCACAACTGGATCTGGAATACCAAACTCCCGTCTGTAGGCGACACGAATATCTTCAAAGAATTTCTCAGCACCGGCCCCAAATGTTCTAGTGATTTCTGCTATGCAATCATTAGAAAGGAATGATTTTGGAAGGCATTCGCCTTGAACCTTATTTTCTATATAATTATTGAGCCAAAATGTCGCTACAAATCCCGCCGCCTTGTCCTTCAGTATACGCTTCGCAACCCCGTTGGATATCTTGGGCTTGTGCTTTATGGGTGCTACCTCTTTCTTCAATTTGTGGTCCTTAGAAAGGGGGCTTCCGTGGTTCATCATTCTATTCCATACATATAAAATAAACCTCTTATAGATGTCAGTCCCTTCTGGAGTGCTGCGTTATGCTGGTATTTGGAATGCTTCCAGTACCTACACGCCCGGCCTCTTCGTTCAATCATCCCTTGTCAATAACTCGTTCGCTGTCCTTCAAACTGTTACCGGCGGTGCAGACCCTTCTGTCGCCTTGGCCCCGAACTGGGTAGAATTTCCTCTACCGCCTTCCGGTGATATTACAAGCGTTACAGCCGGTACTGGGCTGAGCGGTGGTGGCTCGGCGGGTAATGTGACTCTGGCTAACGCGGGAGTTATAGCACTAACCCAAGGAACGGGGATTTCTATTTCTGGAACCCCCGCCAATTATACTATTACAAAAACTCCACCATTTCAAGCCACATATTACAAGACAACAAACCAGAATCTAATTGACCCAAATACAGACATAACATTTGATGGACTGGCGGGGTGGAGTAATGGTGGCGGATATATCACACACACCCCCGGAACGACAGCATTTACGGTAGTAATGTCCGGTTTATATCAATTAGAATGGAATGCGAGTATAACAGCAAATGGGGCAACTTGGAATCCGGCGAATAACAAGGTAATTTCTATAGACATAACCCGAACACCAGCAACCGAACAAATCGTTCTATCTCAGACGGCCGTGTGTTCCACGCTGACAAATTACACCCAGAGTTTATGCACTACTTTCTATCTCTTGGCTGGTGATGTGCTGAACTGCCGGATACAAGGAACCTTTGCGACGAACACTCCCTTCGCTACAGCACTAACAAACACTTTTGACCTTAATACTTGGTTTACTTGGAGATACATTAATTAAGCGATGATAGATCAATAAACATCCATCTAAACCCCGGTTATTCCTAACAAGTAGAAATGATAATAGGAAGGCCCCAAAGTTCTAATTTATATCCTTATCCCTCAAAATCATTTTATATTTATATACGAAAGAGGGGAGGGGAGGACAAATACGTCGCACAGCGAAAATATCCCGAGGGATTTAGCAAGTCCGCCGTGTTTTGGACCTTTGAAGAAGCCTTGGCATTTTTGAATAACCTACAGTAGAGATGAGCCTATCGGCTGGAGCAGAAAAACAAGCTGAGGCCTACTCACTAAGCGATGATGATATCCGTGGCTTATTGGGAGGGAATATAGAGATAACCCCGTATTCAAAAATAAAGGACGTGCAGAATATCAACGAACTATTTGATAGTAGGGGTCGCGCTATCATTTTTTATCCACAGCAGAGCGAAAATGTCGGTCATTGGACGGCGATGATAAAGGACGGGCGCCAAATAGAGTTTTTTGACCCGTACGGGGAGCCTCCCGACGCACAGAAGGACGGCCTTTCCAAGAACCAGCTAGAGAAAATGCGAATGGATCACCCAGACTTGACCCGGCTCTTAGAAGAAAGTGGCTGTCACGTTATCTTCAACAAGGTTCAACTCCAGAAACTGGCGAATGACGTGCAGACGTGCGGCCGTCATTGCGTCTGTCGCCTCCTCTATTATAAGATACCGATACAGAGGTATCGGCAGATGATACATAAAACGGGTATGACCCCCGACGAGTTCGTTGTTGCTAAGACCTATAACAACTTGGGTAAGTAAAAATATTTACAGAGTGTAGAATGTCCTACTCGTTTCGCAGTATTGTTGATGGCGGAGCCGATAGCGAGATGATATATTACAACGCTACGATGACCTCCACCAAGACGGCTGACCTTACAGTATCGCAGCCGCCTCAGCCGGTGAAGTTCAACGAAACCCGTGATGCCCCTATTATCAGAGACGCGTCGCTGTACAACTTCTCCATTATAAAATTTACTATGAATGGCCCCGGGCGTGAACTGCCTCTATTCATTCCGCTCATCCAGACCAACGGAACGGTGTCTGTGACTGGCCTACAGACAGACCCAAACCGGACTATTTACAACCTTGCTATTCCCTATCAGCGGACTTGGAACTTCACGAATAATGTGACCGGCTTGGCTGACACTGCCACTATCACTCTGGCCCCCTCAAGCCATGCAATAATATATGTCCCCGAAATTCAAAACACGACGATTGCACCGGTTCCTCAAGTTCCAGCAACGGGAATAGTAAAGCAAGACCTTTCTACCCGGTATTACTGGGTGTATACCTACAGCCATTTCGCCCAGATGGTGAATGATGCCCTAGAGGCGGCGATGGAAGATACCTTCACGGCCTTCAACTTCTTTTGGGGAACACTCCCGACAGCTACCGTTAATCCGTATTTTACCGCCGGTATTCCCGACTTTAACAAGTTTGTTCTAGACCACGATGTGCCTTTCATCAAGTATAATGAATTCACCAAGCTCTTTGAACTCTACGGCGACACGAGGGCTTTCAATATCAGCGGCCAAATTACCTCGCCGCAGAATTACAATATTCGCACTGGCCTTCAAATTGGAACCCAAGCCCCGATACCGGCCTTTGTCCCGACCGTCTATACTGCTGGTGATCCAGCCTCTCCCGCCTCAACGGCCTATCTCCGGCTGTTCTTCAATACGGAACTGATGAACCTTCTCGCAAATTTCAACAATACCTTTATTGGTGCAGTGGGTGGTAGCAGTATTACGTTTCCTATCCCAAATATATCTGGTAACCTCTACTATCCTATTGGCAATTCCACCCCTTTCACCGGTGTGGGTCCTTGGCTTTATTCCTACGAAATCCTATTCACAAATCAACTCTATACGAATATCCTCAACAACAACCCGCTACTGCAAGGCAGCGCGGCGGTCCCTCCTCCAGTCTATAACCCATACTTCCTCATCCCGACGGATCGTCAAAACCTCTACTGGAAAGTCGTCCAAGACTACCGGTCTACGGATGCGATGTGGTCGCCGGTGGCCTCTATTGTTTTTACTTCCGCGATGCTCCCGGTGAAAAAGGAGTATAACTCGGCAATTGTAGATCTGAACGCGGGTAATTTGGGCGGTGGTTCTGTTGGCTCTCAGAGTGCCTTCCAGCCTATCATTACGGATTTCAGTATAGACCAGCAGACCGAAGGGGCCGAGGGCTGGCGCAATTTTACTCAGTACGAGCCTTCGGCAGAATACAGAATGATTTCAATGACCGCCTCCCACGAGGAAATCCGCAATATAGATATCCAAGTCTTTTGGAAGTACCGGCTGACTGGGGAACTCATTCCCCTTACGGCGGCGAACTGCTCCGACATCAATATTAAAATGTTGTTCCGTAAAACAGACTACCGTTCCTAAATTAAAAAGTTGTTATCCTCTCATTTTTTTTATGCTTCCTAAGTATAACAACAATGAGCGCTGACATTGAGAAGTTGGCAGTGTTTGATGACCGCATTGTGCAGACCCGCCCTAAGTACGCCGTGGAGAAGGGGGCGCTGTCCCTCACTAATGCACCTTTTGCGGCGATTTCGCAGTCCCAGTCCCAGCACACCTATAACGTGTATGTTCCCTCCGAGAACGTATATGTCGCCCGTGACATTGACTGGTCCTCTACCGTCTATCTCCAAGTGGCCGTTCGTCTGGCCGACACGGCGGGTGGCCAGTACCCGGTAGGTGAGCCTCTTCTGCAGTTAGGCGTAGATGGCTCTCTGGCGGCCTTCCCGCTGAACTCCCTCTGCGCGACGATGACGGCGACGATCAACGACACCACGGTAACAATTAACTCCCAAGATGTGATGACAGAGGTTCTCCGTCTGACGGACTACAAGCAGAACCGCCTCCAGCGCACTTGCCCGACGATGTTGGACAAGTACCAGCAGAACGCCGATGCTCTGAATGCGACCAACGACCCGATCTCCGGCTATACCAATATGTCCCACGACTACCACGAGCAGCCCAACGGCTCTTGGGCGAACTTGGCCTTCACGAATGCGGCGGGTGCGCCTCTGTCTTCTCTGGCACCCGCCACATCCTACGTGGATGCGAACGGGACGACTGTTAACTTCGTGAATGGTGTCCCCGTATCAACGGACCAAGGCGCTGGTGTTGTCAACGGCCTCTACATCGTGTATCTGCGTTGGCGCACGACGGAGAAGCTGGTGCTGTCTCCCTTTGTATTCGCTGACAGCCACGGCTCCGACACGGGTCTCTTCGGCATCAACAACATCCAGCTCGTGATGAACATGCGTGAGCCAAGCCGGTCGCTGCGTCTGCGTAACAGTACCGTAGGGTCAGCCCAGAAGCTCTACTTTGCGGGTGCCAATACAGCGGCAACTTGGGCGAACCCGGTTCAGTATAACCAGTCCCGGGTCAACGGACCCTTTGAGAACTCTTTTATCAACGTGCAGTTCCTCACGCCCTCTCTTGATATCCCTCTGCCCCCTAAGAGCGTGGTTCCCTACATGGAGTTTCCCCGCTACATCACTCAGCCCCTAACGTCGGCGATGGCTGCCGGTGCGTCCGAGCAGCTTACTTCCCAGACTATCACGCTACCCCAGATTCCCGACCTCCTCATCATCTACTGCAAGGCCCTTGCGGACACGAATACGGTGGCGGCGAATCGCTCGTATGACCCCACTCTGCCCCAGTATGGCTCATCTTATCTGCCTATCGACTGCGGTGTAGATGGTGGCCGCCCTCAGAACCCCTTATCAGTCAACTTTGACAACTTCTCCGGTCTGCTGTCATCTCAGACCCCCGAGCAGTTATACCACATGTCCGTTCGTAACGGCCTAGATGTGGATTGGGACACGTGGTCGGGCCGCGCCCGTGTGCCTTCCGGCTCCGTGGGAGCCACCGTGTCTACGGTGGGTGGCTTCCTCGTGCTGAAGCCCGGCGTTGATCTGACACTCCAGTCCGGCCAAGCGTCTTCGCTGGTGGGCAACTTCACGCTGCAGTTCAACGTGCGTGTTCGAAACACCTTCGGCTTCCCCGTGAACCCCCAGTTGTTCGTGATTACGGCGAACTCCGGCTTTTTTGAATCCGTGCGTGGCTCTTCTCGTATCATAAAGGGCGTTCTGTCTGAGCAAGACATCATCGCCGCACCTCTGGCTCCGGCGGGAACTCGTTCCGGCCTTGCCCGTATGATCGGCGGGAAGATGATGGCTCTGGCAAATCGTTTGGGTTTGTCTTCTAGCGGTGGTGCGTCTAAACCCGCCGAGAAGAAGGAGGAGATGGGTCGCCCTATGGCGGGAGCGGGTAAAAGCCTCTCTGCCCGGCTAATGTGAATTCTCTAAGTTTATTTTCGCATCCCTTAATATAATATGGCTTCACTTGAGAGTTTGAAGAACCCCGTGACGCGCCTAGGTGTCCTTGGAACCGCTGCCTCTCAGTCGGCGTCTTTTCGCCGTAACGAAGTGAATAACGGCGATATTTGGGATGTTACCAAGCAGTATTACCTCAACGATATGGTTTTCTCCGAGATTGATGGTGGTGCTTATGTATTTTCTGGCGGTGCCACTGCGGGGGGCGCTCCCCCCCAAACAAGCATTCTTGGCGGTGTTGATCCAGCGACTGATTGGTTCAACGGGAACTCCGTTTGGGTTCCTTTGGCGACCCTCGGCCCCCGTGTGGTGGAACCGACTGGGGCCCAGAGTGCGACTGCTGCTACGGGTGGTGCTTTTGCCTTCGTCAATTGCAACCTCGAACAAGAGAGTGTGGGGAATGCTACCAACTTTCCCCTTGGTAGTGCGAACTACATGGCCCACGTGCAGTTTACGCTGACCCTCACACCCGTCGCCCCAGCAACCGCAATTCTCGCCGCTGACTGGGCGAATCTCACATTCACCCCTACCGGCGGTACTGCGGCTTCGGCTGTTTCTGTGACCGTTCAGCCTCTGGTAAGTGCGGCTGGAGCAACCACAAACAACGTTTCTCTGTCGGCGTATGTGCCTCTGGCGACCGACGGCACCACGGAATCTATCGATCTGACGGGTGCGATGAACTCCGCTTCTACTGCGACGGTTGCCATCTCCAACGTAAACGTGTCCTATATCCCCGTCATGCCTTAAACGATCAGATTTCCTAAAATAACTTCACTAAGCAGATATGAGTGTTTCCGGCCTCGCCACCCCATTCCAGCGCCTAGCAGCACTGCCTCAAACGATGAATTGGAGGGGAGTATGGTCTATCACCGAAAACTATCTGCTTAATGATGTTGTGGAAGATACAACAAATAATGCTACGTATATATTGACGGGAGTTGTATCTATAGTAGGCGGCCAGAACCCGGTCCAATCGCCGAATTGGTCCGAGCTAAGTGGTACTGCTGTTGGTGTTGCTGGTGTAACAGCCGGTGCTGGAATTGCTGTAGACAATACAATTCCATCCCAACCTCAAATTAGCAATTCCGGGGTATTGCAAATTCAAGGTGCCGTTGGCGTGGTTGTAGATAACACCGATCCGCAACATCCTATAATAAACAGCACTGCTATTCAACATTTGGCTCCCGGTCCCGGTATTTCCATAAATAGCGCAAATCCTATTATTCCGGTTATAGCCAATACGGGTGTTAGGCAAATCATTACCAATCCCGGAAGTGGAATATTAAGCACGGGAGGTTCCACGCCTACGCTTGTCAATACGGGTGTTCTAACCGTAGGCGCTGGTGTAGGAATTCAAACGACACAATTAGGAGGTGCCGTTCAAGTTACAAACACTGGCGTAGGTGCTTTAACACCGGGTCCGGGTATTTCCATCACCGGTCCCTCCATCACACCAACAATTGGCAACTTGGGGGTGCTAACGATTGCAGCGGCCGATAATACCATTACCGTAGATAACACGAATCCACAGCATCCGCTGGTATCTGGCCGGACAAATACCATCACGATTGCGGCTTTCTCATCCCAAGTTACGCCGTCCATTAATATACCCCCCCAGTCAGCCGGAGGCTTAACTTTTAACTTCCCACAACAACAAACCCTATTCTCAGATTATTTTACTAACGGGCCACCAGATCCCACGGGGATATTCATGATTGACTTGACGGCCGCGACATTTTCCTTTGGCGCTCCGGGAGTCATAGGATCTAGCAATACACTTGAATTGGCGCTTATTAGTGCGACTTCGGCTTACGTAGCAACACCAGCTGGTATAAATACTGTCTACTTCCCCTTTGGAAGCACTACACCCATTGCTGGTAACCTACCACAGTTCTATGTTGATATTGAAGCAGCCCGGACAGCGGGAGTAACTACTCCAATTGGTATAAGAATTACGAATAATACTAATCTCTATTTTAGAATGAGCAGTTACGGGACTATCACAGCCCAATATTTTCCCCTAGGCTTACAGTAGAAGAATGTCGCAAGATATACAAAATGAACTAAGGAACCCATTAGAGCGCTTAGCGGTACTCCCGAACATGATGAGTTGGCGTGGCGAATGGAACATAGATGACGAATACTACCAGAACAACGTCGTAACGGACCCGATCAATACTGGTTCGTATATCTATACCGGATTTTCTGCGGCTATTAGAGGAGGCGACCCGCCTTCCCAAGTTATTGGGCCGTCTATCTGGACTGCGTTTGGCTCAACGGTCGCCGCTGGAGTGCAACAACTGAAAGAGGGGGAGGGAATTCTAATAGACGGATCCGATACTATTCCCACTGTTTCTAATACGGGTGTTCTAACAGTATCGACAGACGGTGGTTTACAGAATATAGGGACCAATCAATTTCCCGTACTCACACTTGGGAATGCCCTTTCACAAGTGCAAGGAGGCTTGGGGATTACTATAGACAATACGAATCCAAACCAGCCTAAAATAGACAATTCGGGAGTGCTAAATATTTTTCCGGGTGCTGGAATTTCTGTAACGGGTCAGAATGATTTGACCGTGGCTAATACGGGAGTTGTTTCCATAAGTGTAGCGCCCGGTACAGCCTTGACCATAACAAATCCCGGGCAAAATCCCACGATAAACAATACGGGATTAGCGAGTATAACACCAGACAATGTAGGAATAGAACTAGAACCCGGGCGACCGGCAAATGAGCCACAGTTGAATAATACCGGGGTCATTTCCATAAGGCCTAATAACATAATAGTAACTGGTTCCGGTAATAATATATTAAGTATGTTCAATCCAGTCAAGTCACTTGTATTCAATGCCCAGAATTTGGTAATGACCCCTCCCTTCATGGGTGGCGGCGCTCCGACAGATGCCACAATCCCTATTACCCAAACCTTGGGGACCTTCTGGGAGTCCGTCTGGAATAATGGGCCTCCTTTTGGTTTGCCTTCCGGGACTTTTCTAATGAATTTTTCCTTGAAATTTCGCTCCTACATGCCACCCACCTCTGGTGGCACGTCATCTATAACATTAAGTATCTGGTTGCAAGATAATACCAACGGCTTAGTAGAAATAGGGCCGTTCCAGTTTTTATCTGGAAACGGTACTAATAATTTTCCATTTAGAACGTTTGTCGTTACCGATATTGCTGTGAATGTGAACCAAAACTTAGGATTCCGCAGATTGACCGGCTTACGTCTACAAATAACTAGACTAGGGGGACCCGTCTTCGCAGCTTTAACACTAGACTCTTCTGGCCCTTGCTATGCGACGTGGTTTAATCAAAATGTGCCTTTTCCTTATCCGCAACCCCCTATCCCTCCTATTCAGCTCCCGGCTTGAGTTTGACCTCCAGTTCAACACTATTGTTGATTATATTACTAAGATTTTGCTCTAGACTATCAATATATTTACGATTCTCACCAAGGCTCATAGCCTCATTCCAGTCGTGCTGATTATTAAGATAGCCTTCAAACTCCCTAATGTTATGAGATACCTTCTTAAGGTTTTTCACAACAGATATCAGCCAAGGTAAGGAGATCTTGATTTCTATTTTGTTCATCTCTACTAGATGGCGATACATTTATCGTATATGCAACAAATGGCTGCGGCGGCCTACGAAAAAAATCCTCCAAGAGAAGTAGGTGGATTCAAGTTACTAGCAGATACACCGACACTTAAATTTTATTCTGCTGGTAGACTTATCATCGTTGCTGTAAGAGGGACAGACGACGCAAGGGATTTCTCCGCTTGGCACCTAGTAGCTTTGGGACAACTGGATAACTCGTCTAGGTACCAAGAGGATCTACAGAACCTTATTGAATTCCAGAAGAATTATCCTATGAGCGAATATACTTATATCGGCGTAGGTCATTCCTTGGGTGGTGCTATAATTGATAGGTTTCTTCGTATGGGGCTTCTCCGTAATGCCTTGTCTTATAATGCGGCCCCGGAGCCTCAAGAATTAAAGGGCAATCCAGTGCATCGCCGGATATACCATGAGGACGACCCCTTATACAAAATAGCCGGAAGGTTTATCCCGCGTATTGAAGTTCGGAAGTCACGGGATCCATTCTGGCTCAAGTATCTACGAAATTTTGTCCCTCTAGGAATTGCGAAAGCATATAACGCGGTAATAAAGCATAAGTTGCCTACCTTCCAAGGCGGGGTAGGTGCGTCGCCCCAATATACACAAGGCCTTACACCATCACAAAAAAAGAAGCAAGTGGCATTTATAGAAGAATCAAAAAAGGCCTATCAATCAACGGGTAAGGTTGAAGATAGGCCAAAGGTATCTAATAAGCCCACAAGGCGCAGTAAGCACGTTGTAAAATTTGAGAAGAAATACGGGTTTCCAATAACGGATATAGACAAGGTAAAGAAGGCCTTTGAAGACGTAGACGTTGATACAATTCTATCAAAAGGCGCTGGGGCCTATGGTTCATCTGGTTCTCGTCCTAATGTATCAATAGCCCAATGGGCTTACGCTCGTCTTGCGTCGGTATTGACTGGGGGGCCATCCCTTCGCATTGATAAGGGCTTGGTGGGTCCCGAAAGTATGCAGAAAATCCAAAGCGGTTCTTCCTAATTGGTCAATCGTCAACGATTTTGCACTTTTGTTTCTCCATTCTGGAGCGATGTTTAAAAGAGTTAGTATGTTGGTCCTTTCGTCCATTTGTCGTTTCTAACCCACATTCACACTTCACGACAACTTTTGAGAGTTCGGACAGTTTTCTCTTACGCTCATAAATTTTCTCCAACCGTTGGGAGTCTGTGACAAATGAACGGTTATGATTCAAACAGAGAGGATTATTCAAATCCTTTACAATATGGATATTTTCCCGTCGCCTCATATCCTCCCGTGATGTGAAAATGAATTCTTCTACAAGAATAATCTTTACTCTATCCCATCCTATTTTATTTATATGAGAGTATACCTTATTGTTCTTCATGCACTCCTCCTTGCTATCTGTCTTGTGCGAGTGATAGCGTGCGGATAGATACTTCTGTACTGTTGAACCATAATAAAAGTGTCCGTCGTCGCAATACAACTTATATACCTTTGCCATCATTACTTTTTGTTGGTTATTATCGTTTTCCATCTGTTATTATTATGCTTTTACCCTTTAAACCGTAGATATTTACACGGGAAACATCTAATAATCACTTACTTTTAGTTATTTACCGAGTAAATATC
>SXGQ01666224.1_pt1 | contig 16070 bp, 17 predicted proteins | sample 3178371 | NCBI WGS metagenome assembly SXGQ01 (sample SAMN11356859, study PRJNA531348) | freshwater metagenome | isolation source: freshwater sample F1-20 | place: China: Fuxian Lake, Yuxi | collected 2017-12-25
GCACTCACGCACTCACGCACTCACGCACTCACGCACTTTCCCCCTCGGCACGAAACCTGAACTGCCTTCCGCGCCAATCACTTGCGACCCGCAACCAGGAGATCGCGATCATGGCCGGCAAGCGACCCGATCAGCACAACATCGACCCGCGCGAGGCGGGGTCCACGGACTACAAGACCCTGCCGCAGTCGGGCCACGGCAAGGGCAGCCAGGAGGACGAGATGCTGCGCGACAAGCAGCACCTGGCCCAGTCCATGGCCGACGCCCACGTCCCGTTCAACCCCGGCCGGCCCGCCCCCTCCGTGCACGCACGCGCGGGTGAGCCCATGCAGGCCGACGGCGCCGGCCGCGACGAAGGCAAGGAGCGCGAGCGCCGCGGCAACACCGACCCGCGCGACGAGGGGGTGGGCGCATGACCATGGAGCGCACCGGCGGCCCCGGCCCGCGCAAGGAGGTCGGCGACGCCGAGAGCTCGCGGCTGCACCCGCCGCACGTGACCGAGAACGACCACGGCGCGCCCCTGCAGGCCGACTCGCCGGCGCCCAACGACGTGGCGGCATCGCCGTCCACCGCCCACGGCCACGACCGCGTTCCCGCCCACCGCGAGGTGTCGGACGTGGACGACGAGAGCGCCTACGACCGCCGCCCCGGCGAGCACAAGGACCGCGCGGAGACGGACATGCCCTGAGGCTGGCCGGCCCGGCACGAAGCCGGGCCGCCGTGGAAGCGCGGCGAGGACGCGGAGGGTGGCTGCCCTCCGCGTCCTCGCGTTCGTGCGTGGCGTGCGCTGCGGGCAGCAGGCGCCGGCCTGGCGCCCGGCGGCGCGCACGGAACGCCCCGTTTTCACGCGCTCACGCGTGCTGGAACGGGGCTCAACCCGTTTTCCCCAGCGGGTTTGTGCGCTCCGCCCGCCCGCCCGCCCCGCCCCCCCACAGTCCTCTCCGTCCGTAACACCCTGCTACGCTGGCCGCTTCGACGCGAAGAGCTGTCAAGCCCGTGACCGGCGCCGCACCCACCGTTATCTTGGGCACCCTGCATCCATGGCCCGGCGGCGGGCAGCCTCTCCACGAGACCCGCTGTTCAACCTCCCCCCGGGGTTATCGGGGGAGGTGCGCGCCCAGGCGAGCGGAGGGGCGCTCGCCGGACCCATGCGCCGGCCCGGATCCATCCGGCCACCCCCACATCTTGTGTCGTCCGACCGGCTCGTGTGCCCCTGAAGGTGCCATCCTGGCGGTCCGCAGCCCCGGCTTTACCCCGGACGTACCCGCCATCCGTTCCCACGAATCCCCGGATTGCCGCGCAGGGACTGAACGATCGCTCGAAACGCGTGGCGTGGGGTAGTATGGCATGCACGTTGCCAGGCGCACACGAGGCTTGACCCACTACATGTAGTGGTCTTAGGTTGATCCCCCGCTAGATGTGGTGCGCGGCAGGCGCCGGCTCCGAACCGGGAGCACACCGCGCGAATGCTGGATCCACATCAGGATTTTGCTCGTTTTTCGCCGTCTTGTCGTCCGCGTAAACCCAGTTCCAGGAGTCAGCCTGATGAACCCTCCCTCCCCCTCCACCACCCCGGTGGTCGCCGGCGTGAACCTGCCCCGCGCCGAGCTGAGCGACAACGCCCGCATCGTCCTGGCCAAGCGCTACCTGCGCAAGGACGAGAACGGCAAGCCCGTGGAGGAGCCGGAGGAGATGTTCTGGCGCGTGGCCACGACCATCGCCGCGGCCGATGCCAAGTACGGCGCCGGCGAGGACGAGGTGCGCGCGCTGGCCAAGGAGTTCTACCTCCTGATGACGCGCCGCCTGTTCGAGCCCAACTCGCCCACGCTCATGAACGCCGGCCGTCCCCTGGGCCAGCTGAGCGCCTGCTTCGTGCTGCCCGTGGACGACGCCCTGAGCAACGGCCGCAGCGGCGTGTACGACACGCTGCGCTCCATGGCCATGGTGCACCAGTCGGGCGGCGGCACGGGCTTCTCGTTCAGCCGCATTCGCCCCGAGGGCGACCTGGTGAACTCCACCACGGGCGTGGCCAGCGGGCCCATCAGCTTCATGTCGCTGTACGACTCGTCTACCGAGGTGGTGAAGCAGGGCGGCACGCGCCGCGGCGCCAACATGGGCATCCTGCGCGTGGACCATCCCAACGTGGAGCAGTTCATCGACTGCAAGCAGGACATCACCAAGATCACCAACTTCAACATCTCCGTCGCCATCACCGACGCGTTCATGAACGCCGTGCGCCGCGGGGAGAGCTACGACCTAGTCAATCCGCGGACCAAGGAGGTAGTGGGGCAGCACGACGCGCGGCGCATCTTCGACAAGATCGTGCAGAACGCGTGGAAGACGGGCGAGCCGGGCGTGTTCTTCATCGACCGGGCCAACTTCTACAACCCGGTGCCGCACCTGGGCGCGTACGAGGCCACCAACCCCTGCGGCGAGCAGCCCCTGCTGCCCTACGACGTGTGCAACCTGGGCAGCGTGAACGTGGGCGCCTTCATCCGCGGCGACGTGCCTTCCAGCGAGCCCTGGTACGACCGGGTGGACTGGAAGGAGTACCGCCGGGTCACGCGCCTGAGCACGCACTTCCTGGACAACGTCATCGACGCCAACCAGTACCCGCTGCCGGAGATCACGGACCTGGCCAACCGCATTCGCCGCATTGGCCTGGGGGTGATGGGCTTCGCGGACCTGCTGGTGCGCCTGGGCATTCCGTACAACAGCGAGGAGGGCGTGGAGGTGGGCCGGCGCATCATGGAGTTCCTGGACGAGGAGTCCAAGAAGGAGTCCGAGCGCCTGGCCGAGATCCGCGGCGCCTTCCCGGAGTGGGAGCAGAGCATCTGGGGCCCGGACGAGACGGCCGCCCGCGCGCCCAACGGCGAGCGCATTCGCCCCATGCGCACGCTGCGCAACTGCAACGTGACCACGGTGGCGCCCACGGGCACCATCAGCATCTTCGCGGGGTGCTCGTCGGGCATCGAGCCCCTGTTCGCCGTGGCGTTCATGCGCAACCAGGCCGGCGCGCTCATGCCCGACGTGAACGAGGACTTCGTCAAGGCGGCGCAGGACGGCGGCTGGTACAGTGCCGAGCTCATGGAGCGCATTGCCCGCGAGGGGCACATCCACTTTGCCGAGGTGCCCGACGCCGTGCAGCGCGCGTTCAGCACGGCGCACGACATCACGCCCGAGTGGCACGTGCGTATGCAGGCGGGCTTTCAGGAGCACTGCGACAGCGCCATCAGCAAGACGACCAACTTTCCCAACGAGGCCTCGGTCGACGACGTCCGCAAGATCTACGAGCTGGCGTTCGACCTGGGCGCCAAGGGTGTGACGGTCTATCGCGACGGCTCGCGGGACGGGCAGGTGCTGTCGACCGGCGCCACCAAGACGCCGGCACAGCAGGCGGAGGACGCCGTCAAGGCGGCCGAGGCGGCGGCCCGCGTGGCCGAGGTTGCGGAGCGCAACGCCAAGCTGGAGCGCGAGGTGGCGCGGCTGCGGGCCGACCTGCGCGACAGCGAGCACCAGGTGGCCCAGGCGCGCCGGCAAAAGCGCAAGCGTCCCAACGTGCTGCAGGGCACCACGCGCAAGATGAGCTCGCCCCTGGGCGACGTGTTCGTGACCATCAACGAGGACGGCGAGCACAAGCCCTTCGAGGTGTTCGCCACGCTGGGCAAGGCGGGCAGCGTGGCCATGGCCGACGTGGAGGCCATCGGCCGGCTGATCTCGCTGGCGCTGCGCTTTGGCATCCCCGTGAACGACGTGTACCAGCAGCTGCGGGGCATTTCGTCGGACCGCGCCATCGGCTTCGGCGACAACAAGGTGCTCTCTGTGCCCGATGCCATCGCCCAGGCGCTGGGCCTGCGCGAGCGCGAAAAGGCGGGCATTCAGCAGGAGCTGATCCCGGAGGTGGTGGGCGGGCAGACGGAGGTGGTGACGCTGCCCGAGGTGCTGGACGTGCAGCCGCAGCTGCCCCTGCACAACTACGAGACCGAGGCGCAGACCTTCATGGGTACCTGCCCCGACTGCAGCAGCCAGCTGGAGTTCGCCGAGGGCTGCAAGAAGTGCCACGCCTGCGGGTATTCCGAGTGCGGCTGATTTGCGGCTGATGGACGAGGCCCGCGGCTTCCGGAGCCGCGGGCCTCGTTGCGACGGTCCGGTTCCGGACATCTTGCCTTCACGGGGCCCGCCTGACTGGCCCCCGACACGCTTCCCTAGGAGCGTTTTGACGCCCTCATCCGGTAATTTGGACGGCTGGGGAATCCAGCGGGTCGGATTGCCATCAGGAACGTCAGCATATTCAGCTACCGATGGCGCACGGCATTCAAGAAACCGCCGGAGACAAGCAGATGGTTCGCAAAAGTGGTAGCGAGGTGAACGCCAGCAACCGGTCAGAAGCGGGCGAACGGACAGCGCTGCTACCTCTCACGCCGAGCTACGACAATACGGACCACAGGGTATACTATGATGCCCTCGAATCCGCTCTCAGTGGCGACTACAGCAAGGGCATACGCAACATTGCTTTGACAGGCAGTTACGGAGTTGGTAAGAGCAGCATTCTTCAGAAAATAGCCGAGCAATACCACGACCGGGTGGTTCAAATCTCGCTTTCGACTCTTGGCTTCTCCGATGAGCCAGTCGACGCAGGTCCGCAGCAAGCCAAGCCACTCTCGACGACAAATCTAATCCAGAAGGAGATCGTCAAGCAGCTTCTGTATCGCGAAAATCCTGCTAGAACACCTGGTTCCCGCTTCCGTAGGATCGGAGGATTTCAGTTCTGGCGAGAATTAGGGATCGCGCTGCTCGCGGGGTTCGTAATCGCACTCGTGTTCTACCTCACCGGCTGGTCCGTGCAGCTTGCTGAACTCGGGCGGCCGGACCTTAAACCGGGTATAGGTATCCAAACGGTCGTGCTTGTCGCGGCATCCTTATTCGTACTCGCAGTTAGGGCTTTGTCCCACAACCGAATCCGGATCGAAAAGGTTTCAGCGGGCGCAGCAACCATCTCGCTCTCACAAGAATCTACTTCATTTTTTGACCAGTATTTGGATGAAATCGTCTACTTTTTTGATGCCACGCGCCACGATATCGTAATTTTTGAAGACATCGACAGGTTCGATGATCCACACATTTTCGAAACCTTGAGAGCACTTAATACTTTGCTGAACGGAGCGAAGCAGCTCCGATCGCGGAACATTCGGTTCATCTACGCCATCAAGGATAGCATCTTCGATGAACTTGGGACGCGCGGGACACATCAGGAGGACAACAGAGACTCTTCAGACAAACACGACACTGCTCAACTTGCTTTGGCGAGGGCGAACCGAACCAAGTTCTTTGACCTCGTCATACCGGTGGTCCCGTTCATTACCCACCGCAGTGCTCGCGACCTGATGACCAAACTCATGGGAGGTCTTGAGCACCGCGTCTCACCTGAACTCATCGATCTTGCAGCGCGCCACGTCCCCGACATGCGGCTGCTCAAGAACATTCGGAATGAGTTCGTAATTTTTAGCCAGAAGGTGCTTGCTCGCGACCCAGGAGGACTCGATCTAAATCCTGACTCTCTGTTCGCCATGATTCTATACAAGAGCACGCACCTTTCAGATTTCGAGACGGTTCGAACTGGAAGCAGCAATCTCGACACCCTCTATCAATCCGGGAGGGATCTCGTTAGCCAGAACATTGCACGATTGAATGCAGAAGCCCGTAACGCACGTCGCCAACTGGCGGCAATCGATTCTGCTGCTGATCGGAGCAAGACCTTGGGCGGTGCCCTGATTGATTACATCGACCGTGTAGTTCGGCATCTCGGCGGGACGATAGTATCGCAAACATTTGACAACGTGACAATTGAGCCGGAGGGATTCCGAAGTCTGAGATTCTGGCAGAAGCTTGCCTCAAGTGGTAGTCCGCTGATAGTGGGCATTCGCTCTGGTTACCAGCAGCATCAACTCACATTCACTCGCGCAGATCTCTCTGCGGCGATCGGGGATCCGATCTCGCCCCAAGCTTGGCAAGATAGTGAGCGAGCGTCACTGCAAGAGCAACTCAGCTCGAACAGTAAGCAGCGAGATTTCCTCGCGCGTGCTGACATGGACGATCTGATGACCGGCGAGCGGTTCACCGTCAAACACAGGGATGGCACCGAGAAGTCATTCCGTCAGCTCGCCAGCGACTATCTTGGCTCCGAGCTTGCGCGCCAACTTGTTGAAGCGGGTCACATCAACCGTGATTTTACCCTGTACACCTCGACCTATCACGTCGACAGGGTTAGTTCGCAGGCCATGAACTTTATTATGCATAACGTCGATCCCAACATTATGGACGCGCACTTCGAGTTGACGGACGGCGACGTTGAGGCGGTCATTCGGGAGCGTGGCGAGTCTACGCTTCGCGAACGAGGGATGTACAATATTTCAGTGCTCGACCATCTACTGGGAAAGGACGATCCTTCTGCTGATTTGCTTGTAGCTTCTCTGCAATTGTATGGGGAAGATCAGCAATCCTTTCTTCAAGCATATCTTGCTGACGGCAGGGAGAAGGGCGCCTTGATACGCAAACTCGCCAGATGGTGGCGTGTGCTTACCTTCATTGTCTCGGAGGTAGAGGTCGACGATAACGCTCGCGTCGACCTGCTCAATGTTGCTCTGGAGAGCGCGGCCACTGATGTCCAGTACAGAGTGGATAGCAACTTTCGAGACTACCTCCAAGACAACTATGCCGACCTGCAGGTCTTTATCTCGACTTCGACCAGTGCCGAAACGGCCGCCCGGATCGCAGATCTCCTTGAAAGTGCGGGGGTGAGTCTGTCAGCATTGGCGCCGCTCGCCGACACCGTCAGACGCGCCGTGGTCGCCAAGCGTCGATACGAGGTGAGTCGTGACAATCTGGTGCTAGCCCTTGCTGGTGAGGAGGATCTCGCGCTGGACTTCATTCGTGGACGCGATTTGCTCGTCTACGATCACGTGCTCACTAATATGAGTTCCTATCTTGCGGGATTTGTCGGTGACGACAAGTGGCCCCATACCATCAGAACCAATGCTGAATTCGTGGACATTCTCACAGGTGTGCTGGAGGTGGACGATTCTCACCTTGAGGCCATCGTAGACTCCGCGTCTGCTGAATGTCGTGTAGTCGATCTCAATGCAATTGCCCAAACAGCGTGGCCCGCACTCGCGAAGTCCCGCCGTTTCCCGGTCACCTCCAGCAATGTCAAGGCATATATTGATGCGATGGGGGCGATCGATGAGTACCTCGCTGCTCATATTGCTAGCGCTAGAGAAATCGAGGCCGCCGGAATGGATGACGCTTCGAAGTCGGTTCTCGCCGAGAAAGTCCTTGCTGCGCGTGATGTGCTTCCGCAACCTGAGCTTCGTGTCGACCTTGTAGTGAGCCTTGATCTCAAAGATTGGCTCCCGGCGGAGTCGGTGGAAGCCGAGCCGGGACATCTGATTGGGTTACTGATCGAAAACAGAATTATCGCCGACAACGCAGAGTCGTTCGCGCTCAAGCTCGCCACCGATTGGGGCACACGCGAGTTCGCGATCAGCAAGTCGGACAAATTCACTTCCTACATGACACCAGCCGAGGTATCATTCCGCGACATCACTCCGCTGCTGCGGAGCAAGCTCATCTCTCCTGAAGTCAAGTCCGAGATCCTTCGTCGCCTTTCGGAATTTGGTACATCTGCCAGCCAAGAAACGCTTACCGTTGTCGCCGAATATGCAGTTGCTACAGAGTTCAAGTTATCGTTGGAGGATGTAAGTAGAATCGCGAACGTACGGGTAGCGACAACGCTCGTTCTGCGCCTTCTCGAGCCTCTACTTGCCGAACTCACACTAGCGGAGGTCGCATCGGTGCTTAGGTCGCTTGGAGGTGAGTATCCGCAGCTCATTGAACGCAATGGAAAGCGCCCGAATCTGCCTGACACCGCGTCTGACCGCGCGCTCGTGCACCGGCTTAAGCAGCTCGGAACCGTAAGCACCATGAAACCCTCTGGAGGGAAACTCCAGATCAACATGAAGCGACGGTAGTAGGTGATTGACCATGGTCGATTCTCTCTGGATTCAGCGTGCCTGGACGACTACGACGTCGAGCATGGACGTGTCCACGCACTGCAACTATAGAAAGTACGAACTGGACGTGCGTTGAACGTGAAAGTGGCAGCCGCGGGACTCCTCTTCCGCGGCGGCTGCCACGATGTGCGGGTGACGGTTGGGTTATCGGGTGAGCCGCCGCACCACCTCTACCGCCCCGCGCTTGTACACCGTCAGGCACACCAACTCGCCCGCGGGATCGATCACCTCCCAGTTCCGGCTCCGCTCCTTGCGCCGGATGGTGTAGCCCTGCTGCGGGGCGGCGGCGGGAGCCTCGGGCTGGCGCTTCTTGGTCATCGTACCCTCCGATCCTCTTGACCCGTGCCGCCCGGCAGGGCTACCGTTGTGGTGCGGGCGGTCCTTCGGGGTCGTTCGCGTGAGAGGCTGGCCGTACTTCTTGACGGGAGGGCGGCCAGCCTTGCTTTTGTCCCTGCGTGGAAATAACCTAGTACCGCGCGGGTGAAAAGTCAATACCCTGGTACCGAATCGACCATGGATTTCAAGGAGGCGACGGACATCCTTTGGGGCACTCAGCCCGTGACCGCGGCCGACATGGCGGAGCGGCTCGGGAAGGATCCGCACACGATTCGCCGCGCGCGGATGAGCGGGCCGAACGCGCGCTCGGCGCCGAAGGGGTGGGAGGCGGTGGTGGCGGACTTGGCGGAGAAGCACGCGGAGGAACTGGAGCGGCGGGTGATCGACCTTCGCGCTCTCGCCCGAGAGCTGCGCGCGCGCTGACGGCCGGGGCTGCACCACGCACAACGGGGAGCACGGCAGCCGATGATCCAATACCTCCGGATGCTGGTGGCGACGGTGGCTGGCCTACTGGCGGTGCTGGTGGTTTCCTTGTTGGTCAGCAACTACATACACGCCGAAACGCAGGGGACGGTGCCGCTGGAGAAACTGGCGCACCGTGGCACCGCGCTGGAGCGGTCTGTCGCGAGATCGGTTGCTGATTCGCTGGCTGCGCAGCCCAACCTACCGCCGTGGATGTGGTATGCGCGCAGAGAACGCTCGGCCGACGGCGACACGATCCGGTTCCGGATCTACCGCGCAAAAGACGCGAACGTCCTGGGGCGCATGCTCCGCCCCCAGCCCGTGATTGCAGGGGGCGCCGTCTACGTGGTATCGACGCGCGAGCTCCACGGGCCCGGCATCGGCGTACGCTGATTCGCGCGCGGCAAAGCTTCGGCACTAGCCAGAGAGCTATAGAGGTTGAGTTTCCAGACGCTTCCCCCTGCGTTGATGCACCCGGCCAACAATGGGTTATCTTGGGTTGAACCCTGGCCCGGGAGTGACCATGACGGACATCCTCGAGCGGATCACCATCAACCCAGCCGTGCGAAGCGGAAAGCCAGTCGTTCGTGACACACGCATCACTGTGTCCGACGTCCTGGAGTATCTCGCGGGCGGCATGACGCCCGACGAGATCCTCGCGGATTTCCCAGATCTGGATGCGGACGACATCCGCGCGGTGCTGGCGTTTGCCGCACAGCGCGAGCATCGCCTGTTCTCCGTCTCGTGAAGCGGCTCTTCGACGAGAATCTGTCGTTCCGGCTTGTCGCTGCCCTGGTAGACATTTGTCCAAAACGCGGACGAGGCCGCCGGCAGGGTGCCGGCGGCCTCGTCGCGTTGCGCTGCTTCGCCGGGCGCGGGTCAGTAGAGCAGGGCGACGGTAAAGCGGTCGTTCTGGTCCGTGAGGGTTCCGGGCTCGGCGGTCAGCGATACCGTGAACTCGCCGTACTCGCCGGTCGTAGGCAGAAAGCCCGTCGGCAGCATCACGTGCTGCGCGGCGTGGTTCGCGAGGAGCTGAATGCTGCCGATCCAGGTGTTCTTGATGTACAGCCGCACCCGCAGCATCGCGCCCGGCGACTGCGCGTACGCGGTGCCCGACACGGCGACGATCACCGTCTCGCTGCTGGGCCACTTGACGTCGGCGCTGATGGGCAGGGGGCCGGCCTGGTCGATGATCACCGGAAAGTCCATGCGTACGTCTCCATGCAGGTCGTGGAATGGACGCCGGTCCGGTGCGGACGTCCCGGCCGTTCCATGGTCGTCGTCATCGGGTCCACGCGGCGTCAGTAGATCAGCGCGACCTGGAAGTAGTCGTTCTGGTCCGTGAGGGTGCCGCTGTCGCCGGCGGAAAGCGTCACGGTGCACGGGCCAAACTCGCCCGTGCGGACAAAGAAGCCCGTCGGCAGGGCGATGTGGGTCTGGGCCAGGTTGGCAAAGACCTGCAGCGTCTCCGTCTTGTCGTTGATGGACAGGTTGACGGTGAGCAGGGTCTGCGGCGTTTGCGCGAACACGGAGCCCGACACGGCGATGACCACCGTGTTGGTGCTGGGCCACTCGAGGGTCGTCTTGATGGGAAGCGGTCCGGCCTGATCGATGATCACGGGAAGCGCCATGCGCGGATCTCCAAGGGGTGAGCGGAACGCGGGGAAAGACGGCCCGGCCAGGATGCACGGCCGGCCGCGGCGGACGCGGCCGAGGGCTCAGTAGATCAGCGTCACGGTGAAGCGGTCGTTCTGGTCCGTGGTGGTGCCCGCAGCGGCGTTGAGCGTGACGGTGACCTCGCCCTGCTGGTTCTTCACGGCGTAGAACCCCGTGGGAAACCCCACGTGCGTGGTCGGCTGGTTGGCGTACATCTGCAGCGTGCCGATGGCCGTCGCGTCGAGCGACACCCGGACGGAGAGCGGGGTGTTGGGCTGCTGCGCCCACGCGGAGGCCGACACCGCCACGAGCACGGTGTTGCTGCTGGGCCACTGGACGGTCTTGGAGATGGGGAGCGGACCGGCCTGGTCGATGATCGTGGGCGACACGCGGGGCTCCTTGCGGGGAACGTGGAAAGAACGTGCGACGCCACGATACATCCGCGGCGCGCACGCTCCAAGGACTTTGTTGTGGCCGATTTTTCCCGCCGGACCGATGGCGACCTCGCGGCTCCCGGCAGCACGCAAACCCGCACCAGCACGGGCCCGCCGCGTCCGTGGCAGATTCGCACGCGATCCGTCAACGGACGGTTTTTCGCGCGAATGCGGCCTTCTCCTTCGCGGGCTCGTCCACCCGTGTGCCATGCATGGACCGCGTGCGGGCCCGGTTACATGTCTGGATCCCGGCCGTGCAGGGGCGCGATCACGGCTTCTTCGATGGCGGTGACGAGCACGGCCAGCTCCGTGCTCCAGCCGGCCAGGCCCTGCGACGCCGTGCGCACCGTATCGCGCACCTCTGCGGGAGCGGGCATGCCCTCCACCGCGTATCGCAGCACCATGAAGTAGCGCCGGAACGCATCCAGGTCCCCGTCCACCTCCACGGGGTCGGCTTCCTCCTCCCAGTGCGCGGCGCCCGGCACCAGCGCCGCCACGCCTCCCGCGATCTCGCGGAACAGGTCCACCACGTCGTCGCCGATGAAGTCCCGCAGGTGCGCGTGGTCTCCCGGCGCGTCGCGGGGATCGTCCCGGTGCGCTTCGTACCACGCCTGCAGCGGCGCCAGGTGCGCCCAGCCCGCCTCCACGTGGTCCAGGACGTCGGCGAACAGGGGCCGGATGTCCGGATGCAGCCGGCGGGCGCGATCGCGTGCGTCCTTCCACGACGCCATGTGCAGGGTGTGCACGGGCTCCGCGCGGCCCGCGTCTGCCGTGGCCGCGGGGAGCGGCGGGACGGGGACCCGGTCCACGCGTTCCTGGGATTCCGGGCTGCTGCCCAGCGTGTGGCGCCCGCCGCTGCCATGCGCGGGAATGGGAGCCTCCGGCTCGATGGGGAGCGCGGGCATCAGTTTCCGCTCCCCAGCATGCTCATGCGCAGGAATGCCGTGCTGGGCGCATTCGGATCCGGAGGCGTCGGATTTGTCGCCGACGGAGCGGGTGTGGGCTCGTCCTCGCTCGGTGGCGCGGGGCAGGGTGGCTCGGTTTGGATGTTCATGCGCCAAGAGTACGGTTCGCCTCGTGCGGGCGAAACGTGGATTGGTGGCGCATTGTGTCAGTGCACGTTTGTGGCTGATTTGGTGTGATGCTGGTAGATTGGACCGACCGTGTCCGCTTTTTCCACTCACACCGAAGGGGTTCCAATGAAAGCAATGCGCGTGGCGATCGGGCTCATGCTGGCGGTGGGCGCCGCGGGATGCACGAGCCAGTCGTCTCCCATCCTGCCCGCGGATGCGTCGTTCGATGGTGGCCACACCATTGGCGGCGGTGCACGCCAGCAGGATCCCGAGGAACAGCCGACGATCTCTGCCGACGCAGGCGGCCACACACTCGGCGGTGGCGCTGGCGTGCCGGCGCCTCCCGAGACGCAGTCGACAACCGGCGACACCACGGGGCGCGGTGGGCACACGCTGGGCTCGGGGGGCTGAGAGAAGGCCCCCGGGCGGATTCAGTCTGGGGCTTTCTTCCATGCCTTTAGCTTGGCCGTCAAGTCCCGCACGACGGCCAGGGTTCGGGGCGTCGGCGGGCGGTCGATATGCGCACGGCCGACGGATTCGCGAAGCGCCGCTCGCATCTCGGCAGCTTCACGAACAAAGCTGGCCTCGGCGCGCGTCCTCGCCGCTCGCTCCGCCTCGTCCGCATACTGGCGTGCGCGGTCAAATCCGCCTGCCGTCCGCCACGCCTCTGCAAGGTGCAGGAACACTGGCGCGGCGTATTGGTCGTAGATCGCCACCAGTTCGAGTGCCGCATGCTCCGCGTCCTTCAACCGCGCAGTCCTGCCGGCTCCGGCCGCGGCCCACGCGAGCGTGGAAAGCACCAGGCCACGCTCGTCCGCACGTCCAATGCACGGAGCAACCCGCTCCAGCAGCGGGAGGGCGGCGGACTGGTGGGCCTGACGAAGGAGGACAAAGGCAAAGTCGTGCCCCAGGGCAGGGATGCGGGGGTGATCGCTGGGATAGAGCGAAAGCGCGGCGGCCGCGTGGATTTCCGCCATTCGAAAGCGCTCCTGCTCGACTGCGATGTTCATCAGGTCGTGGTGAGCCCCTGCCGCTTCCTTGCGACGGCCGAATGCAGTTGCGCGGCGGGTGGCTCGCTGCAGGAACCGCCGAGCTTCAGCGATACGGTTCGTTGCTTTCATCATCCCTCCGTAGCCGATCAGCGCCCAGACGATCTCGGCCCGATTTCGCGCGCGCACGGCGAGCTTGTAGGCGCGCAGGTGCCACGTGCCGGCGCGGTCGAACATCATCGCGCGGCGCGCACTCCGGGCCGCAAGGTTGGCGCGCGCCGGGTTCTCGGAGTCCGCGTGCGCGGCAGCCTCGGCGAACAGCAGGGCCACCGTCCGCAGCCCGGCCGTGTCGGCCCAGTCGTGCACCAGCGCGCACGCGGTGCCCACCTGCTCGGAGGTGGCCAGGTCCGGCGACCGCAGCACCAGCGCAAACGTGCCGAACGCCGGCGCCAGCGTGGGGATCTCGTCGCAGGCAAGCGCGAACCGCTCAAGGACTTGTGCCGTGGGTACGCGAAACAGGCTGCGCCGCTCCGTGACGGGCGTTTCGCCCCAGAGCCGCGCATCTACCAGGGCGCGCCACAGCACCAGCCCGGCGGCGCTGTCCATCTGCGCCAGCACCGACGAGCGGTCGAGCGGCGCCGGTGCCGGCGGCACGTGGTGCGGCCTGCTCGTTGAACGCGAAATCGTCGGCACGCACAGAACTCTGCGGATGGTTGGCTACTTTGTCCACCTATCCCGACAGAATACAGCCTGGAATGATCGCGCGCTATTGGCCCGCGGCACACCCGTCGCCGCGCATCGGCCACAACGCGAAAGAGGCCGCCGGACGGGTGCCCGGCGGCCTCTTGTGACGCGCGCGGCTTACCCGCGGCGTCCCATCCCGCCTTGCGGCAAACCGGCGAACGCGCCGCGGCGGCTCACCAGGGGCTGCACCAGACCTGCGCCTGGTACTCGGTGTACGCGTTGTTGCTGTCCGTCACGCCGACGGTTTCGTAGCGGTAGCCGGAGTTCTCGGGGCAGTTGACGGTCGCCTCGCTCACCGTGCCAGACGTGGACGTCACCTTGCCCGTCTCCCAGGTGAAGGTGTAGCCGGTGCCGCTGCCGCCGTACGCCTCGGCCACACAGGTCTGCGTGGGCTCGTAGTTGGGCCCGCACGTCACGTACAGCCCGAGCGGCCAGGCAGATGTGCTCGATCCCGGCGAGTTGCCCGTAGACGGCGTGGCCGCGCTGGCCGTGGGCAGGTTGCCGAGCCCGGCCACCATTGCGCCCGTGGCGGTCAGCGTCAGCAGAGCACGAATGGGCGAGAACTTCATGGGTGCCTCCTTGCCGTGGAGATGGAGAAAACCGATTCGTCCGTCAAATAAGCAAATAACGTCCTTAAAAGCAAGTGCGATCGAGGCGTTCCGATGGAGGTCCTGGCGCGCGGCCGCTCGGCCCGCGAGGGTGTGGATGTCCGTTGCGGATGGACATCCACGGCCGCGCGGCCCTCGCATCCTGCACCGGCGCTGATCCATGAAGAGCCTGCTGCGGGTCGACTGCATCGCCGGTGCCGTGGCCGGGGCGCTGTTGCTGATGCTCGGCGGATGGCTCGGCAGCCTGTATGCGCTGCCACGCGGGCTCCTGCTGTTCACCGGCGCGGCGAACCTGCTCTACGCCTGCTGTTCCAGCCTGGCCCGTCGGCCGCGGCGGCCCCGGGCGCTGATCGGCCTGCTGCACCGCGAGCCGTGCTCCGTCCCACCAGGGCCGCCGTTCGTCCGCCCCGTCCGCGGCCCGTCCCGTGGACACCGTTTTCTGCTTGACGGCCCGCGCCGCCGCGATTACCCTTGAAACAGGCGCCGTACGTGCGTACGGTGGCCGATTCAGAACTGCATTCCCCGGACGATGCACATCAACCTCTCCGCCTGTACGTGTGCGTGTCGCACCATGCGCGGCTCCCGTTGTCGGGGGCCGGGGCGGGGAGCCTGTGTCTTCGCGCGCAGACCGCCGCACGCCGGCGCCTGACCGCGAACCCAGGGAAAGCCTGCCCCGGCCCGCCGAACGCGGACCGGGGCGTTTTGCGTCCAGGACGGAAGTCGGCAGGATGCGGGACCGGGACCGGCGATGCGCGCCGGCCGGAATGGAACGGAAAACCACCCACCAGGACAGCCGGACCGATGTGCCACCACCGGATCACGTGTTGTTGCCGCCGCATGCGGGCCATGGCGATGTGCCGTGGCCGGGGCCGGCTGCCGCGCGCGATGCACCCTGACGTACGGGCTCGCGTGACCTGAGACAGCCACGCGTTCGCTGCCGCCCCGGCCACGACATCAGCCCCTTGATGCCGTGGCCGTTTTTCGTGCCCGCCGTCCGCGGGAACCACGCAGGGCCGGGCTGCCACCGGGCGGCCGGGATCGGAACGAACCTACACGGGGAAGGCCCCCATGAGCACCAGCGTAGACCAAGCGGCCCTGAGCGAGGTGGAGCGCATCAAGCACGAGAGCGCTGGGCTGCGCGGCACCCTGCCCGCCGAGCTGGCGTCCGACGCCACGCACCTGTCCGACGCGGCCAAGCACCTGCTCAAGTTCCACGGCAGCTACGAGCAGGAAGACCGCAGCCAGCGCAAGGAGCGCAAGCGGGCGGGGCTGGAGCCCGCCTACCAGTACATGGTGCGCAGCAAGCTGCCCGGCGGCACCATGACGGCGCACCAGTACCTGGCCCAGGACGCCCTGGCAGACCGCTACGGCGACGGCACCCTGCGCGTCACCACGCGGCAGGGGTTCCAGTTCTACGGCGTGGCCAAGCGCGACCTGCGCGGCACCATCCACGACCTGAACCAGGCGCTCATCACCACCTTTGGCGCCTGCGGCGACGTGGTGCGCAACGTCGTCTGCTGCTCCGCCCCGGTGGAAGGCACGCTCCGCACGCAGGTGGCGGAATGGGCGCGCACGCTGTCCGACGCCCTGCTGCCCCGCACCCGCGCCTACCACGAGATCTGGGTGGAGGGCAGCCGCGTGACGACCGACGAGGCGCCCGTGGACGACCCGCTGTACGGCACGCAGTACCTGCCGCGCA
>SXGQ01051621.1_pt1 | contig 16069 bp, 16 predicted proteins | sample 3178371 | NCBI WGS metagenome assembly SXGQ01 (sample SAMN11356859, study PRJNA531348) | freshwater metagenome | isolation source: freshwater sample F1-20 | place: China: Fuxian Lake, Yuxi | collected 2017-12-25
ATGGCTGTAGCGCTCCACGCTGAAGGCCTCGGTTACCTTGACGCTGCCGGTTTTGGCAATGCGGCCGATGTCATTGCGCGCCAGGTCGATCAGCATCACATGCTCGGCGCGCTCCTTCGGGTCGTTGATGAGTGCGGCCTCGGCCGCTCGGTCCTGCGCCAAGCTGGCGCCGCGCGGCCGGGTGCCGGCCAGCGGCCGGATGGTGATTTTTTGCTCGGTCTGCGCGCCGGTCGTCACGGTTTCCTGGCGCACCAGAATCTCGGGACTGGCGCCCACCACATGGAAATCGCCCAGGTGGTAGTAATACATGTAAGGGCTGGGGTTGAGCGAACGCAGCGCCCGGTAGAGGCTCAGGGGCGACTCGGTGTAGCGCTTTTTCAGGCGCTGGCCGACCTGCACCTGCATGAAGTCACCACCCTCGATCAGGCCCTTGGCCCGAGTCACCGCCGCCAGGTAGTTGGCCTTGGCAAATTCGCGCTCCACCGGGTAAGCCTGACTGGGTTTGACCAGCGGCGCGCTGACCGAGTACTTGAGCTGCTCCTTGAGTTCGCGCAGGCGGCGCTTGGCGTTGGCGTAGGCCTCGGGCTGCGTCGGGTCGGCGTACACAATCAGATAGAGCTTGCCCGACAGGTTGTCGATCACCGCCAGTTCTTCGCACTGCAGCAGCATGATGTCGGGGCAACCCAGGGTGTCGGGTGGGCAACTGGCCACCAGCTTTTTCTCGATGTGGCGCACCGTGTCGTAGCCGAAGTAGCCGGCCAGGCCGCCGCAACAGCGCGGCAGACCGGGCCGCAAGGCCACCTTGAAGCGCTGCTGGTAGGCGCTGATGAAGTCCAGCGGGTTGCCGCTGACCCGCTCCACCACGGCGCCGTCGGTCAGCACCTCAGTCACGGCCTGAGGGCCGAAGCCGCTGGCTCGCAGCAGGGTGCGCGCCGGCAGGCCGATGAAGCTGTAGCGGCCAAAGCGCTCGCCACCCACCACCGATTCCAGCAAAAAACTGTACTTGCCGCCATCGCGCGAATGGGCCAGCTTGAGGTAGAGCGAAAGCGGGGTTTCGAGGTCGGCAAAGGCCTCGGCTAACAGGGGAATCCGGTTGTAGCCCTGGGCACTCAGGCTTTTGAATTCGAGTTCGGAAATCACAGGGATTCTCTCAAGTCAAGGCCCCGGTCTTGGCCGTGGTCGAACAGCGTTTGGGACACTCCGGCAGCACACGGTGCTGCGGTTCATTCGGGCAGGTTTGAATCAGGCGAATGCTGATGCGGTGGGCCGCGACCGCCAGGGCCAAGCTCCCCGGTCGCTGAGACCTGTGATGCTGATGCGGTGAATGAACATGGATCCAGTGTATCAAAGGGTTGGCCAGCCGCTGCCCGAGTTGTTCAACACGACCCGTTCAGCACGAGCTGTTCAACCCGCTGTTCATTTGACCAACTGGTTGAGCTCGATGATGGGCAGCAACACCGCCAGAACGATCAGCATCACCACCACGCCCATGACCACAATCAACATTGGCTCGAGCAGGGTGGCGAGTTGCAGCGCGCGGCGTTGCACGTCGGCGCTGACTTGTCTGGCAGCGCGCTGCAGCATCAGCGGCAACTGCCCGGTTTGTTCGCCCAGCCTGGCAAACATGGCGAGCAGGCCGGGAAAACGTTTTTTTTGTGCCAGCGCAGAGGCCAGCGGCGCGCCCTCGCGCACCAGCACCAAGGCGTCGAGCGCATCACGGCGCATGGCGCGGTTGGAGAGGGTTTGGGCAGCAGCCTGCAGGGCTTTCAAGATTGGCACGCCAGCGCCGGCCAGCATGGCCAGGGTGTTGGCAAACCGGGCCGTGTTGTAGCCCAATGCCAGCCGGCCCAGGATCGGCAGGGTCAGGCAAAAGGCATCAAATTTTTCGCGCAGTGCATCTCGGGTCAGCGCCAGTTTCAAGCCCGCCGCTGCGGCCATCAGGCCAATTAAAAAGACCAGGCCGTAGCTGCGCGCCAAGTCGCTCGCGCCCAGCATGACACGGGTGAGCAGCGGCAGGGTTTTTTTACTGCCGGCAAACACCTGGGCTACCTGCGGCACCACATAGGTGACCAAGAAAACCACAATAAACAGCGCTACCAGCGTCACGATGGCCGGGTACAGGGCGGCACCTATCAGCTTGGCTTGCAGCGCTTGTTGCTCTTCGAGGTCGTCGGCCAGGCGCTCGAGCACCAGGCCGAGCTTGCCGCTTTGCTCGCCGGCATCGATCACCGCCACAAAGGTGCTGGAAAACTCCCGTGGGTGCTGTGCCAGCGCCCGGGCAAAGGTGGCGCCACCGTTGACCTCGGCCCGCAGGCCCGCCACCAAATAGCGTTGCGTGTCTTGTTCGGCTTCGTCGGCCAAAGAGCTCAGCGCCCGCTCCAGCGGCAGGCCGGCGGCTACCAGCCCGGCGAGCTGGCGGGTCCAGATGCTCAGGTCCAGCGGTTTGAACACCCGCTGGCTGCGCAGCGCTTTACCCCCGCCCACCGGGTCGCGCGCGCCATCGCCAGCCTGCGCGCCAGCTGACTCGAGCTTGACGGGCACCAGTGCCTGGGCGCGCAATTGGACGCGGGCCGCGCGAGCTGAATCAGCCTCAATCACGCCCCGGCGTGATTGGCCGTCGGCACTCAGGGCTTCGAAGGCGTAAACCGGCATCGCTGCAGTCCGGGTTGGCGTTTGAGCCGCTAGTCGCGGGTCACGCGGACCAACTCTTCGCGTGATGTCAGACCGGCCGCCACCAGGCGCGCGCCGTCATCGCGCATCAGGCTCATGCCACCGGCCAGGGCTGCGCTGCGCAGCTCGGCCTCGGCGGCCCGGTTGTGGATCAGGGCGCGAATCGGCTCATCGGTGACGAGCAGCTCGAACACGCCGCTGCGTCCGGCATAGCCAGACTGGGCACAACTCGCACAACCGCGGCCATGGCAGACCAGGCACAGCTTGCGCACCAGCCGCTGCGCCAGCACCCCGAGCAAAGAGGAGCTCAGCAAAAAGGGCTCTATGCCCATGTCGGTGAGCCGGGTGACGGCGCTGCTGGCATCGTTGGTGTGCAAGGTGGCGAGCACCAGATGCCCGGTGAGCGAGGCCTGGATGGCAATCTGCGCAGTCTCAAAATCGCGGATCTCGCCAATCATGATCACGTCCGGGTCTTGGCGCAGGATGGCGCGAAGTGCTTTGGCAAAGGTGAGCTCGATGCGGGCGTTGACCTGAGTTTGGCCAACGCCTGGCAGCTCGTATTCGACCGGGTCTTCCACTGTCATGATGTTGCTTTGGGCGGAGTCGAGCCGTCCGAGGGCCGCATACAGCGTGGTGGTTTTGCCCGAGCCTGTGGGGCCAGTCACCAGAATGATGCCGTGCGGCTGCGCCACCAGCCGGTCAAAGCGCGTCAACACCTCGCCCTGCATGCCCAGTGCTTCCAGGCTCAGGCGCCCCTCCGATTTGTCGAGCAGGCGCAGCACAGCCCGCTCGCCATGGGCGCTGGGCAGTGTGCTGACCCGCACATCGACAGCCCGGGTGCCGATGCGCAGTGAGATGCGGCCGTCTTGCGGCAAGCGTCGCTCGGCGATGTCGAGCTCGGCCATGATCTTCAGGCGAGAAATCAGGGCTGCGTGCAAGGCCCGGTTGGGCTGCACCACCTCGCGCAGGCTGCCGTCGACCCGAAACCGCACCACCGAGTGCCGCTCGTAGGGCTCGATGTGAATATCACTGGCGCCGTCCCGCGCGGCCTGGGTCAGCAGGGCATTGAGCATGCGGATGATGGGCGCATCGTCCGAGGTTTCCAGCAGGTCCTCGATGGCTGGCAGGTCCTGCATCATGCGCGACAGGTCGGCGTCGCTTTCGACCTCGCTGACCACCGCTGCGGCGCTCGATTCGCCTTGTGCATAGGCGGCGCTGATGCGCTGCACCAAGGCTGGCGCGGCCTGGGTCTCAATCTGGCGCACCGGGTATTTACGCATCACCTCGCTCACACCACCGCGTAAAGACGCCGGGTGCAGCCACAGCGTGAACTCGCCAGACTGCTCCTCGAGCAGCACTTGCTGGGTGCGGGCAAAAGCGTAGGGCAGCGGGTAGCGCATGGCAGGGGCCGGCAATGCAGACTGCGGGTTCAGGGTTTGCTGGCTGGCGCTTGGGGCTTGGTACCCGCACGCGCCGGCAATGCGGGCAGTTGTACCGCCTCATTGATCGGCAGCACCTCGCTTGGCGCTGGTTGCGCGTCTTTCAGGCCTGAGCGCATCAAGTCATAACGGTCTATCGACAGACGCTCTGTGGCCGCTGCATCGCGCACCACGACCGGGCGCAAAAACACCATCAGATTGGTTTTTTTGCGGGTCCGGGTTTCGCTTTTGAACAGATTGCCAAAAATCGACAGGTCGCCCAGACCGGGCACTTTTTCTTGGTTGCCCGAGTACTCGTCTTGCAGCAGCCCGCCCAAGACCACCACCGCACCGTCCTCTACCAGCACATTGGATTCAATCGTGCGTTTGTTGGTGGTGGGGCCGTTGCTGGCGTTGACAGTCGAGGCGAGCACGCTAGACACTTCCTGGTAAATGGACAGCTTGACCGTGCCGTTCTCGCTGATTTGGGGCCGTACCTTGAGTGTCAGGCCGACGTCTTTTCGCTCTATGGTCTGGAACGGGTTAACCGTGTTGCCGCTACCGGTGTTGGTGAACTGGCCAGTGACAAAGGGCACGTTTTGGCCAATCACGATCTTGGCCTCTTCGTTGTCCAGGGTCAGCAAATTTGGCGTAGACAGCACATTGCCGCTGCCCGACTCTTCCAGAAACCGGCCCAGAAAACCCAGCACATAGACCCCGTTGGTTTGGGTCGCCACACCCAGGTTGACGCCCCGCGCCACGGCCGGTGCGCCGGCCGCAGCAGCCGTGGACAGGTTGATGATGTTGCTGATGCTCTTGCCAAAATTGGTGCCCAGCAGCCCAATATTGGCATTGCCGGCTGCGCCCAGTGCGCCCTGCCACTGAATGCCAAACTCGGCCGCCCGATCGGCGCTGACTTCGGCAATCAGGCTTTCCACAAACACCTGGGCGCGGCGCGCATCCAACCGGTCAATCACAGCGCGCAGTTGCCGGTATTGCGGCTCTGGGGCGGTGATGATCAGCGAGTTGGTGGCCGCATCAGCCTGTACCTGGCCCCCCGAGGTCGCAGCCGGGGCGCTGCCTGCCGGGGCTGCGCCAGGCGCAGCGCTGCTGGCGGCGCGCACTTCCCCACTGATGGCAGCGCGCAGGGTTGCGGCTAGCTTGGTGGCATCAGCGTTTTTGAGGTAGACCACATGAATGTTTCCGGCCGGGTCTTGGTTGGCCCCGGTATCGGGCTGGTCGAGCTTGCTCACCAATGACTTGACCAGCGCCATCCGGGCGCCATTGGCGGCGCGCAGGATCAGCGAATTGCTGCGCGGCTCTGCCACCACAGTGGTTTTGAACGAGGTGTCGGCCTGTGCGGCCGCCGCCGGCCCGGCGGCGGATTCAATCAGCCGCAGCACCAAGGGCGCCAGGTCAGAGGCAATAGCGTGCTTGAGCGGCAGCACTTCAACATCGGTGGCATTGGCCACATCCATGGCGGCAATGATGCGCCCGATGCGGCGCAGGTTGTCGGCGTAATCGGTGATCACCAGCGAGTTGTTGCCGGGGTTCACATTGATGGTGTTGTTGGGACTGATCAGCGGTCGCAACACGGCGACCAGGTTGTTGGCTGATTCATAGTTAAGACCAAAAATCTGGGTCACCACCTGGTTGCCAACGGCGCCGCCCGGGCCGGCTTCATTGAGGGTGACTGTGGCGGTTTGCAGTTTGGCATCGGCCTCGGGCACCACCTTGTACAAGTTGGCTGATTCCACCATGGTAAAGCCCTGCAAGCGCAGTGCCGCCATAAATTGGTTCACGGCGGCCATGCGGCTGACCGGTTTGTCGGTGATCAGTGTCATGGTGCCCTTGACACGCGGGTCGACCACCACATTGATGCCGGTGATGCTGCCAATGGTACGCGCCACCGCCTCGATCTCGGCATTGACGAAGTTCAGGGTCACCGGCTCAGGGCGGGTGGCGGCCAGGGGCTTGGTTTGCGCTTTGGGCTTGCCAGCGGCTTTGGTTTGCGCCTGAGCCGGGAGCCCCAGCAACAAGCAGGCTCCCAGCAGGCCGGCTGCGGCTGCGGTCAAGCCGGTCGATAGGCGCCGGGAGCGAGAGTCTGAGGATGTCATAGAGGTTCAGCCCACTTTGATGATGGAGCGCTGGCCATCGCGCTGGCCCAGGATGTTCAGGAGATTGGCCAGCGCCTCTTGGCGCTCCGGGGTGGCACTGGCAACCCCCTCAAAGCGCAGTCGCCCGCCAACCCATTGGCCGGTGCCGCTTAATTGTAGGCTGCCGTCCAGTGTTTCGAGGGTCAGGCCAATGGCGCTGCCGCCCTGTATCGACACACGGTAACTGCCCATTGGCTTGAGCGTGGACAAACGCGAGGACATGTGCAGTGCGTCGAGTTGCGCACGCCCACTCAGGCGCAAGCGGCCGGCTGACCACTCGGCCTCCAGGCCTTGGCTGGTCAGGCTCAGCTGACCTTGCGCTTGCACGGTGTTCCAGGGCGTACCCAGTCCGGCAAGCACTGCGGCAGGCCACTGGGCGCGGTTGTCTGCCAGGCTCAGGTGCAGGCTGCCCCAACCCGGCGACAGACGCAAACGCCAGGGTTGCTGCATGCAGCAATCGGCCAGCAGGTCGGCTTGCAAGCTGAGTCCCGACACGTGCAGCCGCCAACTCAAACGGCCTGGCAAAAGCGCTGCATCCTGGCTGCCAAAGCCGCCGGCCAGGCTGACCTGGGCCGAGCCCTGCCACAGGCTGCCGCGGGTTTGGTGAAACTGCAAGCGACCCTGTGTGGCCTGTTGCAAGGCCGAAGTCAGCCACTGCCCGGGCGCCTGCCACAAAAGCACCAGCAGCAGGCCGCACACTGCGCCTGAGAATGCCCAGCCCCAGGGGGCGGTGGCAGAAGGGGTGGCAGATGCGCGGGGCATGGAGGACGAACAACAAAGACGCCAACTCAGGGCGCGGCGAGTTGCAGCACCAGGCTGCCGTCCCACAGGCCAGACGCATTTCGGCGCAGCCTCGCCTCGGCGGGCAGCACCCGCAGATTTTGCCGAACCTGGGCCAGCCACTGGGCCAAGGCATCAGCCGTGAGGCCCTTGAGCGTGACCGTCACCCGGTCGCCCGACACGCTGAGTTGCAGCGCGGGTGCCAGCGGCTTGGCAGAGGCATCGAGCAGGCGGCGGGCTTCGTCTGCTGCCAACCTGGGCTGGGCCTGCAAGGCCTTGGCTTGAGCCTGCATGGCCAGCATTTGCTGGAGTTGCGGCTCGAGCAACTGGCGCTGTTGTCCTGCCTGGCGCAGGGTGGCGAGCGCCGGCGCCAGCGCTATCCACCAGAGCAGGGCCAGCAGCAGCAGAGCAGCCGCAGCTGACAGGCCGAGTTGTTCGCGCCGGCTGGCCTGTTGCCACAGGGCCCGCAGGGGTGCCGGCCCGTTCATCGTTCGGCCCCTGGGCGAATCAGCAGGCCACCGCCGGCCTCAGGCGTTGCCAGATAACCTTGCGGGCGCAGCGCCAGCGTCAGCGCAGACAACTCGGCTGGCTGCATTTGCAAGCCTTTGAGGCGAAGCTCTGCGCCTGAAAAATCAATCGCATCGGGCAGCGCCGCGGCTGGGGCGAGCGCTGCAAAGGCCCCCAGCATGGCCTCGAGGTCGCGGCCAGAGGCTTGCCCTGCAGCGCGTTGAAGCGCCGCGAGTTCCCGGGCCATTTGCAGCGGCGCGTCGACCACCACCCGAACTTCTGGAAAGGTGCTGGTCAGCACCGCATCAATGGCCTGGCGCTGCGCTCGCCAGACCGAGCGCTCTTGCCAGGCCCAGCTGTTGAGACCAATCAAGTTAACCAGCGCTGCGGCAAGCAGAGCGAGTCGCATGGGGCGCCAGCGCGGGGCGCGCAGCAAGCGAAGAACGCTGTCGCTGGCGCGTTTCCAGCTTCTGGAACCGCTGGAGTTGGCGAGGTCAAACTGGGCTAAATCCCAGGCCGACTGAGCTGCCCGCAGGCGGCGCAGCGAGCCCTGCTCAATGGTCACAGAACGCTGGCAAAGTTGCTCGGCCAGGGCGGCTACTGCAGGCTCTGCCACCACCGGCTGCTCAGCGGGCCAATTGATTTGCGCCAGGGCGGCGGCCGACAAAGGCCAGCTTGCGACACTGTTGTGGTTCAGCGCCACCAGGCGGGCGTCTTGCGGCTCGCCCAGCACCCACAGGGTGTCGGGCAGCTCGCGTGCGGCCTCAGGGGCAAATTCGGGCAGGATGCGGCTAACCGGCCGCCCGGCCTGCTCCAGCAGGCCAACCGCTGCCTTGAGCCAGGCCCGGTCACACACCGCCACCCACAGTGGCGCGCCATCCTGGGCGCCAGGCTCGATGGCGAAGTGCAGCTCGGCGGTGTCGTCGAGCAGGCGATCTTCGAGCGCACCTTCGAGCACCGCGCGCAAGCGCGTTGCGCCGCCGTCACCAAAAAAACCGCGCCCCAGGCTGCCCCGTGGCAGCTCAATCTGCTGCCAAGACAGCCGCCGTAGCGGCACCAGCGCCACCACCTCGCCGGCGGCAGGCAGCAGCGCCAGCGGCACCTGTCCAGCATTGGCAACATGGGCGCCATCAAACGTAAGCACATAGTCCAGCCCCTGAGCCGCAGCGGCGGGCATATCGGTCAGGGTGATAACGAGGGTGCTCATAGTTAAAAAAACTAACAACTCATTGTAGGGTGGCCATGGGGGGCAAACTACCGCGGCGGCGCCACAGGGTGCGCACTTCTGCTGCTTCGCGCTGCACCAGGGAATACTGCTCCACAATGTCCTGCTCGATCTGCAATCGGCCCCGAACCTCAAAGAACCGCGAAGCCACGCTGTGCTGGGCAACATCAAGCTGTACCGGGCCACTGCCCTTGGCTTTGGCCACATCGTCAAGGCTTGCAAAGTGGGTTGTCGTGCGCGCGGCCACCAAGCGGTGGGCGTCGGCCAGCTCGAAACCCTCCAAACACGCGTAGACCACCTCGACTGGCGCGGTGTTCAAGTTGACTGGGGTACTGCCCGGCAGCAGGGTGACAAAGTCTTGCAGCAGGGCCAGGCTGCGTGGTGACAGGCCGTACCAGGCCAGTTGTGCCAGCTCCTGCGGCCAAAGCAGGGCGTTTGGGGTAATCGCCAGTGAGCGCCCGGTGTTGTTGCCCTGCGCGAGTTGCAGGTTTGCCACCAATGCGCTCAACTCCCGTCTGGGCAAGCCGAGCAGGTCAAACAGCCGGGTAAAGGCGCGCAGGCTAGGCGCATGGACCTGGCCGCCCTGCACCAGGCTGCTCACATTCAGGCGCGACTGCAGGTCTGTAATGCGCCCCGACAAAAATGCCGACTGGGCCGCCTCCGCGGCCAGGGCATCGCTGCGGTCGGTGGCCAAAAAAGTTGACAGCCGGGCCTGCTCCAGCGGTACCGCCCAGGGCTCGGCCAAGTGGTCGGCACCGCCTTTGCGGCCGTCTTCACGCAGGATCAGCCGGGCCCAGTCGAGCGCGCCGGTGAGTACCCAGGCCGATTGCAGCCGCGTGCGTTGGGCCGCCTCGATCTCCACGCCGCGCCACTGCTGCCACAGCGCAGTGGCGGTGAGCGTGGCCACCAGCACCACGGTCAGCATGGCGGTCAGAATGGCGGCGCCGTATTGGCGTTGGCCAGCAGCGCGGCGTCTCATGGCCGCCCGCCTAGTGTGGGCTGCACCCAGTCGCGGGTGAGCGTGCCGCTGATCGCCCGCCCACTGGGCAGCTCCAGCACCAAACGCACGCCGTCTGGGAGCACTGGGATCGCAGGCGCGCTGGCGCTGGCGGCCGGGCCGGGTGTGGCCGTGCCGTCGCTGGAGAGCGGATTGGCCCAGGCGCCGCCCCGGTAAAAAAAGATTTGCCACTCCGCCAGTGCTGCAATGCGCACCTCTTGCCGGCGCTCATCGGCGCTGGGGTTTTGGGCCCACAGCGCCGCTGCCTGCCAGGCCATTTGCAACTCACCCTGGGTGCGCAGCGCAGGCGACTGCCAGCGCAGCCAGGCGCCGTCGCTGGCCGTGCCGCGGCGGCTCCAGGCAACCACGCGCAGGCCCCGGGCTGGCTCGGTCGGGTCGCGCCGCAGTAGCCGCAGGGCGCGGCCATCCCAATCCAGGCTGCTGTAGCCGGGCTGCAGCGCCAGGCTGTCGAGATCGGCCGCCCACTGGCCCAGCCCGCCTTGCAGCGCCAGTACCTCGTCAGACTGCTCGCGCATCTGGCTTTGGGCGCGTGACATGCCGTCAAGACCGCGCCAGGCCAGGGCGGCCATCAAGGCCATCAGGCTCAGCGCTACCAGCAACTCAAGCAGGGTAAACCCGCTGGCCAATGGGCGCCGCATCAAAGCCGCCCGACCAAAGTAAACAGGCTAAGCACCGGTGTTTCGGCGGCCAGCACACGCGCCTCAACCCGGCGAAAATTTGGGTTGGGCGTAGGCCGCACGGCCAGGTTGACCCGGTAGGAACGGTTGCCCTGCTCGCAGCTTATTTCTGTATCGCCAACGCTGGGGAGTTGTTGGCCCAGGCGAATTTTGGTCAGCGCGTTTTCAGCGCACAACTGCGCCAGCGTGTTGTCGATCTGCCGCTGCGCATTGCGCGTCAGAGCGGCCGTGGCCTGCAGACCGGCGGTCAGCGCGATAGCCACAATACCCAGAGCCACCAGCACTTCCACCAAAGTAAACCCGCGTCCCCCGGCGGCCCGGCGGCCCGGTGCAGGGAGCGGGCCGGGCCGGCAGGAACCGCTCAAGGCGGTGCTCCGGGCAAGGCCGCAGACAAGGCAAAAGGCCGCAAACCATCGCTGGCGATACGCACGGTTTTACCAGGTTGGCTAAGCGAGATCAGCGTGAGCGATTGCGCCCCGATGATGGGCTCTGGCCCAAGTAGCAAGCTCGCTCCTGGCGCCACGGCGGTGTCTGGGTCTAGCCAGCGCTGCGGCAGCGCAGCAGCAGGCAGCCCGGAAAACTCAAAACCCGCTTCGGTAGCGCGCCACTTTACCGGCACACCACTGGTTTGTGACTTGGCCCGCGCAGCTTCGAGCAGGGCTACCAGGCGCTCGGCCTCGCGCTCGAGTTGCACCTGCGAGCCATCGCGAAGTGCCAGCACCACGCCGGTGGATGCCAGCGCCACAATCGCCACCACCACCAACAGCTCCAACAGGGAAAAACCAGCGCTGCGGCGCTCAGGGCTGCCAGCTGCCAACATCTGCGTTCTTGCCCTCGCCACCGGTCTGACCGTCTGCGCCAAAGGACATCACGTCCACCTCACCTTTGATGCCCGGGCTGAGGTACTGGTAAGGGCGGCCCCAGGGGTCTTTGGGCAATTGGTCAAGGTAGGGCTTCCAGTTCACCGGCATTGGGTCGACGGTGGGCTTGATCAAAAGTGCTTGCAGCCCCTGCTCAGCGCTGGGGTAGCGCTGGTTGTCGAGCTTGTAGAGTTTGAGCGCCTGCATCAGGTTACTGACATCGGTTTTGGCAGCCGTCACACGGGCATCATCGGCACGGTCCAGCACATTGGGCACGATCAAGGCGGCCAATACACCAATAATCAGCAACACCACCATCAGCTCGATCAGGGTGAAGCCGCGTTGGATCAGGTGGCGCGTTCTGGTTCTCATTCTGCTGCTCATGCTGGCGATTTTGTTGGTGTTCGCGCGTCCCGTCATGCTGCATCTCCTTGGCCTACAAACTGCTGTCGATGATACCCGGCTGGTTCATAATCTGAACATGCGCCGCACTCTAGATGACCGATGGTGGCCTCGACTGGCCGGGTTCTTGACCGCCGCGCTGGCTGCGGGTAGCGCGGTTTACTGGCTGCTCCAAGTCAGCACGTTGGCGCCCGTAAAGGGCCGTTTCCCGTTGCCAGTGCCAAGCTTGCCGGCACCGGACGCCATTGCAATCGCACGGGTTTTAGGGGGTGGCAAGGGCCCTGTGGCGGCCTCGGCTTCAGTGCTGCCAGATGCCAATGCCGGGCGCTTCAAGCTCAGCGGGGTGGTGGCCTCAAAGCAGGACCAAGGCTTGGCCTTGATCGCCATAGACGGGAAACCAGCGCGGCCGATCAAAGTTGGCGGCGAGGTGGGCGAGGCACTGCTGCTGCAAACGGTTTCAAGGTCAGGCGCCACCTTGGCGCCACGGCTGGATGGCCCGGCCACCCTCACCCTGGAGTTGCCCAAGCCGGCTGTTCCTTGATCATGCGCCAAGCGCTTGTCGCATAGCGTCAATGACGCCTTTGTAATCTGGCGCCCCAAAAATCGCGCTGCCCGCCACAAACGTGTCAGCGCCGGCGTCTGCGACCCGGCGGATGTTGTCAACCTTGATACCACCATCGACTTCCAGGCGAATGTCTTTGCCGCTGGCCGTGATGCGCCGGCGTGCGTCTTCGATCTTGCGCAGGGCTGAGTCAATGAAGCTTTGTCCGCCAAAACCGGGGTTGACGCTCATGATCAGCACCAGATCAATGTCCTCGATCACCCAGTCGAGCACCTCGAGCGACTGCGCCGGGTTGAACACCAGACCCGCCTGGCAGCCCCGGGCCTTGATGGCTTGAACGCTGCGATGCACATGGCCGCTGGCGTCGGGGTGAAAGCTGATCAGGTCTGCGCCAGCCTCAGCAAAGGCGGCGGCCAATGCGTCGACTGGCTGCACCATCAGGTGCACGTCAATCGGCACTGCCCGGCCCTGGGCGGTCTTGGCATGGGGTTTGAGGGCGCTGCAAACCATGGGCCCAAAAGTGAGGTTTGGCACGTAGTGGTTGTCCATCACATCAAAATGAATCCAGTCGCTGCCCGCAGCGATCACCTCGCGAACCTCCTGCCCGAGGCGGGCAAAGTCGGCAGAAAGAATCGAGGGCGCAATTCGGTAGGTCATGGCGGCAGGGTCATCAATGACGGTTTGGATGGGGCAATTATTTTCGCAGGTAGCATTAGGCTATGTCCAAGTACCAATTCAAGGTTGAAGTCACCTCCCGGTTTTTGCCCGAGCAATCCATGCCCGAGCAGGGGATGTATATGTTTGCCTACACGGTGAGCGTCGCCAATGTTGGCGAGGTGCCGGCGCAACTGGTGTCGCGCACCTGGAACGTGAACGACGCCAACGGCCACACCGAGCGGGTGAGGGGCTTGGGCGTGGTGGGGCAGCAACCGCTGCTCAAACCCGGCGAGGTGTTTGAATACACCAGCGGCTCCCGGCTGCGCACGCCCACCGGTACCATGCACGGCAGCTTTTTTTGTGTTGCCGAAGACGGAGAAAAGTTTGACACCGACATCCCCATGTTTGTGCTGGACGCCCTGAGCGCCGGAGGCAGCGGGCGAACCCTGCACTGAGTTTGGGCGAATTCGACCTGATTGCACGTTATTTCCAACGCCCGGCGCGGCGGGCTGTGCTCGGCGTTGGTGACGACTGCGCGCTGCTGCAGCCGCGCCCCGGTATGCAGTTGGCGATCTCCAGCGACATGCTGGTCGAGGGACGGCATTTTTTCAGCACGGTTGAGCCCAGCGCCCTGGGTCACAAGGCGCTCGCGGTTAACCTGAGTGACCTGGCCGCCTGTGGCGCTGCGCCGCTGGCTTTCACACTGGCCTTGGCGCTGCCCAGCGTGGATGAGGCCTGGCTTGGCGCCTTCTCCCGTGGCCTGCTGGCGCTGGCCGACGAACATAGCTGCGAACTCGTTGGCGGCGACACCACGCGGGGGCCGCTCAACATTTGCATCACGGTTTTTGGCGAGGTACCGTTGCAGGATGGACGCTCGCAAGCGCTGCTGCGCTCGGGCGCGCGTGCCGGCGACGATCTGTATGTCAGCGGCACTTTCGGAGACGCGGCCTTGGCGCTGGATGTACTTCGCGGCCGCCTTGGCGTGCCCGCTGCCGTGTTGGCGGCCGCGCGCCTTCGCCTGGAGCGCCCCAGCCCCCGGGTGGCCCTGGGCCAGGCCCTGCGTAGCATCGCCAGCGCAGCCATTGATGTCAGTGACGGCCTGCTCGGCGACCTGGGTCACATCCTCAAACAGTCTGGCGTCGGTGCCACGGTGGCGGCCGATACGGCTGCCGGCCTGGTTGCGGCGCGGGCTTTTTATGCCGGCGCTGCGAGCCCACTTGACCCGCCGCCGAGCCAAGACGATTGGCGCCGCTGGGCGCTTGCCGGAGGCGATGACTACGAGCTGCTCTTTGCAGCGCCACTGTCCAAACGTGGCGAGGTGGCGGCGGCGGGCCAAGCCAGCGCCACGACAGTCACCCGCATTGGGCAGGTCGACGCCCAGCCCGGTCTGCGCCTGATCGATGGCCAGGGGCAGCCACTCGCCAACAACCATGTGTCGTTCGACCACTTTGGGCTCTGAACTGCCGTTTTTTTCGTTAATAGATTCGGCCCGCGCTGCCAACAGCGGCGTGTTGCCGTACCCGATCAGACGATCAGGCGCTTCTGGGGGTGGCATACAGGACAATCCGCCCATGACGGATGAAGCAGCTCCCCACCAGCGCCGCGTGCGCTACGCCGGCACGCACCCGCGCAGCTTTGCCGAGAAATACAAGGAGCTTGACCCGCTCGGCCACGCCGGGGCGATTGACCGGGTGATGGCGCGCGGGCAAACGCCGGCTGGCATGCACCGGCCGATTTGCGTGGATGAGATTTTGGCCATACTGTCGCCCCAGCCGGGCGAGGTGGGCCTGGATGCGACGCTGGGCTACGGCGGCCATGCCCGGGCCCTGTTGGCGCGCCTGGCTCCGGGCGGGCGACTGTTTGGCGTGGACATCGACCCGGCCGAATTTGCCCGCACCGAAACTCGTTTGCGTGGCCTGGGTTTTGGTGCCTCGGTGCTGGTGCTGCACCGGATCAATTTCGATCAGGTCTCGGCACTGCTGCCCGAGGCTGGTGGTGGTTTTGATCTGGTGTTGGCAGACCTAGGGGTATCGTCGATGCAAATTGACAACCCGGCGCGCGGCTTTAGCTTCAAAACAGACGGGCCACTGGATCTGCGTTTGGACCCCAGCTGCGGTCAGTCGGCGTCCGGGTTGCTGCAGTCGGTCACGCGCCAAGGCCTGCGCGAACTTTTGACGGACAACGCCGACGAGCCCTTTGCCCTGCCTTTGGCCGCGGCACTGCAAGGGCAGTACCTTCAATCAACCACTGAACTGGCTGATCTGGTGCGCCAGACCTTGCAAGCCGAGTTACCCAAGCGCATGCCCGAGGCCGAGCGAAAGCTTGAAACCACCAAGTCTTTACAGCGCACCTTCCAGGCCTTGCGCATTGCGGTGAATGACGAGTTTGGTGTGCTGGATCGTTTTTTGGCGCAACTGCCCAGCTGCCTGAAGCCGGGCGCTCGGGTGGCGATTCTGAGCTTTCATTCGGGTGAAGACCGGCGCGTGAAAAAGGCCTTCCAGGCCGGCGAGCGAAGTGGCTTCTATGCCCGCGTGGCGACCGATGCGATCCGGCCATCGGCTCAGGAGCGGCGTGCCAACCCCCGCTGCAGCTCGACCAAACTGCGCTGGGCCGTGGCTGCCGGTTCGACATAATTTAGCCATGTCTGAGTCAGCACCCGAGATCACCGATTTTGCTGCGCACCTGGCCGGTGTGCCAAAGCGCCTGCCGCGCCGCGCGACGGCCGGCTTTCTGCTAGCCCACCCAGCACATTTTTTGGCCTTGGGCTTTGGTTCAGGACTCAGCCCGGTGGCGCCAGGCACTGCCGGCACATTGTGGGCTTGGGTGGCCTTTGTGGCCTTGCAGCCCTGGATGAATGACGCCTACTGGGCGCTGCTGATCGCCACCACACTGGTGCTTGGCACCTGGGCCAGCACCATCACCGCCCGAGACATGGGGGTGCTTGATCCCAGCGTGATCGTGGTCGATGAGGTCGTCGCTTTTTGGTTGGTGCTGTGGCTGGTGACGCCAGCCGGCCTGCTTGAGCAAGCCCTGGCGTTTGCCCTGTTCAGGTACTTCGACGCCGCCAAGCCAGGGCCGGTGGGCTGGGCCGATGCACTGTGCCACCGGCTGGACGCGGCGCGCGATCCGCAGGCCTG
>SXGQ01524695.1_pt1 | contig 16069 bp, 12 predicted proteins | sample 3178371 | NCBI WGS metagenome assembly SXGQ01 (sample SAMN11356859, study PRJNA531348) | freshwater metagenome | isolation source: freshwater sample F1-20 | place: China: Fuxian Lake, Yuxi | collected 2017-12-25
GCGCCATGGAGGGGCCAGGACTCCTGCACGACGAAGGGGATGTGGGGCAGGGCGGCGGCCACCTGCCACACGGTCGCCGCACCTCGACTCTCGATCGGGTTCACCACCAGCACCACTTCACGCGTCGACGGGGTCCGCGTCCGGTCGACGTCGATGACCGACGGCACGACGGAGCACTCGAACCCTCGCTGTCGGATCGAGGTCCGCAGCGCCTCTGCGTTGGCGACGACGGCGTCTGGCTCCTCGCCCGGTCGCAGGTGATCGAGGCTGTCGTCCTCGCGGACGTAGAGCACGGTCGGCACACCTCGCTCGGATGCGGCTGCCCGGATCCGCCGCCACGAGAGGCGCACGAGGCTGTTGCCGACGACCACATCGGGCCGGACCTCCTCGAGCACCTGCCCGAGGGCGTTCTGCGGAACGGGCGACGTGATGTGGTCGAGACCCTCGAGCACCAGCTTTCCCGTCCGTCGTCCCGGTAACCGCTCCAGCGAACGCACGACCCGCCCGCCGGACCGGTTCCCGACCCGCACCGCCAAGTCGGAGAGCTGCTCGTACCACCACCGTCGCCACCGGTGAGGTGCTTCGTCGTCGACGAGGACCCAGACGTGGTGGCCCGACTCCACGAGGCGAGCGGCCAGCTCCCGCTGGCTCCGGCCGGACCCGCCGACCGTCGTGGACGAGACGAACAGCAGGCGCACGACGCCAAACTAGGTGCCGGCCCTTCCTTCGCCACCGACCGCGACCGACCTTCTGGGCCGGACGCTGCCTGGGTCGGACCGGCCAGTACGATCCGGTCCGTGGCGGCGGCAGGCGGACGGGCGCGAACAGCGGCGAGAGGCTTGTCGTCGACGGTTGCCGACATTGCCACGCGGTTGCGCCCGGATGCGCCGTCTCGACCGCCCTGGGAGCGTTCCGTACTCGACGACGTGGCGATGCGCCGCCCGTGGAACCTTGCCTGCAAGGCCATGCGGATCTACGCAAGCGCCCGCATGCGATTCCGGCCGCTGGACGACGGGATCACGGTGCTGGTGGTGAGCTGGAACACGAAGGACGTCTTGGCCGACGTGCTGCGGGCGATCCGTCGGCTCAGCCCGCCCGAGACTCGGATCCTGGTCGTGGACAATGCGTCCTCTGACGGCAGCCGACAGGTGCTCCGCAGCTGGGCCGACGTCGAGACGATGCTCCTGCCGGGCAACGCCGGTCACGGCGTCGCGCTCGACCTCGGCCTGTGCAGGGTCCGCACTGCGGTCGCAGTCACGCTCGACTCCGACGCCATTCCGCTGCGCTCCGACTGGTTGGCGCCGGCGGTCGATCCGGTCCGCTCCGGGAGAGCGGTGTTGGCCGGCACCCGTTCCAGCCGGGGTTTCGCGCACCCGATGTACCTGGCCATCGACACGGAGGCCTTCGTCCGCCGAGGGCTGTCGTTCCAGGTGCACGTCCAGCCCGGCCTCGACCCATCCCAGGTCCGCTGGGGGGAGAACGCCTGGGACACGGCCGAGCTGCTGACACGGCGCCTCGACCCACACGAGGTGGAGCTCATCGACCGGAACGAGAACGGAGCCGACGGGCTCCCGGGCATGACGGCTGCGGGCGTGGTGTACCACCACGGAGGAATGTCACGAGCCGGCGACGGCGAGCTGACCCCGGAGGCGGTGGCGGGATGGCGGGCGGCATGTCAGGCGTTGGGGGTCGATGTCAGCCCGATGGAGCACCCATGAGCATGCGACGAAGGGTCGGCGCACTCAAGGGGCGCGCTGTGCGCGCGACGGGCGCCGCGGCTGCCTGGGCCCTACGGCAGCGCCCCGTGCGCTCGTACCGACCTGGGGTCACCGTCATCACGGTGAACTGGAACTCCTTGTCGTTCCTCCGTCCGATGCTGGACGCGACGCAGGCGATGTCGCCGCCGGGCACGGAGATCCTGGTGGTCGACAACGGCTCCACGGACGGGTCGGTCGAATACCTCCGAGAGCGGGCCGACGTCCGAGTGGTCCGGCTGCCGGTGAACGTCGGACACGGGGTCGCCTTGGACATCGCCGCCGCACTGGTCGACACCGAGCACGTCGCCGTGCTCGACATCGACGCCTTTCCGATCTCGGACCGCTGGCTGGACGACAGCCTCGCGGCCCTGGAGGGAGGGGCCAAGCTTGCGGGCGCTCACATGCACCGCAACTTCGTTCACCCCTGCTTCCTCGTCACGAGCACTCGACTGCTCCGTGACCACGACCTGACGTTCCGCCCCGTTGGCTCACTCGCTCACCTGGACACCAGCGCCCCGCTCTTCCTCGACGTCGGCGAAGCCCTCTCGCAGCGCGTCATCGTGAAGTTCGGCGGCGGCCAAGCGCTCCACTACTTCGAGGTGACCTCTCTCCGAGGCCCGAGCATGGCTGGGGCGGTCTTCGGCGGCCTCGTCTACCACAACATGTTCGCCACCCAAGGCAGCGGTCGCGATGATGCCGTCGCCTACTGGCATGAGGCGCTCCTGGAGCACCATCCCGACCTCCGAACGTGAGCGCTTGGCGGCGGGTCGTGCCGGGTCTCAGGGCGTGCGACCGTCACGGCGCGTCGGCGCCTCGCCGAAGTGCTCGACTCAGTGCGTCACCGATCGGACGGGCTTGCTCGCGATGCATCGTGCTGTGACCTCCTGGGACCCGCAGGGTCGAGATCGACCCTGACGCATGGTGCTCCCACCCGAGTGTGGGACCGAACTTCGGCTCGCGCTCGCTCGCAGCAACGACCAGCAGGTCGCCGGCGTACGGTCGCGCGTCGTATTGCCGGGACGCTCGGGCGGATGCGGCGATCACCGCCTCCTGTCGGACGATGGCCGGTGACCGGTGGTCGGCCTGCCGCACCGTCCAACGGTCATGCGCCCGGCGCGCGGCTCGTCGCAGACGGTTCCGAAGGCGCCGCACGAGCGACGGTCGCAACGGGGAGCTCTTCCCGGCAAAGTACGGGCTGTACATGTCGCCGATCGCCACGAGTCGCGGTGGCTTGCCGGTCTCGGCGAGGCGGCGGCCGGCTTCGAACGCCACCCAGCCGCCCATCGAGTTGCCGTAGAGCGCCACGTCCCGAGTGAGGCCGGTCGCCTCCAGCTCGTCGATCAGGCAGCAGGCGAGCTCGTCGACGGTCTGCAGCGGTTCCTGATCCGGGCGGTGACCGGGATAGTCGAAGAGGTAGAGGTCGATGTCAGCATCGATCGCGTCCGCGATCAGGTTGAGGCCCACCGCCATCCCGAACTGACCAGGGATGAGGACGAGGCTCCTCTCATCACTCCCCTCCCGGTAGCGACGAAGGAGTGGCGCTGACCGGTCTGTCGAGCGAAGCTCGTCGATCCGGATCGCCAGTGCGCCGAGCGCCGGTACCTCCAGCAGGTCGAGCATCGGTAGGTCCACGCCGAGCTCTTCTTCGATCCGCACGACCAGCTCCATGGCCGCCAGCGACGTGCCGCCCAGCTGGAAGAACCCGTCCTCCGGGGCAGGGAGCTCGTCGAGGCCGATGACCTCCTGCCACATCGAGGCCAGGCGCTCCGCCGTGGTCGCGCCGTCGCCGACCTTCGGGTGTGCCTGACTCGCACGTGTCGTGAACCCTTCAGCGAACTGGCGAGCGAAGGTGACCCGCTGGGGTTTCCCGGTGGAGCTCACGGGGATCTGGTCGACGGGCACGACGTGTCGGGGGACCTTGAACGGCGCGATGCGCTCGTGGAGGTGTTCACGGACCGACTTGAGGTCGACTGTGGCTCCCTCCCGCACCACGAGCGCGGTCCCGATCTCCTCGCCGAGCTCTGCATGTGGGATGGCAAAGGCCATGGCTTCGAGGATGTCGGGGTGATCGAGCAAGGACTCCTCGACCTCCCTCGGAGAGATCTTCTCCCCACCTCGGTTGATCTGCTCCTTCACTCGTCCCGTGATGGTGAGGTATCCGTCGTCGCTGATCCGGCCCAGGTCGCCGGTGCGGAACCAGCCGCCCACGAAGGCGTCGGTGTTCGCCGATGACGGCGAGGAGTAACCGTCGAAGACCGCTGGACCCCTGACGACGATCTCGCCGTCGCTCCCTGCGGTACGGACGACAGCATCGCCGCCGAGGACCCCAACCTCGGTGCCTGTCGGCCTGCCCACCGTGCCGAGCCTGCGCTCGCCGGGGGGAAGGGGGTTGGCGGCGATCTGGTACGCCTCGGTCATGCCGTAGACCTCGATCATCGGTGCGCCGAAGCGCTCCTCGAGCTCAGCGGCCACCTGGGGTGCGAGCGGTCCCGACGCCGAGCGCATGAACCGGAGCCCCTCCCATTCGCCGGGTGCCCGCAGCACCATCTGGTGGATCGTCGACGCCGCCGTGTACCAGGTGCAGCCGAAGGTGGTGGCCCACTCGAGGAACCTGCGGGGATCCATCCCGGGGGTGCAGAGGATGCTGCCGCCGGCGTGCAGGGTGCTCATGGCTGCGCCGAGCAGACCGTGGCTGTGGAACAGCGGCATCACGTTCAGGCATCGATCGGCCGGGCTGAGCTGGAGCGACTCAACCACGTTTCTCGCGGCCGCTACGAGGTTCGCGTGGGTCAGCGGGACCTGCTTCGGCTGCGCCGTCGTGCCGGCGGTGTGCAGGACCAACGACGTGCTGGTCTCGGCCGGATCGGGTGCGGCGCTTTGCTCGCCAGACATGCGCACGACCCGCATGTGGTCGACCTCGACCACTGGAAGTCCTCCGTCTGCTGCGAGGCGCGCTGCTGCACTGGTGGAGCCGCGTTCCGTCACCAGGGCTGTGGGCCGCAACTGGTCGGCCAGGGCGGCGAGCTCGGAGACTGTGTACCCGGGGTTCATCGGGGCGCAGGCAGCGGCGCACATCGTGCCCAGGACCGCAGTGAGCATCGAGGGGCCGTTGGGCAAGCTCACCAAGACGACGTCCGTCGACCGTACGCCCCGGACGCGTAGCTCGGACGACAGGTCGCTCACCGCTTCCACGAGCGCGCCGTACGTCAGCGTCTCCCCGGTGCTCGTCCCCAGGATGGCGGGAGCGAGTGGCTGACTGGCCGCGCTCTGCTGGATCAGCTCGAACACGGAGCGAGGCGGCGTCTCAGTCAACGCTACCGATCGAAGCGCTTCAGGCTGCGACGCAACCCGGGAACCAGCCGATTCACGGTGATCTTCACCCGTGTCGACAGCCGGATGGACGCTCTACCCAAGAAGCTCTGCTCGTCCCACTCCTCCCGGACACTGTGCGCTCCGTTCTTGCGGTAGGCAGTCCAGCGAGCGCCTCCGGCCACCCGCTCCCAGCGCGGGTCAGCGTCGAGAAACGACGCGAGGTAGTTCCGAACGCTGGGCAACTGGGTGTCGTCGACCACGGCGATCCCACCTACCACGAGGTTGAGCGCCGTGTAGTACCAGTCGATGATCGGCGTGGGGTAGCCGTGGCCGCCGTCGATGAGGACCAGGTCCAATGGGCGGTCGAGCTGGGGGAGCACTTGGTCGGAGTACCCCACGGCGAAATCCACGCCACCGAGGTCGATCCCGTGTTCCTGGCCGTATGCGACGAGGCGATCGACCTGACCTGGGTCGCCGACGACGCACGTGTGTTCCGTGCGCCACAAGCCGAACAGCACCGTCGAGACTCCGAGACCGGTCTCGAGGGAGCGCACCCCAGGTCGTGCATGACCAGCAAGGAACTCGTAGAGCGACCGCTCTGCGTTCCACACGCCGTCCTCCGCCCCTATGTGGACGGCGGGTGGAGAGGCCAGCACATCGCTCATCTCCATGGGCGGAGAGTACTCAGTCCGGCGTGCGGCCAGATCGGTTGCGGCGTGTGGGAGCTCAGGGCAGGACCCAATCGTACACCTGTCGGAGACGCGCTCCGATGGCAGCGGGTGAGCGCTCGGTGGCGACGCGTCGCGCGGCGTCAGCGTGGCGTCGCCAGGCATCCGGCGCCAGCAGGTCCCGCACTGCTGTGGCGAGCGCTTCGGGGTCGTTCGGCGGGACCACGAAGCCAGTGCCGTCCTCGCGGACGGCGTCGCCCAGGGCGCCGACGTCGGTGACGACGACGGGTCGACCGTGGCCGTAGGCATCGTGGAGCACGCCGCTCTGGGACGAGAACGTCGTATAGGGCAGGACGACGACGTGCGCAGCACGGAACAGCTGTCGCTTGCGCTCGAGGGTCGCAAACCCGATCTCGACCGCCACTCGTCCGTCCGCGGCGGCCACGGAGCGGACCTGCCGTTCCACAGCCGGGTCGCCCCGCCCGGCGATCGTCAGCCCGACGTCGCCGTCGAGATGCCGCATCATCCCGTCGAGCAGCTCGACGCCCTTGTTGGGACGCAGAGCCCCGAAGAAGAGCACGTTCGGAACCCCGGATGGAGGATCGACCGGCGGACCGTCGACGGGGAAGACCTGGTGCGGCACCACGTGGATCCGCTCGTCCGGCACGTCGAAGTCCGATTGGAGCCGGTCGGCGAGGTGTTGGTGATGCACCACGATCGCCTCGGGGCGCTGGTACAAGCGAAGCAGCAGCCGGTGCTCAGCTGTCGATCCCAGCCTCGGAACATGGGGCACGACATCGTGCACGCTGATGACGAGGGGGCGTGGCAGCGGCGACCAGACGTCGGTGAAGCGGTTCACGTAGTGCAGGTGGACGAGGTCGAAGTCTCTCGACCGCCACATCTCCCGGCGCAGACGTTCTCGCGCCAGGTACGTCGAGACGCGCGACACCGCCCAGGCTGCGGCCCCGCTGGCGGATCGATCGACATCGGGGAGGTCTCGCACGACGGTGACGGACCCGTCGCTGGCCGTAGCCGGCGCCGCGTCACGGTCGATGACGTGCACAGTCGCCTCTTCGCCGGGGCGCACGGTCGCCCTCGCCCAATCGAGCTCCTCGCTACGAGCGAATGGCCAGTACCAGTAGAACCGCAGGTGGCCGTCGTCCCGGCTCACAGCATCAAGGTTCGGTACCGGATCGACCCGGCGACCTGGCCGAAGCGGTTGCCTGCGGTCCACAGCCACCGTGCCCGACCGGATCGGGTCAACACCCTCGGAAGGAGGACCACCAGCATCGCCCACGACTTCCACCCGCCGAAGCGGGGCGGGCGCGCTTTGCCGGCGTTGCGTAGGAGCCGTGCGATCTGCGGTCGGTGGGACCCGTAGTTCCAGCCCTGGCGCCAGAGGTCACGGGCGGAAGATCGATAGCGGTAGTGCACCACCGCGTCGGGCAGGCCAACGATGTCGACGCCGTGGAGCCAGCAACGGAACGAGAACTCCACGTCGGCGACCGGGAAGAACCCTTCGTTGAGCCGGCCGACCTTCCCCCACACGTCGTTCCGGACGCCGTAGTTGTTGCCGCGCACGACCGGGAAGGTCCCTGCAAACCTCCCGACCGGTCCCTCGATCGACCGTCCACGCGAGTCCGCAAGCCAGGGCGGGTTCAGCCGATCCAGCTCGTTCGGCCCCGTGACGACCTCGTGCTCCGCCAAGCCGCGAGCCATCGCCGCCAGCCACCCAGGCGTAACGATGTCGTCGGCGTCACAGAACACGGCGGCCGCGGCATTCGTCGCCGCTACCCCTGCGTTCGCGGCGAACGATTGATCCGCCCGTTCGGGAGCGCTCACCAACCGCAGCCGATCCGTGCCCCCGGCGAACTCCTCGACGAGACTGACCGTGCCGTCCGTGGACCCGTTGTCGACCACGATGATCTCCCAGTCGCCCTCCCACTCCTGTTCCAGTAGCGCCTCGAGCTGTTGGCCCAGGAGGCGCTCCTCGTTTCGTGCGGGGATCACCACGCAGACGTCCATGTGCGAACGGTACTGTCGCGGCGGCGGACGACCATTCAAGGGCGGTCCGCCGCGCTCTGATGACCGAATCCCCCGACCTTCCAACCGATGCTGCTGTCGATCTGAGCGTCGTGATCCCGGCCTACAACGCCGTTGACTCGATCGGCGAGCAGCTCGAGGCGTTGCTCGGACAAGGGTGGTCGGGAACCTGGGAGGTCGTGGTCGCCGACAACGGATCGACCGATGGAACCGTCGCGCTGGTCGACCGACTGGCTCGTTCAAACTCTCGGGTCAGGCTGGTCGACGCCAGCCAGCGCCAGGGTGCGGCCTTCGCGCGCAACCGAGGTGTCGAAGGAGCACGCGGAGCCTTGATTGCGTTCTGTGACGCCGACGACGTCGTGGCCGACGGTTGGCTCGCTGCCATCGGAGACGCGCTTCTTCGATGGCCCTTCGTGACGGGCCCCCAGGAGTACGAGCGCCTGAACCCGAAGTGGCTCCACGGCGTCTACGGAACCTTGCCAGCGCGAGAGCTTCAGATCTTCGAGGGCATCTTCCCCTTCGGCCCGACTGCGAACCTCGGGATTGACCGGAATCTGTTCGAGCGAGTCGGGCGGTTCGACACGTCGATCTCCGTCTACGAGGACCTCGATCTCTGCCTCCGCGTCTGGCTCCACGGGGTGGCGCTCAAGTTTGTTCCTGGCGCAGTCGTTCACTACCGCTACCGCCCGAGCCTTCGTACCCTCTGGAAACAGGCGGTCACGTACGGAGCAGCCCGGCCGGCAATCGCGCGCAGTTTGGCTGACGAAGGACGCCCCATGTCCGCCCGCTGGCGAGGATTGCGCAACTGGATCTGGCTGCTGAGGCGGCTCCCGAGCTTGCGCTCGAAGGCAGGTCGAGCACGCTGGGTCGTGGTTGCGGGCGGGAGCGCCGGGCGGATCATCGGGAGCGTGCGCCACCGGTCCCTCGTCTTGTGAGTGTGGCGCTCCGGCCGCGACGTGCCGGTCAGAATGGGGTCGTGCGGCACAGCCGGTCCAAGGAGTTCGATGACGCTCTCTCACTCACGTCGGGCGGCCGAGGTGGCCGGTGGAACGACGTCGCGTCGGACCCCAACGCAGCAGCGGCGCTGGCGCACCGGGCTGCCACCCTCCGGGCGGCTTGGCGCCCGCCGATCAGGGACCGGGCACGGTTCCTTGAGGAGCGATGCGGGGGTCGGCGGGTGCTCGACATCGGCTGCGTCGCCCACGACGTCGCCCGGATGGATTCGCCGCTGTGGCTTCACCGCCGGCTGGCTGCTGTCGCCGCTCGGTGCATCGGTGTCGACGTCCTGGCCGAGGGTGCCGCGGCCATGCGGGAGCGCGGATTCGAGGTCGTGGTGCATGACCTCAGAGACGGGCTGGGCCCGCTCGCATCGGAGGGGCCGTTCGACGTGATCGTTGCCGGGGAACTTATCGAACACGTCGAGTCGATCGACATGCTCTTCCGGACGGCCCGGGAGGCGCTGGCCCCCGGAGGGGAGCTGCTAGTGACCACACCGAACCCCTACGCCCCCCATCGAGTGCGGGCGGCGCAGCTCGGCATCGTGTGGGAGAACGCCGACCACATCCTGTACGCGTTCCCGAGCGGTATGGCCGAGCTGGCCGAGCGGCATGGGCTGGTGCTTTCAGAGGCAGCCGTCACCGACGACCGGCAGCGTCTCGGCCTAATTGGACGCCTGAAGGGAGGAAGGCGTCGTCTCCGGGGCAGTCACTGGCTAAACGTCGGCTACTCCACCATCGGGGACTGCCGAGTGCGGCGGGTTCGCCGCGGGCTGATCAGGACGCAACGGCTTCGCGGGCGCTTCCTCGGAGAGACATTCGTATACGTCGTCCGTGACCGAGACGGATCGCAGTGACGCAACCCATAGAGCCGATCCGCTGCACCGTCGGCATCCTTACCTTCAACTCACGCGCAGTTCTGCAGCGTGTGCTCGAATCCACCGAGGAGTTCGGCGAGCGGATCATCTGCGATGGTGGAAGTACGGACGGGACCCGGGAGCTCGCACGCAGCCGCGGGTGTGTCGTCCTTGAGCAGCAACCGGAGTTCCAACGAAGCGATGGATCGCTCTGCGACTTCGCCGGCGCTATGAACCAGCTCTTGGACGCAGCGACCGAGCAGTGGTTCTTCAAGGTCGATAGCGACGAGATGCCCTCACCGGAGCTGACCCGGGAGCTGAGGGAAGCTTTAGCTGCACAACCCGATGTGGACGGATACTCCATTCCATTGAAGTACGTCGTGAACGGTGCGGTGATTGAGAACGCCAGCACCTATCCGATGAGACAGGTTCGTGTGGTTCGCTCGGGAGGTAAGGCTCGCTACACCGGTTCCGTGCACGAGGGCTTCGGAGACCCAGACCTGGTGATCGAGTCCCTCGGCGCTCCGCATCTGCTGCCGCAGTGGCCGATCTGGACCCTCATCCGTCGGTGGAGTCGCTACCTTCGCATCGAGTTGCGCGAGTATGCCGAGCAACCTCTCTCTGTCCGCTGGAGAACCGGAGCCCGGCGGCACGCCAAGGGGGCCCGCTACGTGGCTCGGAGAGCTGTTGCGGTGCGCCGCGAGGAGCTGCGTCCGTATCTGCCGCTGCGCTACGAGGTGCTGAGGGTCGCCCACCACGTTGTGGCAACAGCCGTGATCATCGGGCTTCCGGTCGTCCGGAGGCGACTGGCAGCGTAGGCCGTCGTGCCTGAGGGTCACTGGATGGCGTTGTCGCGCATGCGTCCCTACGACGTGTCAGGTGCCTGACCCAGCCTTGGAGGCCACGGGTAGCGTGCTGCTGGAGGGGGAGCGGGAGACTTGTACCGAACCTGCGCACGCGCCCTGCTGGCGGTCGTCTCCGCAGGATGTTCGTGGCAGAACGTGGAGAGCCCCATTCCACAGGTTCGCCATCAGGTGCGGCTGATGCGACGAGCCAACCACGGGATGCTCCGTCGCGCTATTCGATTCGCTGCGCTGCGAGCGCGCTGGCCTCGATTGGCTCGGCCGACCCCGGGCGGTACTTGTACGTGGAGCCCGAACGAATTGGAGGTGACCACCGGCGGCATGGCCGCGACGTCGAGGAAGAACGCCGCCATGCCTTCAGCGAATGCGCTCCACGTGTGCCGCTCCTGAGCCGCCCTCAACTGTTCGACTCTCCGAGCAGCGGCATCTCCTCCTTGAAGAATCGAGGAGAGATCTGCGGCATACGCCTCGATCGTCCATGCACGTGGTACATCATCAAGGGGCAAAATTTCCACTAGTGGGCCGAACGCCGTAAACACAACAGGCGTGCCCAGCGCGGCGGCTTCGTGAGGGACGAGACCGAACCCTTCTGCGCTGGTGGGATAGAGGACCGCCGCTGCATTCGAGAGCAGCCACTCTCGTGACTGCGACGTGACATGGCCGACCGAGTGGATGCCCTGACGTCGCTCACTCGTCGTAAGTGTCTCGCTGGAACGGGAACTCTTCCGGCCCACGTGGAGCCCTGCGAGGACGATGTCTCCGTCGAAGCCCTGATTTGCGACCTCGGCCCAAACGCGTATTGCGAAGTCCCGGTTCTTGTGGACGAAGTCGTTGCCGAGTACTAACACGAAGCGCCGCCCTTCCAGAGCTGCTTCGAGATCGTCTAGGTCCTCGTCATGATCGAGGACCTCGCAATGGTTTCGAAAGGCAAGGTGATCGACTCCGAGTGGCACAGCACGTACTCGGGAGGGCTCAAGCAACGGCACCTCTGCATGAAGGAGCATCGCCACGTCGCCGCTTATCGTGGTCACGCCGTCGACAGCAAGACAAGTCCGCCGCTGCAAGGCTCGGTATGAATCCCAGTCTTCCGCCGAGGTGTGATAGCGGGCGATATCGTAAGCGATGAGATCCAGGTACGTCACTACTGTGCGCCGTCCAAACGATCTCGCTTCACGCAGGTTGAATGATGCGTCAGGCTGATTCGGGTACCACACGATGTCTGTCGGAAGCGTTGTCGTCGCCCCCACCCCCTGAGACTCCGTCTGCGTTTCTTCTATGGAAACCGTGGGCAGATCTCGGAGATGACTCGCGTAGTTCGGTAGGCGATCAACGCCCACTAGCCGAATGAAACTAATCCTGGGGTCAGACGCGAGGTGATGGACTGCTTCCGTGATGACCACCTGCGCGCCGGTCTGGCTGGGACCGAGCCAACCTGCATGGACCGTCAGCGTGATGTTGGCATTGGGTTGCCGGTCGTTCGCAGCGTGCATGGCTGACGTCGGGTCGGAAGCCTCACGGCGATCTTGTGCCTGCGGCCGCAGAACTGGCGTTGCGGCGACGACATCAGGGGCGTCGATCATCCACCAGAGGTGACGGAAACCCCTGTTGGAAGCCTCGCGAGCCCACATATGCAGGGCAGTTGCGAATTCAGGTGAATCATACGTATGGGGGCGGACCGGTACGGGACCAAGGAGATCGTGGAGATAGGTGGATATCGCGATCGCCCCGCCTGCGGGCGAAGTCGCAGGAACGAAGTCGACGCGCGGGGCGTTTGCGGCCATCAACGAGACGGTGGCCACGCGCGGGTCGGAACTCATGCGATCAAGGATGCGCGTGCGTCGCCCCTCCGTCAGCAGCCGGTCGTCACCTACTGTCACGATTCTCATCGCCACTTCGCCTCAGCGCACACGCCAGCCCTTTTCGGTCGTGGAGCCACGCAGCGACAATACGTTGCCCCCCAGAACGTTTGCGCCGTGCAACCGTCGAGCCGGGGCACCGACAGTCGCCACCCTCAGCGAGTTCCCTACTGTCCCCGGCGGGAAGTCTGATCTCCACCTCATGAGCACGGCATCGCTGCGCGAGCGGTCTCCTGCAACGGCGGTGCTGGGAGCCGACTAGTTCACGGATGTGTGAGGCTACGGGCGTGGCCCCCCTGCCGGTGTTCTTGATCCATTACGACGCGCCCCACTGGGTGCGGTCGGCAGCGAAGTCAATCCTCGCCAGCGACATCGAGGTGGACCTCACGGTGATCAGCAACTCTGGCCCTGTGACGGTGCCGGGCGCGCGGGTTATGGTGACCGACCGGAACGTTGGATACGCCGGTGGAGGCAACATCGCGTTCCGAGAGTGGCTGTCAGGCTCGGAGCCGTTTGTCTTGGTCGGGAGCCATGACCTGCACGTCGAGCCCGATGCGCTCCGCCTGTTGCGGGTGGCTATGGAAGCCAATGAAACTGTCGGCATCGCTGGCCCCCTGATGCCCGACGCTCCGGGTGGCCAGGCAGGCGACGGGACCGTGACTTGGCTCTCCGGTCAGGGCGCCATGTACCGGCGCGAGTGCATCGAAGAGATCGGAGGGTTCGACGAGCGATTCGGGTCGTATACCGAGGATCGGGAGATCGGCGAACGTGCGAGCTCTAGATTTGGCTGGAGCCTCGTGCGGGTCGACGACGCTCACGCGCATGGACTCGGGTCCGCCATAGGAGATGAGTGGGCGGTCCGGCGACGGTTCTGGCCGGGCACCGTGGGGTTGGAACGGAAGCTTCGCGGCGACCGCGCCGGCCTCCAAGCGATAGCTGACCACACCATGTACTTGAGGTCGGCCGTCCGACACATGACCGTCAGTCTGATCCGTCGCCGACCAGATTGGCGCTACCACGCACGCCACATCGCCGAGCGAGCCCGAACTTTACCTGCGTGCGTGCACTTCTACTTCAGGTTCCGTGCATCCACAGAATGGAACGCTCTCGCTCCAGAGCCGGCGGGGCGACGGATCGTTAGGTGGCGTAGGCCCGCACACAACTTCCGACGAGGCCTGCGTCGCCGCGAGGGCAGCGGCCTGGGGTCGGGTTCCTGATCGAATGAGGATGGACGGCGTCGGAACTACTAGGTCGGGTTGGCGGGCGTGGGAACGGGCACTCCTGTCGGTGCCAGTTGACGGGCGTGGGAGACTGGCTGCGTGATTGTCTACGGCGTGTGTGCCGGACCGAGTGGGAAGTTCGACCGGATCGCAGGGCCGACGATCGAGCGGATCCGAGAGCAGCACGACGAGTTGGTGGTGCTGAAGAAACAGTCCTCGATCTTCGAGGCATACAACGAGGTTCTCCGACAGGCTCGTGTCCACGGCGACGATCTCGATGCCGTAGTACTTATTCATGACGACGTGGAGGTCTGCGACGTCGACCTGCCGGACAAGCTGCGGCGCCTATTCTCCGACGTGTCGATTGGCGTTGTCGGCGTGATCGGTGCCAGCGGGGTCCGGTCGCTTGAGTGGTGGGAGTACGAAACCCACGGACTAGTACGAGAGGATCGCCTAGGCGTAATCGACTTTGGCGCGGGCACTCACGACGTCGACATGGTGGACGGTCTGTTCATGGCGTTGTCGCCTGCGGCCGCGCACATCCTGACGTTTGACGAGCGCTACGGGGGCTTCCACGGGTACGACGGTGACCTCTGCGCTAGCGCGCGGGCGGCCGGGCTTCGCGTGGTTGTGGCCGAAATCGATGTTGCGCACCGTACGGCGGGTGGGTACGGCGACAAGGCGGCGTTCGCGGCTGCGGACGCCAGGTTCCAGCAAAAGTGGGGAGTCCGACCGAGAGGAGATCGTCCGGGTCTGCGTCGCAGGCGCTGGCTGCGATGGACTCGCCTGACGGCGTCTCGGTGAGCGAGATGACGACGCGAACCGCGCCGGACCACCGAACCGTTCCGTCTCCCGGCGGGACGGCATGGGCAAGGGGGAGGTCGGCCAGCGCGTTGGCGTTTCGCCTTGGTAGGCAGCAGTGGGGCGTTCGCCCTCGCACCAGGTACTGGCCTTGCCACAGTCGGACTGTCCGCTGGGCCTAGTGCCTAGATTGCCGTGGGTACGACTGGCGGTAGGAATGAGCGCGACGGGGATGACAAGGGACTCTGCGGAACCCGGTGTCCGACCAGCGGTCGCGTTCGTCGTGAGGGGTCACAGGCGTGCCTTGGGTTTGTTGGCAGTCACTGCGTTCCTCGGTGGTGTTGCCGAGGCGCTCTTTCTAATCACCGTGACGCGAGCGGCGTTTGCCGTCACCGACGGCGCTGGTCGCGTCGGTGTCGTGGCCGGGTGGTATCTGTCGGTGAACGAGACCCTGCTCGTTGCACTCGGTTTCGTGGTCGCCCGCGTCTCGCTTGCGAGCTACTCGGCGTGGCAATCCGCACGCCTGTCATCGGCGGTCACCGCGCGGATCCGGCATCGCCTTGCCGGGGCGTTCCTCAACGCGTCGTGGGAGCTCCAGCAGAGCCAGCGGGCAGGGAGCCTCCAAGAGCTGCTCACTGGCTACACGTCTCAGGCGAGCGCCATGATCGGAGCGCTGAACGGTGGGGTCGTTGCGGGAGCGAACCTGGTTGCCCTCATCGGGATCGCCGTCGCTGTTGATCCGCTGGGCGCCTTGGTCCTGGTCGTTTCGGTCGCGGTCTTGGGGACCGTGCTCCGACCCCTTCGCGCGGCGGTCAGGCGGCGCGCACACGCGTCCACCGTCGCAGGCATGGAGTTCGCCACGTCGGTCAACGAGATCTCCGATCTCGGGCTCGAACTGCACGTCTTCCATGTCCAAGCTCCCGCTGCCCGTCTGGTGGGTGACCGCATCGAGACGGCGCGCAGCCGTGGCCGGCGTCTCCAGTTCGCGGCGGGGCTCACAACCCCTGCGTACACCGGTCTGGCGTACTTCGCGCTCCTCGCAGCGCTGGCAATCGTCGCGCTCTCCGCGTCGGCGAGTCTGGCTTCCCTCGGCGCCGCGATGCTCGTGATGCTCCGATCCCTCAGCTACGGGCAGGCGCTCCAAGGTGCCTACGTATCGGTCTCTTCGAGCGTTCCAGCCATCGAGGAGATCCAACGACGTCTCACGCTCTTCGAAGAGGGGCGCAGGGTGGATGCCGGCCACCCCGTCGGGACCGTCGGCCCGCTCAGCGCGGAGCATCTCTGGTTCGCCTACACCCCGGGACAGGACGTCTTGCGGGACATCTCCTTCACCATCGATCCGCACGAGATCGTCGGCGTCGTCGGTCCGTCGGGCAGCGGGAAGTCCACCCTCGTCCAGCTGTTGCTGGCACTTCGGGACCCGGACCGGGGCCAGATCCTCGCCGACGGCCGCCCCTTGGCGGACCTGTCCAAGGCAGAGCTGGCGCGCAAGATCACGTTCGTTCCCCAGGCGTCCCACCTGGTCGCCGGGACGATTGCGGACAACATCCGCTTCCTACGGGACGGCGTGAGTCAGGAGGACGTCGAGCGTGCCGCGAAGCTGGCCTACCTGCACGACGAGATCGCAGCGTTCCCCGAGGGCTACGACCGCCCCGTCGGGGAGCACGGCGGACACCTGAGCGGCGGGCAGCAGCAGC
>SXGQ01378947.1_pt1 | contig 16066 bp, 17 predicted proteins | sample 3178371 | NCBI WGS metagenome assembly SXGQ01 (sample SAMN11356859, study PRJNA531348) | freshwater metagenome | isolation source: freshwater sample F1-20 | place: China: Fuxian Lake, Yuxi | collected 2017-12-25
GACACGTCCGACGCTGACGGTCGACGACCTGCCGCCGTTCGTGCTCGACAACTCGACCGGGGCGCTGATGGCGGCGTACGCGCGCGAGGGCCACATGGGCGATGGCCTGGCCGATGACTCGGACACGCCGTGGACGCCGACTCCGCTTGAGGTGGCGCTGCAGGAGCCCGAGAAGCGGATCCTGATCAAGGCGCTGCGGGCCAACAACTGGAACCGACAGGTGACGGCTGATCAGCTCTCGATCAATCGCACGACGCTCTACAAGAAGATGAAGACGTACGGGCTGGACAAGATGGCCGGCTGAGCGCGGTCAGTCGACGCTGGCGACCACAGGAACCTCTTCCTGATCGTCGGGCGCGACGCCGAGGTAGGCGAGGCTCCGATTGACGACGCGGAGGACGACCGGGCCGGCGACCTGGCTGCCGAAGTAACGGCGGGTCGTCGTGGCCGCGGGTCCGGGGTCGTCGATGACAACCAGAACGACGATGCGGGGCTGGTCGACAGGGGCTCCGGCGATGAAGCTGGAGTTGTACTGGCGCTCGAAGTAGCCCTTGCCGCCGGGGCGGACGATCTTGGCGGTGCCGGACTTGCCGAACATGCCTCCGGCCTGCATGGCGTCGGCTGGCGCGTTGCGGCTGGCGCGTCGGGCCATGTTCTCGGCGACGTTGCGCATGGTGGTGCGGGTGAGTTCGGCGACCCACGGCGGCAGCACGCGGTGCTCGAACTCGGCAAGGGTGGGCTCGTTGCCGCGGGCGGCGGTCAGGCGGAGGACGGGCAGCGTTCCGGCCTTGTCGCCGGTGCGTGCGAAGGCGCTGAAGGCACGGACCATCTGGAGCGGCGTGACGCCGACCTCGTACCCCATGGCGACGCTGGTCTGGGTGTATTTGGTCCATTTGCGGGCGGTGGTGACGATGCCGGGGGACTCGCCCGGGAGGCCGATGCCGGTGCGCCTTCCAAAGCCGAAGCGGAGGATGTCGGCGCGGAGCTGCTCATCGGTCATCCGGCGCGTGACCTGGACCATGCCGATGTTGGATGAGTAGACCAGCACATCCTTCCATGTGAGCTGGCCCATGGGGGTGACATCCTCGACCTTGCGGCCGTAGTCGGTGGCCCATGTGCCGTGGTGGGTGTTGATCATCTCCTCGGGGCGGACGACGCCGCGCTCCAGGGCGCTGGCCCACAGGAAACTCTTGAAGGTCGAGCCCGGCTCGTAGGTATCCTCGACGCATCGGTTGCGGGCGAGCGCTGGATCGGTAGCGCGGCCAGGGTCGAGAGGGATCGTGCGGTAGCGGATGGCGGGATCGGTGCTGTACTTGCCCTTGGCATCGATGGGGGCCAGGCCCTGAACATCGCGGATGTGGTCGACCATGGCGAGGATCTCGCCGGTGTGGGGGTCGACCATGATGAGGCGGCCGCCGGCGGCATCGGCGGCTTCCACGCCGCGGACAATCTCCTCGTGCGCGATGCGCTGCAGTTCGAGATCGATGCTGAGGTTGGCGCTCTTGCCGCGGATGGGCGTGGCGATGCCATGGGCCTCAACCCACATTGGGCGCCCGCGGGCGTCGCGGACGTAGTCCATGTGGCCGGGCTGGGCCTGCATGGCAGCGTCGAAGATCCGTTCAGCGCCGATGAGGCCGACTTCCTCGATGCCGACTTTGCCTGCGATCGAGGCGGCCTCCGGGCCGGCGGTGATCTCGCGGACGTTGCGCCGTTCGAGGTGGACGCCGGCGATCTTGATCTGGGTGGCCCGCTCGAACTGATCGTCGGACAAGACGGCCGGGAAGGCGACGTAGCGGATCGGCGACCGTCCTTCGGCGACGCGTTTTCGGCTGGCCTCAATGCGGGGGAGCAGGCGCTCGGCGACGCTCTCGACATCGGTGCCCAGCGCCTGGGCGATGGCCTGCATCTTGGGTGTGAAGGGCTCGGTGAAGGCCGCGGGGTCGACAAAGAGTCGATAGCCGGTGCGGGTTGCGGCGATCACTCGGCCGCGGCGGTCGAGCAGGTCGCCGCGGGGCGCCGGGTCGGTGCGCCGCGTGATGCGGTCCTGGATGAAGGGGCGAAGCCCGGGGTCCGGGGCGACCTGGAGCTGGACGACCCGCAGGAGGACGATCGCAAGTGTCGCGGCGATGCTGAGGGTGACGATGCGGGCGGTGAAGTCGATGCGCCGGCGCTGACGCTGACGAAGCGAGACGGGGTCGACAACGGTGGTCATCGGCGCTGGCTCCCGGAGTCGGCCAGACGGTCACGACGGATACGGTCGCCGGAGTCAGGGGCAGGGGCGGGCGTCGGCGCTGCGTGGCGCACGGGCTGGGCCGGTGGCGGCGTGTCGTGCTGAGTCTGAGGCGTGCCGGAGACTTCGGCCAACGCCAGCACCGGATCGGACCACGGCGTGGGGATGGGCAGAAGGGGGCCCATGTCGGCGGCCATCTGGTGGACGCCCTCGGGGGTGATGCGCCTGGCGATCTCGACTCGGACGCGCCAGAGGGTGCGATCGAACCGGGCCGCTCGTTCGGCTGCTTCGGCCATCTCACGCACGGCGTGGAGGCGCTGTTGGCGCACCACCAGCAGGGATGCGGCCATCAGCGCACCGACCAGCACCAGCATGGCGACTTTGCCGACCAACCGACGCTCCTTGCGGACGGGCGCTGCCTCAGGCCGCGGGCATTTTCAGGACGGTGCCGACACGCAGCGCGTTCTCATCGTCGATCCGGTCGGCGTTGAGTCGCAGAATCTCTTCCCAGCGACGGCTGGTGCCGAGCTGCTTCTTGGAGATCTCGCCCAGCGTGTCGCCGGAGCGAACGATGTAGGTCCTGCTCTTGGCGGCCGGTTCGCGACGGGGCGGGGCGGGGCGGGTGCTCGGGGCGGCTTCGGGACGTGTCGTGCCCCGGGCGGGGGCGGCCTCGCCGGTGAGCACGGACTTCTCGGGAAGCATGAGCGTGGATCCCGCGCGGAGCTGGCCGCTTGAGGTCAGACGGCCGCGGTTGAACTTGGCGAGCTGCTCGGCCAGTCGTCCGTCGCCGTACTCGGAGCGGGCGATGGACCAAAGGGTGTCACCCTCTTCGACGGTGTAGCGCCGGGCGTTGCGGGCGGCGATGTCGGTGGTGGCCGGGTTGATCAGCGTCTGGATCTGTTCGACGACAGGCTCGGTGACGACCGGCTCGCCCATCTTGATGACGGGCTCGGTGTAGACCTGGTCCGTCGCGGAGGCGACGGGAGGGAGCGTGCTTGGGCGGAGCTCGATCGTGCCGTTGTCGGGAGCCAAGGTGCTCTCGACGGCGACCTGATCGGACCAGTGATCGGTGACGAGGGGATCGCCGGCGGGCGCGGTCTGGATGGCATCGGCCGGCGGCGTGCCCCGGGCGATGCCGGCGTCGACTTCGAAGGGGGTGCGGACGGCGGGGGCACGCGGCTCGGGGGTGCGACGCCCGAAGGCGACATCATCGCCGCGGAGGGCGACATCCTCGATGGAGGCGCCGGCCATTCGTGCGGTTCGAGCTCGGGAGAGGTGGTCCGAGACCAGGACCCCAACCACGAGCACCAGGGCAAAGCCCACGATCATCGCCAGCTTGTGTTCACGCGTCATCGGCCGAGCGTCCTTGCAATCGGGTCAGCTACGCCTCCGGGTCGATCCTTGAGCCCGGAGGAGGGAGTTCTGTATCAGTCGGTGTCGCCCTCGCGCGCCAGCCGGATGACCCGGAGCTTGGCGGAGCGGGAGCGCGGGTTTTGCGCGGTTTCGTTGTCGGTGGCCTCGACGGGGCGCCGCGTGAGGAGGCTGCCCAGATCGCGGTCGGCGATGTCGGCGAAACGGCGCTTCACGAGGCGGTCCTCCAGCGAGTGGAAGGCGATGATCCCAACGCGTGCCCCGGGCCTGAGCCAGGAGGGTTCGCGTGCGGCCCGGAGCGCCACAGCGCCGCGGTCGACGGATTCGAGGAGCGATTCGAGGCTGCCGAGTTCGTCGTTGACGGCGATCCGCAGCGCCTGGAAGGTGCGCGTCGAGGGGTCGATGCGGGGCGAACCTGGTCTGCGCGGGGGTCGTGGTGCATTCGGGTCGGCTGCCTTGGCGGATGGAACGCCCATCGCGGAACGGACGATCGAGGCCAGTTGGTGCGTCGTCTGTATCGGACCTGACTCGCGGGCCGCAACAAGTTTTGCCGCGATCCGACGGGCCGCGGGCTCTTCGCCGTAGTCCCGGAGGATCTCGATCAGTTCGGGTTCCGACAGGCGGTTCACGAGATGGGCAGCGGTGACGGGGCCCGAAGGGTCCATCCGCATGTCGAGCGGGCCGTCGCGCATGAAGCTCAGGCCTCGGGCAGGGTCCTCCATCTGCGTTGAAGCAAAGCCCAGGTCGGCGAGCACGACGTGGGCACAGAGGTCGCGCTCGCGCAGGCGCCGGGGGACGTCGACGAAGTTGCCCTGCAGTTCCACGATCGTGGGACGCTGGTCGGCGGGCAGTTCGTCGCGGATGCGCTGGGCGGCCGCGGCGGCGTTGGCGGGGTCCATGTCGTTGACGACGAGGGTGCCGGCGGGGCCGATGGCCCGTGCCAGGAGCAGGCTGTGGCCGCCGCGTCCGGCGGTGCAGTCAACGGCGGTGTCGCCGGGAGTGGGGTCGAGCAGGCTCATGACAGCGTCGACGAGCACGGGTGTGTGCCCGTGGCGGTCTGGGGAGCGGCCTGCCGATAGAGCCTCGGTCTCGTTCACGCCCCAACGCTAGCAGACCCACCGGACCACCGCGCCCATGAGCCAGACGATCCGACGCCGTTCCTTTCCCGCGTGTGCCGTGCTGTCGCTGGCGGCGCTGGGGGCGCTGCTGCCGTGTGGCTGCCTTCCGAGCCGGGTGGTGATCGACCTCTCGCCGCGGGACAAGGACCTGGATGAGACGACGGTCTTGAGCGATGGGCCCCGCGGCGATGCGTCGCTGCCCAAGGTGGCGCTGATCGACGTGAACGGCCTGCTGACGCACAGCGCCAGCCCGGGGCTGTTCGCGTCGCGGCGCAACCCGGTTGACACGCTGGTGACCCAGCTCGCCAAGGCGGAGGCGGACGCGCAGACGCGGGCGGTCGTGCTGCGGATCAACTCCCCGGGGGGGACGGTGGCGGCCAGCGAGACGTTGTTCCGCGAGATCGAGGGGTTCCGGACCCGGTCGGGCAAGCCGGTGGTGGCATCGTTCGCGGAGGTGGCGGCCAGCGGGGGCTACTACATCTCCCTGGCGACCGACCGGATCGTGGCGCAGCCGTCGAGCATCACCGGGTCGATCGGCGTGATCATTCAGACGTTCAACTTCTCGAAGGGGATGTCGATGATCGGCGTTGAGGGGCGCGCGGTGGTGAGCCGGTCCAACAAGGATCTGGCAAACCCCTTTGAGCCGCCGGTTGAATCGCAGTTTGAGATCCTGCAGGGGTTGGTGGACCAGTTCTACGCCCAGTTCCGAGGGCTGGTGGTGGAGCGGCGGGCGGGGATCGCTGCGGGAGACCTCGACGTCGCCACCGATGGGCGCGTGTTCACCGGCGCAGCGGCGCACGAGCTGGGGCTGGTCGACGCGGTGGGTGATCTGCGTGATTCGTTCGCGCACGCCAAGGAGTTAGCGGGCCTACAGCGGGCACGGATGGTGAAGTACCACGCCAGGGGCGACGCCGTGAGCTCGCCGTACGCGACGACGGGGGGCGTTGTGCCCGAGAACCATCGCGACGGCGCGGGGCTCGGGGCGGAGATCAACCTCGTACGGATCGACGGCGCCGAATCCTGGCTCACACCGCCTGGCGCGTACTACCTGTGGCGCCCCTGACATCGGCGCGCATGTTCCGAGAATCATCGGAACGCACGCGTCGAGCAGCGGCACAGGCGCATCGAGCGTCATCGGCCGCACGAAAAACAACAACCCACATCAACCGGTAGGAAGAACCGTTGACGCGCACGGTGATCGGCGTACCTTTGCCGTAATCACAGAGGCGCAATACAAGTGAGTGTCATCGCAGACATTTTCCGCACCAGAACAGGCTCGCTGGCCTGGGTTATCGGGTGCCTTGGCCGCGAACCGCGCGCCGCCCGGCGCGCCGAGCGGCATCCGCGCCAGCTGACCGTCGTCGCGGCCGACCGAGATCTCAGCAGCTCCGAGACGGTGCGGGCGATGTACAGCTCGGTCAAGAAAGCAATCGCCGACGAGCACGCCGAGTCGGTGCTCGTGGATCTGTCGGACGTGGACATCGCTGACACCAAGGTCGTGGCGTGCCTGGTCGTGCTGCGTCGTACGGCGACGCGAGCGGGCAAGCGGCTGGATGTGCGTCTGTCGCCGGCGGTGGCGGCGTGGACCGGCGTGTGCCGGTTGAACAAGCTCGTGGACGAGGTGGCCGGCGAGGATCGGGCGTGCCCGGGACGCTCGGACACGTCCGTCAGGGCCGTGCGCGCGGTCGCACCGGGCCCGGCAGGCGCTCACGCGGCTTGAGCTTCGGCCCGCACCCCCATTCTTGAGTCCCGCGTCAGGGCGCTGCCGCCAGAGCGGGGCGGAGCGGTATCAACCGGTGCACGGGCGGGCTACGCTATTTGCCACACGCCGGGGCTTCCCGGCGGGCACGCCCGAACCAGGGGATACACGATGGCTTCTTCTCGAATGCTTGCGCTCTGGGCGACCGGTGCGACCGGCGCGCTGTTCGCCTCAGTGATGTTGACCGGTCTCTCGTCCGCGCATGCGCGCGACGGGGCCGAGGGGGTGCCCGCGCCCAAGATCGCGGTGTGTGCGGTGCCGGCGCTGGTGAATGAGCTGATGCAGTCCGATCGCTTCAAGCCCGAGCGCGAGTCGCTCGAGGAGCGGTTCCGCTCGGAGATGCAGGAGATCGAGCAGCGGCTCGGGACGCTCCGCGACCGGGCGCAGGCCAACCCCGATGACCCGGGGATGGAGGCGCTCGCCCAGGAGTTCGGGGAGCAGCGCCGGCTCCTGGCCGAGAAGCAGCGCGAGGCCGCACAGGCCCTTGAGAAGAAGACCGCCGAGCAGTTGCTGCAGTGCTTTGACTTGGCTCGCACGAGCGCATCAGCGGTTGCTGAAGAGCTCGGGTACAACTACGTGCTGGCGTCGGTCGGCCCGGATGAGGAACTTAACGACACGAGCGTTGAGATCGCGGTGCGTCAGATGATGTCGCGCCCGGCCGTGATGTTCCCCAAGGAAGCGGACATCACCGACGACGTGCGCGACGACCTCAATCTGCAGTAGTCGCCGGCGGCGGGATCAGACCGGCACGGACGAGATGGTCGCGGATCTCCCGCTCGTACAGGGCGCGATCCGAGGCCGCCAGATCGTTGTGGCCGCTGTTGAAGGGAACGAACCGGGCATCAGGAATGATCCGGGCCAGCGTTCGTCCGTGCTCGACGGGGATGATGTAGTCGCTCGTGCCGTGCATGATCAGCACCGGGACGCCCAGGGTCGGGAGCACGGTGTCGCTTCGGAATGGGTGGCGGAGCAGCATTGGTGCGAACAGGAATCGCTCGGCCATCGCGACGGCGCTGGTGAACGTGGATTCCAGCACCATCGCCACCGGTCGGCGCTCGGCGGCCAGCGCGCTGGCGACGCCGCCGCCCAGCGAGCGACCGTGGAAGGCGACGAGGCCGGGGTCCACCTCTGGGCGGGCGATCAACCAGTCGTAGAACGCGACGAAGTCGCCGACGATCTCACGCTGGCCCGGGGTTCCCGGGGCGCGGCCGTAGCCGCGGTACTCGACCATGATGCTGGAGACGCCCCAGCGGGCGTACATGTTGGCGATGCCGATGTTGTCGTCGACGAGTTCGCCGTTGCCGTGGGCGAAGACGACGGCGGGGCCGGGGCTGTCGGGGGTTCGCCCGTCGCCGGGCATGAACCATGCGACGATGCGCTCGCCGTCCGCAGCGGTGAGCCAGACTTCCTGGATCCCCTTCACCGATGCGGCGTCGACGCGGGCGGGTCCGGCGAAATGGCGCGGGAACACGAGCCGGCCCTGGGTGAAGTAGCCGATGGTGAGCAGTGCGGCGTAGCCCACGACGAGCGTGATGCCGGCGATGATGAGCAACCGCTTGAGGCGCCTCCTGCGCGGCGACGGATCGGTCATTTGACGGGCTTCCCGCTGATGGTCAGCACGGCTCGGCGCGACACGGGGCGTCTGGCCTTGCCGCGGCGGATGATGCGGCCGATGAGGCCGCGGAGCAGCCATGAGGCCGCGAATGCGGCCGCGGCGGTAACAACCCAGAACTGCCAGTCGGTGATGGGCAGGCTCACGGTGGGACCCCAGGAACGGGCCGACAGACCCGAGCCCATAGTCTAGGCGATCCCCGAGGCGCGAAGGGTCTGGAAGACGATCAGGGCGGCGCCGTAGGCCAGCCCGCTCATCCAGCCGAGCTGGATCAGGGCCCACTTGATGTGGCCGCTCTCGCGTGCGGTGACGGCGAGGGTGGGCAGGCACTGCATCGCCAGCACGTAGTAGATCAACAGCGACCAGCAGGTGGCGACAGTGAAGACCGGCGTGACGCCGTCGTCGCGCCGGGCGGCGCCGATCTGCTCCATGATGCCCTGGTCGTCGGTCTCGTCCGAACCGGTAACGATCACGGCCATGGTTGAGGCGAAGACCTCGCGGGCGGCGAAGCTGGTCACCACGCCGACCGAAAGCTGCCAGTCGTATCCCAGCGGCGCGAAGACTGGCTGAACGAAGCGCCCGAGGCGGCCCGCGTAGCTGTTGGCGGCAGCGTGGGAGGCTTGCAGGCGATCGGCCTCGGCTTCGAGGGCCTCGGCGCTGCTGGCGGCGTCGGGCACGGGCTGGCCGGAGGCTGTGCTGCGGAGCTCGGTGGCCTGCTGACGGAGTTCAGAGACGTGCTGCGGCGGCTCGACATGCGGGTAGGCGCTGAGCCACCAGAGAATGATGCAGATGGCCAGGATGTTGGTGCCGGCCTTCTTGAGGAACATGATGGCGCGGTCGTAGGTGGTCAGGAACGCGGTTCGGAAGCTGGGCAGCTTGAAGGAGGGCAGTTCCATCGCCATTGGGCGGCTCCGGCCGCGGAGGATGGTGCGCCGTGCGATGAGCGCACTGAATACGCCGGCGCCGATTCCCAGGGCGTAGCAGCCGACGAAAGCGAGGGCGGCCATGGCCGGTCGGTCGCGGAACAGCAGCGTGGTCACGAGGACGTACACGGGCAGGCGGGCCGAACAGCTCATGAATGGCGCGACGAGGATCGTGGCGAGCCGTTCGCGCCGGTCGGGGACAGCGCGGGCGGCCATGATGCCGGGGAGCGCACACGCGTGGGAGCTCAGCAGCGGCACGAAGGCGTGGCCGGGCAGACCAAAGGGGCGGAGCACGCGGTCCATCACGAAGGCGGCACGAGCGAGATAGCCGGTGTCTTCCAGCAGTGAGATGAGGAAGAACAGCAGGCAGATTTGCGGCAGGAAGATCACGGTGGCGCCGACGCCGGCAACGATGCCGTCGGCCAGCAGTTCGCCGACCACGCCGGGCGGCAGGGCCGCTTTGACCCGGCCCTGGAGCCCACCGAACACATGGTCGATGAGGTCCATGGGAAGGGCGGCGAACTTGAAGATGGCGTAGAAGAGGGCCGCCATGGTCACGGCGAAGATCGCGACGCCGAGCACCGGGTGGGTGAACGCGCGATCCAGGCGGTCGGTGAACGTGTCGGCGACGAGGCTGCTCTCGGGGGGCACGGCCATTTCGTAGAGGTCAGCGGCCCATGCGGCCAGGCCGTCTTCGGTGCCCGGAGGCGTCTGGTTGGGCACGCGGGCATGGGCGATCGCGTCGCGCAGTCGGTCGACGCCGCGGCCCGAGCGGGCCGAGCACATCACGACATCGCAGCCCAGCAGTTCGGTGAGGCGCTGCGGGTCGAGCTTCAGGCCGCGGTGCTCTGCCAGATCGATCATGTTGAGCACGACGAGCGTGGGCAGGCGGCGGCGGAGCACTTCGCCGACGAGCATGAGGTTGCGCGCGAGGTTGGTGGCGTCGACGACCACGATCACGGCGTCGGGCGCGCCGGCGACTTCTCCGGCCGGGGCCAGGTCGCCCCGGAGCACCTCGCGGCAGAGTTCGGATTCGGCCTGATCGAGTTCGAGGGAGTAGATGCCCGGGAGGTCGACGAGTTCGACATCGCGGTGGCCCGCGCGAACAAAGCCGATGCGGGCTTCCTGCGTGGTGCCGGGGAAGTTGCTGGTCTTGTGGCGGAGGCCCGAGAGCCGGTTGAAGAGCGTGGTCTTGCCGGTGTTGGGATTGCCCAGCAGTGCTGCGCGGATCGGGCGTGATGCGTCGGCAGCGGGAGCAGCGAGCGGCGCAGGCGTGACGGTCATCGATCGGCGTCCCGTCGCCTCATCACGTGCTGAGGCCGATCACGATGCGCTCGGCCAGCGGTCGGGCCAGCCCGATGCGGCACGAGCAGCCGCGGGCACCCAGCACGCTCACGATGCACGGCTCGCCGGCGCGGCACATGCGGATGGTCGCGTTCATGCGCAGCCCCATGGCCCGGAGCAGTGCCGCGTCCGCGGGGTCGCTGCCGGCCGAACACACCACGCCGGTCTCTCCGGGTCGGAGCTGGCTGAGGGGGACGGTGCGCTGCGAGGCGGCCGTCGCCGCTTCGGGCGTGCGGCAACATCCCGCGATGTCTTGGGGTGTCCCTGAGGCTTCGTGTGTGACCATGCTCGTCATTGAGCGTCTCCGATGGGCCAGTGCCGTCTGGGGCATTGTCCTCTATCTGGACGATACGATGGCTGCGACTGATTCGCAAGTACGGCAGATAAAGCGGCTGCAGGCGGCCTTCTGCGGCCCGACGAGGGGATAAAGCCGGCACGGGGTGGGGGCTCAGCCCCGGGAGGCGGCCTGCCAGCGCTGGACGAAGGCGTCGTACTGGTCGGGAGTGTCGATGCCGTGGTGGGTGACGCGGCGGACTGCGACGGCGATGTCAAGGCCGTGCTCGAGCACCCGGAGCTGTTCGAGCTTTTCGACGGCTTCCAGCGGCGTCGGGGCCATGGCCGCGTACCGGCGCAGGAAGCCCGCGCGATAGGCGTAGAGGCCGACGTGTTTGAGAGGAGCGACGGAGGCGGCCGAGCCGGCGTTGTCGCGGTCGAAGGGGATGCGCGCGCGGGAGAAGTACAAGGCCGTGCCGTCGCGCCGGAGGACCACCTTGACGATCGCGGGATCGGTGGGGTCCTCATCGGGGGCGAAGGGTGATGCGACGGTGGCCATGACAACGCGATCGGAGGTGGCGGCGCCGAGGGCCTGGACGGCGGCGTCGATGACGTCGGGGTCGATCTCGGGCTCGTCGCCCTGCACATTGACCACGAACTCGTCGTCTCCGAGACCGAGGATGGTGGCGGCCTCGGCGAGTCGCGCGGTGCCGTTGGGATGATCGGGAGAGGTCATCACAGCCTCGCCTCCGAAGGCGCGGACGGCGGCATCGATGCGCGTGTGGTCGCAGGCGACGACCACGCGGGAGAGTGCCCGGCACTTTGCGGCGGCGTCGTGCACGTGCTGGATGAGCGGGCGTCCGGTGCGTGAGGCGAGGATCTTCTCGGGGAAGCGTGTGGAGGCAAGGCGGGCCGGGATGATCGCGACCGCGCGGTGCTGGATCATCTGGCACCCGCCCGGAGCTCCCTGACCAGCGCCTGGAGCTGCTCGCGGCGCTCGCGGATGTCGCGGTAGCCGATCTGCTGGATGGCGATGCCCGAGGCGAGCTTGAAGGCCTCTTCGGCGGCTTCGAGTGATCGCTGCTCCTCGGCCTTGCGAGTGAGCGTCAACAGCAGGTTGTAGCGGAGACTCAGACCCAGCTCGTCGCCCTGGAACTCGTGCTCGGACAGAGCGCGTCGGAAGGTGTCGGCGGACTCGTCGAGCCATCCCATGGCCAGGAACGACTGGCCCAGCAGGTTGGCGACGGTGTTGGCGATGCCCGGAGCGTTCTGGGCGATCTGGAACTGCTCGATCGCCTTGTCGTGCTGGCCGAGCTCCTGGTAGCGCTTGCCCAGTTCGTACTTGAGTTGCAGGTCGGTCGGGTAGTGGTCGACCCGCTCGACGTATTCCTTGAGCTCCGCGTCGCGGAACTGCCGGAGACCCGACTCGTAGGCGGCCTTTTTGGATTCATCGTCGGGGGCGGCCGCGGCGGCATCGCGGAGCTGCAGCAGCTTGCGGCGCATCACGCGGAGGCGGATGTCGCCGGCCTGCTGTTTGAAGCGGTAGGAGTGCGTTGACTCAAACCCGCGCATGAGCACCTTGTAGGCCATGGACTCGTCTTCGGGCGTGCCGCGTTCCAGGAGGCTCTTGGCGTACTTGCCGATGGTGCTGGGGTCGTTGGGGCGGCTCTCGTACTCTTCCTTGTTGCGCGCGACGACGCGGTCGGCGGTGCCCGCGCTCTTGACGACGGACTCCTCCTCGATGCGGGCCCGCTGGGCCTCGATGTCGCGCACGTTCTGACGGAAGCCGCCGGCCTGCCCGGTCTGCTCGTAGCCACCCTTGGTCATGGTGGCCTGGGCGGACATGTTGCGGTTCTCGGCCTGCAGCTTGGCGTCGGAGGGATCCAGCCGGTAGGCGGCCTCGCCGGCCTGCACCGCGCGGTCGAACGCACCGATCTTGGCGAAGTGCTGCATCATCGCCACGTAGTGCTCTTTCTTGGCCTTGCCCTCTTCCATCGCCGAGGCGAGCGTGCGTGTGCCGATCCAGTGGGCGGCCTCGGTCAGTTCGAGCTTGACGGCGGCCTCGAGGGCCTTGAGGCCCGACTGCCAGTCGGCGGTGCGGGTGCCCCACTCAAGGAGCGCGCGGAGGTACTTGTCGACCGGGGTCTTGCCGTCGAAGTTCTTGACCTGATCCTTGGAGGGCCCTTTGGCCTTGGGGTTGGCCTCGGCGTAGGCCTGACCCGAGCGATAGAAGCTCTCGAGGGCCGGCATGCTTGTGGGATCAAAACGCAGCCCCTGGAGCCAGAGGGTGGTGGCGTATTCGTAGTTGGTCGAGTCGTGAACGGTGCGGGCGTGCTCGAAGAAGCGGCGGGCCTTGCCGGGATCGGGATCGAACTTGCCGGCGTCCTCGGCGGTGGCACCGACAGCGCCGGCGCCCGCTGGCCCCTTGCCCTCGTCGTCCGGGCCCTTTTTCTTTCCGAAGAAACCTAACGCCACCGGCACCTCCCGAACGCCGCCCCCGAGCCACATTGATCCCCTCCGTCACCCCGATTCTCTACGCATGACTCGGGATCCGGTTGTGCCATCCTAGAGACTTGGGACCGCCCTGACACGCCTGGAGAGGGCCGGGCCCCCACCACACACCGGAATCCCCAGTCCCGCTTCCCTACACTCTGCCCCGATGGGCATCGACGCCGACCGCCTCCGGATTGTGAAGTACCCCGCCCCGGTCCTGCGCGCCAAGGCGGGGCCCACACCCCCGCTTTCGGACGAGGTGCGACAGGTGGCCCTCCGCATGGTCGAACTGATGCACGAAGCCGACGGCGTGGGGCTGGCCGCCCCGCAGGTCGGGTTGTCGTGGCACCTGTTCGTGGCGCACGTGCCCGCCTCGGACGACCCCGAGGATGCCGACTGGCGCTCGCTCCAGAGCGATCCCGTCTCGGCGACGATCCAGCCAACGGTCTACATCAACCCGGTGCTCTCCGCGCCGTCGCGTGACCTTGAGCCGTACGAGGAGGGGTGCCTCAGCCTGCCGCAGATCAACGGCGAGGTGCGCCGCCCGTCGCGGATCACGATCACCGCGACGGACCTCAACGGGAACTCGTTCACCCAGCGGGCCGGCGGGCTCCTGGCCCGCTGCTGGCAGCACGAGATGGACCACCTCGACGGCGTGCTCATCATCGATCGCATGACGCCGCTGTCGCGCCTCAAGAACCGCAACGCGGTGCGCGAGCTTGAGCACCGGGCGGCGCTGCTGTGAACCTCGTCTTCTTCGGCTCCGGCGCGTTCGGCGTTCCCACGCTCGAACGCCTGTCGCGCGAGCACGCCGTCGCCCTCATCGTGACGCAGCCCGACCGGCCCGCGGGGCGCGGCAAGGCGCTGACGCCCACGCCCGTCGGCGCGTTTGCGGCCGATCGGCTCGCGGGCGTGCCGATCGTCAAGCCGCAGAACGTGAACGACCCCGAGGTCGTTGAGCGGATCAGGGGCACGCCGGCCGACGCGTGGGTCGTCATCGCCTTCGGACAGAAGCTCGGTCGCGGGCTGCTGGCCGACCGCTTTGCGATCAACCTGCACGCGTCGCTCCTGCCGCGGTGGTGCGGGGCGGCCCCGATCAACCACGCCATCCTGGCGGGCGATGACATCACGGGGAACTCGGTGATCACGCTGGCCGACCGGATGGATGCGGGGCTGGTGCTAGGGCAGTCCACGCGGCCCATCGATCCGCTGGTCACCGCCGGCGAGCTGCACGACCTCTTGGCCTCAGACGGCCCGGAGCTGGTGCTCCGCGTGCTCAATCAGCACGCTTCGGGCACACTGCAACCGGTCGCGCAGGATGAATCGGCGGTGACGCTGGCGGGCAAGCTCGCCAAGGCGGACGGCGCTCTTGAGTTCTGTGCGCCGGCCGACGAGATCCGATGCCGCATCCACGGCCTGAATCCCTGGCCGGGAGTCACAGCGCTCTTCCGCGGCCAGCCGTTGAAGCTGCTACGTGTCCGGGCCCGCGACGGTGACAGCTCCCCCGCTCACGCCGTTCCGTGGCCGGTCGGCGTGATCGTTGACGGCGCGGCCGGACGGGTGTCGTGCGGCAGCGGGACGACGCTCGAGCTGCTCGAGGTGCAGCCGGCGGGCGGGCGGGCGATGGCGTGGGCCGACTTCGCGCGGGGCCAGCGGGTGCAGTCCGGTGAACGGCTTGAGGGGGGCGGGCTATGAAGTTCCCCCAGACGCTGTGGGACCTCCTACCCCGCGGGCTGCGCCCGGCGGCGGCAGCGCCCGCAGCGCGACCCGCGCCGGTACGCGAGCCCCCCGCTGAACGATCCAAGCCGGCGGCGGCACGACTGCGGGAGGCCAAGACGCGCCCGGGCTCGATGCAACAGCGGTACGACCACGTCACGCGCCAGATGCTGGTGCAGCACGGCCTTCGGGTGCGCAAGTGGCGGACGAGCATGTCGGGCATCGCGTGGCAGATCACCTATCGCGACGGAACGATCGCCCGTCTGATCGAGGCACCCCGCCCGAGGGGGCCGATGTCGGCGGCGGTGTTCCTCCACGAGGTCGGCCATCACGCGATCGGGTTCAACACCTATAAGCCCAGGTGCCTCGAGGAGTATCACGCCTGGGCGTGGGCGATCGCGGCGATGGAGGCCAACGGGCTGAACGTCACCGATGCGGTGCGCAACCGCATGGCCGAGTCGCTGCGGTACGCGATCGCCAAGGCTCGGCGCCGTGGCCTGCGCGAGCTGCCGCCGGAACTGCGCCCATTTGACCTCCCCCGCGCACAAGCCGCGCCTCGGACGCGCCGCACCGGGGCACCAACGCGCCGCTAGCGGCTGGCACGCCGTGTGCGTGAACGCCAGCGGCTCGGTGCGCCCCGCGCCGACTGGCCCGCGTTCTGCGGGCCCATCGCCGCCGGGCATGAAAGGACAAGACCATGCAGATCAATACCAGTCTGTCGGCCACGACATCGTCGTATCTGGGGGCCAACCGGCCCGCCTCGGCTGCCGAGGTCGCCGCGGAGCGATTCCAGGCGGTCAAGGCTCGCGTCGACACCGTGGTGGACCGGTTCGCGGCGTCGTCGCCCGGCGCTTCAGCGCTCAGCGCCCGCCCACCGATCAACCTGCCCACCCCCACGCCCAAGGCATCGCCCGCGAGTGTGCTGCCCACGCCGGACACCAGCAGCATTCAGAACGAGGATGTGACGCCGGTCGTGGACCCGATCGACCCGGCCGAGGCGCTCTCGGCGACCGCCCCCCCGCCGCGGACCTACACCTCGGAGGACCTTGAGAGCTTCCTCAAGAGCTTCGGGCAGAGCAAGGGGTCCGACAGCTACACCGAAGAGTTCGACTTCAACGGCGACGGCTCCATCGACGGGTCGGACCTGTCGGTGATGCTCGCCAACATCAAGCGTCGGGCCTGATGCGCGACAGACCATGGCGTGCGCCGGGCGATGATGAGCCCGGC
>SXGQ01687488.1_pt1 | contig 16066 bp, 25 predicted proteins | sample 3178371 | NCBI WGS metagenome assembly SXGQ01 (sample SAMN11356859, study PRJNA531348) | freshwater metagenome | isolation source: freshwater sample F1-20 | place: China: Fuxian Lake, Yuxi | collected 2017-12-25
ATCGGCGACATCGGCACCCACGCCGAGAATCTCGCGGAATACATCACTGGCCTGCAAATCTCGGAACTCGCGGCGGACCTCACGACTTTCGTCAAAGGCCGCAAGCTCGACGACGACGGCAACATTCTCCTCCGCTTCAAGGGCGGCGCGAAGGGCGTTCTGCACAGCTCCCAGATTTCCGTGGGCGAGGAAAACAATCTCAACATCCGCGTTTACGGCGAGAAGGGCGGTCTGGAATGGCACCAGAAGGAACCGAACACGCTGCTCGTCAAATGGCTCGACCAGCCGATGCAAGTGTACCGCACCGCAAACGGATACCTCGGCAAAGCCGCGCTCGCTGCCGGCCGCACACCTCCCGCCCATCCGGAAGGCTACCTTGAGGCGTTCGCGAACATTTACAAAAACTTCGCCAACGCGATCCGCGCGCGCATTGAAAAACGGAAGCTCGCGAAGGATGACATCGCCAACGATTACCCGAAAATCGAGGACGGCGTCCGCGGAATGGCGTTCATCGAGGCGGTCGTCGCATCGTCCAAAAAGAACGCCGCCTGGACGAAGCTGGATGCGTAAGCGGAAATAACATCCCATGCGGCTGCCCGACATTACCGGCATCATCAAACGCCGCATCCTTGTTAACTACCGGCTTGAGCCATCGATTGTTGCGCCGCTTCTGCCCGCGCCCTTTCGGCCGCGTCTTCATCGTGGACACGCGATTGCCGGGATTTGCCTGATTCGGCTCGAGAAGATCCGCCCACAAGGACTTCCGGCGCTCATCGGAATCTCCAGCGAAAACGTCGCGCATCGAGTCGCCGTGGAGTGGGACGAAGGCCCGACGGTTCGTGATGGCGTTTTCGTGCTCCGGCGCGACACCGATTCACTCGTCAATCACTACGCGGGCGGGCGCGTTTTTCCCGGCGTTCACCAGTTCGCAAACTTCGCAGTTCGCGACGCCGGAGGTCACGTGGGATTGCGGGCTCGTACCGACACAGGAATCGCGCTGGTCGAGTTGCGCGGGCATGAAACCGACGCCTTTCCTGCGGATTCGATTTTCTCGTCGCTGCAGGAGAGCTCGCGCTTCTTCGAGACCGGCTGCCACGGATACTCACTGTGCGCCACGGGCGAACTCGAAGGACTGAAGTTGATAACGCGCGAGTGGACCGTGAAACCATTCGCCGTCGAGATATGCCGCTCGAAGTTCTTCGCGGACCAGCGAGTGTTCCCCGAAGGCAGCATCTTCCTCGACCACGCGCTCATCATGCGCGACGTCGAGCACGACTGGCAGCAATGCGATGTGCCATCAGCAACGGTGAAGAGAATCCAGAGCGCGCAATAGAGCCATTGGCACGGAATCCAAAACCTCCTGTGAGGGCTCACAGGCATCTCCCCATCGTCGGGACACCTCCTGTGAAGGTTCACCGAAGCTCTCCCACCGTAGGGAAAGCAATTCTGAGGATTCTTATACACGGTCCCGAGGTCGGTTGAGCGATTCTCGACACTCCGGCTCGCATCTTTGAGAAACTCGCAGCGTTGCGAAGGCCTCGCCCGCCTTCCCGGCAGTCGGACTCCGGGTTTCGACTTCCATAAAACGACACCGTTTTGCCCAAAGTTTGCCGCATCGGGCCGGTGCCGGGCGTCTTCTCCGGCTTATGCGCGATGAAACGCCGCGACATCCCCTGCTTTCAGGAGCGGCGACATTCCTGTCGCCGACAGCGCTCGGGAACCTGAAAAGCCGTAGAACTTCGGATGTGGCACGCTGTCGGCGACAGGAATGTCGCCGCTCCTCCGCACCCTTCGCTCGCAAAACGAACACTCGTTTTCAAAACCACCCACGCGCAGACATCCACCTTTCGTCGCGGCACCATATCCCGCACTGTCCGGCGCTGCGCAGTCGCCGTCGGAGGATGGCCGTCACCGGCACCGAACCACTCCCCCAAAAAGAAAAACGGCCCCGGATTTCTCCGGGGCCGCTTTTGCTACAGCGTTGTGCTGTCGGGCAGAGCTTAGCGCTTGGCTTGCTTTGCCGACTTCCCGGCAGCGCAGCACTTTTCGCACTTCTCCGCATTGTCGGATGTCGGACCGGCTGCGACGGCTGCGAGCGTCGCGCTCTTGGTCGCGGATGCGACGATGCGCTTGTGGAAGCGCGAGGGTGCTGCGTTGGCGATGCCTGCGGTGAAGACCGCGAGCACGGTGATGGCGATGAACTTCTTCATGTTGTGTTGTGTTGTGTTGTTGTGTTGCGTCGTGTTGGCGACTCGAAATGAACCCCGGAAGTCCGGAATTCATTATGGAAAATATATTCGGTCCGACAATTAAAGCAAATCGGATTTTCTGCCGACCGCTTTAGCCTACTCCAAAGCAGTTGCAACCCACCCGGGTTCCGGCGCAGTAAATGTCATGCGCTCGCCGGTGAGCGGGTGCTTTACGGTGATGGAAAGCGAGTGCAGGCACAGCGGCGGGTCGGTGACGGCGAGGGTCTGCTGGGTGCCGATTTTGCCGCCGGGAAGGTAGGCGGTGTCGCCGCAGACGGGGTGACCGTGGTGCCAGAGGTGGATGCGGATTTGGTTGGTGCGGCCCGTGAGCGGCCGGGCTTCGAGCAGCGCGGTGCCATCGGGCAGGCGGCTCTTTACGATGAAGCGCGTGGTGGCGGGGAGGCCGTTGGCTTCGTCGACTATCCGGGTGCCGGCGGGACCGGGGTCATCGCTGATGGGAAGGTCGATTTGGAATTCGTCCTGCACGGGATGGCCCTGGACGCGGACGAGGTAGGTTTTTTCCACTTCGCCGCGGGTGAACTGGGGCTGCAGCATGCCGGCAAATGTGCGGGTGCGGGTGAAAAGGACGACGCCGGTGGTGTTGGCATCGAGCCGGTGGGCCGGGTGGGGCTTCTGCGGAGCAAATGCGATGTCGAGGAGGTATTGCAGAGTGTTCCGGTGGTAGCGTCCACCGGAGTGCATGGGGAGCGGCGCGGGTTTGTGGATGACGATGAAGGCGTCGTCTTCATGCAGAACGCGCGCGGCGGCGTTGACGTCGGGCTCGACGGTCTGGTCGATGCGGTGAAAGTAGCGTTGCCCCGCACGGACGGTGTGGCCGGGGTTCAGGACGGTGGCTTTATCCTCGCCAAAGATGCGGCCCGCGGTGATGCGCGCAGTCCATTCCTCGGCGGACATCGAGCGGGCAATGGTGGCGAGCGCTTCCGCGAGGGTGAAGCCGTCGCACTGGAGCGGGATGTTGACGGGCTTGATGTTCTCGTAAGGCTGGCTGCCCGGCAGCGGCGTGGCCGCGGCGGCGATGGCGGCGTTGTGGGCCGCGATGGCTTCGGTGCGTTTCTGGTCGGGCGACTTGAAGCAGTAAGGGCAGGATTTGTTCGGGACGTAGCGAGGGTCGGCCTGCTCGTCCGCGGTGAGCGGCGTCTGGCAGGCGTAGCAGCGGTCCGAAGTCGTCTCGCGCAATGCGGGGTCCACTCCCGTGCGCTGGTCGAAGACGAAGCACTCGCCGTCGTAGTGCGCCGAGCCGCATTCCTCGAAGTATTTGAGGATGCCGCCGTCGAGCTGGTGGATTTGCTTGAAGCCTTCGCGCTCCATGAAAGGCCCCGCCTTTTCACAGCGAATGCCGCCCGTGCAGAACATGACGATCGGAGCTTCCTTCATCTCCTCCGGCAACCGGGCGACGGCCGCCGGGAAATCGCGGAACTGGGAAACGCCGATGGGCAGGGCATTGCGGAAGGTGCCGAGCTTGATTTCGTAGTCGTTGCGGGTGTCGAGAAGGGTCACGGGCCTGCCTTCATCGAGCCATTGCTTGAGTTCACGCGCCGAGAGCTTGGGCGACGTGCGCTTTGCGGGCTCGATGCCTTCGACACCAAAGGCGATGATCTCTTTCTTGAGCCGCACGAGCATTCGGTTGAAGGGCTGATGCTCGGTCTCGCTGTATTTTGCCGTCAGGTCCTCAAGGCCCGGAATGGCGCGCAATTCAGCAAGCAGCGCAGCGACGGAATCCGGCTGGCCGGCGATGAAGAGATTGATGCCCTCGGTGCTGAGCAGGATGGTGCCCTTGAGCGCGCGAGCCTTGCAAAACTCCTGCAATCGGGCACGGAGCGGCTTGAGGTCGGTAAGCGTGGCAAATTTGTAGGCGGCGATGTTTTGAATGGCGGGCATGTCTGACGTGCGAGTGATAGCGCGTTTCCGCTGGAAAATGCAACCGGCGCGGCTCCTTGCGGAACCGCGCCGGTGGCGTGAATGAATGAAAGCCAGCTACTAGGCCTTCGAGTAAAGCTCGACGATGAGCTGCTCGTTGACGATAGGCGCAATCTCTTCGCGCGTGGGGATGCGGGCGACGGTGCCGGTGAACTGGTCTTTGTTCACGGTCAGCCAGTCCGGCACAGGAACGATGGTGGTCAATTCCATGTTCTTGGTCGCAAGGCGGCGACTGCCGTCCTTGGCTTTCACGGTGATGACGTCACCAGGATTGCAAGAGCGGCTCGGGATCGAGCACTTGCGTCCGTTGACAGTCACGTGACCATGGCCGACCATCTGACGGGCGGCATTACGGCTGTTGGCGAAGCCAAGGCGGTAAACGACGCTGTCGAGGCGGGTCTCAAGAAGCTGGAGAAGGATTTCACCGGTAACGCCGCGGCGCTTGCTGGCGATCTCGAAGAAACGGCGGAATTGGCGCTCGAGCAGACCGTATTGATAACGGAGCTTCTGCTTTTCCGCGAGAGCGACGGAATACTCGCTCGATTTACGGCGACTGCCCTTCGGGCCATGCTGCCCCGGAGGATAATTCTTGCGCTCGAGGTATTTGGTAGGGCCGAACAACGCGATGTTGTAGCGGCGGGCAATTTTGTCTTTGGGTCCGGTATAACGTGCCATTTGAGTGTAATTCTAAATTAAACGCGGCGTGCTTTCGGCGGGCGGCAGCCATTGTGCGGCACCGGCGTCACGTCCTTGATCGTGGTGATTTCCAGACCGACAGCCTGAATGGCGCGGATGGCGGATTCACGTCCGGCGCCGGGTCCTTTGACACGGACTTCCACAACGCGGAGACCGTGACCCATTGCCTGACGGCATGCGTCCTGAGCAACCATCTGCGCAGCGTAAGCGGTGCTCTTGCGCGAGCCCTTGAAGCCCACCTTGCCGGCGCTCGACCATCCGAGCACGTTGCCGCGCGGGTCGGTGATCGTCACCTTGGTGTTGTTGAATGTAGCGAGGATGTTCGCGACGCCGGTCGAGACGTTCTTCGAACCCTTGGCTTTGATAACCTTGATCGGCTCAATGCCTGCATTGAGGTCGAGCGAGATATCCACTGCCGCGGGTGTTGCGTCCACAGCAGCACCTGCAGCTTCCTTGGTCTTCTTGGGCGCCGCTGCTTTCTTGGGAGCCTTCGGCTTTGCTTCCGCTGCTTCAGCGGGAGCGGGTGTGTTTTCATTGTCAGCCATAAATCAGTATTTCGGTTAAAAAGGACTTTACTCTTTCGCGCGCTGCACGCCGACCGTCTTACGCGGCCCCTTGCGTGTGCGGGCATTGGTCTGTGTGCGCTGTCCGCGGACAGGCAAGCTGCGGCGATGGCGGATGCCACGGTAGCAGTTGATGGCCTGGAGGCGCTTCAAGTTCTGCTGAAGCTCGCGGCGAAGGTCGCCCTCAATAAGGATCTTCTGCGCGCCAATCGCATGGATGATGGCGTTCAGCTGCTCCGGCGAAAGATCCTTCGCGCGGAGGTTCGGGTCAATGTTTGCGGCTTCGAGAACCTTTTTCGCGTTGCTGGGTCCGATGCCGTAGATGTAAGGCAGCGAAGCTTCGATGCGTTTGTCGCCGGGAATGTCAATACCGAGAAGTCGGGGCATAAATTAGTGTTCGTTGGAGTTGTTGTTTGTTTAGCCCTGACGCTGTTTGTGGCGCGGGTTGGTGCAGATGACGCGGAGAACATTCTTCCGCTTGACGATGCGGCAGCTTTCGCATTGCCGTTTTACAGATGCTCGGACTTTCATGATTCTTTTTGTGAAATTGCGTTGGTTTTAGAGGACAAAAAATCGCCCGGAGAGCCTCTGTTTTTCAGCTTCGGCACTCCGTGCGCTATTTGAAATTCGTTACTTGTGGCGGAATGTAATCCGCCCCTTTGTCAGGTCGTAAGGCGACATTTCTAGCGAAACGCGGTCGCCTGGCAAGATTCTTATGAAGTTTTTCCGCATTTTTCCGCTGATGTGCGCGAGGATGCGATGGCCGTTGCCAAGATCTACTCGGAACATCGTGCCCGGAAGGCACTCGGTTACTTTGCCTTCTATTTCGATTGCAGTTTCTCTCGCCATGTCAGTATTTCAGGTTGTTCTTTGGTTATAAGGATGGTGTGTTCGAAGTGTGCGCTCGGCATTCCATCAGCCGTCACCACGGTCCATTGATCGCCCAATGTTCGGACCGCCGCCGCCCCCAAATTGACCATAGGCTCGATCGCGAGCGTCATGCCAGCTTTTAATTTTGGACCGGTCCCAGCGCGTCCGTAGTTCGGAATTTGCGGCTCTTCGTGGAGACTGCGCCCGACACCGTGCCCGACAAACTCCCGGACCACGCTGTAGCCATTTGCCACGACCTCATCTTCAATGAACGCACAAAGATCTCCGAGCCGCCGTCCAGCAGTCGCCATCGGAATAACGCGATTCAAGACATCGTCCGTCACCGCAAGCAAACGGAGCCAGTCCGGACGCACTGCACCGACAGGAACAGTCTTGGCGGTGTCACCCACCCATCCGTCCTTCACAACGCCAACATCGATCGACACAACGTCTCCGTATTGAATCCGGCGTGCACCTCCAATGCCATGCACGACTTCCTCGTTCACAGAGATACAAATCTGACCGGGAAATTTCCGGTAGCCAAGGAAAGCACTCTTGCACTTCTCGTCTGCAATAAAATCCGCAGCGGCCCGATCCACTTCGCCGGTCGTGATTCCGGGGCGGAGCATTTGACCGAGCTTTTCAAGCACGCGGGCAGCCGATGCGCAAGCGCCGCGCATCTTCTCAATTTCCCGTTCGCTCTTGATTGGAATCATTTCTAAAGAATGACCTTCTTCACCGACTCAAACACTTCCCCAGCCGGCACAGTCGCATCGAACTTTGCAAGAAGCCCCTGCGCTTCATAAAACCCGACAAGTGGAATAGTCTTTTCGTTATACTCAGCCATTCTGCGACTGAAGACTTCATCGGTATCGTCAGTTCGGCGAGTGAGTGGACCACCGCATTCACATGATGTCTGTCCGGGGCGCAGCGACAGAATCTTTCCACAAATCGAGCATCCTGCACGCCGGACGATTCGATCTCGCAAAATTTCAATGTCTGCTTCCAGAAAGATAACTTGCTCTAGGGGAGTGCCACGATGGTCAAGTGTCGCGCCAAGAAATCGCCCCTGACCGGTAGTCCGCGGGAATCCGTCAAAAACAAAACGGTCAGGACACTTGTCACTCAGCCAACGATCAACGAGAGCGTTTACGGAATCATCGTCCAAGAGCTGGCCATTCGCGGTCACCGAGTCAGCATTTCGGCCAAACTCAGTGCCGGCGTCTTTCTCAGCCCGAAGCATTGCTCCCGGGGAGGCAACAGCAAATCCAAAAGTATCCGCAAGATAACCGGCGAGTGTTCCTTTGCCCGATGCAGGCGGGCCCAACAAAACAAGCCGTTGTTTCACTTATTGACGATCATTGCTACGATTCCAGCAAGGATCAGTAGGGCTGAACCCACCGCCATCCAAATAATCGTCGAATTCGCGGAAGCCTCAGCGCGCGCCTCAGGAGAACGGTCAAATCGTCCACGTAACTTTCCTTTCCGAAGGAATCCGTCGTAGTTCCTCTGAAGCAGGTGGGTCTCAATCTGCTTCATCGTGTCGAGAACGACGCCAACGACGATCAGGATACTCGTTCCTCCAAAAAACTGAGCGGCGATGTAAGGAATCTTCGCCTGTTCCGCAAGCATCTGAGGCAACAGAGCGATGATGGTCAGAAAGACAGCACCGGCGAAAGTTAGGCGGGTCATCGAGTTATCCAGAAAATCCGCAGTGGGCTTGCCAGGACGGACACCGGGAATATATCCACCAGCCTTTTTGAGATCGTCAGCAATCTGCTGGGGCTGAAACTGCGTTGCGACCCAGAAGTAACTGAAGAAGAAAATCATTCCCGCAGTGACGAGATAATGAACCGTCCCGTGAGCAAGCGAGTCCGCGATTTGCCCGGCGGTCGGACTCGTCGGCCAGATCGTTTTGATCAAGAAGCCTGGGAAAACAAGAATCGCCTGAGCAAAGATAATCGGCATGACTCCCGCGTAATTGACCTTCAGCGGCATGTACTGAGCGACGCCTCCCATCACTTTGCGACCTACAACACGCTTGGCATACTGAACAGTGATTCGGCGCTGAGCTTGCGTAATGCAAATCACGCCAGCGATAACGAGCACGAGAAACGCAATCATCATCACGAGTTTCATCGGGCTAGCTTGGGCCATGGCTCCAACGCCGCTCGGGACAAATGTCTTCCAAGCCTGTACCAAAGCTGCGGGCAGGCGTGCCACGATGCCGACCGAGATGATCAACGACATACCCTGACCAATTCCACGGTCAGTAATCTGGTCGCCAAGCCACATCAGGAGCATTGCACCTGCAGTCAGGGAAAGAACCGCTAAGGCAAGGAAACCAAATCCGGGAACGGGAACCAGCGGTCCGTGCAAAGACATCGTCTGCTCAATGTTCGGAAGCAACGAACCGGGGCTCTGGAAAGATTTGGCCAGCAACCATCCCTGGAAAATGCAAAGAACAATCGTTACGTAACGCGTATACTGGGAAATTTTCTGCCGACCTCCATCCTCTTTCGCCAGTTTACCAAGTTGAGGCACAACTGCGGTCAGCAACTGCATCATGATGCTGGCGCTGATGTAGGGCATGACGCCGAGCGAGAAAATCGCGCATTGCTCAAGAGCACCACCCGAGAAAATGTTAAACAACTGCGCAACCCCGCCGCTGGAAGCGTTGTTGACCTGATCCTGAAAATACTGGCGAAGAACCGAGGCGTTCACACCCGGAACCGTCAGCGCACAGCCGATGCGGTAGAGCACTACCATCACCAGCGAGAACAGGACGCGATTCCTCAATTCGGGAATCTTTCGGATGTTTAGGAACGCTGAAATCATTTCAAAATGGGTCCGTTAACGATGAAGAGCCGACAGCACAGGTGGATCGCAGACTCCACCTGAAACCCGTCGGCTCATTCAGCAAATCATTACTGGATCGTGAGGGTTCCGCCGGCCTTTTCGATTGCAGCCTGCGCGGAGGCACTTGCCTTGTTTACAGTAATGTTGAGTTTCTTTTTCAGCTCGCCGGTTCCGAGCACTTTAACCCCGTCGTATGGCTTGCGGATGAGACTTGCTTCCAAAAGCGCAGCTTCATTAACGGTCGCACCGTCTTCAAATGCAGCATCGAGCGAACCGATGTTGACGACCGCGTAGTTCGTGCGGAACTCTGCGTTGTTGAAGCCCCGTTTGGGCATGCGGCGGAAGAGCGGCATCTGGCCACCTTCAAATCCGAGACGGATACTTCCACCCGAACGAGCCTTCTGGCCCTTGTGGCCCTTCCCGCAGGTTTTTCCATGACCACTGCTTTCACCGTTACCGAGCCGCTTTACGCGATGCTTCGAGCCGGGACGTGGTTTGAGATTTGAGAGATTCATAACTGGTCAAATGTTACTGGTTCACTGGCGCAGACTTCACCGCGATGCCACGTCCTTTCAAGACGTCAGCGCGTTGACGAAGTTGGCTCAATGCGTGGAGTGTAGCCTTAAGAACGTTTGCGTGGTTGGACGAACCAAGGCTCTTTCCGATGATATCACGGATTCCGACTGCGTCGCAAACGGCACGGACCGCCCCACCTGCCTTGATTCCCGTTCCGGGGCTGGCTGGCTTGAGGATGACATAACCGCCGCCGTGTTCACCCGTTACTTCGTGCGGAATCGTTCCGGTTTGAATGGCCACAGCCTTGAGGCTCTTGCGTCCGCGCTCGGAAGCCTTGCGAATCGCTTCACTCACTTCGTTCGCTTTTCCAAAACCGAACCCGACGCGGCCCTTTTTGTCGCCAATCACGAGCAAAGCACTGAAACTGAAACGACGTCCGCCCTTCACAACTTTCGCGCAGCGATTGATGAAAACCGTCTTCTCGACAAGTTCATTGCCCGTAGTGGGAACGAAAACGCCGTCCACAACCGAACCTTCCATTGCCGGAGCCGCTTCCGCACGTGGCCCACGGTTAGTCCGGCCAGGGCCACGACCTTTGCCGCCTCCCGGGCCGCGAGGGCCACGAGGCGAACGCGGAGCGTCATTTGTTGTCGGGGTTGGTGTTTGAGTCTCGTCAGACATAGTAATTAGAATTGGAGTCCAGCTTCGCGCGCCGCATCGGCGAGCGCTTTAACTTTGCCGTGGTAAATAAAACCACCGCGGTCGAAAACAACCTTCGTTACGTTTGCAGCTTTCGCGCGCTCGGCAACCAGCTTACCGACGACGATTGCGGTGGCAGCATTGGCCTTGGGCTTCTGGCTCTTGAGGCCCGCTTCAGTTGTGTTTGCGCTGGCAATCGTCTTGCCGACAGAATCATCAATAATCTGTGCGTAGATATTCTTGCCGCTGAAGTGCACAGCCAAACGGGGCCGCTCCGGCGTACCTGATACCTTCTTGCGAAGGCGCAGGTGACGCATTTGAATTTTCTCTCTGCGATATGCTGTAGCCATGGCTTATTGTACTGTCTTGCCTTCCTTGCGGATGATCTTCTCGCCTGCGTAGCGAACACCCTTGCCCTTGTAAGGTTCAGGCGGGTAGAACGAACGCACTTCGGCCGCGAATTGTCCGACGAGTTGTTTGTCGATTCCCTCGACCTTGACTTTGGTTCCGTCGGCGACGGTGACCTTCAAGCCGGCTGGAATCGGGTGATTGATGTCATGGCTGTAGCCAAGGTTGAGATTCAAAATCGCTCCTTTGACTGCGGCTTTGAAGCCAACGCCTTGGATCTCAAGATCCTTCACGTAGCCGTTGGCGACGCCCTGAACCATGTTATTGATTAAAGCTCGGCTGAGGCCAAACAGCGCACTGTGCGAGGAATCGGAGCACGCTACCGTGAGCGTATTGCCGTCCACCTTGCCGGTCACGCCGGAAGGAAGTGTCCACGAAAGCTTGCCCTTCGGGCCTTCAACGTTAACCGCGCCATCCGCACCGATTTTTACGGTGACCTTGGCGGGAAGTTCGATTGGTTTCTTTCCGATACGAGACATAATGTTTACCAAACGTAAGCCAGCAGTTCACCGCCGACGTTTTCTTTTTTGGCCTCACGGCCGCTGAGGACTCCCTTCGGAGTCGAAAGGATGGTGATGCCGAGACCACCGAGAACGCGCGGCACTTCTTTGGCACCAACGTATTTCCGGAGTCCGGGTTTCGAAACACGCTTGAGACCCGTGATGGCCGGGGCGCGATTGACAAATTTCGTTACAACTTTGATTTCCTGATGCTGGCCGGCTTTCTCCAACTCGACAGCCGAGACATAGCCTTCCTGTTTCAGGATTTTCGCGATATCGTACTTGATTTTGGAGTACGGTGCGGTGACTTCACTCTGACCTGAACGGCTTGCATTGCGAAGCCGCGTGAGGAAATCTGCAATAGGATCTGTAAGTGCGCTCATTATCTTAGGTTACGCTTTCGCTGCTGCGGCCTGCTCGGCCTTGGGCTTGCGGCCCTTGTCACTGAATGGCATTCCCATTTCGATGAGAAGGCTTTTCGCCTCGGCATTAGTCCGGGCAGTGGTCACGATGCAAACATCGAATCCGATGTTCCGCTTGATTTTGTCGAGCTCGATTTCGGGGAAAATCGCCTGATCGGCAACACCGAGAGTGTAGTTGCCATTCCCATCAAAAGCGCGGGTCGATACACCACGGAAGTCGCGGATGCGCGGGAGCGCAGTCTTGATGAGACGTTCGAGGAACTCATACATGTTGCGTCCCCGCAAAGTGACTTTCGCACCAATCGCCTGATTCTGGCGAAGCTTAAAGTTGGCAATGCTCTTCTTCGAGCGTGTCTCAGCAGGCTTTTGACCTGTGATGGTTGCGAGCTCGTTCTTTGCGTCTTCGAGAGCCTGCTTGTAGTCGGACAGCCCCGCATTGATGCAGGTGTTGACCACAACCTTGGTCACCTTCGGAACTTGGTGTACGTTCTTGTAACCGTGCTGCGCTTTAAGCGCCGGTATTACCCGGTTCTTGTATTCTTCTTGGAGTGCTGCGGCCATACTTTATTTCTTGGCTTTGCCAGCCCCTGCTTCGAGGAGCTTGACGTTTGAAATGTGCAGAGGACCCTCGCGCTCGAGGATGGCTCCGTTTGGATTTTCCTGGCTCTTCTTGGTGTGCTTTTTAATCATTCGCACTCCCTCGACGATTACCTGGGACTTCTTCGGAATTACTGCAACCACCTTGCCGGACGCACCCTTGTGGTTGCCGCTGATGACTTGGACCGAGTCCCCCTTTTTGACGTGGAATTTTTGACGATTTGCCATGACTTACAGAACCTCCGGCGCGAGCGAGATGATCTTCATAAAGTTCTTCTCGCGAAGTTCGCGAGCGACCGGTCCGAAGATACGGGTGCCCTTTGGATTGTTATCTTTGTCGATGATGACGATTGCGTTGTTGTCAAAGCGGAGGTAACCGCCGTCCTCGCGCTTCAATGGATGTTTTGTCCGAACAACCACTGCACGTACGACCTCACCTTTCTTCACCGAACCACCGGACTGCGCTTCGCGGACGTGGGCAGTGATGATATCACCAACGTGGGCCTCGAGAGTCGGCTTCCCGATGACACCAATCATCTTTGCCATCCGTGCGCCAGTGTTGTCGGCGACATCAAGTCTTGAACGAATTTGAACCATGATTAATCAGTGTTTAAGGATTTCAACTAGACGCCAGCGCTTCAGTTTGCTCAGCGGGCGGGTTTCCATGATTCGGACGCGGTCACCCAGTTGGGCTTTGCCTTCCTCATCGTGGGCATAGAATTTTTTGACATGCTGGACAATCTTGCCGAATTTCGGATGCGGCACACGGGTCGTAGTCTTTACGACAATTGTCTTGGCCATCTTGTTGGAGACGACGGTTCCGACGCGTGTCTTGCGAAGGTTGCGTTCGGCTGCCGTAGCGGCTTCGGTGGTAGCTGTTTCGCTCATTGTTAAGAATTACTTGGCCACAGCGGCCGTCTTGTTTTTCTGCGTAAGGACGGTTTCGATGCGGGCGATCTCGCGACGCAGTGAGCGCAGTTCGCTTGGCTTCTCAAGCTGGCCGCTGGCCTGCTGCAAGCGGAGGTGGAAAATCTGCTCGCGCAGTTCCCGCTTGCGGGTGCGCAGTTCGTCCGGTGTGAGTTCCCTGATTTCTTTGATCTTCATGAGATTCTCCTAGCTGTTCCGAGTGAGAAATTTAGTGCGGACAGGGAGTTTATCCGCCGCAAGACGGAACGACTCGCGGGCGAGGCTTTCCGGAATGCCGTCCACTTCAAACAGGATGTTGCCAGGGCGGACTGTCGCCACCCAATATTCTGGCTGACCTTTGCCTTTGCCCATTCGGGTCTCGGGAGGGCGGGCGGTCACCGACTTATCGGGAAATATCCTAATCCAGAGCTTCCCCTTCCGCTTCATATTGCGAGTCATCGCAACACGAGCCGCTTCAATTTGGGTATTTGTAATCCAAGCGCGCTCAAGTGTCTGGAGTCCGAAAACTCCGTAATCGAGATTAATCGTACGTGTGGCGGTTCCGGCGCGCGATCCACGTTGCGTCTTCCGGTACTTCACTCGTTTTGGCATCAAAGGCATAGTTTTGTCCTCCTAAAATTGATTGAATTAGGCCTGTGCGGCCGGTTCGGCTGCGACTTCAGGGGCAGCATCGCGACGCGGTCCACGGCGGTTGTCGCCACCACGGTCATTGCGCTCCCGGCGTTCACGACGAGGCTCTCCGGCGTTTCCGGCGTCCTTTACCTCGTTCACTTTGTCACCCTTGCAAATCCAGCATTTAATGCCGATGATGCCGTATGTCGTGCGGGCTTCAGCGAAGCCGTAGTCGATTGGTGTGCGAAGTGTATGGAGAGGAATTTTGCCCTCACGATACCATTCAGCGCGGCTGATTTCGGCTCCACCGAGTCGACCGGCGCAACGGATACGAATGCCATCGGCACCCTGCTCCATTGTAATTTGCAGCGCCTTTTTCATTGCACGGCGGAAGCTAATGCGGCGCTCGATCTGCGCAGCAATGTTCTCCGCGACGAGTTGTGCGTCCAAGTCTGCATTCTTAATCTCAACGATGTCGATCTTGACCTGCTTGCCGCCGGCAAGTTTGGAGATATCGTTTGTCATCGTCTCGATCTCCGCACCTTTGCGGCCGATCACAATTCCTGGACGTGCGGTATGTATGGTCACACGGATGCTCGCCCATGCACGCTCAATCACCACTTTCGAGACCGCTGCAAGGCGGAGTTTGTCCTTAACGTATGCACGAATTTTGATGTCACTCGAGAGGAATTGAGGAAATTCCTTGCGTGTCGCGAACCATTTGGAACGCCAGTCTTTATTGACTGCGAGGCGGAAGCCGATCGGATTGGTTTTCTGGCCCATGTGTTATTCTTTCGATGTTTGTGCCTTTTTTGCAGGCTTCTTCTTGGCGGCAGCTTTTGTCTTCGGAGCCCGGGTCTTGACCGGGATTTCGTCGCTCAAGGTGATAAAGACGTGGCAAGTCCGTTTGCGAATCGGGCCGGCACTTCCGCGCGCCTTCGGAATAAAACGCTTAATCGTCGCCCCTTCACCGGCAACCGCCTCTTTCACGACGAGCTTCTCGGCGCGAAGGTTGTGGTTGTTCTCGGCGTTGGCAACGGCACTCTTGAGCGTCTTCTGAACGATGAACGCCGCCTTTTTGGGACTAAACGCGACGATATCAAGGGCGGTGGCGACCGGCTTGCCCTGGATCTCGCGGGTTACGTCACGCATTTTGAATGCGCTCATTCGCACGTAGCGGTAGATGGCTTTTACTTCCATGTTGTGAAATCGGTTTGTTTTAAAGTTATTAAAGTTGGGCATCGACGGTTATGGCGTCGCCCAGTTTGACTGGTTCTTTGTCTGATGAGAGCTTTTGAATCACGGTGCCGGAAAATGTCTGTCTGACGTCAACGACTCGAAGCAGCGCAACTTCGCGCTCTCCGCGTTTCACTCGAAACGGCATGCCGACTTTGACGCCCTGGCGGACTCCAAGGTTAATTACCACGCAATCAAGTTCAGGCTTCACGGCACTGACCTTGCCCATCAACAGCGTTGAGTTCTCATCTGCGCCTGCGCCCTCTTCAATCGCGGTGCCTGCAACAGATTTCGCCAGAACGATGTCAACTTTCTTCAGTTCTGCATCAAATACGATTTTTGTCTCGGGATCAGCTTTTTTAGCTAACTCACCCGCGACCTTCGCAAATCGTGCCAGTGCTGAAGAAACTTCGCTTTGTGAAGTCTCGGCGTGCCTCAATGCGTTTACTGCCTGAAGAACGCGCTGTTCGAGCGCGGTCGGACTTGCGGTGCTTGCACCAAGGGCCTCCATCCGGTGCGTGAGGTCGGAAACCTGACGCTTAAAAACCTCGGCCTCGGATGTAGCGTTGGCGGCTACCTTTCTCAGGTCATCGATTTGCTCACGCAGTTTTCGGTTGTCTGCTACAAGCTTCTCGATGGCCATTACAGCCTCACCTTCCGGTGATTCAAATTTACTATCACTCAAAGAACTTTCGTCACCTGAGGCGACGGGTCCCGTCAATGCGAGACCTAAAACTACTAACACTAAGCCGGCCGCAACTTTGGAGTCCATTACTTTCGTCCAGTTTGCCGGCGGAGTCACTATTTGGCGACTTTCGCGGTGTGCGCGCCGTGCTTCTTGAAGATTCGCGTAGGCGAAAACTCCCCAAGCTTGTGGCCCACCATGTTCTCGGTGACGAACACCGAATTGAAAACTTTCCCGTTGTGCACCAGGAATGTGTGACCAACGAAGTCCGGGACAATCGTCGAACGAC
>SXGQ01710399.1_pt1 | contig 16065 bp, 18 predicted proteins | sample 3178371 | NCBI WGS metagenome assembly SXGQ01 (sample SAMN11356859, study PRJNA531348) | freshwater metagenome | isolation source: freshwater sample F1-20 | place: China: Fuxian Lake, Yuxi | collected 2017-12-25
ACCGAAGCACTCGCCTATGTTCGGGCAGCTCGCCTCCTCGCAGACCGTATGAAGACGGTGTTCACGAAGAATGCGCTTGATGTCATGAAAACGGCTGCCTGGGCTCGCTGCTCGCACCCGGATCCAGTCGGGTTTGCGAAGCACCTCGTCGGCTGGCACCACTTTGATGGGGATGCGCGAGGTCTTGGCGCCCGCCTTCTGCTTGGCGCTCGGGTCGTAGGAGGCGGAAGTGGTATCGGACAGCTCGGAAGCGCTCATGTTGATCGGCACACCAGACGGCGCGCGCCTTTCTGCTCGAAGAAGAATACCGAGAGTCTATCGGAGTTGATCGTGATGCAGATGGGCGACCAGCCGCTCACCCAAGCGTGCGGCCACCGCCTCCGGTGTGACCAATACACCCAGGCTCGCAAGATCGACTGAGCGCAAACCCGGGTACCCGCAGGGGTTGATACGATCAAAGGGCTCAAGGTCCATTCGTACATTCACCGCGAGCCCGTGCAGACTGCAACCCCGCATGATGCGTACGCCCAGCGCGGCAATTTTTGCCCACCCCGCAAAGGGTCCCGTTCCGCCTTCGAGCGCCACGAAAACCCCCGGCGCGCCCGCGATCCGACGCCCATCGACCGACGACGCCGCAAGTGTCTGGATGATCGCCTGCTCGTAGCGGTAAACCAGCTCCTTCACACCGATGCCCAGCCTGCGCAGGTCAATAAGCGGATAGGCGATCACCTGCCCCGGCCCGTGATAGGTGACCTGACCACCACGCTCGGTGGGCACCACAGCAATCCCCCCCGGGGCGAGCAGATGGTCCGGCCGCGCGGCAAGGCCCATTGTGAACACCGGCGGATGTTCAACCAGCCAGATCTCGTCGGGGGTGGCGGCATCGCGCGTGCGCGTGAAGTCGCGCATCGCCTCGAGGGTGTCGGCGAAGTCGGTGCGGGCGAAGGGCCTGAGCAGCGGCTCGATGATCGTCCTCTACAGAACGATCCGGACCATGGGGTGCGAGGACAGCTCGCGATAGAGCGTCTGGAGTTGTTCCCGCGATTGCGCCCGGACCGTGATCGTGACGCTCAGCCATGCCCCGCGTGAGGACGCGCGCAGCTCGATCGACGCCGGGTTGAAGTCGGGCAGGTGTGCGCTCACGAGCGCTGCGATGGTCTGAGCAAAATCATCGGTGCGCCGACCCATGACCTTGATCGGAAAATCCACCGGAAACTCAAGCAGACTTCCGATCCGTTCCCAGACATCAGCATCACTCATGGAAAGGGCTCAGGCCTCGCGGGTAGCCGCCTGATAGGCCTCGATCAGCCGCTGATACACCGGGCCTGGCTGCCCGTTACCCACCGGTACACCATCCACCCGCGTGATCGGCAGGATCTCGCGGGTGGCCGAGGTGAGCATCAGCTCATCGGCCTGGAGCACCTCCTCGCGAGGAACGCGCCGCAGCTCGTAGTCGAGCCCGCAACGCACGCAGAGCTCGGCGAGCAGACCCACCCGGATGCCTTCGAGGACCAGGTGATTGACGGGTGCACCGAGCACGCGTCCGTTGCGCACGACCCAAATGTTGCTTGAAGACCCTTCGGTGAGGATCCCGTCACGGAACATCATGCACTCAGCAGCGCCCGCATCGACCGCAGCCTGCTTGGCGAGCACGTTGCCAAGGAGCGATACCGATTTGATGTCGCAATGGAGCCAGCGCTCATCGTCGGCAGTGATGACGGCCAGCCCCTGCTCGCGAAGCGCCGCGGCCGGCGCCACAAATTCACTGGTCATCGCGAACACCGTGGGCTGGATGCCTTTTGGAAACGCATGGTCACGGCGTGCGACGCCACGCGTGATCTGCATGTAGACAAACTGGTTGGGCCACCCATGACGGCCAACGAGATCGGTGATCAGTGCGCGCCAGCCTGCCTCATCGAAGGGGTTATCAATACCGATCGCGGCCAAGCTTCGCTCCAGCCGCTTCAGGTGCTGGGTAAGCCGAAACGGGCGCCCGTCGTAGACCGGGACGACTTCATAGATGCCGTCGCCAAAGATGAAGCCACGATCGAGTACCGGAATGCGGGCCTCGGAGAGCGGCACAAACGCTCCGTTGAGATAAACAACCTGCTCGCTCATGGGGGTCTCGCTCTACGAAGTGGGTGAAGGGAAGGCCGAAAGACGGGCGGGGTGGGATCTGATCTATTTGGCGAACTTGAGCCGCAGGCCATCCCAGAGCCTGCCGATCCAGCCGGCTTGGTCGACGGTAGCCTGGGCGAGCACCGGCCGCTCGGCAAGCACCTGCTCGCCCAGCTTCACTCGCAGCGTGCCGATCTTCTGGCCCTGGGTGACTGGCGCGAGCAGCGGCTCGATCCGCTCAACCTCGCCCTTGATTTTTTCAGCCTGCCCTCGCGGCACCGTGATGAGGATGTCCTGCTCGACCGCCCCAGCCACCAGTACGCCCTTGCCCTTCCAGACCGGGTAGCTGCCCAGCTCCTGGCCCTTCGAATAGGCCCGGACAGTCTCAAAATTCTGAAACCCGTAATTGAGCAGACGTTGCGATTCAGTGATACGGATGGACTCGGTGGCCGCACCCATCACCACGGCAATCAGCCGCCGCGAGAAGCCCGCGCCAGGCTGCTCGCGGCGGGCCGACGCGATCAGGCAGTAGCCCGCGGCCTCGGTGTAGCCGGTCTTCATGCCGTCTACACTGGGATCGATGAACAGCAGCCGATTGCGGTTGGGCTGACGGATTTTATTGAACGTGAACTCACGCTCGGAATAGAACTTGTAGAAGTCGGGATGGTCGCTGATGAGGCGCGCGGCGAGAATCGCGAGGTCGCGTGCAGTGGAGTAGTGCTCGGCGTTGGGTAGCCCGGTGGCGTTTCGAAACTGGGAGTTTCGCATCCCCAATCGTTCGGCCTCGCGGTTCATCTGCTGGGCGAACGGCTCTTCGCCGCCGGCCAGTGCCTCGGCAAGCACCAACGAGGCATCGTTACCCGACTGAATGATCATGCCGCGCAGGAGTTCTTCCACGGTAGCGGGTGCTGCCGGCTCGACAAACATCCTGGAACCGATTGCCTTGTAGGCACGCTGCGACACCATGGGTCGCGCATCCAGTGCCAGCCGCTTTTCCTTGATGGCGGAAAACGCGAGATAGGCGGTCATGAGCTTGGTAAGCGAGGCCGGATCGGACTTGCGATCGGGCTCGTGCGAGGCGATGACATGACCCGTGGTGGCATCGAGCAGCAACCACGAACGCGCGGTCATGGTGGGCGGGGCAACCTGCGCCCACACTGCCGGCAAGGCAGAAGCACCGACGAGCAGGCCGACGACCAGGCGGACAAGCAGGCGGATCATCGTGAAATCTCCGGATAGCAACGCGGTGAAAAGAAGCCGGATCAGTCGGCCGCAAGTTCGGCCGGCTCAAGGCCTGACAGCGAGCCAAGCAGTGGCGCCGCCACCAGATGCGCCACCACCAGACGCTTGAGGAGCGTGAGTCGGCGGTGAAAAAAATGATCGGCCCCTGGCAGCACCACCACTGGCAGGTTCTGCGGCCGCGCCCAATTGAGCACGGCGGCAAGCGGCACGACGTCGTCAACCTCGCCGTGAATCACCAGCGCGCCGGGCGGCACGTCTTCCACTGCGAAACGCTGGGCGGCTACGCCCACCAGAACAACTGGTGCGGCGAGGCGCTGGGCGGGCGGTAATTGGGCGAGCAGTCGCGACAGCACGAAACTGCCAAACGAAAATCCGGCGAATGCCAGGTTGCTGCGGGCTGCCTCGGGGACCAGCGGGTCGGCTTGGGCGGCGGCCAGCACGGCACGCAAATCATCGGTTTCGCCCTGGCCATGGTCATGTTCACCCGCTGTTGCGCCCACACCGCGGAAATTGGGGCGCCACACGGCATAGCCTGTTGCGAGCATCGCCCGGGCGAGCGTCTGCACCACCTTGTTGTCGCGTGTGCCGCCGTAGAGCGGATGCGGATGGGCAACCAGGCCGATACCCTGGATGGGGCCGGCGGGCAGGTCGAGAGCAACATCGATCGGACCCGCGGGCCCGGCAATCAGCAGCGTGCGGGTGGACGCGTTCATTCGAGCTTCAGTCGCTCCACCGGACGGCCGTCACGAAGATGCGAGTCGACGATCTCGTCGATGTCATGCTCGTCAACGAAGGTGTACCAGACGGCATCGGGATAGACGACCGCGACCGGGCCAAGTTCGCAGCGATCCAGGCAGCCGGCCTTATTGACCCGCACCTTGCCGGCACCCGAGAGCCCAAGCGCTTTGACACGCGCCTTGGCATGGGCTTGAAGGCGCTCGGCATCGTTAGCCGCACAGCAGGCGCGGCCGTCATCACGCCGGTTGGTGCAGAAGAAAATGTGACGCTCAAAGTAGCTGGTACTCATCGGTTCATTATAGTCGGGAGGAGACGATCCGTATGATCGCGTCAAACCCAGCCTGCGCCGATGATGCCCTCACCCGACACCCCCTTGATCCGCGAGCTTCTGGGCCCCGACGGCCCAGACTTCGAACTGCTTGCCGAGGTCGACTCCACCAATAGCTGGCTGCTCGACGCACCCTTTGCCAGCACGCCCGCCGGCCCGCGGGCAGTGCTCGCCCAGGCGCAGCGCGCCGGCCGTGGGCGGCGCGGACGCAGCTGGCTTGCCGAGCCCGGGCGCAGTCTTGCCCTGTCGCTTGCCTTCGAGCGCGCCGGTTCCGCCCCACCTGCGCCCGGCCTATCACTCGCGGTGGGCTGCGCGCTTGCGGCGGCGTTGTCCGAACACTGCCAGGGGCTCGCGCTGAAATGGCCCAATGATCTGCTTCGCGACGGCGGCAAATGCGGCGGGATTCTCATCGAATCTCGTCCCGGTAGCGCCCGCATGGAACCTCGGCTCCGGGTGGTGGTGGGGGTGGGTCTCAATCTGCTCGCGCCCCAGGACCTCCATACGCTGATCGGCCAGCCCGCAAGCGGCCTCTTCGAGGACACGGCGCCAATGCCGGTGGAGGCGCTGGTGGCGAGCGTCGCGCTCGCCGTGGCGAAGGCCTGGGCAACGCATGAACGCGAGGGGCTCACGCCATTCCTGTCGCTCTGGGCCCGGTTCGACGCCTGGCATGGCAGGCAGGTGGTGGTGAGCGATACCGGGCAGACGCTCGAGCGCGGCCGGGCGCTCGGCATTGCCCCGAGCGGCGCGCTCCGTCTGCTGACCGATGCGGGCGAACGACATATCGTGGCGGGCGACCTGTCGCTTCGCGCCGAAGGATAAGCGTGACGCTATGACTCGGCATGTCTTTACCTACGGTTCGCTGATGTTTGTGCCAGTCTGGACGCCGCTCGTGCCTCGCCCGCTGGCAAGTGTGTCCGCAGTGCTGGAGGACTTTATTCGCGAGGGCGTTCGGGGGCAGCGCTACCCAGGGATCCGCCGCGACGCGGGCGCCCGCACGCCCGGCCGGCTCTACCTGAATGTTGACGACGCTGAACTCGCCCGGCTCGACGAGTTTGAGGGCGATGCATACCAGCGCGAGTCGGTGCAGGTGAGCGTGGCCACGCGTGACGGGCGCCGCCTCACCCTGCCGGCCGAGGTGTATCGCTTCATTGACCCGACCGCGCTTGACGGTGCGCCCTGGGATCCGGAGCGCTTTGCGCGTGATTCAGCAGCCGGCTTCTACCGCGACCACGCCCCGCCCCGCTAGGCCGCCTGGGACTCACCCGACAGCGGCGTGGCGACCACGCCCAGCCGCTGGACAAGCTCACGGCGGTAGCGGTTCAGCTCCTGCGCGGTATCGATGCTGCGCCCAAACAAGAGCGACAGGTTGTGGAGAATGCGCTCGATCACACGTTGCTCCCAGTCGGCGTCAAAGCGGATCTGCTCATCGAGCCAACGCTCAAGCCAGCCCGGCTCGGGCATCCGGCTCTGCACCGTATCGTTGGGAAACAGCGTTCGATTCACATGCAAATTGGTGGGGTGTAGGGCCCGACTGGTCCGCCTTGCGCTCGTCATGAGCACACCAATTCGCGAAAACGCCGCGCGGGCGGCATCGCCCGCCTCGCTCACCGCCTTCTTCATGTAGCGCAGATAAGCGCCGCCATGGCGGGCCTCGTCGCGGGAAATGAAGTCATAGATGGCGCGAATCACCGGCTCGGTGTGCCACTGGGCGGCACGACGGTACCAGTGATTGAGGCGGATTTCACCGCAAAAATGGAGCATCAGGGTTTCGAGCGGCGGAGCGGGTTCGAATTCGAAACGGACCGCATGCAGTTCCTCCTCGGACGGGGCCAGATCGGGACGGAAGCGCCTGAGGTACTCGATCAGCACCAGGGAATGCTTTTGTTCCTCATAGAACCAGACCGACATGAAGGCGGAAAAATCGCTGTCATGCCGGTTATCGCGCAGGAACATTTCGGTGGCCGGGAGCGCCGCCCACTCGGTGATCGCGTTCATCTTGATCGTGAGGGCCTGCTCGTCGCTAAGCAGCGCCGGGTCGAACCGGTCCCACGGAATGTCGCGCTCCATGTTCCAGCGTACCGCCTCGAGTGAGGCGAACAATTCGGGATACAGCATCATGGTTAGCCGTCTGTTTGAACAGGCGCAGTGTATCAATCTGGCGTGACAGTCGCAGCAGTGACGTTCAGTGTGCGACCCGCCGCCTCAGCCAGCGCACCAGTGCGCCCACCACCGGCAGCTTTTCGTAGAGTTCCTCGGCCGCGTCCCAGTAATCGCGGTGCAGCGTCACGCGGCCTTCGTCATCGAACTCCAGCCAGCTCGCGCCGCGGATCTGCTGCGGTCGACCGCCCTCCAGGCGCGGGTTCTGAAAATCGAACACCCACACCAGGCAGGCTCGACGGGCATCACCCACCGTGTCCAGCACGCGAAAGCGCGGCGCCTCGAGGTGTTCGAACATGGCTTCAAAAATCGCGGTGATCGCACCGGTGCCCACCACCTCATTGAAGGGGTCCTTGAATCGCGCATTCCCGGCATAGACCTCACCCAGGCGTTCAAGCGACTCCCGGCTGAGCGTCTCGTAAAAACTCACCACGCGGGCGATAGGCTCGGCAAGGCAATCATACGGGGGCATGCGGTCAGCCTCCGGTGATCGCGCGAACCGCACGGAAATACAGGCGCTCGGGCAGGATACGGAGGAGCTTCATCCAGCGGGTAAAGCGCTTGGGGAAATGCATTTCAAAGCCGCCCGATGCAAAGCCCGACACGATCCCGCGTGCAGCGGCTTCAGCGCTGATCAGGGCGGGCATCCGGAAGGCGTTTTGGGCGGTGAGCGGCGTGGCCACAAAACCCGGGTCGATCAGCCACACACCGACCCCGCGCGGCTGCAGATCGAGGTAAAGCGACTCGGCCAGATTGATGAGCCCGGCCTTGCCCGGCCCGTAGGCAAGCGCTTTGGGCAGCCCCCGATAGCCCGCAACACTTGAGACCAGCGCCAGGCCGCCAGAGCGTTGGCGCTCAAACACCGGAAGCAACACATCGAGCCCGTTATAGACCGCGAGCAGATTGATTTCGATCAGGCGCCTCGCCTCGGCAAGATCGAAACTGTCAACACGCATCTCCCGGTAGTCACCGGCGAGCCAGATCACCAGATCGATTTCCCCCCAGCTCGCGATGAGTGACCGGCAAGCGACTTCGAGCGACTCACGGTCGGCCACATCGGCCGGAAGAATGCGTGGCTTAGCGCCCAGGCGCTGCGCAAGCGCCTCGAGCGTCGGCGCGCGCCGCGCCGAGAGTGCGAGCAGCGCGCCGCGAGCAGCGAGATCGACCGCCAGCGCCTCGCCAATGCCGCTCGAGGCACCGATCAGCCATACCCTGCGCCCGCGCCAGTCGACGATTTTGGGGTTGAGCGCACCCCGGCGATCGGGCGCCCGGGGTGTGACCGGGGCGCCCGTGGCGGGCGGGGCGGATTCAAATTGCATCATGGGGCGAGGCGCTCAGCGTTTGGTAAAGGACAACGTAACCTCGCCCAGCCGGATGCCAAACTTGCTCATCACGGCTCGGTTCAGCATCACCTGGTCATCGACCAGGAACATCCAGTCGTCAAAATCGACATGCCAGGTTCTGCCCTCAATCGGCAGGGCCAGCGTGTATTTCCAGTTGAAGGCATTGCCCGCCACGATACCGACCGCCTCGCCCACGACATCGGCGGCAGTCCCGATATAGCGATCGGGCGCCACCCTGCGCAGCGTCCAGACTCGGCGCTCGCGCGTGCCATCGGCATAGAGGAAGTCTTCCTCGAGCGTGCCGGTATCGCCTTCCCAGCGGCAATTCATCTCAACCGTAAAGCGTTTGACCACCTTGCCGAAGCGATCCTGAAACATGCCCCAGGCATCAAGACGACCATTGAAATAGCGCGACGGGTCAAGCATCGGCCGCTCGGCCGCGTACTGCGCGGGAAGCGGTGCGCTGCATCCGGCCAGACCGAGAGTAAGCGCGGCCAGCGCGGTCAGGACCATAGCCCGCAGCGCGCGCGCGAATCGTGCCGAAGCGAGCGCGTGGACAGGCCGCATCACGGCTCGTCGAAGCAATGAAAGACTGAACCCCATCATGTATCCATCCTGTGATTTGGCGGACCGGCGGTGGCGAGGTCCGGATTGGGAAGGCGCCACAACAGCCACGCTGCAATGCTCTTGATGAAGCAAGGCAGCGCCGCATAGGCAAGGGAGAGCGCTTGCGTGACGGTACCGGCTACGCCTGGCTGATAGCCGAGCAGGCTGATCAGCGGCAGGCCCAGGCCGGCAGCCAGCGCGAGGTTGAGCTTGGTGGCAAGCGACCAGACGCCAAAATACGCGCCCTCGCGCGCACCGCGCCCTCCGGCCGCGGCAATCACGGCAGCCAGGAGCGCAGGGGGCATCGCCAGGTCGGCGCCGAGTGCCAGCCCGGTCACCCCGCAAATGACGCCAAAGGCCAGCCACTCGCCGGGTCCGAGCGCAAACGCCCAGGCGAAGGCCAGCACCGACGCCACCATGCCGATGAACCAGGACCGCTTGGCGCCCACCCGAACACCCAACCGGATCCAGAGCGGCATGCCCACTGCAGCGGCCGCGAAATAGATGAGCAGAAACAGGGGTGCCCGCGAAGCATCGCCCAGCACATCCGCTACGAAGAACAGCACCAGCGTGGCAGGCAGAGCGCTCGCCGTGCCGTTCAGCATGAACACCGCCAGCAACCGGGTAAAGGCACGGTCGGCGAACAGTGTGCGCCAGGGCGCGTTGCGGTCGGTCGGCTCGGATTCAGATGAGGTCGGATAGCCGGGGGCGTCAGAGGCCACCGCCGGTGTGGCGGACACTGGCGTCGGCGCATACCGTATCAGCCAGGCGGCCAGCAGCAGCGCTGCCGCGAGGAGTATCGACAGCGTGCTCGCGTGCCGAGGTTCAAGCAAAGCCGCCGAAGCGAGCACCCCGGCCAGACCGCAGGCTTCGCGTACGCCGGTAATGCGAACCCGGGTTGCGGGATTTGTCCCCAACTCCGCGCCCCAGGCCTGGTGCGCAATCGTGACAGTCGACCAGGCGAGGTAAGTGATAACCGAGCCTGCGGCAAGCCAGACCGCCAGCCCCGTTGTCGACCACGCCGGCGGATGTAGCATCGCTGTAAAACCAGCAGCCAGAGGCACGCACGCGACAATCACCCAACGACGGTAGTCTGTCGCGCCGCGGGTGCGGTCGATTGCACGACCGATCAGCGGATCCGCGAGTGCATCAATCAGCCGCGCCCCAAACAAGACGAGCCCGACCAGCGCGAGAGATAGCCCCGCCTCGCGTCCGTAGAAAGCTGGCAGCAGCACAAATAGGGGTAACTCGAGCAAGGCGAGTGGCGCGCGCAGAAACCCGTAGGCGAGAAGCGCTCGCACAGGAATCTCGGGCGAGCGCCCGCCTCCGGGGAGGCGGGCCCCGTGCGCAAACAGCGAGGTGCCAGCCACAGCGGACTCAGCGCGCAGGCGCGCTGGCGGGCGCCTCGGCAGCGCCTGCCCCAGCGGCAGCACCCGTTTCAAGCCCGCGCAGAAGCGCCTCTCGCAACGCCGGCTCACTGGTTCGCGGATCGAGCCAGATGCCAAAAAACGCGCGGCCAAATGCCGGGTCGTCGACCTCGCCAAGGAGCTTGTCGTTCAGCAAAAACCGGGTGGGCCCCCCGACGCGATAAATACCGATGAGGCGGTCTCCCGCGCGTATGTCCGGAAAGATCGCGCGCATGCGTGCGAGCCAATTGGCGCGTTCGGCGGCCGAGCCACGGTCTGGCTGTCTGCCTATCTCGTGGTCGCTACGCTCGGCGATCCGCGCGCCGGACAGGCTCATTGCGTACACCAGTTCAAGCGCGAAATCCCGATCGAAGGGCGGCGCGCCCGATCCTGGCGCCCCGGTTCGGGGCGCACCCGCGGTCCAGAGAGTCGCCTCATAGACGCGCATACCGAGAAACCGAAGCGTGCCTCGGCCGGCCTCGCGAGGCTCGGCAAGCGCCGCGCGAAGGACCCCGGACGCGGCCTCGCCCGGCACTGTGCTGGACGCACTTGCAGGCCCGGCTATCAGGCTCGATGCGACGCCAAGCGTGAGCGCAAAAGCGAAAATAGCGACTGCGCGCAGCACCTCTCTGTCATCACGGTCAAGTCGTCGTCGCATCACGGCCGCACGAGCGTGAACTGAACGACATCGGTGTTGCCATGCTCGAACGCCGCCTCGCAGTAAGCCAGATAAAACTCCCAGGTGCGGATGAAGCGGTCATCAAAGCCCGATGCCCGTACCTGGTCGAGCACCGACATGAATCGCTCGCGCCAAAGTTTCAGCGTGAGCGCGTAGTCAGGGCCGAATGAGTGTTGCGCAAGCACCTGCAGTCCCGCCTCGCGGGCAAGCGCGGCAAATCCGCTTCGGGTGGGAAGCATGCCGCCCGGGAAAACATACTGCTGGATGAAGTCAGTGCCGCGCCGATATCGATCAAAGAGCGCCTCATCAATCGTGATGGTCTGGATCGCAGCCCGCCCACCGGGGCGAAGGCAGCGTGCAACGCTCTGGAACCACACCTGCCAGTAGCGCTCACCCACCGCCTCGAACATTTCCACCGAGGCAATGCCATCGTAGACCCCCGTCTCGTCGCGGTAGTCACGGAGCACAAAGCGCGCCTGTCCATGTGCGGTGTGCGAGAGTCGTTCGCGCGCAAAGGCAAGCTGCTCGGTTGAGAGCGTGAGTCCCGTGACATGCAGGCCGCGCGAAGCGGCCGCCTCGGCAAACCCGCCCCAGCCACAGCCGATTTCGAGCACCGACGCGCCGGAAGGCAACGAGAGCTCATCGAGCAGTCGCCGGTTCTTCGCATGTTGAGCGTCTTCGAGCGAGCGGTTGGAGTCGCCCTCGAAGAGCCCGCTCGAGTAGGTCATGCTCGGGTCGAGCCACAGCTGATAGAAGGCGTTCCCGAGGTCATAGTGCGCATGAATATTGCGGCGGGATCCGGCGCGGGTGTTAGCGCGCAGCAGATGCCGCAGGCGGTCAAAGAGCTGCCCCCACCAGGTGCCGTAAACCGCCGACTCAAGCTCGCGTCGGTTGATCACTAAGAGCGACAACAGCCGCGACAACGAATCGGTTGACCACCGGCCGTCGATCCAGCCTTCGGCAAAGCCCACATCGCCGCGGCGCAGCGCGCCTTCGAACACCGCCCAGTCGCTCACGCTGATTGAAGCCGAGGGTTCACCGCGGCCAACAGTGCGGCGGCTGCCATCGGGCAGATCGAGCGCGAGCGATCCGGTTTCAAGGCGCGCAAGGAGGCGCAGGATCATGGCCGCCTGGCGCGGTACGGCTGCGGGTGTCGCTCGATCGATCGGCTCGGGAGCGTTCGACGAATGCGTCGTGGCGGTGCTGGTCATGGCGAACCCCGGGTGAGAATAGTGTCGGGCGCGGCGGGTTTTCGGTGAAACGGCACGCGCGCCAACCACAGTCGAAGCGCGTGCCAGTGAATGCGGGCGATCACCCCGGCGCTAAAGAGCGGAAAGCCGAGCAGCGCGCGAAGTCGCTGCGCGCGGCCCGCCTCTTCGAATACACCGCTGAGACTGGTGAGAAGTAACGGACCGTCGCCGTCGTCGTAGTCGATTCTGGCTACAGCGCGGTCGGTGCGGTTGATGAAACGGAAACGATAGCCTCCCTTCACCGCACAGAACGGCGACACATGAAAGGCCTTCAGCGCATGAAGCTCGGCACCGGCTTTGAGCGGATGCGCCTGTTCATCGGCGAGCAGGTAAACATGGCGCTCGCCGAATGTGTTGTGCACTTCAGCGACCACGGCGATCAGCGCGCCATCGGCCCGATGACAGAACCAGAAACTCACCGGCTTGAACGCATAGCCACAGACCCGCGCAAACGCGTGAAGCCAGATGTCACCATCAGCGTGCAGGCCCGCGGAGTCGAGCAAGCGGGTGATCCACGCGCGCGGCGAGCCTCCGTCACCATGATCGACGGCATGTAACGACAGGAGCGACCGCCGGTTGATCCCGAACAGCCAGTTGCCGCCACCTTCCTCAAGCGCGGCCAGAGGCGCGCGGACAAACCACGCGCGGTAGCGAAACGCATGCTCACGCGGCCGCAGTCGTCGATGGCGAACCTCGCCAAAGGCAAATTGAACCTGCTTGAGGGGCTCGCTCATGGCGCCCCGCTCAGGCCGCGCGCGACAAGGGTTCGTTGAGCCGGGCAATCGCCTGCGCGACTTCGAAGCCCGAGCGTAGCCCGTCCTCATGAAACCCGTAGCCGGTCCAGGCACCGGCATACCAGGTCTGCTGCCGCCCCTGGAGGTCGCGCAGCCGCCGCTGCGCGCGTCCGGCTGCCAGGTCGAAGATCGGATGGGCGTAGGTGATCTCACGAATCAACTTTGATGGTTCCGGCTCGCTAAGCGGGTTCAGGCTGATAAAAACGGGCGTGCGAAACGGCAACGGCTGCAATCGATTCAGCCAGTAGGTGACCGACACCGATGGCGCGCCCGGACGCCCATCGGTCAGATAGTTCCAGGCCGCCCAGGCGCGTCGGCGCGCAGGCATGAGTGCGGAATCGGTATGGAGAAGCGCGCGATTGGGCTGATAGCGGATCGCGGTGAGCACCCGCCGCTCGTCCTCACTGGGATCAGCAAGCAGCGCAAGCGCCTGATCGCTGTGGCAGGCAAACACCACCTGATCGAAATGTTCCGTGGCGCGTGCGGAACGAATCGTCACCGTGTAAGCACCGCCGCCTGTGCGGCGCATCACCGCTTCCACCGGTTCGGACAGCCGAACATCGCGCAGCTTCGCCACGATTCGCGAGACGTATTCCCGCGAGCCGCCCTCCACTGTCATCCAGCGCGGGCGGCCCTCGATCTGAAGCAGTCCGTGGTTATGAAAAAAGCGTACGAAGCTACCCAGCGGAAAGCGGGTCATGGTCTCAGTCGAGCACGACCAGATCGCCGCAGCCATGGGCAGCAGGTAAGTATCGCGGAATTCCGCGCTGTAGCCTTGCCGCTCCAGATAGCGCTCGAGTGGCTCATCGAGCTGTGCCTGCGCCTGTTCATCCATCGCGAGTGCGGTCGCCTCGCGATTAAAGCGCAGGATGTCACGCAGCATCCGCCAGAACCCGGGACGCAGCAGGTTGGTCGGCTGCGCAAACACCGAGCGGATGTTGGATCCACACCACTCCAGGCGGTGGGGTCCGATGGAGGCGGCAAACGACATGTCGGTCGGTGCCTCGCGCACACCCAATTCCTTGAAGAGCGCGATCAAAAGCGGGTATGTGCGTTCGTTATAGACCAGAAAGCCGGTATCGACCGGTGCGCACAGGCCATCAAGCGACACATCGACGGTGTGAGCATGACCACCCGGACGCGTGTCGCTCTCATAGAGCGTGACCTCGTGCTGCGCCTGCAGACGCAGCGCCGCCGACAACCCGGAAATCCCTGATCCGATGACCGCTATGCGCATCGTCCCGTGTCCTTGGCGCAACCGCGGTGGGCAAACACCGGGTCCGAAGAGAGTTGAGAAAAGGTTTATTTTTGTGACTCACAGGTCATGATATGACCAAACGGTGTCCAGTACAGAAGTGGTCAAGCGGGTTCCATGGGATTTCCCACAGGCTATGCAGGGCCAGCCGACAGGCGTAATATGCCGCTCACACTGCGAGGACGAGGTGTTTTGTCCAAGACAAAACCGCCGTCCGGCTCCGATGTTCCCCAACACAACCGGTCGAAGAACCGGACAGGCACGCAAGGCCGGCGACCATGAATGACCGTTCAATTACATTTGGCATTGCGCTCAGCATTGCCGCGGTCGAACGCGACACGGGTCTCGCGAAGGATACCCTGCGCGTTTGGGAGCGCCGCTACGGTTTTCCCAGCCCGGGGAGAGACGCCTTCGGCGAGCGCAGCTACCCGATCGAACAGGTTGACAAGCTTCGGGTCATTCGGCGTCTGATGGACGGCGGTCACCGCCCCGGTCGGATTATTTCGCTGTCGCTTGAGGAGTTGCACGCGCTCGCCGCGCAGTCGATGGAGGCGCCCCGCAGCGCGAGCGATCTGCGCATCGATCGCGACGACCTGCAGCGCTTCATCGAACTCACCAAAGCCCATGACGTCGACGGGCTGCGTGGCGCCCTGTCTCAGGCAACTGTCCGCATGGGGGTCGACCGCTTTGTGGTGGAGGTGGCTGCGCCCCTCAACCGCATGGTGGGTGAGGCCTGGGCGCGCGGTTATTTCGAGGTGTTCGAAGAGCACCTTTATACCGAGTCCATGCAGATCGTGCTTCGCAACGCGATCAGCACCATCCCGCGAACCGGCAATCGGCCACGGGTTCTGCTCACCACCTTCCCCAACGAAAGCCACGGCCTGGGCCTGCTCATGGTCGAGGCGATCCTGTCGCTCGAAGGCTGTGGCTGTCTGTCGCTCGGCGTGCAGACACCGGTGTGGGACATCGCGCTCGCCGCCACGGCACATAACGCCGATATCGTCGCGCTGTCGTTTACTGCATCGCTGGGTGTCAATGCGGTCTCTGATGGCCTGGCCGAGCTCCGCGCGAAGCTTCCGAGGGCGACCGAGCTCTGGGCGGGCGGACAGAGTCCCGCCCTGGCGCGCCGGGCGCCGCCGGGGATTCAGGTGTTTCGCGAACTGACGGAAATTGCGCCTGCGGTAGTGCGGTGGCGTGGTCGTCGCGTCTGATCGGACAGGCCGCCCGCGCAGGGTCTGACCACGGGCTTGACGCGGGTTTAACCGCGCGACTGACCCGGCGGGATGGATCGCAGATTTAATCGCGCGCCGCCACTGGCCGCGCAAGCCCGTCCAGCTGGCGAAACGCGGCCCGATATTCGCGAGCCAGCCGATCTACCAGTTCACCGGTGCTCAGCACCGCCTTGACAGCGCCAATGCCCTGACCGCTTCCCCAGATGTCTTTCCAGGCCTTGACCGGCCGGTCGGAACCGAAGTTCATGGCGCTGGGATCGCTCTGCGGCAGGTTCTCGGGATCAAGCCCCGCCGCCAAGACCGAAGCGCGCAGGTAATTGCCGTGCACGCCGGTAAACAGATTGGTGTAGATGATGTCCTCGGCACCGCCTTCGACAATCGCCTGCTTGTAGGCCTCGGTTGCCCGAGCCTCGCGGGTGGCGATGAAGGCCGATCCCACGTAGGCGAGGTCTGCGCCCATCGCTTGTGCGGCGAGCACCGCCGCACCGTTGGCGATGGCGCCCGAGAGCAATAGCGGGCCGTCAAACCACACGCGAATTTCCTGGATCAGGGCAAACGCCGACAGCGTGCCGGCATGGCCGCCCGCACCCGCTGCCACAGCGATCAGGCCATCAGCGCCTTTTTCGATGGCCTTGCGCGCAAAGCGGTTATTGATGATGTCATGCAACACCACGCCGCCGTAGCTATGGACCGCATTGTTGACCTCGGGGCGCGCGCCCAGCGACGTGATGACGATGGGCACTCGATGCCGCACACACATGTCGAGGTCGTGTTCGAGACGATCGTTGGAGCGGTGCACGATCTGATTGACGGCAAACGGCGCGCTCGGCCGATCGGGGTGCGCACGATCATGCGCATCGAGCGCCTCGCGAATCTGGGTGAGCCACTCATCGAGTTGCTCTTTGGGCCGCGCATTG
>SXGQ01021193.1_pt1 | contig 16062 bp, 12 predicted proteins | sample 3178371 | NCBI WGS metagenome assembly SXGQ01 (sample SAMN11356859, study PRJNA531348) | freshwater metagenome | isolation source: freshwater sample F1-20 | place: China: Fuxian Lake, Yuxi | collected 2017-12-25
TATTGAGTTATAAACAACTATGTGGTCAAATGGGCCTTCAACAATATAGATTGTCGAATCCCAGTTAATTAATTTTTCGTTAAAAATAACTTCTTCTCTTGGTAAATCAGGGTTTTTATATTTTGGTTTTTTTCTTGGGGACCAAGCACGTCCTGTAAAATAATTTAACTTACCATCTTTATCGTAAGATGGGACTATTATTCTAGAAGCGTACTCACCTTCCGTGGTATAACCCATTTTATGTTTAAAAATAATATCTTGGGTTAAATTTCTTTGTTTAGTCAAATATTTCCAAGCTTCTTTGTATGGTAAGCTGTTTGGGTTGGTTCCCTCAAAGAGTATAAATTCTTCGGGTAATTTTACTTCACGTAACTCATCAACAGCTTTAGGTGTTAACTTGGTTTCACTTAAATTAATTCCTAATTTTTTTACCTTATTTTTATGTTCTTTTCGACCAAATTTTGTAATCAATTTACCAATAGAACCATGGGTGTTGTGTGTTCCACCACAAGCCCAACAATGGTAGGCGTTTTTATTTAAATTAAGTTCAAAATTACCTTTTCCGTCACCTTCAGGCATATCTTTTTCGGCAGAACAAACTGGGCAATCAAAAGAAAACTGACCTTTAGTGGGGTTTTCTTTTCTAGGATTACCTAAAATTTCGGTTATAATGTCTAATAATAAGGAATTTTCTATTTGTCCCATATGGGAAAATATAATGAAATTGTTTTGGTTAGTAAAATTAATTTTTTAGGTGACCGTTAATTTTTAACCAAGCTAAACCGCAAGCATAGGCGTCAGTCATATCGAAGTTTTCTTTTTTTAACTTCATGTTCTTGTCGTACTCCCAAACAATATGTGGTTCTCTATCAGCAACTTTGTCCCAAATAATTTGTTTTTTATCAATATCCCAAGGGTAGGCACCAAATAAAACAGGTTTTTTAGATTTTAAATCTTTTTCTTTATAAGGTTGTCCTGTTTTGTCATGTGTTCGAATAGCCATTAATTCAGGGAAAGCGTTAGCTCTAGAATCATAAGAAGAAATAAATTCTGGTATAATACCTAAAACATCATCTACAACTTTAGAAATCATACCGTTAAATCTTAATAAAGTACCAACCGTATTAACGTTGTTTGAATTTAATAATGGCTCCTCAATGACAACTTTTTCAATATCAAGATCCATATACCTTGTTAAAAGTTTTTCAAAGGCGTCAACCTTTCTAAAAAGTTCTTCTAATTTATTTTCAGGTTGTGGTTTAATTTTTGGTGTAATATGTGTTAACTCCAATAATTTACCGTCACTTTCAAATAATGCCATACCAATAGTTTTGGTTGACACGTCCAATCCGAGTATTCTACCCATAAAACATTTTTATTTTTTTATTATTAAGCTATAAGTCCTCTAGTATCAGCTAAGCTTTCTTGTATGTCACCAGATAAAGGTAATTCTAAATCTATCATAAAATATTGACCGTTTTGTTTAATCATAGATTCGTCTGGTTTAACTACCGCTAAACATCTACCAGCTTGGTCATACAAATTTATGGTTGTCATAGCTATTCCACAGTCAGAACTTTGTCCAATATATGTAGGATTAGTAGAGGCTTTCCATGTATTATTATCAGCAACAATTTTAACATTTAAAACTGAAGCCATGTCCATATCCGTACCGTTAAAATAAGTTTGTCCTGAAGTAAAAGTACCACCTGTTAAAGATGTCGGATCACCGTTAATTGTGGTCCAATCTATGGCTTGTGTAATTTCAGGATCCCATATAAAAGCAAAACCAGAATTTAAAAATAAAGCCCCAACAATTCTATCATAATAATTTGGGTGGTTTGTTTGACCTAAACTCCAATCTATTAATCTAGCACCGTTAGAATATTTATTTGGTTGGTTCCACAGATAACCCCAACTTACACTAGAACCAGTGGCTCCACTAAAAGTATTATAAACATCGTCTGAAACTAAAAACACAATACCACTATCAAATTCTTTATATTCGGCCTCAGGATTACCGTCAGGATTAGTTCCTTGTAAGTACTTCCAACCCATAGGTACGTAATTTGTTACATTATAGTTAGCTTCACTCCTAAAACTATCTGCTCTAACACCCGCACATAGACTAAAAGGATCTTTTTCTAATATATCTGGTGTATAAATAAAAGAACTATATAAAGTTGTCGCTGTCAAACCAGATGTCATACCGGTATAAGATGAATTTAAAGGAATTTTAATTTGAACGTTTTGTGCGTTTAATTGTGTTCGATAATTTAAATTATCAATAGCTATACCAATACCACCATAATTTAACCAAGCATCTAAAACTTTTTCTACTGCAGTATTTAATAAACCACCATTATTAAAAGTTTGATTTTTTTGATTATATTGTACTTGATTAGTAACTCCAACTTGTGTCCAAAAATGAGATAGTGAACTATTCGTATAACCAGAGTTATTGTAAGGATAAATCTTGTAATAAGTTAATTCATCACCAATACCAACTGTATATGTTGATGAAACATTTGTTTTTTGTGTAGTATATACGTTTTGTACTTTTTCTAAACTCATTTTAAACGGTTGTAAAAGATTTATTATTTGGGTTATAATAAGAATTATCTGTATAATTACCTGCCCCAGGAAAGTCTATGTTCACATAATAAATTTCATCATTAGTGTTTAATTTAAATAAAAAATTTTTTTGACTTGCTGAGTAAAAATAATCCTTGCTTGATAATTCGGGTGTTAAAATATTATCCAATATTCTATATTGTAATAAAGCACTAGGTATTGTTGGTATAATTTTTTCCATTTTATATATAATTAACTACATTACTTGTTGTATCGTTAGGGTCGTAAATTAAATTAATTGATATTTTACCACCGAATTTTTTATTAATAAAATTAATATCTTGGCTTGTTACTAAAACATGCATATTAATAGGTATTGTGTAGACACCGTTACTTTCAGAACCATTAGCTTTCATAAATAATATAGCCTTTTCTATTAGACCGTTTATTAAGTTTTGTCCATCAGAATTTACCATTTTATTTGCATAACCAACTAATCCAGAGGTTGTTGGGTAAGGCGTGATTTCATTTAAAGTATAAACAGAATTGTTAATTTTAAATGCCGGTAAAATTTGTCCGTAATTTTTAGCCGGATCCTCGTTCCTCTCAACTTCAGTACAACTTAAAAAAGTTTTACCATTAATTAAATAACCTACCTCATCTGGTAATAATCCTAATCTAATAGCCGTATTTTGTATTACCTTACCATAAGGTGAGTAAGAAGCGTGAAATATTTGAAAAGGTGATGGAAATCTAGTATTATTAGATTCATCTACCATAATTTTTTTAGTTCCTGTTCTGTTAACGTATTTTGGTGATATTAATAAAAGATTTTGGTTGTCTTTATCACTATCGGTAAACCAAGAAACGTTTAAATCTGTAGTATACTTTACTATTTCGTAATTTTTCGTTGTTAGATTTAGTTTTTGAATCGAAACTTTTACGTAATCTGAAATATCTAAAATTAACCCCCCCATATTTGTACTATAAGGAGTATTCGCTAAACCGTTTGTACCGTAAAACCAAGAATTTAAGTTAATATTAACGTTTATGTTAGGAAGTTCAAAATTACCTGTAGAACAATTTTCGTTTACAAAATTAATTTGTACCTGACTTATTTCATTATTAATTTCTGTTGTGGTTGGTGTTTTCGGAAACACTCCATTGTAACCGGCTACGGCACATTTAACACTTGTGATTTGATTGTGGCTGCCTGTTACGTTTAAAACTTCAGCCTCAGTCGCTTTTAAACCGTATATATAACTATTATCTTTTATATCGTAATATACTATATTATTTTCTAAACCGGATTTATATAAAGTTTCATAACCATGTTTAGTTAATACTGTATCAAAGGTTGTTGCCATTATGCAATTAATTTATTATCAAAAATTATACTATCAGGTACAATAGTTTTTTTACTACCATTTATATCCAAAACTAAATATGGAAAAGCATCTAATTGATAGTTAATTCCATCATCGTAAAGAGTATAATAAAAAATTTGTTTTTCTAAACCTTTAGTTGTTAAAGTTTTTTCACCCAGTTTAGTTAAAGCAAACTTCATATTATCTGTATTACCACCTAAAAAAGCCATTATAAATCAAAAGCTACTTCTATTATTATTGTTGTATTTGGTACTTTTTCTATCGGTGTATTTAGTTTACCCACAGCAACTAAATTTTTATTAGCATCATAAACGCCAACTTCACTTATATGAATTCTTTGTTGTGAGTTAGGCCATGTTGGGTTATTACTTGCGTTAAAATATGTTGGCGGTACATTGAATACGAATTTAGTTCTATATTTTGTTGTTACACCTGTAGCTTCGATATTACCGAAGAAAAATCTTTCATCACCAAATTGTAAACGTTCTGTTTCAGCAGTCTGTGGTATTGTTATAAAATCATTTAAGTTATAAGTTGTACCGCTAATATATTTACTGTTTGTTATGTTAAAAGTTGTTGATTGTAGGTTAACAGAATCTATTCTATTCCCAACTGTATGGTTAACAATATCAGATGTAAAATCCATTAAAACCCATTGAGCTGGGTCTGGGTAATCTCCGTATTGTTTTTTCTGAGCTAAAATATAAAACTTGTCAGCGTACCAACCTGTACCACCTGTTACCAACATAAAAGGAAATTCTGCTGGTAACTGTACATCAACAGTTTGTTTTAAGGTTGGTGCACAATTTGAGTCTAGGGTACTAACACAAACAAAATTTTGACAATGTAACCCTGAAGTATAACCAGAAGTACTAGCCAATAAATAAGTTAAATATAAAATATTTGTGGCATCTATTATACCGTCATTATTAGAAACCGTACTGGTTTCCATAGTTGGTAGAGTCCAATTTCTATTGGCTTTGTATGAAAGTGCTGCAACTAACTCTTGGTCGTCAACAGTAAACATTTGTAGTTCAGGGAAAATTCTACCAACTCTATTACCATAAGTATCGACTAATGGTGTGTAATAAATATTCTTTTCCATTTCAGTACTTACTGAAGCCGGAGTATAAACAGTGTTACCAGATAAAGTAACGTATTGTGTGCTACCAGAACCAATAAAAACATGTCCAATAGAAGTACCATCGTCTTTATGCCACATTAAAGTTGGCATTACCACTTTAGGTGTTTCAGGTATTGTTAAATCTAAATAAAATTTTTGACCGTATTTTAATTCCGTTTGGTTGGTACAGGTATCTTTATTACTATAATGAATTATACTTACAGCTGGTTTTAAATTACAAGCTCCTAAAGGGTCATAAGTACTTCCGCTAACACCAGTTTCTGTGGTGTAACCAAAATATTCTTTTGAACCTATATAATTTTCTGAACCGTAACTATCGAAGTTTTCGTAATTAGCAGGATCTACACCAATCATTGGGTAGGACCATACATTATTTAAATTCCATACACATCCACCACTAAAAAAACCACCTTCACTAAATAAATAATTACTAGTAAGACCAGTACCTAAAGGGTAAAAAGTTGTCCAACAATGGTTTGAACCAGCGTAGTTAGAAAAACTTGCAAAATTTCTATCAATCTCAACTTGTAAATTATTAGAACTTAAAGATCCGTAAACGTTTTGAACTTTATACCATAAATAAGGTACGGGATTATTTAATTCAACAACACTTTTGTTTTGTGTTACAGATAACTCGTCATTACTCATTTTAACCATCATTAAATCACCTATTTTAGGTTCATAAGTATTTGACCCATAAGTTGGTGCTTGTGAAACGGATATTAAAGTACCACCAGTGACACCAGATAAAATAATTATTGTGTCATCTTGTAGTATGTGACAAACTGTATCAGTATAAGCTGTATACTCTATGAAAGTACCACCTGTATAGTTAAAAAATCCGGTATTTGGTGCAGTAATTAAATTATTTAAAATTACAGGACTTAATTGTGGGATTGTTAAATAGGTGTTTGTCGCGTTTGGTGTTGGTATAAGTGCTGTTTTTATGTCAGGATTTTCAGCCTTTGCTCTTATAATATTTTCTAAAGAAATATCATACTGATTACCTAAAGTTCTGTAATCAATTTCTGAATCACCTAATCTAAAACTGTCAAAATTTAAAAGACCTAAAGAAAGTAATTTTCTACCTTCGTTTGTCATCCTCGCACTTATGACAATATTACTGTTTTTATCAATATAACTCACTTTTTGTTTATTTTATAAATATCGTTATTGTATATTTTTTGTGAAATATTGTGACCTTAATTTAGTTATGGCTGTTTTACCTGGGTAAATACCAAAATAATAATAAGGTAGGTTATTTCTTTTAGGTTTATTACTTCTACTAAGATAAGAATTACCATAATCCCAACTAGTACTAGTTGCCTGATCTAAATCAGTTGTTAGACTCGGATTGGTTGACCACATTTCTATTGGTCCTCCGTAACCGTTACATCTTTCCGGATCACCACCACAAGGACTAAATCTATTAGCTAATTCTCTATTAACTAAAAACCCACCAAAAGTTGGGTCGGAGTTAATCATATCGGCGTAAGGATATGTGCTACTATTAGGGTCGGGTGAAAATTCGTCATTAGGTCCACCCAATTCAACCTCTGTGTATATTTTTGAAATTTCTTTATAAAGATAGTACCATTGAGGTCTAAACTCATTAGAATGACAATTAGTTTCATCAGTCCTATAAAATAAATTTGAGAGTGAGCAATCTCTTCTACTAATATATAGAAGAACTTCTAATGGGTTAACATAAGAAGTTTCTTTTAAATTTCTAACCCAATAATTACCGTCCCACCCATTTTCATAATAAGTACCAACGTACCCAACATTATTATTTAAATAATTTTGTTTGTACTTTTTTAAAGGACCTTCAATTATGGTTGAATTTTGAATGTCCTCTAAAGTTTCAGGACACATTTCAACCCTACCTAATGATACTATTTTAGTTGGCATTAAATTATTACAGTAAACTTTTTCTTGTTTGTCATACTGATTATTTTCTTTACTTAATCTTCTTATAAGACAATCCCTACAACTTAATTCAAGATCATCCCAACGTGGTTCATCTGGACAACACTTGTTTCTGTTAAAATTATTTCTAGCATCACCACAATATTTTTCTTTAGGTGTACCATCATCTTTAAGTTTAAATTTATACTTAAATTTAAATAAATAAGCCGTACCAAAAACCCATGAATCTATAAAAACGTTTTTTATAACACTTAATTCGTCCGCTAAAGCTAATTTAAGACAACATAACCAATTATTTATAGCCTCAAGACATACGTTTGAGTCTTCTGTTAATCCTGTTACATCTATATCAAAAACTTTTGGGCAGGTACCACAGTCACAAACAGGTATACCACCACTACAACCAGTTGTGTTACAAGCACTTAATTGCGGTAATTCATATCCCTCACCATTTGGTGCGGTTTCACAAGGCAGGGTTATTGGAGGCACTAACCCTCCAACAAAGTTAAATGGGCATAATTGTAGACAAAAACATAATATACAAAACTCTTCAAATAAAACTATTTCTTCGCCAAATAAATTGAAAGCCACTCTAGGGAATTTAACTTTCGCACAAAACTTAAAGCATAAACTTATTAAAGCGATAAAAAATTTAAGTATTATAACACAAAAAGTTACTAAAAATACTAAATAATAATAAATAATATTAAATTTCCACATAGCTGTTGTATATGGGAAAGGGTTTATAAGTTTGGATCTATCAGTTTCTTTTATACCAACAAAACTAAAATTACCAATCCCTACTTTAAATTTTTTTATATAGTGAGCTATGGTATATAATTGCTTCCATTCAAAAGTGTGAAAATGTGTATTTAATGTTTTTTTTCTAAGGTTACCTAAATTATCGTAATCTCCGATATTAGAAGTATAAAAATCAAGTGAACTATTACCCCCAAAGTTATCTCCTAAGTTTGGAAATATAGCACTTGCTGGTTCATACTTCCCATCAGATCCATCATCTTTTTTAAATTTCATTTTAAATCGATACATACCTTTTGTTGGTAGTCCAATACTAGGATCAGGGGAAGGTACTAAATTACCAAACTCATCAGTAATTACATGTCCAATATTCATAGGTAATGGAAAGGCAAAAGTTCCATCTTGGTCTATTAATTCATCTGATTTAAGAGAAAACTTTTCAAGATCAATAGGATCTAATTCTGAATTGTTGTACCACTTTTCAGGGTCTATTTCTGTAACCCTAATCATCTCGATAACACCAGGTCCAGTTGATAAATTTTCTTGGAATCCCATGTCATTATTTGGGTTACATCGATAATTTACACCGTCATCACCACCATCGGTAAAAATAGAACCAAAAAATAATGCACTAGATTCCAAATCTATATTAGTATCAAAATCAACTCTAGTGATACCTATTTCACAATTTTCATTATCCCCCCAAAAAGGTATAACATCTATACCAACATTAGCTGTTTTAATTTGTGCTAAAGTATCTAAATTAGTTGAAATTTTAAATTCAGCGGGAGAATCAAAAAGTTTTTCTGGATAACCAGATGCGATTAAATCATACGGTCTAATACTAGATTTACCAATGTCACTTAAATCAACATCCATGTGTAAAGTATATTGACCTACAGGCACACCAAATAACATAAAATCACCAGAATTATTAGTTTTTGTGGTGTATTTATAATATTTTTCAAAAACCTCTAAAATAACATCGTTATCTAAAAACTCTTCTTTGGTTGGAAAAGTTCCGACTGGTTTATTTAAATAACATTCAGCCTTTGTTAACAACAAATTATATCTAATACCTTCAGAATTTTTTTGAAATGGTGTTTTGTAAGGGTAAAAATCTTTAATAATTGTTCTTACTTCATCTTCATCAGATATAGGTATAAAAATAGAAACTTTAGCGTTAGGAACACCAAAACCTTTGTTAGCCACAACACGTCCAACAACAACACCGTAATCAGCACAAAAAGTTTGATATAAGTCTTCTTGTGTGATTTTAAGACTTAAAACTTCTAAAAAATCAAATTCTTGTTCTAACTTAAACCTAATGTTTTGCGGATTGTTACCGACTGTTGTTTTTAATCTAATTGACTCGTTGGCCATTAATATTTATTATTAAGATAAAGACTTGTTGTATCAAAAAAACCTTCTGAAGATGAACAAGTTATAATTTTATTATTTAATAAACTAGTATATGTAGTTTCAAATATTATTTCAAATCTATAATTAACGTTTAAAGATAAATTATCTATTTTATAAGAATAACTAGATTGTCCGTTAACGTAATCAACAAAATATTGGTTTGTTAAGACATTAGTATTATTATCATAAACTTTAACTATAAATCTACCAGTTACGTCTTCATTAGTAAACTCTGGAGTTACATTCCATCTAGCGTCAAAACTATTTTCTTCTAAACTACCGTAGTCATTACCAATTTGTGCACCTGTCTTACTAACCGCTAAAACAGAAACGACATCACCTATATTTAATACTGTTGTATTTCCTTCAAATATTATTCTACCATCAAAGGAATCACTTAAAAAATACTGATAATTTTGTACCATTTGCACACCATTAACAGTAACTAATATTGAAAAGTCAGGAGTTATAGGGTTTGTTGTAAAAAATTCATATTTATTTGTGACAGGATTATAATTTAAAGTGTTATCACCAACTACTCTGTAAGCCGGTGTTGTTGTATTGGTAAAAGAACTAACAACAATTGTATCAATAAAATAAATGCCTAAATTTGTTGCCAAACTAGATGGTGTTCCCGCAATATAGGTAGCTATTAACCAATCTGTTGGTTTAATTGTGTTATTTAAAATTTCAACCACTGGTGGTTCACCGTAATTTCTAGCGATAAGTCTATAGTCATAATCCTCTGTTAATTGTATTCCGTTTAACACTAGCATAATTTGACCGTTAGAAGGTGATTTTGACAGTAAAAAATAATTTAAACTATTATTTATTGATTGAGATCCTCTTGTTGTTGAGATGCCATTAATTAATAGTTTATCCGTAATTAAATTATAGTCCGCACTTAAACTGTTTTCTGGACCACTTAAAATTGGTGTTGGCGGATCTATTATAGTTGTGAATAAATAATCAGTTTCATTATTAAATTTATTAAACTTTTAAACATAATCCCAACTATCGTAAGAATTGTTTTTATTACAAGATTTACTTTCAAATTTATAATAAGGTCTAATTAAATATTGTGACCAATTTTTAGGTAAACTGCCTTCTATAAATTGTTTTGTAATTGTTGTAGACGTTATCGAACTGAAAGAAATACACTCATTAATTAACTCAGAACCTTTATTTAATATACCAGTATTAAATTCACTAAAATAGTTATCAGAATATATTCTATAACAAAAACTACCTGTATAACCAGTAAAACTAGTGTCTCCAGTTAAAATAAAATTAATATCAAAGTTGGGTGTATGATTTAAATTATAAATAGCTGTATCGCCTGTTGTACAACCTGTAATATTAATAGTCGTACCTGTATATAATTTAGAAGTACCTGAAACGTAAAAATTTGGGCTTAAAAAAACTTCTGAACAAAATTTTACTTCAGGTTTTAAGTTGTAAACAACATCTAACCCTATATCACGTAAAAATTCTTGTTGTATTAATTCTGATTGTACAACATTTTTTTTATCTTTCCTTATATTACATAAAAATCCCATTAAATTGTTTCTATTTTAACCTCAGTAAATCTATTTCTATAAGATTGAATGTCAACAGTATAGTTATTAACACTTAATTGTGTCGAATTTGATATTCCTAAATCCTCTACCTTAGTAATTAAAGGTGTTTTTGTAATATTTTGCGCAACATTTTTATTACTAAATACCACATTTGATGTATTTGGTGTAATTACGTTTGTCGTAAATCTACAACCAATACACTCAACACCTGAGTTAGGTGTTCTAGGTCTAGGAATTCCTGTTTTAATTATACTAACATCACCCTCAACAAACTCAAAATCATAATCACAAGGTGATATAACTGGGCATGGTTCATTACACCATCTTTCACCTGCAACCCATATTGTTGTTGCTGGTATAAATTGTTCCATAAATGGTATCCAAAAACTTTGAAACTGTTTTTTATACTGTTCAAGTTCTTGAATACTTAGATACTTTAAGGTATTTGTTGTTGTGGCTGAAGTTATTAACATTTATTATAAATATTACTTTATGTATTTCCTGAATAACAAATTTGTGTATTCGCGGATAATATATACCCTTCAGGACATGTTAATGTCATACCACTAATTGGGCATTTTGCACACATGTCATATGTTAACCAAAGTTCTTTAGAATTAATAACTAAATTACTGTGATTCTCACGAACACTAGACTGATTTAAATAATCAGTGTACCTCCAAGGAATTTCCGCATCTAAACTAGGGGCAAAAGTTCTATTTATAGATCCTTCACCATTTAACGTACCAAAACTACCGTCAGACCTTTCACCGTTATCATAATCCGATATTCCGACAGATTCAGTACCAGGATTATAAACCCAAGATTTTTTATTATCAATAACTTTATTAATTGTAAATCCAGGACATTTTATATCATTAACTACTGTTTGTTCAACCAAACTGTTACAATTAACTTTAATATCATCTATAAAAATATCATAATCACAACAACACGCTAAACCTTGGTATATCTCTAACTGAACACCAAAGGTTAATGTTGAACCTGACATAGGTAAATTAGCTTTTAATTGAAACCACGTATCAAAAAAGTTTATAGAAGAGTTATAAATTTGTGTTTGTACTAATTGATTGTTTAAGTTATTATTTAATTTAACCCTAGCTAATATAGGATTTTGGTTATTATAACAACATTTTGTTGTTACATTATTGTTAGGTGTTGTGGTTGGTGGTGTACTAGTGTTTGGGGGGTTTGGTGATGGTACTATAGCACCTGTATTAGGGGTTAATGTTATATCACAAACAGTACCTTCGATAATAATAACCTCTTCTGGGGGTTCAGGTAAAAAACCACAAGGTTTTTCTGGTTTACCAAAGTAAACCCACATTGATATTTCCAAATCATTACTACAAGGTTCAACCGTCATTTGGTTTTCATTAAGTGAAAATATTACCGGTAAACAATCTTCTTTTGGTCTAACATAACAATAAGGTGTTGGTTGATCTTGCCAAACATATGTTAAATTTGGGTTATCTTTTACCAACCTATTACAACAAGCTTCACTTATCGGTATTACATTTCCTTGTGAATCTGGGTTAACATAGACTACAATCTCTATATTTTGATTGTACGAATCTTTTGTTACATAAGTTTTAACTTGACTTAAATCAATAGTACACTGGTTTGAGATAGGTTTACACATACAATTGTTTCCATCCCAAAACCCAGTAACGTCTGGGCTTAAAAACCTACCTGTTAATGTCGGGTTTGTCCTAACACAACTAGTTTGTGGTATTAATGAAGGAATATTTGTTATATCACCAAAATACAGATGAAAACCACCGGTAGTTGTTAAAGCATTTGTTAAAAGTAATCTTGCCTCAGTTTTGTCTAATATACTATTATTGTTAGTGTCTAAATTACTTAATAGTCTTGGTGTTCCGTTTACATCTTCGGATTTAATAAAATTTATTTGAGTTTGTGTTAAACCCAAAGAAGTACCTATAGTTTGGAAATTGTTTACAAAAAAAACATATCCATCGGGGTCAGAAATTAAATCTAAAATATCCTCTATAGTAGATAGACACCTAGGTGTTTGTGTTTCACCCAATGGTGGTGTACAAATACATATTCCGTCAATAAATGAACCGTTCTTTCTAAAACAACAAGCTTCATCTAATAACTCACCATTTGTCGCATTAACATAAAAAGTAAGTCCACTGTTAATAACAATATTTGTGAGTTTTTGCCAAAGTACTGGAAATGATGTTTGTAAACTTTGGCCGTTATGGTTTTGTATATACAAATCATTCCACCAATCAAAATTAGCGAATAAAGTTGTGTCAACAGTATCACATGTTACACAAACAACGTCTGACGGACATTCTCTTAAATAACAAGTATTTTTAGCAAATTGTTGACTATCAATTGGTGCCCAATAATAAAAACTTTGGTTGTTTGGTGTGGGGCCTAAAGTAAAAGAATTACAACAATCCCTTGGGTAGCTTTCTATGCCGAGAAATTGGTTTATATTACCGTTTTGATCTAATAAATAATTAGGTGACACATTCCAAACAGAATTTATATTTAAAACCGTCAATTCATCTAAAATATCGTCTTTTAATACTTGGCAATTAAAGTTATTTGTTAATGAAGGTGATGGTGCTCTAGCTGCGGTATTAAAAATACTAACAACTAAATCACTATCAAAGTCTATAGTAGAAGTATTACCAGTTACCACGTTTGTTTGGCTATTGGAATATATACAACAACTATTGTCTAAACAAACATTTTGACATACCCCGTGTGAGTAGTTTAAAGCTGCAGGATCTTTACAGCAAATCTGAGATCCAGTGTTTATATTTTGGTATACTATTCTTGTTGGCATTATTATTATTTTAATATTTTTTAATTAAAAATCTTCAATATAACATTTTCCATTTTGAAAAACTGTGTTAAACCCTGAAAATAATTTTACTCTTAAACAACAGTTTGAAGATTTTATTGAGTCATTTAAAAATTGTAACTCCTGATATGTTCCATTTAGAATAGTATCACTACCATTAAAATTAAATCCAGCTGCTTCACTAATATCATTTGATGGTGGGCATTTGTAACATCTATAACCTGGCCAAGAAGGATCCGGTGGGTTTACATAACCGTAAGTAGTACTGTAAGGTAAGTAATAACCCTCATCTTCAGTTTGATTATATTTTTGACAACAAGCTGACGATAAATTTTGCCCACCTATTTGTAAGTATTCAACCAAATGGAAACTTCCGTAAAGCTGAAAAGTTATTGGGTCGAAACTGGGTTCATAACCAACAGTTACTTGTGTCGGTGACGGACATGTATAACATTTACCGTTAGTATTATCATAATTAAAACTATAGTTTTGACAACATTTTTGTGTTAGTAAAACAGATGAAGAGGTGGTTATTTCACCATTATCATATTTTAAACTTGTTGGGCATTGTGAACAATATGTATTTGCCCCATAACTTTGGGCAAAACCTAATCCTACAGTATCAGTAAAATTTGTACCATCTTGTACGGTTATCTGACCATTCGTCCAATAACCGTTAACTTGTGTACAACAATTTTGATTTAGTAATGTGACCGCCATAATTTTAAGTATTTATTACAAAAACGTGATTATTACCTATAGTATAACCGTTAGTACAATTTATTGTGTTTTTAACACAATATTTTTTATTATTAATATCAATTAAATTACCACCTTGTAATCTACAACAACTTTCGTCACTAATAATTGCTTTATTAGGATCTAATAACACACACCCATAAGTAAGAAAGAAAGGGTTCATTATGTTTGTTATAAATTGTGAAGGCGTTAAACTACTAGTGGAGTCCCAACCTAATGAGGTTGCCAAATTTTGTTGTTGTGTTGGTGTATATAAAGTTAAAAAAGTTCCTGAATCACATACCACTTGTGGGGTTGGGCACCAATAACAAACATAATTGTTATTTGTACCTAAAACACCAGTATTAGGTAACCAATAACTTGTACAACAATCAATACTGTCTAAAGGTGTTGGGTTTGAAAGTGTCCCGGTGTAGACAACACCCTGATTAGTGGCCGGATCTATCAAATAATTTAATCCTGTAGAACATGTTTCACAAAAATTACCACCACCTGTTGTAAAACTTACTTTCATTGAATAGGTGTCACCACTAGGTGTTGGTTCCAAAGCTGAACCATTTGTCCCAGCGATAGTTAAACCAGCTACATTTACAATAGCGTTTTGTGTATAATTGTTTAATTGATTAGCGTAGGCCCCGCCATAAAAAGGTATTGGTAGTCCATTTTGGTCAAAAACAAATGTACCTTTATTGTAATTATTGAAATAATTTTTACTGTCAGTTACTAAAGTTGTTGCTGTTAAAAAAGGTTTTATACTTTGGAAGCATCTAAAATTGTCTATATATTGTTTACCATAATCATACACGCCAGAGTGAGGGTTATTGCCTTCATTACTTTGGTTACCTCCGTTATACCAAAACCCTTTCATTTGAAAGTAATTTGAGTCTGTTTCTCGTAATACTTTAGGAAAACCTAAAGAATCTATTGGGTATGCTGAAAAATTTATTGTATTTATTGGTGCTGATGAAGCTTGGTATATTTTTATGATGTCGTTGTACACTTTATCAATATTCAATCTGTTTTCAGCTAAATAAACATACTCGTTTAATGATACAGAACATTCTGGTATTTTAAAAAGGTTTAAGAAAAATTCAATAACTTTTCTAGTACCCTTTGATTTAAATAACCACCAAGCGTTTAAAACAATTCTTCGCCACAATTCAATATCTAATTCTTTTGCAGAAAAAGTTCTAGAATAACCACTAAAAATCACTTCGGAAGAAGTACTAGAATCTTCTAATAAATTAAAACTATCGGTTGTAAAAGTTAGTAAAACATCTAAACCTAGGTTTTTTGCAATTATTTTTATTAAATTATCAGATGTGTTATCTAATTTATTATATGTAACTACATTAGCAAAAGAAATTCCGTCTATATATTTTTTTACTTCATCGTATTCTCTACCATAAATTTTTAATAATTTGGTTATTTTCATACCATAAACCTCATCATTAGTTCCGTCATTGGTGTCGTATTCATGTATAGATTCTGAGACAAACCTTCTAGAAATTAAATCCGTTTGAGTTAAATCAAAATCCCTAGCCATTTCTAAAATATTTTGAACATAACTTTCATATTGTTCTGTAGTAACATCCAAATTATATCCATCGGATATTGGCCAAGTTTGTGTTTTCGGTATAA
>SXGQ01301292.1_pt1 | contig 16062 bp, 16 predicted proteins | sample 3178371 | NCBI WGS metagenome assembly SXGQ01 (sample SAMN11356859, study PRJNA531348) | freshwater metagenome | isolation source: freshwater sample F1-20 | place: China: Fuxian Lake, Yuxi | collected 2017-12-25
ACCATGCTGGATCACTGGTGCACCTGCGTGATGCGCTCCAAGGTCGAACCGATGAAGGACGTTGCCAAGATGATCCGCTTTCATATGGAAGGCATCGTGGCCTGGGCGCAGACACGCCAGACCAACGGATTCCTCGAAGCCGTCTACGGTTTGTTCCAGGCATCAAAGCGTCGTGCGCGTGGGTTTACGCGAATCACAACGATCAAGACTGTCATCTTCTTGATCGCCGGGAGACTCGACTTCCACGCTATCAATCCTCATGCTGGGCAACCCACTTGAAATTCATCAGAGCCTCTAAAAATGACAGGTGTCAAAGCCGCCGTATCAATCCTTATATTGGCAGGATTGGCTGGCCGTTTTACTGATCGTGGCGGCCATCGCTTCGGTGTTTTGATCCACTGCGGCTAAACTGTCTCTGCCTGAGCAGCTCACCCTTCCTACAACCTGCATGCAGCATAACCTGAGCCCTTTGACCTCTGTGGCCTTGCAACAGGCCTACGCACAGGGCTTGACCGATCCTGTCGCCCTGACTCGGGCGCAGCTGACTCGCATTGAGCGGCGCAATCCGATACTGCATGCTTTTGTGCATGTGTCTGCAGAGCTGGCGATGCAACAGGCCCATGCCAGCGCAATGCGCTGGTCAAAGGGTGTGCCGCTGGGGACACTCGACGGTGTGGTGATGGCCTTGAAGGACAACATTGACGTGGCTGGCATGCCTTGCACTGCAGGCACGGCTGCCTATGCGCAGCGCAGGCCAGTTAAATCTGCCACAGTGTACCAGCGTTTGGCCGATGTCGGGGCGATATTGCTGGGCAAGCTCAATATGCACGAGGCCGCCTTGGGCGCGACTACCGACAATTTAGTTTATGGCCGGTGCATGAATCCCCTGCTTAACGGCTACACCCCAGGCGGATCAAGCGGTGGGTCAGCAGCAGCCGTGGCAGACCACTTGTGCACAATAGCCCTCGGCACCGACACCCTGGGTTCAGTGCGCATTCCGGCGGCGTATTGCGGCGTGTTTGGTTACATCCCCACACAAGCGCGCCTAGCCATGGATGGTATTGTCCCATTGAGTCCTACCCTCGACGTAGCCGGGGTACTGGCCCGCAACGGGCTGGACCTGGTACAGGTGGCGATATGCATGTTGGGTATACCTTCCTTGCCGGCTCCGAACGGCGCTGTCTGGCGGGGCCTGCGCGTAGGCTTACTGCCGCAGACCGCGGACGTGGACATGGCCCCAACCGTGCTTCAGGCCTGGTGGGCCACGCAAAAGCGCTTGCAGTCGCTGGGGGCTGTTTTGACGTCGGTGAGTTTGCCCGACTGGCGCCCGGCAACCACCCGTTTGCACGGCTTGTTGATGAGCGAATGGGAGGGTGCCGACTACTGGCTCAGTGCCCTAGGGCCTGAGTTGCCGGGCTTGAGCGCAGGCTTGAAAAAGATGCTGCTGTACGGTGCCAAGCTGAAACCTGAAAAGAGGCTCAGCAGTCAGATGGCTATCCAAGGCTTGCGAGCGCAGTCGACCCGGTTATTCACAGACATCGATGTCTTACTTTTGCCCACGACACCACAAACCAGTTTTGCGCACACACAGGCCGCCCCTGCAAGTCAGGCCGACCTGGCTTGCCTTGCCAATATTCTGGGAGCGCCTGCTGTGGCGTTTCCGTGCCCAACGACTGGCCTGCCTGTGTCGTGCCAGTTGCTGGCCGCACCGGGTCAGGATGAACGCTTGCTATCGCTGGCTTTTGCTCTGGACGCGTTCTGGGACTAATGACGCGCCTGCAGCACAGACCACAAAGGCCCGAGCTCCTCGCCTTCTGGCAGCGCCATACAAGTGTCAATTAGCTCTTGTGCCTGCATGCTTGTCCAGCCTATGTTTTTAAAAAGCTCCTGGGCCTTTTCCTTCACCTGGTCTGGACTCAGGGGGTTTTCGGGGTCACCCAAGACGCTTTGCACCTCATAGGTTGCAGTTCGCCCATCTTTCATTTGTAGATCGAGCCTGGCACCAAATCTTTGCGGGTATGCCTGCTCCTGATCCTGGCCGCAAACCAGTTCGATGCGTTGACGCAATTGTGTACAGGTTGGCTCGGTCAGACCCGCTGGCATTGTGGCCTCGAGCCCAAACGTGCCGTGGCACAGCGCCCAGGCCACCCCATGCTGCAGGCTGAACTTGCCTTGCAGCGGGGTCAGGGGAAATGGCTGGTCTGCAAACGACAGAGCCATGGAATAAGTCGTCAGGCAAAGATGTTCTATCTGCGCCAGGTCAAGCCCTTGCGCATGGAGGTGCAAAGCACATTCAATGGCTGGATGTACATGCCGACAGGCGGGCCAGGGCTTGAAGCTAACTTCGTGCACGCGCCAGCCTCCGCCTGCCTCGACTTGCAGCAGTGACTGGGCCAGGGAAGCGTCCAGCTTGCAGGCGGTGGCCTTGAGCCAACCCAGCGGCCCTTCAAGTATGGACAAGGGTCCGGTCATGCCCGCGGCTGCCATGTCGGCCGCCACCAAGCCCGCTTGCGCACTGTGCCCCGTGGCCATCTGTTTGGCAAAGCCAGGCTCGAGGCGGCATTGCCACACGCCAGCTGACTGCATGCCGGCCAAGGCCAGAGCGTGCTGCATTTGTGGCTTGCTGAGTCGCAGCAACTTGGCGCAAGCCACGGCGCTGGCAAAGACACCTGTTGTGGCAGTGCTGTACCAATGTGCATAGTGGTTTGGGCCGCTCAGCAGACCCAGCAAAATACCTGTTTCATAGCCCATGACCAGCGCTTGCAGCAATTCGCCAGCGCCTGAGTTTTGACGCTGTGCCATGGCTAGCGCCGCTGGAATGACCGTGTCTCCCGGGTGAACCACCGCTTCGCGGTGCACATCATCTAGCTCGTGGCAACTTCCAAGGCACCCATTCCACCGGGCCGCTTCTGCGGTAGGCAATCCGACGTGACCACAAACCCAAATAGGACCCTGCGCCTGTGGACGTGACCAAAGCTGTAAAACATCACCTATTTCGGTGGTTTGCCCGAGATGGGCGCAGCCCATCCAGTCGATCAAGTGAAGTGCAGCGCGTTGACGGTCTTTCAGGTGGATTGGCCGGTGCAGAGAATCCACCAACCACTCGCTCCAAGGGGGCGCTCGGTGGGTGTCATCCATCAGTGACCCTTAAAATGGGGGGAGCGTTTTTCATTAAAAGCCAGCACGCCTTCGCGACGGTCTTCAGTGTCTACTAATTGGTTGTAGGCCTCTACCTCAAAGCGGCAGGCCGTGCGCAACTCCATCTGACCACCGTAGCGGATAGATTTCTTGATTTGCCTGACCGACAGGGGCGCATTACGGGCTAGGATTTGTGCCGTGTGCAGAGACTCTTGCAGCAACTTCCCAGGCTCTATCGCCTGATTGATTAGGCCCCAAGCCAGCGCCTGCTGAGTCGTAAAAGATTGTCCCGTCATGATGAGTTCTTTGGCGCGGCGCTCACCCAACGCCCGGGGCAGATTTTGCGTACCGCCCATGCCGGGCATGATGCCCAATGTCACCTCTGGAAGTGCAAACCGCGCAGGGATGCTGGCGTAAATAAAGTCGCAACACAAGGCCAATTCCAGGCCGCCACCGTAGGCGTGGCCATTGACGGCTGCGATAACTGGCAGCGGCAAATCCATCAGCGCCCAGTATTGGCGTTCAAAGATTTCATGCTGATGCGTCCACTGCACCCGTGTCATGCCATTGCGTTCTTTCAGGTCGCCACCTGCACAAAAAATTTTTGCGCCAGCACCTATTAGGACCACACAACGCAGCCCCTGTGCATCGTCGGTTAGGCGCAGCCAAAGATCAAGCAATTCTTGCCCCATGCGGGTGTTGATGGCATTCCCAGCATCGGGGCGGTTCAAGGTGACTTGCAGCACGCCATCGGCATGTATTTGTAACTGCAATGTGTCCCAAGTTTCCGGAAGTGCCATATTTTTACTCTTAATCAATAAGACTTTGGCATGCCCAAAACATGCTCGCCCACATAAGACAAGATGAGGTTGGTGGATATGGGCGCCACTTGATAAAGGCGGGTTTCGCGAAACTTGCGCTCGATATCGTATTCTGCAGCGAACCCAAAACCGCCATGGGTTTGCATGCAGACGTTAGCAGCCTCCCAGGATGCATCTGCTGCCAGCAATTTGGACATGTTAGCTTCGGCCCCACAAGCTTGCTGGGCGTCAAACAAGCGTGCTGCTTCGTAACGCATCAGACTGGCCGCTTCGACGTTGACGAAGGCTCGCGCGATCGGAAACTGGATGCCTTGGTTTTTGGCGATTGGGCGGTCAAAAACAACTCGCTGGTTAGCATAGTCTCTGGCCTTATCGACAAACCAGTAGCCATCGCCAATGCATTCTGCGGCGATCAGGATGCGTTCGGCATTCAACCCATCCATGATGTATTTGAGGCCTTTACCTTCTTCGCCAATACGGTTTTCAACCGGAATTTCCAAGTTGTCAATGAAGATCTCGTTAGTCTCGTGATTCACCATGTTACGAATAGGTCGCACGGTGATGGATTTGCCAACGGCTTCGCGCAAGTCGACCAGAAACACCGACAAGCCTTCCGACTTTTTCTTGACCTCTGCCAACGGTGTAGTGCGCGCCAACAGCAGCATGTAATCTGAGTGTTGCAGGCGGGATGTCCAGACCTTTTGTCCATTAACAATGTAGTGGTCGCCTTTGCGTACAGCAAAGGTCTTGAGTTGGGTAGTGTCTGAGCCGGTGGTGGGCTCGGTCACTGCCATCGACTGCATGCGTAACTCGCCGCTGGCGATCTTGGGCAGCAAGGATTCTTTTTGTGCCTGCGAGCCATGACGAACCACACAACCCATCACGTACATCTGACCATGGCACGCCCCCGAGTTGCCGCCGGCGCGGTTGATTTCCTCCATGATGACGCTGGCTTCAACCAGACTCAGGTTGGAGCCACCGTATTCCTCGGGAATCAGGGCCGACAGCCAACCCTCAGCGGTCAAGACTTGTACGAATTTTTCGGGAAAGGTGCGGGACTCGTCGATTTCTTGCCAGTAGCGTGAATCGAATTGGGATACAACCCTGCGCACGCCATCGCGCAGGGATCCAAAGTTGTTGTCAGGGAGCATGGTTTTCTCAGTTGGGTGCGTACTGTTGACCACCGTCGACGTTCACGACGGTGCCACTCAGGTAGCTGCAAATGGGTGAGGCGCAATAGACAGCGAGTTGAGCGATTTCATCGGGTTCGGCTAAGCGGCCAAAGGGTAATTTCTGAGTCATTTCAAGCCAGCGGGATGCATCGCCCAGTTTGCTGGCCGCTTGTTGTTTCAGCACACCCTCGATGCGGTCGCTGCGAGTGGGTGAGGGGTTGATGCCAAACACCCGCACACCATTGCGCACGCTGCCTGCGCCGATTCCCTCAGTAAAAGAGATCAGTGCCCCATTGGCTGCAGAGCCGCAAATGTATTCGTAGCGCGGAGCCGCGCCGGCCATGCCGATGATGTTGCAGATCACGCCATGGCCACGTTCCTCCATAGCCCCCAAATACAAACGGGTCAGGTTGATGTAGCTAAACAGCTTGAGTTCCCAGGCAGCGCGCCATGTATCTTCAGCAATGTCGTAGATGCTGCCGCCCGGAATAGCGCCAGCATTGTTGACCAGAATATCTGCGGCCGGAAACAGATCGAACAAGGCCAGGTCTGAGCCGTGCAAGGAAAGGTCAATTTCGGCGATGTCAGGGACGGCTAGGCTCTCTTTGGCGAAGGCTCTCAAAGCATTGTCAAGATTAGTGCGCCGGCGGGAAACCAGTACCAGCCGAGCACCCTCGCGCGCAAAATTAAGCGCAATGGCCAGGCCAATGCCTTTGGAGCCGCCCGTCACGACGACTTGCTTCTGATCAAGATGGAGGTTCACGTGGAGACCTCAAGAAAGTCACGTCCCCGTGACTTGCAGCGGTTGGAAAGAAATGGTCGGCACTTGTGGCGGCATTTCATGGGATGACAGGTGCGGGCACCTGGGCGGTGTACCAGTCGGCAATCTGAGACCCGTTCATGAAGCACACCTGCAACGACTTCATCAGCAAATCGAGCATACGCTCAAAGCTTGCAAAACGGTGGGGCACGCCCATCAGATGGGGATGAAGTCCAATAGCCAACACACGAGGGTGGGTGACTGCTTCGCGTTCGAATAAGGCTAGCGTGCGTGCTAGGCGTTGGTACATTTCATCGCTGGTATGTTTTTCGATGGCGTAAATAATGGAGTCATTGATCTCCAGGTTGTAAGGCAAGGCCAGTAAGGGGCCGTTTCTCGTTTGCATCCAGTCCGGCACATCGTCCACCACCCAGTCAAAAACGTATTCCACGCCTTGTTTTTTAAGGAGTTCGGGCGTTTCTAGGTTCTCCCGCAGTCCCGGGCTCAGCCAGCCTTTCGGGCGTTGGCCAGTGAAATGGGCAATCATGTCCAGGCTGGCAGCAATCAATGATTCTTCGGACTCGCCCTGATCGTGGTTCAGACTTTTCTGGTGCACTCCATGGCCGATGAACTCCCAACCTGCGTCATGCATGGCCTGTGCCGCCTGGGGGTAAGCGGTGATTACTCCGGCATTGAAACTGGTGGAGGCCGGCAGTCCGCGGTCCTGTATGGCCCGCATGATTCTGGGCAAGCCAGCCCGCATACCGTAATCAGCCCAGCTGAAGTTGGGCACATCGGGCACCGTCTCTTTGCCGTGAGGCGGAGTGATGATTGTGCGTGGCATGCTCGACTCGAATTGCCAATGCTCCACGTTCACCACCAAGTGCACCATGATGGCGCCCTGAGGGGACGCCTTAAGGGCCGGCCCATCGTTGGAAAAGCGGTAGGGAATGCGTGGGTTAGCCATGTCAATGCCGAATGAGGTTGAGAATCTCGAGTTTGAGAGAGGCGAAGGTTTCGCTGGCCGTATCAGCAACAGTGCGTGGCCGACTCAAAGGGACGGTGATCTTCGTCTGAATGCGACCTGGACGCACGGACATAACGTAAATGCTGCTGGCGAGAAAGATGGCTTCATCGATGTCGTGCGTGACAAAAATGATGGTGGGTCTGAGTTTTTGCCACACGGTAAGCAGCAACTCCTGCATGGTCAAACGGGTTTGTGCATCTAGCGCACCAAAGGGCTCATCCATCAGGAGCACGCGAGAGCCCAAAGTTAAGATCCGCGCAATGCCCACCCGCTGGCGCATGCCACCCGACAATTGCACAGGCAAATGATTTTTGAAATCGCTCAGACCCACAATCTTGATCATTTCGTGGGCACGGTCTTGGTACTCGCTGCTAGCCATACCCTGCACTTTGGGGCCAAAAATCACGTTTTCCCAAACTGTTAACCACGGGAACAGGGCCGCCTCCTGAAATACCACGCCGCGATCAGGGCCTGGTGCATTCACAGCTTGTCCATTGACTAGCAATTGACCCTGGCTGGGTTGCTCAAACCCCGCGATCAGGTTGAGCAAGGTGGATTTGCCGCAGCCCGAGGGCCCCAGCAAAGCCACCAGCTCACCAGGGGTGACCTGCAGGTTGATCTCTTCCAGCGCCTTGACAGGTGTTTTACCCAGGTAGGTCTTGTAAAGGTTTTCGATATAAATATGGGACATAGTTGTTTCAATGACTTTGCAACATACGCCAGACCAAAACCTTGCTTTCGATAAAAACAATCAACCGGTCACTTAGAAAACCCATCATGCCAATTGACACCATATCTGCAAGAACAATGTCCATGCGGCCAACGTAGTAGGCGTCCCATAACACATAGCCCAAGCCTGATTTGACGGCGACCATTTCAGAAACGATCACCGCGGTCCAGGAGATACCCAGGCCAATGCGTAAACCCGTGAAGATGGAGGGCATGGCCGATGGCAAGACCACGCGGTAAAGTAAATGCCTGCGACTTGCGCCCATCATCAGCGCTGCGCGCACAAGGTTGCGCTCGACATCGCGGGCACCCTGCGTGGTGTTGACAACGATGGCATAAAAACCACCCAAAAAAATCAGGAATATGGCGCCCATATCGCGTATGCCAAACAGCGCAATCGAGAAAGGCAGCCATGCTGTGATTGGGATCGGACGCAAGCTCTGGATGAGAGGGTCAAAAAGCTGCTGGACCAGCCGGCTCCAGCCAATCAACAAGCCCAGCGGCACTCCCAGCAATGCAGCCAGGAAAAAGCCCTGAGCCACACGCATGGAGGAATATTGAACATTTGACAGCCAGGACCCCAGGTAAGGGTTCAGGCCCATGCCGGGGGAAGCAAAGATCCAGTCATGCCAGCCATAAATCACCTTTATGGGTGTGGGCAAGATGCCTGCCATATCGGGGCTGCTACCCGCCATTTGCCAGATGGCAAGCACCACAGCAGGCACTAACACGCCAATCAGCGTTCGCCGAAGGGTATTGAGTGCAGTGTTTGTCATGTGGGTGTACCTGCTTACTTTTTCAGTTCAATGACCATGGAGTCGTCGTAGAGTGCGGCGGCTTCCTTGGTCACATCCTTTTGTACGATGCCCTGTTTGAAGGCGGCTTCAGCCAGACGCGAGACCTGTTCTTTGGTCAGCACGCCACCGAGCTTGATGACTTTGGCCGATTCCTTGGTCACGTTTAGGGACAAACCGGTGTACTTGGAATAGGCATCAGCAAACTGGTCTACGCTTTTGTTCAAGGTTTCTTCGGCCTTGAGGTAAGCCCACAAAAAGCGGCGCACCAGTTCTTTCTTTTGTGCCATGGCTTCGCCAGAAGCAGCCAACATGCCCAGCTCTGCACCCACTGCGCGTGACTGGCTATATTCGAGTTTTTGCGAAAAGTAAGCATCGCCTTCGGCCACAGCCTGCGATTCAAAGGGCTCCCACAACACCATTGCATCTATATCGCCACGTTTCATGGCTTGTACAAAGGCAGTGCCGCCGCCCTGCACGTTCACGGGGGTAAACGAGTTGTAAGGGATGTTCTTCTCCACCATAGTCATTGCCCACTGGAACCAGACGGCTGAGCCTGGAGCAATGGCAATTTTCTTACCTGCAATGTCGCCCCAGTCATCAATCTTGGCCCCTTTGCGAACCACCAGGTATTTGGGTGAGCTGCCAACGCCGGTCAGGCCGATCAGGTTCTTACTTCCTTGTCCGGCCACGATGGCCAAGTCACCGGCGCCCACAGCCGACACATCCACAGAGTTAGACAGCAGCGCGGTTCTGGCATCTGCGTAGCGCACGAATTCGGCGCGCTTGACCTCGATGTTCATTTTTTTGAGCTCTTCTTCGATCATCAACATGGGCGAAAGGTGACCCACTTTGACGTAGCCCACGGTAAGGGTGGCTTTCTCTTTGAGCGGCGCGGGGGCGGGGCCCAGTGCCAAAGCCATGCCTGCCGTGACGGACAGTGCAATGCCAATTAGGGATGCTAAAAGTTTCATCTAAATACTCCTGGGGTGATTGTTATTGGCCGGTGAACTGAGGGGAACGCTTTTGTGCGAAAGCCAGCCGGCCTTCCGCATAATCAGTGCTTTTAAAACAGGCGTCGATGGCGGTTTTTACTGACGTCATGTCTTTTTCATCTTCTGCCAAAGCCACTAGCGTTTTTTTCGCTGCCTGAATGGATAATGGGGCGTTGGCTGCAATAGCATTAGCGATTTCGGTGCAATGTGCAAACACATCGTCAACGACTGAAAGGACTATGCCCATGGCCAGAGCGGTTGGCGCGTCATAGACTTTGGCAGTGAAGAAGGCCTCTGCAGTGGCCTGGGGACCGAGGTTGTTCAAAATGCTTTTCATGTTGTCGCAGTCGTAGCCCAGACCCATACGCGAAGCGGGCATACGAAAGCGCGAATGGGGAGCCGCGTAGCGCAAGTCGCAACTTAAGGCCAGGCCCAGTCCGCCGCCATAACAAATGCCGCTGATGGCTGCAATCACCGGCACACGGCAGCGAAAAATTGCTTGCTGCGTGCGCTGCACCATACGGTTGTAAAAGATGACCGATTCTTGTGAATTGCGCTGCGTCTCGAACTCGCTGATGTTAGCGCCCGAGACAAACGATTTTTCGCCTGCGCCACGCAGCACGCAAACACGCACCTCTGTGCGCTGGTCAACCTCCTCAAACGCCTGCAGCAAGGATATCCACATCGCCAGACTCATCGCGTTGTGCCGTTGGATGTCATTCATAGTGATCTGCGCCACATGGCCTTGGACGACCAGCTCGATTCGACCTACCGTCATACAACGCCTCTTGCATGAAAGCCACTGATTGCACTGGCCGAAAAACCGAGTTCACCGAGTACCTCGGCTGTATGCTCTCCCCAGCCCGGCGCAGGCGCTACAACCTGCGAGGGGGTTCTGCTCAGCACCACGGGCTGGGTGATGAAGTGCATGTTCTTGCCAAATTTGGTAGGCAGGGCTGTAGTCACATTGAGGTGTTTGACTTGCGGGTCTTCAAAAACTTGCGGCACGGTGTAAATCGGTCCTGCGGGCACTCCCGCCTGGTTGAGCAGCGAGACCCACTGGTGGACGGTTTTTTTGGGAAACTCATCTGCGATCAGCTGGTTCAAACGATCCCTGTTTTTGACCCGTAAGGGCTCGGTGATGAACTCAGGGTCCTGGCGCCATTCGGATTTATCTAACACCTCGCAAAAACGTATCCAGTTGCCCTCCCCTGATGCGCCCAGGTTGAAGCAGCCATCGCTGGCCTGAAATAAACCCATGGGGGAACTGGTTGGGTGGTTGTTGCCCACCTGGACAGGTACATCCTGATCGTTGAGATAGCGCGCCATCTGGAAATCCATCATAGCAATTTGAGAGTGCAGCAAAGAGCTTTGCACCCATTGGCCTTGCCCCGAAGTCTGACGCTCAATCAATGCCACCAGTATCCCGATGGCGCAGTAAAGGCCAGCACTCAGGTCGGCTACCGCCAAGCCTGCGCGGATGGGCCCGTGTTCCGGCCAACCAGTCACGCTCATGAGCCCGCCCATACCCTGAATGATTTGGTCAAAACCCGGGCGCGAGGCATAAGGACCATCCTGACCAAAGCCCGAGATGCTCGCCAAAATGATGCGCGGGTTGATCGACTTAAGGGATTCGTAATTCAGGCCCAGACGATCTTTGACATCGGGTCGCCAGTTTTCCACCACCACATCGGCTTCAGCGATCATGCGTTTAAGAATGTCCACCGCTCCCTCTTTTTTCAGATTCAACGTCATGGAGCGTTTGTTGCGGTTGATGTTCTGAAAATCGCCCCCTTTTCGATTGCCTGCGAACAATGCCTCGTTGGGGTCGACCCCTTCTGGAGGCTCGACGCGGACAACGTCCGCACCAAAATCAGTCAATATCCGCACGCAGTTGGGACCGGCACGGACGCGGGACAGATCGATGACCTTAAAATTAGAAAGTGGAACGGAGGCTTGAATTTTTGGCATGTGTATAAATTAGGCGTCTTAAAAAAGCGCGTGTATGGATATATTTGTAGTCTATTTTTTCAAGATTGCGTAGCATTCATTCCAATTTATGTAGTCGCACTGTCGCATTATCCCAAAGCCAGAGGCTCGTAGGTATGTATAGGCTTTGTCCGAACAGTCTAATGGCAGGCAGATACTCATATTCTCAAGGAAGAGAAATGGCCGCAAGCAATGAACTGAAAGACCTTTGAATAGCGGTGAATTGGATACCAGTGCGACGGAGTAAAAGGAAGGGCATCGTCAAGTTAACTTACTCGAATCGGCTAGAGCCAAGCCCATGAGCACCATTTCACCCAAATCCTACAAGCGCCACCGCTTTCCAGGCGATGTCCCGAACTAAGTTGCAGGTTTGAGTCGATGGTCATGTAGATTATGCTGCCTTTTTGAGTTGTTGGGTTGTAGGGCGAAGACCTTTTATTACAGCGAACGGGAAACCATTTGCGCTATGCCTGTCGTGACCGCGATCGCGATTCAAAAAAGCACTATGTTTTCTGCCTAAAAACCACGCTTTTGACCCGATAACGCACTTTTTGTCTGACTTACGGTCTTGAAAGGGTGCTGGGCGCGTGAGTGAAACACCAGCTCGTCCTTGTCTCTTTCGTCATAGCCATTGGTCATTGGCTCAATGGGGGTCACTGGTTTTTGGATGGGGGTTGGTGGCTGGGGGTAGATTCTTTGCTGGGGATGTGGTTTCATTAGCTCCTTGTGCAGATGCTGAGCCAGTTGCTGGTGCTGCTGGGCCTGTTGTTTTGAAGCTTGGGTTGGAGTCACTTGCTGGGGGTTGGGCCTGGGTAAAGGTTTTGGAGCTGGGGCCATTGGCGCACGCTTGGGCTTAACCGCCTTGGTCTTTGATTTGGCTGAAGCTTTATGTGAAGTTTTGGTGATGGGTCTGGCAACAGGCTTTGCTGGGCTAGCCACCCTACCCTTGAGGGTTAATGATTGAGGCACCTGGGTGCTGTTAGGCTGTGGGACTGGCTGAGCAAATGCTGCCCACATCTTGTCAGATATCAACTTCCACAGCGCCAGTTGGTCCTCAGGGTTTGCAATTTCCATAAATCTCATGTTTGGTCTCCTTTTCCTACATTTATTTATCCATTGCCATAAATAAATGCATGCGAATATTTGAGCTTGCCAAACCAAAATCACCAGAGCAACTGAGACTCGATCAACTGAAAGCCTCTAGCAAACGTGCCACTGACGCGCTAAAAGTTGAACGTGAAAGACAAAAGGCACAGCGCGCACAAAAAGCATTGAGTCAACTACTCAAACCTAAATCGAACATGATCAAACCAATTCAACCAATCAAGCCCAGATAGCCAAAAGAAAGCCGACGCTAAGGTCGGCTTGTTGAACATCAATGTGTTTAATTTGCTTTAGCAGGAAGCTTCAGGGTTGGTCGTTTGCCTGAAGTAGCTTCTTTGTCAAATCCAGCTTTGACCAGTCCGCTCACAGCTTCGATTCGCGCATCAAGCTCGCCAGCGTCTACAGCCGTTCGCAACACTTCAAGTGTGGTGATAACGCCTGCAATATTTTCTGTCTCGATGGCGTTTTTGCCATCCACAACTTCAAGTGTGCGAGCACCATAGCGAACAGTGATGCACATCTTGCCGCTATCGCTAGGCCACCACCATGGCTTCAAGCGCTTAGGGATCTCGACTTTGCGCGTCTCCCCTGTTGATTCATCTTTAACGCTGCGGATCTTTACTGGTACAAACTCAGCGCCAGATTGAACGGCTTTGGCCATTTGTATCTGCTCATGAAGTTTGTTGCTGAGTTTTTGACGACGAGCATGCTTGGGGCTATTGCCCTGTTGAGGCTTGCTGGCGACGAATTTCAATGCACTTAAACCTGACATTTGCTACTCCTTGTGTGTTACGGGAATAGCTAATTTATTGTCAGACCATGGCTCTGGGCAACCGAAATGATTGGAAACCCGACAGTTTGGAAGGACTCAGATGGCAATCTGGCTTGGAGGTCAAACAGGATTGCGGCCAGCGTAGTACGCTACAGCACGCGCTTGCTCAAGCGCCATTCGGTCCTTGTGCTCTTGCTCTTCCCGCTGCGCGTTTAATGATCGTGGTGTGTAGCGTTCGATCTGCTTGGGCGTGAGGTGCCAGTAGGGGTTGCCTGTTTGCTCACGCATCTGCCATTCGATTTCATTCTTGAAGTCAGCGCCCAAACGACGCTTGAAGAAAATTGCATCGTGCACGTTGGCAATGGGTACATGTCCCTTAGCCATTGCTGCTTGCCGAACAATGTCCATGACCTCAGTTTCGCCATGCTGATAAAGGTAGGCGAGCACCTTGGCTTTGCTAGGTCTTCCGCTATCCGTCTGCAGGTATCGCTCGAGCAGCAAATCAGGACGAAATTTCTTGAACAAATCATAGAGATAGTCGTCCAATGCGTTTTGCTCTTTGATGAACAGCTTGACCGTATCGTCGGCGAGGAATCTGGCTCTGTCTTCTGCGTTTTGCAAAATCTCTACCAGCGCTGGGTTGGTCCAATTGCCAGAAGCATCCAACCACCCTTTGGCTGTTTGGCGTGCGCCAAAGCTGACGGCCGTAAAGGCTTGCTTGAGCAGCTTGGGTCTTAGCTCTTTAGGCACTGGACTGCTTTCTGGGAAGACGAAATAACGAACTGTGGCCATAAAGTCCGCTTTGTCTTCCAAGTACAAGAGCGTGGCGGGAAATGATTTCTTCAAATCTTGATCCAGTCCACTGGCTGCCAAGCAGCCACGGGCGTAGCCCATCTTCCAAGCCACAACGCTGCTGCGGATGTCGTACTCCCAGCAGTTGCCCAGCATGGCGCGGCGCAACTCCTTGTTGACGTTTTGAACGCTGACGCCCTCGTAATAGGTACGGCCAAACGGACTGAGCTTTTTACGCTGGAGGTAGTAGCCCTTGGTCACAGCGGCAATGCCAAGGATTGTTAGAGCTTGGCGTAGCGCCAAATCTTTCTTGGGCCCTTGAATCAACTCCGATTCTGTTTCTAGCCAATAAACGTAGGCTTTGACGGACGCTGCATCAACTGGCACCCAATCGAAAAGCTCTCTCAGCTTGGATTCGCGCCATTCCAGGTTGTACTCTGGATACAGGTGATCAAACAAGGCGATGTTGCTGACATCGTCTCCGCTCAAGTACGCATCGATCTCTTCGTCAGTCGTGGCCACAGACAGGGATGCAACAGGAACCTGCAAGGTGTTTTGTACCGTGACCAGCGGCGTGAGCTTGACCTGGGAGTTCTGGCCAGAGAACTTGGTGCCCTTGACCACCGTTTGGACGATGTCCCAGTCGTTGTCCGTGAGCCATTTGTGCACGCGGATCTTTTTGGGTCCGATCTGCCCGCCTTTGTTGGCCAGTTGGTCTAGTGAAATTGCGTAGAGTCCCAGTTTGCGCTGCTCGGGTGTTTGCCCTCGCTGTAGAGCATCAAACAGCATGGACTCCACAACGCTGATGTATTTAGCCAGCGCCCGTTTGGCTGCTGCAGCAGGCGTGGGAAAAGCCTTCCGCAAGGCTGCTTCTACCGACTCATGGACTGTGAGCTTGATCACTGGATACACGTTCCTTGCAAATGAAATCTAGGATTTCCAGTGTATTTAGCACCTTTTTACAGATTTCACGACCATAAAAAAAGTCACAGACATATAGTAATTTACAAGCTTGAGTTGTTGAAATTTATTGGATGAGTGGCGTCGCGGAGTGGCATTGCCAGCACATGCCGAAGGCATGCAACTTCTTGCTCAGAGCAAATCCTTGGCAAGTCCTTCAGCCCAGAAGTTGTTTTTTCGTCTGATCGGGATAAGTACTTAGTGAGCACATACCGAGCATCAGTCCGGGTCAAGGTCACCGGACGCAGTCAGATCATTGCCAAGGAAATCCGAACACCCAATGCGCAAGATGCCCGTTGATTACTTTGGGCCATTTATGGATTTCACAGAGCAAGCAGGGCCCACTCCTCAGTAGGGAAAAGTCATAATAAGTTAGCTTTTTTAAACTGATGCCAATCAACAGCTTTGCTGAGCCAGCCAGTATTGACAGCTGAGCAGATTGACCTTCAAACCGACAACACCCATTGCTATGAAACTATTGCGAAACGACCCCTGCAGCTGCGGTAGTGGTAAAAAATACAAACACTGCTGTCTCAACAGCAGCAACACAGCAGCAGAGCCGCCCATCGACATCAAGGCGCATGATGGTGCGATTGACAAATCCATGACATGGCTTTCCACGCACCAGCGCAAAGGCTGGCAGGTGGCATTTTCAACCCTCTTCGAAAAGTTGCTGAGCGAGCCAGATCGTCAAGCCGTAGGCAGGCTAGATGAGGACGCCGTCTCGGGGATTCAAATCAACTTGACCGAGTGGTTGTTGGCTGAAGGCAGTATTCAGGTCAAAGGCGAATCACGGCGTATTGCAGACTACCTGATCGGCCCCTTTGGTCCATCATTAACGCCGGGTCAGCGCAACTGGATTCAACAAATGGCACAGCGCCCCCTGCGCTTGTACAAGGTGACCGATGTCATCCCCGGCGCAAAAATTACCTTGTGTGACGCCATGATTGACGATGCTGAGCCTGTACAGGTGAAGGAGCGTTCTGGGTCGCAAAACATTCAGCCTGGC